>Ga0272444_10000288_pt1 | contig 57279 bp, 33 predicted proteins | sample SSMForm13_FD_201033 | JGI IMG/M metagenome (GOLD analysis project Ga0272444, IMG submission 201033) | Marine sediment archaeal communities from Little Sippewissett salt marsh, Falmouth, MA, United States - SSM-Form-13 | ecosystem: Environmental > Aquatic > Marine > Wetlands > Sediment ... | reverse complement strand
AGGTTAAGGTCACCGCTGGTCACCGTGCCCAGGTGCAAACCGCCCGTGGCCGCCACTCTGAGCTGCGCCTTGGTGGCCCCGGCAAACTGAAAATCCAGTGCGTCCTGGCCGCTGGCATTGTCGTTGTTGATCGCGATGGCAGGGTGGGTAGAGGAAGTGTTGTCGTAAGTTACCTCAAGCGGCGCCCCCGGATTAGCGGTTCCGATGCCCACATTGCCACTGACAGCGGAATACATATCAGCACCCACAATGGTCCAGTCGGCATCCGGCGGCATGCTGATGCCGGTCAGATTGGAGCCGTCGCCGAAGTAAGTGGTTGCGTTCACCGAGCCGCTCACGTCCAGCTCTGTTAGCGGGCTGGCGGTCCCGATGCCTACCATGCCGGCATCGTCCACGTAGACGGCCTCTGCCGGATCGCCGTCGGCGGCGTCGAGATGGTCCAGATCCTCCTCGTTTACCCAGCGATCATCCAGATCGGTCAGGGTATAGTCCAGCAGCATTTCGGCGCTGTTGGCCCGGTGGCTGTAGGCCACGCTGGCCAGGGGTTTACGAGGCGTCAGCGCCTCGCCGCCCACCTCGGTCTGCAGCCACATGGCCATGCCGTCGAACAGCCCGCCCGGGAACGATGCAACGCTGCCCAGCTGAACCTGGAAGAGCCCGTTATTGACCTCTACCGCGGGATGGGTTTCCGACCATAGCTCGGCGCCCTTGCTCTCGGAGTCGAACAACCTGAAGGTCATCTCCAGCGTTCCGGTGACGACCGAGGAATCGGCCGCGTCGGCCAGAAAGCCCTGGTAGTTGAGCTGGCCGGGAACGGCCTTGGAGAGATCGAAGGCTTGGGTCTGTTGATTGAGCCGCGTTATTTTCGGGGCGGCGATCGCCTGGCTGGTCATCATCAAGATGCAGATGATGATGGTCATGATATGCAGAAGCGCCGATTGTCGTGCTCTCATGACTCACCTCCTGCAAAGAACAGGAAATTATAATTGAGGATAAAATGGGCCGAAAACCATGTGGAGACTATTTCATCACCTCCTTTTTCTTTGGCGACATGACACAATTTCATTCATCTTACTGTCGCTCTTGCCTCTCGCGAATGATCGGGACGGCCAGCGCGATTGGTCCTTTATTTCTCATTTTATCGACCCCCTTTTTCACGGGGGAATGAGAACCGCTTGGTGAATAACGGTTCTACTGTTCCGTTCCTCCAGCCGGTGCAGAGCTGCGCCATCTCGCGCGGTGCTCCAGGGGAACATCGGCGATGTCGGGGTACAGGAAATGATCCCCGTAGCCGGCCGGGGCGGATATCAGCCGCTGATCCTCGTAGCCTTGCTGTTTGGCCACCACCCGGTAGTCGAATCGGGCGCCGTCGGAGGCGTCGGGGGCCACCAGGGCGAAGCCGGAGGCGCCCTTCTCCACCCACCACTCGCCGATCCGCTCGTTGGGGGTGATGAACACCTTCAGGGGATGGGTCGAGCTAACGGTGACCGTCTGGCGGAAGTCATCCGCCAGTTGGATCTCCGCCCGCCCGCCGAATATCGCACCGCTGCCGAAATCCTCGCACCAGCTCTCGGTCGCCTGATGAAAGCAGACCTCTCTGGGTCCGTCGTCAGTGCGCACAATCAGGCCGCCCTTTTTGCTCCCGGAGATGCCCCCGGAGTAATACACGCCGTAATCGTTGGTTCCCAATGCGCCATATTTGCCGCCGCCGCTGTTATAGCCGTAGGCCCCGTAAGCGCCGCCGCCCAGGCCGCCATGGTTTGACGAATCGGCATGGTTGCCATAAGCGCCCCAGGAGAATGATCCCAGGGTACCGGAATTTTCGGTATCCCCGTGTTTCCCGAACACGCCTTCCTCGCTGCTGCCGATGTTGCAAAAGTTGCCGCTGGCGCTGTGTTCAAAATGAGCAGCGTAAGAGCCGCCGCCAACATAACCAATGTTGCCGCTGCTGTTGTGTCTTGCATAGAGACCATAGCTGCTGCTGCCCAGATAGCCGTAGTTGCCGCTGCCGATATCAGAGCCATAAGCGCCGTAATCGCCGCCAAAGTAGCCCCAATTGTTGTTGTTGGGGTTCATACCATAGACGGCATATGAAGTACGTCCGAGCTGGGCATAGTTGCCATTGCTGCCCACGACGTGGAGCTTGGCCCCGGGCCCGGTGGTCCCGATGCCCACGTTGCCGGATACGGCCGAATACTGATTGTTTCCAGAGATGGTCCAGTCGGCGTCGGTGGTGCCGCTGATACCGGTCAGATTGGAGCCGTCGCCGTAGTAGGTGGTGGCGTTCACTGCGCCGGCCACGTCCAGCTTATAAGCCGGTATCTGGGTGCCGATCCCGATCTCGCCGGTGTCCTGGATGAATATTCTGATCGTGCCGCCGGCCCCCAGGCTCAGGTCCTTGTCAGGCTCCTGATTATGGACGAAGCCTTGACCGCTGGAGTTGATCCCGACGAGCAGCCCATCGCCGCTTTCGCTGCCGGTGGAGGAGTTCGTGAACTGCGTGTAACAGAGGCCCTTGGCGTCGTCGTGGATGTGCAACTTCTGGTTCGGGCTGATGGTTCCGATGCCAACATCGCCGTCGCCGTTCACCAACATCCGATACAGGTTGTTGGTGATCAGGCCGACGCCATGGCCGCTGTTCGTGCCAATTCTCATCGACATCGTGGACTTGATATCGATGTTGTTGCTGGCGCCGGCAAAGAAGATGTCGTCGCCGCTGCTGCCCTGAATGGTCAGGGGCGCCGTCGGGCTGGCCGTCCCGATGCCGACCGGGCCAACCTCATGATAGACCGTGTCTCCCCTGATGGTCCAGTCGGCATCCGCGCTGCCGCTGATGCCGGTCAGGTTGGAGCCGTCGCCATAGTAGGTGGTGGCGTTCACCGATCCGCTGACGTCCAGTGGATACGAAGGACTGGCAGTCCCGATGCCCACATTGCCGGATACCCCGGAGTACATATCACTGCCGCTGACGGTCCAATCGGCGTCTCCGCTGCCGCTGACGCCGGTCAGGTTGGAGCCGTCGCCGTAGAAGGCGGTGGCGCCGAGCGTTCCATTGACATCGAGGGTATAGCTGGGACTATCAGTGCCGATGCCGACCTTGCCGGCCGGCCGGTAGATGTCGTCACCATCCACGATCCAGGCACTGATGCCGGGGCACACATCGGCCGTGTCAGCATGGCTGGCCTGCAGTGCCGCGGTGGCCCAGTCGGCCGTCGAGGCATGGTCGGCGTTGCCGGTCCGGTGGCTGTAGGCCACGCTGGCCAGCGGTTTGCGGGGGGTGAGGACGTCAGTTCCTACCTCGGTCTGGAGCCACATCTCGGAGCCGTCGAACAGTCCGGCTGGAAAGTCCGTTACGCTGCCCAGCAGGGTTTGGAAAAGGCCGCCATGGACCTCAACGGCCGGATGGGTCTCGGACCACAGCTCGGCGCCCTTGGTTTCTGAATCGAACAACCGGAAGGTCATCTCCAATGTGGCATTGACCGCCGAGGAGTCGGCTGCATTGACCAGATAACCCTGGTAGTTGAGCCGGCCGGGGACCGACTTGGAGAAGGTCTGGTTGCGCGTCTGACCATTCAGGTCAGAAGTCGACGGGCTGGCCATCACTCGGTTTGTCAGAATCAAAAGGGAGATGAGGATGACCATGAGGTGCACCACCGATCGGGTTTTCATATAAAACCTCCTGTAAAAAGTTGAGACGATAGAATCCCCTCGTTGTAACGTTATGCTATTTCAGACGAAGGTCACTTTAAATAAAAGTCAGTCTAGACGATCAGCTCCTTCTCGAGAAATGAGCTCTTAAAGAAAACGCTTTTTCTTCGGATGCTATCTCCGCTCCAGAGCATCGATCCTGGCTCTTAATTCGTCATTGTCGGCCGATAGCTCCTTGACCGCCTCGATCAGGACCGGGACGATCTCGTTATAGGCCACGGCCTTGCTGCCCTCGGAATCCTCCCTGACGATCTCGGGCAGGACCTCCTCGACCTCCTGGGCGATGACACCGTAGTGACGGCCTTTGGAGAATCCCCTGTCGGGGTACTCCTTGGTGTTCCAGCTGAAGGACACGCCCCGCAAGTCGAGCACCTTCTCCAGCGGATCTTCCACCGATCTGATGTCGTGCTTGTACCTTCCGTCCGAGCTGGACCAGCTTCCCGTGCAGTAGGCGCTGCCACTCACATAAAGTCGGTACCCGTCGGGCATGTTGTATCCCATCTTGACGTTGCCGTAGTAGAACTCGATGTCTCCGTGGTAAGTGAGCAGGGCCGGACCGCCATAATCATTGCTTGAGGAAATAGCTGAGTTCGTCGACGAGTAGGATGTGCTCCACACGCCTGTTTCCGGCGCCACCACGGTCAGGCGGGCGCCGGCGAAATCTGTCCCGATACCCACGTTCCCGTTGCTCTGAAAGACGGCCATCTTCCAGTCGGATTTGAAGCCCCTTCGCCACAGGTACATGTCGTTGTCATCACCATCGTACTGCAGCTCGAAGCCGTACGGGGTGGTACCGTCCATCTCGTAGAGCTGCAGGCTGGCCTCGGAGTTGTTGTTGGCGGCGATACGCAGGGACGGGGTCGAACGGCGGATATCAAGATCCTCGACCGGATCGGTGGTACCGATCCCGATCGGGTCCGGGAAGTAGTTGGCCGTTGCGCCATAGCCCCAGGTGAAATAGGAACCGGCTCCAGGGGCGCTTGCTCTTATGGCCTCGGAGCCGTCAACATCGAAGGCCAGGCCGCCTACACCCCCTTTGTCGATATTGATATGACCATAGACATCTAGTGGCGCGCTGGGATCGGTTTTGCCGATGCCCACCTGGCCGGTTGAGAAATCGCCAGAGATCAAAACATCGCCACTGGCCGATCCATTGGCGATGTACAGCTTGTCGGAACCGGTCTCATTATATCCGGCCTTATAGCCGACAAAAACATTGCCTGTGCCGGTGAGGTTGGAGTAGCCGGCGTGCCGTCCCAAAAAGGTGTTGTAATAACCCGTGGTATTTTTATACCCTGCGGCGGATCCCAAAAATGTGTTTTCATAGCCCTCGGCGTTGGAGTAGCCCGCAGCCTGTCCCAGGTAGGTATTGGCGCCGCCCGTGCTATTGGAATAACCCGCCCGTCGTCCCACAAAGACATTGTCATTGCCCTGGTTGTTCAACCCGGCGGAAGCTCCCACAGACGTCACCCATCCCCCTGTGTTGTTCCCTCCGGCGCCGGCGCCAACGAAGATGTTCTGTGAGCCGGCGGTGGAAAGCACGGCGCTTCCTCCGATTTTATAGAGGGAGTCGACGTTGACATCTCCGTTGACGTCGAGCTTCGTCGAAGGATTGGTCGTGCCGATGCCCAGGTTACCGCTTGACTCCAGGATGGTGACCTGGTCGCTGCTTCCGTCAGCGCTCAGATTGAACCTGCCGATATCGTCGTCCTTTTCCAGATAAGCCCGGCGATTTGTGCTGGCATAGAACGAAATGACATTGCTGACGTCGTCGTGTTCGATCTTCAGTTCCGTGTTGCCCTCGGAGTCGACATGCAGCTTGGCAGATGGGCTGGCCGTGCCGATGCCCACGTTGCCGGTGAAATGGTAGACGTCGTCCCCGCTGATGGTCCAATCGTTATCGGTGGTGCCAGAGATCCCGGTGAGATTGGAGCCGTCGCCGTGGTAGGCCGCCGCATTGACATCGCCGTTGACATCTAGGGGGTAGGCCGGGGTGGTCGTTCCGATGCCCACGTTGCCCGTCTCATGATACACGTTGCTTCCGTCAATGGTCCAGTCGGCATCCGGGGTGCCGGCGATGCCGGTCAGGTTGGAGCCGTCGCCGTAGTAGATCGCGGCGTTGACCGAGCCGGACACATCCAGCTCGGTGAGCGGGGTGGTGGTGCCGATGCCCACCTTGCCGGCGGCATCCACGTAAAGGGCATTGGTTGGATTGCCATCCGAGGCGTCCAGATAGTGCATGTCCTCCTCATTCACCCAGCGATCGTCCAGGTCCGTCATGGTGTTGCCCCCGAGCATCTCGGCGCTGTTGGTCCGGTGGCTGTAGGCCACGCTGACCAGGGGTTTGCGGGGAGAGAGGACCTCCGTTGTCACCTCAGTTTGCAGCCACATCTCGGAGCCGTCGAACAGTCCGTCCGGAAAGGCAGTCACACTGCCCAGCAGGACCTGGAACAGCCCGTTACTGACTTCCACAGTTGAATTCGTCTCAGACCACAGCTCCACCCCCTTGGTCTCCGAGTCGAACAGCCGGAAAGTCATCTCCAGAGTGGCGGTGATGCCGGTTGAGTCGGAGGCATCGGATAGAAACCCCTGATAGTTCAACCGGCCGGGAACGGACTTGGAGAGGTTCAGCGAACATGAGCGGCTCTCGAGACGTATGGACTTCTGCTCCGCGGTCACATTGACGATGAAGAGAAGGCTGCAGGTCAGGGTGGTCAGCGCCGCGAGCAGCACGATCGTTCCGCTTCTCATGGAGCACCTCCTGAAAGGTTGATGAAGATATTCTGCGAATTTTCCTTCTATGTGAGCGATTAAATTATATTCACTTTAGGTTCACTTCGCAACGTGGAATGATTATTTGCTCTCTTTTCTCAGCCTGGCCTGATAATCGATCCCCGCCGTCTCCGCCATGCCGTGTTCTCGGGGGTGGAGGTAGTTGCCCCGTTCATTCTCCGGTTTGTCCTCCTCCACCGGGATGCGATGCGCCTCGGCAAAGGCATCCTGCCGGATGCCGGTCACCTGCCAGGAGACCTCCATCCCGGGCTCTCCGCCGGCTATCTGAAAACGGTTACCCGAGATCTTTTCGGCGACATACAGGTTCGGACCGGGAGCTCCGACGGCGGTCAACTGGTAGCGAAAGTCTCGGTTGAGAGGACCGAACCACTCCGGCAGCTCCACCCAGGCCTGGCCTCGGGCGTCGAGGATCACGTTTCCGTTGTAAATATTCATCATGTCCGGGCTTTCCACGAAGGAATGGTACAAGTACTTATTCTCCGGATCTAGGGGATGGTCGATCTTAAAGGAGCCACCGCCCTTGCTCATGACGCCCGTAACGGTGACGTTGCCGGAGAAATATCCGGCCGTGGTCGCTGTGGCATAGATAGCCGGACTGGATCCGTAATTGACAGCGTAGAGGGCTCCCCAGTTGTTTCCATTGGAGACGTTCGCATAGGCCCGGAGCCCGTCACCGCTTCCGGTTTGGTTGTTTATATAAGCACCATAATAGGAGCTAATACCATAGACCCTCATACCATCCCGAGCGCGAACTGCGAATTCATTATCTTTATTGGAGACAAAATCCGCATCGGTAGTGTCGGCCCAGACGAAGCTGCCATGATGGTTCGCCTTGGCCCGCCGGCCGGCGGCAAAGCTGTATTTTCCCGCAGCGGCGTTGGAGCGGCCTCCCGGTATGATGGCATATTCTCCGCTTGCAAAGTTATCCTCGCCCCCGCCGATAGTGGATCCTTTCCCGACGGAGAAGTTGAGCACACCTCCGCCGACAGTCGATGCATGACCGCCCGCGTTGTTGTAGTCACCACCAGCGATGGTAGCGTAGTTGGCGTTGGCGATATGGTTCCCGCCTCCGCCGATGGTGGCGCTATACGAGCTGGCTCTATTGCTCCAGCCTCCGCCGATGGTGGCGTAGGTATCACTGGCCCGGTTGTCTGCCCCACCGCCTACGGTGGCATAGCCCGCATCATTCGTCGTCCCGGCGTCGTCACCCGCCAGGTTGAGGTAGCCTCCGCCGACCGTGCCATAATGGTCGGTTACACGATTATCAACGCCTCCGCTGATGATGCCAGCTTCAGCGCTGACGGTGTTGCCCGAGCCCCCGCCGACGAAGCCGCTTGAGCCGGCGGTGTTTCCTGATCCCCCCCCGACGAATGCCTCGAAGCCGCTGGCGGTATTGCCGGAACCGCCGCCGACAAAGGACTCGGATCCGGTGGCCTGGTTGCTCTGTCCCCCGCATACGGTGGCGTAAGACATACTGGCCTGATTGAGCCATCCTCCCCCGACCGTGGTGAAGGATGAACTGGCGGTGTTGTCCTGCCCTCCACCGATGAAAGCGCGGTCCGAGCTAGCCGTGTTGCCATAGCCGCCGGCCACCGTACTGTAATCGCCAGTAACACTGTTAATGCTGCCGCTGCTGCCGCCTCCGCCGATGGTGGCACCATACACTCCCGGAGTGACGCTGTTGCCGCTGTATCCGCCGATCAGGTTGGGGCTGGTGGCGTGAGATTCGAGCCTCAAGGCCCGCCCGCTGTTGACGTGCAGTTCTAGATCCGTGCTGGAGGTGACCCGGTCGTTGAGGCCGTCGATGGTGATCGAGCTCCCGCTCTGAATCGTCCCGCTGGACCTCAGGTTGCCCACCACATGCAATTTCTCCGCAGGCGCCGCCGTCCCGATGCCCACATTGCCGGTGCTGTTCTGGATGGTCATTTTATCGCCACCCTGGTAGAACCGCAGGTCATCGGTGGTGCCATGTTTGTAGACCGACCAGATGTCCGTGCCGGCATCGCCGGTGTTCATGAAGTTCACCTCGGGACTGCTGGAGCTGGCCTCGATCAGGATCCTGGGATTGGCCCCCGTGATGTGCAATTGCCGTTGGGGAGCGTTTGTCCCGATGCCGACGTTGCCCACCTCATGGTAGATGTTGCTACCGCTGATGGTCCAGTCGTTGTCGGTCGTTCCCGAAATGCCGGTTAGGTTGGAGCCGTCGCCGTAATAAGTGGCGGCGTTCACGTCCCCGGCCACATCGAGGGTGCGGGAGGGAGTGATCGTGCCGATGCCCACTTGACCGGTGCTGTCGATGAAAACTCGATACTCCAACGCCCTGCCGTCCTGAATGCCGAAGTTCTGTCCGCCATTGACGTAGATATCGTTATCAATGGTCCAAAGTAAACCACTGGTATCCGCGAAACTGATCGCGCATCTGCTGTCCAACCCGGTATCATTGGTAAATCTCAGTCTGGGACCGGTATCACGGTCATAGATGTGGATCCCCGGAACGCCATAGCCCGCCGGCCCGACGATGAGGCCTCCCGCCAATCGGGTCGTACCCCCACTTACATCCAGCAGCATCTCCGGATCGCTGGTGCCGATCCCGACCGGTCCGGTTTCATGATAGACCGTGTCACCCCTGATGGTCCAGTCGGCGTCCGTGGTTCCGCTAATGCCGGTGAGATTTGAGCCGTCGCCATAGTAGGTGGCGGCGTTCACTGAGCCGTTGACATCCAGTTCCGTCAGCGGACTGGCGGTTCCAATGCCCACTTTTCCGTCGTCGTCAACATAGACAGCATCGGCCGGATCGCCGTCAGCGGCGACCAGATGATCCAGATCGGCCTCATTGACCCAGCGGTCGTCCAGGTCCGTCAAGGTGTTGTCCAGCAGCATCTCGGCGCTGTTGGTCCGGTGGCTATAGGCGACGCTGGCCATGGGTTTACGGGGGGAGAGGATCTCCGATTCTACCTCCGTCTGCAACCATAGTTCAGAGCCGTCGAACAAGCCATCCGGGAATGGGGTAATGCTTCCCAGCAGAACCTGAAAGAGTCCGCCATGGACCTGTACAGCAGGATGAACCTCGGCCCACAGCTCCGCGCCCTTGGTCTCGGAGTCGAACAGCCGGAAGGTCATCTCCAGAGTGGCATCGATCGCTGAGGAGTCCGAGGAGTTGACTAGAAAACCCTGATAGCTCAACTGAGCTGGAACGGATTTGCGGTAGTTCAAAGTGTGAGCCCGGCCGTCGAGATCGGTGGCCATCCTCTCAGCGGCTGCCGGGACCGCTGAGAAAAGACCACAGGCCAGGGCTGCCAGCGCTACAAGCAGTAGGAGCGATCTGTCTCTCATGGATACCTCCTGAAAGGTTGATGAAGATGTTCTGCGAGTTTTCCTTCGATGTGGGCGACTATATTATATTCGCTTCATATTCACTTGGCAATATGGAATGATTACTTATTCTCTTTTCTCAGTCTGGCCTGATAATCGATCCCCGCCTTCTCCGCCATGCCGTGTTCTCGGGGGTACAGGTAGTTTCCCCTTTCCTCATCCGGTTTGTCCTCTTCCACCGGGATGCGGTGGGCGTTGGCAAAAGCGTCCTGGCGGATGCCGGTTACCTGCCAGGAGACCTCCATCCCGGGCTTTCCGCCGGCGATCTTGAAACGGTTACCCGAGATCTTCTCGGCGATATAAAGATCTGGCCCGGGCGCTCCGATGGCGGTCAGCTGATAGCGGAAATCGCGGTTGAGGGCATCAAACCAGTCCGGCAGATCCACTGAGGCTTCGCCATGAGAATCCAGCATGACAACGCCATCGTAAACGTTTTTCATGTCCGGGCTTTCCACGAAGGAGTGGTAGAGATACTTGTTCTCCGGGTCGAGGGGATGATCGATCTTGAAGGAGCCGCCTCCTTTGCTCATGGTACCGGTGACCGTGACATTGCCGGAAAAGTACCCGGCGTTTCCCCCGCCGGTGTTCGAAGCGAAGACCGCACCGTCAACAGGTGATATGGATGAGCAGTAGGCCCTGACGCCATCGCTACCGCCGCCTGTGAATTTTCCTCCCACCCAATCGCTTTGTGCCTCGATCCCAAAATTTGTGCTGGTCAGATGTGCAAAGTTCGTGGCGTCGTGAACGACGCTCAGTTTTGTGGAGGGGGCCATGGTCCCCAGGCCGACCTTTCCCGATGAAAAATCGCCATAGATCAGAACAGCACTGGTATCTGATTCATTGGCGATATAGAGTTTGTTGGAACCATCCTCCCAGTATCCTGCCCCATTACCAATAAAGACATTTCCAGAACCTGCTAAGTTCATGTAGCCGGTCCCCGTTCCTAAAAATGTGTTGGTGTGGCCTGTGGTGTGCCATAAACCCGCTCCTGCCCCTATGAATGTGTTGAAGAGGCCTGTTTCGTTGAACCTGCCTGCACTCATACCCAGAAAGGTGTTCCAATAACCAGTTGTGTTCCTATAGCCCGCCTCGTGCCCCAAGCATGTGTTGAAATAGCCTGTGGTGTTGGAGGAGCCTGCCGCACATCCGATGAACGTGTTCTCCAAACCCTGGTTGCTATATCCTGCATTGTAGCCCACAAATGTCTCGTGATCCGATGTATTGTTTGCTCCCGCACCGTCACCTACCAGCGTATTCTGAATGTCCGTGGTGGAAAGCACGGTTTTTCCATCTATTTCATAGAAGGAGCTTGTGTTGACATCTCCACTGACATCCAGTTTGGCAGCCGGGCTTGTCGTTCCGATGCCAACATAACCTGTGCTGTTCTGTATGGTTACTTTGTCGCCGCTCTGATAAAATCGAAAGTCATCCGTTGTGCCGTGTTTGTACAAAGCCCAAATCTCAGGGCCAGCATCGTCGGAGTTTTTAAAATTCACCTCAGGGCTAACAGCGCTGGCTTCGATGAGGATCCTTGGGTTTTCGCCAACCAGATGCAACAGTCTCTCGGGGCTGGATATCCCGATGCCCACCCGGCCTGTTCCGGTGATACTCATTCTGGCGGAACCATCGGTCATCAGGTGCAGGCCCTGGATGCTCGAGGTGCCGATATTGAACTGAACAGGCGCCACCACGTCCACGTTGCTGCCACTGCTGGAAAACTGAACATCCGTTCCGGAGATCGCCTGAATGGTCAAAGGCGCTGTCGGGCTGGCGGTGCCGATGCCGACGTTGCCCGTCTGATGATAGACATCGGCCCCGTCGATGGTCCAGTCATTATCGGTCGTGCCGCCTATGCCGGTCAGGTTGGAGCCGTCGCCGTAGTAAGTGGCGGCGTTGACGGAGCCGTTGACATCCAGCTCGGTCAACGGGCTGGCGGTGCCGATGCCGACCTTGCCTGTCTCACGATAGACGTCGCCGCCGGAGACCGTCCAGGCGTTCGCCGAGGGACTGAATGCCGCCGTGTCGGCATGGACGGCGTGCTGTGCCTCGACGGCATTGGCAGCCCAGTCGGCCGTGGCGGCGTGATCGGCCGTCGAGGCATGATCGGAATTTTCGGTCATCTGGCTATAGGCCACGCTGACCAAGGGTTTGCGGGGGGAGAGGATCTCCGCGCCGATTTCGGTTTGCAGCCAGAGAGTATTTCCAGTGAACAGGTTTGACGGGAAGGAGGTCATACTGCCCAGCAGGACCTGGAATAGGCCGTCGCTCACTTCGACAGATGGATGTGTTTCAGCCCATAGCTCTGCCCCCTTGGTCTCCGAGTCGAACAGCCGGAAGGTCATCTCCAGGGTGACGGTGACGGCCGAGGAGTCCGCGGCATTGGCTAAAAAGCCTTGATAATTCAGTTGGCCGGGGACGGATTTGGAAAATTCCAAAAGTTGAGTCTGGCCGTCTAGACCGGTAACATTTCTCGCCTCAGCCGCTGAAGCCATGAACAGCAGGCCGCAGGTAAGGGCCACCAGCGCCACGAACGATATGTTTCTCATCCGGGACCTCCCAAAGAAAGGTTGAGGTTTTCAGCTATTTCTGTGAGTCTTCAAGCTGCGTTATTCTCTCCTCCAATGCAAGAATATAAAGATATGCCTCCTCCAATTTCTCCAACATCAGCCGGTTGTGCTCGAACAGTTTGACCCCATCATCTTTCACTTCTTCAGCAGATGGCATGCTGGGCAGATGCTTGTTTTGAGTCACAAAATCTCTGAGTTGTGGCAGGGACATCATCTCATAATCAGGCTCGAAGACATAATCGGGGTGGTTGTAAAGAGTCCCATTTTTACGGATTTCACCGGTGGTGTTGATGTCGCCGGTGACATCGAGTTTGTAACCCGGGGAGGAGGTTCCGATACCCACGTTGCCGGTCTCGGTGGCCGTCAGGATCCGCAACACCCCGGTGCCCAGAGGCTGCTCGGCGTTGAGGAAGAATTTATTGTCCGGACCACGCCCGAAGGCGTATCCCTTGTCGGCCCCGAAATTGAGGTACTGGTAACTGGCGGCGTCGCTTTGGATACGCATACCCAGGTGTCCGGCGGGCTTGTGCAGATGCAGCCGCTCGGCCGGGGCCATGGTTCCCAGGCCGACATTTCCAGAGGAGAAATCGCCATAGAGCAGCACGCTGCTGGTGTCCGCATCGTTGGCGATGATCAGCTTGTTGGAACCCTCTTCGTTACGCCCGGCCTTGTGACCTATGAAGACATTGTTCGAGCCAGAGTTACCATGACCGGCTTCCCATCCGATGAAGACATTATTGGATCCAGTATACGTGTGGAGGCCGGCGTAGGCTCCCACAAAGGCGTTGTGGTCTCCTTCAGTACAGCGTTGCCCCGTCCAGTGTCCAACGAATGTATTTTCTACGCCTGTTATGTTTTCGTAGCCGGCACCCACGCCCACAAAGGTGTTGCTATTAGCTACCGTGTTTTTTTGACCGGCACTAGCTCCTACGAATGTATTGGAATTTCCAGCGGTGTTGGAATCGCCCGCCGATGCGCCGATGAATGTATTCCACGAATTTTGATTTTCATGCCCAGCACGATCACCCACGAAGGTACACCCATCCCCCGGGCCGTTCGCTCCCGCGTCGATTCCCACGGAGATAGTCTTCGTTCCTTCAGTGGAAAGCACCGTGTTCCCATCGATCTTGTACCGCGAGTCCGTGTTGACCTCTCCGCTGACATCGAGCCTGGCCGATGGGCTTGAGGTTCCGACGCCCACGTTGCCCGAGACCGAGGAGTAGATATCGTTGCCCGAGATGGTCCAATCGTTGTCCGTCGTTCCGGAGATGCCGGTCAGATTGGAACCGTCACCGTAGTAGGTGGTGGCCCCCACGGCGCCGTTTACGTCAAGGGGATGGGAGGGACTTGTCGTTCCGATACCCACTTTTCCCGTTTCGTGATAAACGTTATCCCCGTCGATGGTCCAGTCTGCATCCGGGGTTCCGGCAATACCTGTGAGGTTGGAGCCGTCGCCGTAGTAAGTGGAAGCATTCACTGCACCGCTGACGTCCAGGGGATGCGATGGGCTGACCGTGCCGATGCCTACGTTGCCCGTCTGATGATAGACATTGTTGCCGTCGATAGTCCAATCGGTATCCGGCGTTCCAGAGATCCCGGTGAGATTGGAACCATCTCCGTAGTAAGTGGCGGCGCTCACTGAGCCGTTCACGTCCAGTTCGGTTAGCGGGCTGGTGGTCCCAACGCCTACCTTGCCGTCGTCGTCAACATAGACAGCATCGGCCGGATCGCCGTCGGCGGCGTCCAGATGATCCAGATCGGCCACATTGACCCAACGATCGTCCAGATCCGTCAAGGTGTTGTTCTCCAGCATCTCGGCGCTGTTGGTCCGGTGGCTGTAGGCCACGCTAACCAGAGGTTTACGGGGCGTGAGGACCTCCGCTCCGACCTCCGTCTGAAGCCACATGTAGGAGCCATCGAACAAGCCATCCGGAAAGGTCGTCATGCTGCCCAGCAGGACCTGGAACAGACCGTAGCTCACTTCAACAGATGGATGTGTTTCAGCCCATAGCTCCGCCCCTTTGGTCTCGGAGTCGAACAGCCGGAAGGTCATCTCCAGGGTGGCGGTGATCGCTGAAGAGTCAAAAGCGTTGGCCAGAAAGCCTTGATAATTTATCTGGCCGGGCACGGATTTGGAGAGATCCATGGTGCGGACTCGAACATTTGCACTCAGAGCCTCTTGGTCTGCGGCCACGTTAACCGTCACGAGACAGAGACAACCCAGGGTGGTCAGGGCCACCAGGGCCGCCAGATTTGCGGCTTTCATTTACGTCCTCCTGTGAGATAAAGGGAGACACTTACCGCACGGATCGTTCCTGAAGCTGCGACTGTAACACCTGAACCTTTTCTTGAAGCGTATCTATTTGTTCCTGCTGGGCCTTGATGGCGGATAAAAGAAAGGCCGAGTAGTCGCCCAGGCTGAGACCCTTTCCATCGGGACTCTGTATCTCCCGGGGGGAATCCTCGGCGATGACTCCTAAATGCTCCGTTCGGCTCTCATCGCGCCAATAACGGTACCGGACCACCTGTGTATCTTTGAGTTTCTCCAGCATTTCCTGATAATCCACGGCTTCCAGAGGGGTGATATCCTTCTTATATTCCCGGGAGCTGAGCAGGTTCCAGGCGTTGGCCCGGGCTGAGGTGCCGTCGCCCGGTTCACCCACCTGCAGCTTATATCCCGGGCTCGTGGTTCCGATGCCGACGTTGCCGGTTGCCAGAATGGTCACAATCCTCAAGACTCCGGCGCCAAGGGGCGCTTCTCTGTTGAGGAAGAATCTATCCTCGCTATCACAGCCGATCCCAAATCCATTCGTCGCTCCGAAGTTGATGTATTGATAACTGAAAAGATCGCTGGATATGCGCATGCCAAGGCTTCCGGACGTTTTGCTGAGATGCAGCTTCTCAGCGGGACTCATCGTCCCCAAGCCCACTTTCCCGCTTGAAAAATCGCCATAGATCAAAATGTCATCGGTGCCGGCATCGTTGGCGATGTAGAGTTTGTTTGAGCCGGTTTCACCGTATCCGGCATTATGACCAATAAAGACATTGCCGGTGCCTGCAATATTGGAGTAACCAGCATCCCATCCCAGGGACGTATTGGAACTGCCGGTGGTATTAGAGAAGCCAGCCCCAGTGCCTACGAAGGTGTTGGTATTGCCCGTTGTGTTTTGATAGCCGGCGTCAGCGCCTAAGAACGTGTTGTGATAGCCTATGGTATTCACAACACCTGCATGGCTTCCCAAGAATGAGTTGAAATCGCCTGTGGTGTTGGTGGAGCCGGCAACACATCCCACGAAGGTGTTGTAATCGCCTTGGTTATTATACCCGGCCGCACACCCGACAAACGTTGCCCTATATCTTGTATTGTTAGCTCCGGCGTCAACGCCCGCGAAGATATTAAGATCATAACCTGCGGTGGAAAGCACTGTCTTGCCCGCTATTTTATAAAGAGAGTTGGCATTCACATCTCCGCTGACGTCGAGCTTGGCCGCCGGGCTGATGGTGCCGATGCCCACATTGCCGGACACACTGGAATACATATCATTTCCCGCGATCGTCCAGTCATTATCGGTCGTGCCGGTGATCCCGGTGAGATTGGAGCCGTCGCCGTAGTAGGTGGCGGCATTGACATTCCCGTTGACATCGAGGGAGTAAGCCGGGCTGGTCGTTCCGATGCCGACGTTGCCCGTCTCATGATACACGTTGTTTCCGTCGATGGTCCAGTCAGCATCCGATGGGCCGGAGATGTTGGTGAGATTCGAGCCGTCGCCGTAGTAGGTGGTGGCGTTGACCGAACCGGCCACGTCCAGCTCGGTCAAGGGACTCGTTGTGCCGACCCCCACCTTTCCGATATCGTCCACATAAACGGCATTGGCCGGATCGCCGTCAGCGGCGTCCAGATAGTGCATGTCCTCCTCGTTCACCCAGCGGCCGTCCAGGTCCGTCAGGGTGTTATCCTCGAGCATCTCGGCGCTGTTAGCTCGGTGGCTGTAGGTGACGCTCACCAGAGGCTTGCGGGGGGAGAGGACCTCCATTCCCACCTCGGTTTGCAACCACAGCTGGGAGCCATCGAAGAGACCGGAGGGGAACGCGGTCACGCTGCCCAGCAGGACCTGGAACAGCCCATCGCTGATCTCCACCACTGAATGAGTCTCTGACCACAGCTCCGCACCCTTGGTCTCGGAGTCGAACAGCTTGAACGTCATCTCCAACGTGGCCGTGACGGCCGAGGAGTCCGAAGCATTGGCCAGGTGGCCCTGGTAATTCAAGGCGTTGGGCACAGATTTGGAGATGTTAAGAGCATGGGCGCAACTCTCGCTATACAAGACCATCTTCTCTCCAGACGCCGAGGCTGCCGAGAAAAGGCCGCCGATCAGAATGATCAATACCACAACCATGCGGGCATGTCTGGCGCTCATGCTACACCTCCTTCATACGAGGAATGATTGATCGATGTGCATCGGCTCGACGAATGGGTTATCTGCTTTTCGTCGCTTTTCTCATCGGGATCGAACCTGCCTGGCGATCGGAAAATCTGTTCATCGATTCCTGCAATTTTTTCTGGTCCTCCAATATCTTTTGGTTCTTTTCTTCTGCTCTTTCTCTCTCCAACCGCTCTTGTTCCGCCCGATGTAACTTCTCAGCCGGAAGATAAGAGGATGGCGGCGCGTCCCATCGCAGGGCCTGGCCATCGTACCACATCGGATTGGCGTGATGCTCGAGATCGGCCTCGTTGAAAGCGAACGCTCCCATGTTGGCATCGAACTGGGGATCGATAAGCTCCTTCGGGATCTGCGGGCGAGACTCGAACCCCTTGCGCCGGCCGATGGCGATCCAGGAGAACTTGACGCTAGACTTGCCCTGGCCGGATTCTCTGACCACGAAACCTCCCTTGTCCGCCGATTCCAGATAGAGCTGCTGGCATGGGCCCATGGGGGTGACCGTTACCGTGACGGGGATCTTTTCGGAGATAACCGTATTGAAGGCGTCCTGGAAAGCGATGGAGCAGGAGCCCTCGTCAAGACGGCCGATGCCATGAGCGTAAACGTCGACATCCATGGTAGTGGGAGTAAAAGTGGCGATCCGTTCCGGGCCGTTGGCATCATGAAGGGTAGCAGCATATCCGTTGGAGTAAGAATTTCCATCGGTGTAAGAGGCATAGCGCTCACCGGAGGTGTAGAGCCCGTAAAGCTCGCCGCTTACCCAGCCGCCCAGAAGTTCCCCGGAGGATCCAAAGCCGATTCCAGTTTTTCCCGTGCCGCTGGCGTAAGAGGTGAAATAGGCTCCATATGGGATATCACCGCTGCTGGTGTATGCCAGGCAGCCCCAGCGAGCTGAAGAGTAAACCCCCAGCACACCACCGCCCCGGCGGGGGGTGGAGGTATATTGCTCTCCGGAGATGCCGAAGAGGTAATTTTTATTGGCGGACCCGCTGGCAGATCTTGTTCTCAGAGCGGACTTACTGTTCAGGTAGGTTATTCCGGAGGTGTCGCAGTCGAAAACGGCATAGATACCATAGCCTTCGCTCGGGCTGGTAGCAGTGTGGTCCATCAGGGCATAAAGGGCATGGCCGGAGGGGCCGGTCCTTTCCGCCTGGACGCCGTAGGAATTTCCGCCCGTGTCGCTGCTGTAATTTCTGCCGTACACACCGACTCCTCCTGCCTGAGAGGCGGATCCATATATTCCGGTACCCCCGTTGACAAATCCTGCCACGGCCATCCCATCGTCGGACCTGAGACCTTCCAGCGAGGGGTACCCGCCGCCGCTCCCAGCATAGAAACAGGGGCCGTCCCCACCATGTCCGCCGACGATGGCGGGGACGGTCGAGCCGTTGCTGTAGCCGGCCATTCCTATTCCGGAGGAACTGGAGCCGACCACGCCGGCGGAAGGCTCACCGCCGACCGGGCTGCCCGCAACGCCGAAGACACCGCTGGCGTCGTCGCTGATGCCGTAGACGCCATCATCGTGCATGCTGTGGCCGCGGACCCCGTCGCTATTGTCGCTCCAGCCGTAAACGCCGTATCCGATGCTGCCCAGATAGCCATAGCTGTTGCTGCCGGCATGGTAGCCCAGAACGCCGTAATCGCTGCTGCCCAGAAAGCCATAGTTCCCGCTCATGCCGTGTGTGCCGTGAATGCCATGATTTTGCCCGCCCAGGAATCCATAATTATTATTCCAGGTGCTGATACCATACACCCCGTGCCCATGATTGCTGGCGCCGTATACCCCGTTGTTGATACTGTCCAGCATGCTGGTCACATAGCCGCCTCCCAGGTAACCGAAGTTGCCGCTCTGCGCATTCTGACCATAGACCCCGTAGCCGTCTGACGCGTCGGTCGCGCCCGTGACGCCAAAGACCTCCGCGTAACCTTCCGTAGAAGTGGCGTACCCGCACACTCCGGCCCCGCCTACATCGGCGGCGTCGACGGATCCATAGATGCCGTACATGGAGCCGAAGGTGGGAGAGGTGGACCGGAAGGCATGGGCGTAGATGGCCGCGTGGTTGGGACCGTCGCAGTCCTGCACCACATGGAGCCGGTTCGAGGTGTCGGTGTCGGCGGTGCCGATGCCCACCTTGCCCATGGTGTGGTAGACGTTATCCCCGCTGATGGCCCAGTCGGCATCCGCCGTTCCGGTGATTCCGGTCAGATTGGATCCGTCGCCGTAGTAGGTGGTGGCATTGACCGAACCGGTGATATCCAGCTCGGTCAGGGGGCTGACCGTGCCGATGCCGACCTTGCCGGTTTGACGGTAGATGTCGTCGCCGGAGACCGACCAGGGACTGGCCGAGGGGCTATAGGCCGCGGTGTCGGCATGCACGGCGTGCTGGGCTTCGGTAGCCAAATTGGCGTTGGCGGCGTGATCCGCCTCTCCGGATTTCTGGCTGTAGACCACGCTGACCAGCTGCTTGCGGGGCATCAGGGTCTCTGCACCGACCTCCGTCTGCAGCCATAGCTGGGAGCCGTCGAACAGGCCATTCGGGAATACTGCAACGCTGCCCAGCAGGACCTGGAAAAGACCGCCGCTGATCTCCACCGCCGAATGCGTTTCCGACCACAGCTCCGCCCCTTTACTTTCAGCTTCGAATATACGAAACGTCATCTCCAGGCTTACGGTGATGCCTGCCGAATCCGAGGCATCTGCCAGGAAACCCTGGTAGTTGAGCAGGGCGGGGACCGATTTTGAGAGATCCTGCGATCGGATCTGGTCTTCAAGGATTACCGACTTCTGGGCCGCGTCTGCGGAACCCGATCCGGAAAAAGCGCAGATTAAGACAGCAATGGCCACCATGGCCAGCAGATTCTTGCACGCCATACTCTCCTCCTTTTTGATCCTCTGCACTCAATTTATGACCTAGTCTGTCCTTTCTCGAGACTCCAGGTCATGGATCGACTTCTCCTCTCCTTGTTGATGGCTGTCCGGTTCCGGCGCCCATTTAAGTACCTCCACAGGGAGCGCCTTGCTCTTCTGCGGCGCCTGGCGCGTCTCAGACGCTGCATTCTTGACGCGCATCATATCGGGATTGCGGACCCACTCCACATTCCTGTCATCGGACAGGCCAAAGGCCTCCGGGTGCAAATAATAACCCCGCTCCTCGGCGATCTTGTCCTCTTCCACGGGCCGGGTCAGTTGCCGGATCACCGGATCGTCCCGTTCGGCCAACACCTCCCAGAACACCTCCCGGTTGGGCTCGCCGTAGACGGTCAGGCTGCGGAATCCGGAGTTCCACTCGGCTCCCGTCATGAACGGTCGGCCCACCGGGGTCAGATGGATGGAGGCCTGGTCCTCTTTGGTCAACGCGGCGAAGTACTCGGGCATCTCCACCACCGACTGGCCGCTGCCATCGAAACGGGCCTTGCCCCGGTACATAACGAGATACTCAGGGGACTCTATACAATTATGTCTCAGCCACTTGTTTTCAGGGTCAAGAGGATGATCGATGAGGAATGAGCAGGCCGCTTTGTTCACGCTCCCCGACACGTGCACATCTCCGGAGAAGTATCCGGCGTAACCGGAGCTCGCATTGCCTTTTACGCCGGCATCGGAGTCGCCGAGGGAGCCGTTGTTGCCGTTGACGTTGGCGCCGTAGACGCCGTGATTGACGTTGCCGATGTAGCCCTCATTGCCGCTGCTGTGATTGCCCTTCACGGCGGCGGCGTGTTGGCTGTAGCCATAGACACCATAGGAGTCGTTGGCGATGTAACCATGATTGCCGGCGTCGGCGTCCTGGCCGTATACGGCCCCGCCCGGGCCGGCCAGGTACCCCATGATATTTCCGACCGTGCCGTAAACGCCATAGTTGGATTTCCCTTTGCTGCTGACGCCGCTGCCGTAGACGCCGTGGCCGGAGGTGCCCAGCGTGCCGGAGTTGCCGCCAGCGTGCTCCCCATAGGCGCCGTAGTTGCTGCCGCCCAGCTTGCCGGTATGGCCCAGGTTATGTATGCCCATGGCCCCACAGTTGGTATTGCCCAGGAATCCCTTATTGTCATTGTTGTTCCTGCCAAAGGCGCCATTGTTGGCATCGGCCAGGGAGCCGAAATTGTCGTTGTCGTTAAAGCCGGATACGGCGTTCATAGAGGTGCCCAGACGGCCGAAGTGGCCGCTGTCCGTATTCATGCCCAATACCCCTTGATTGATGCCGCTGGCATAACCTTCCAGGCCGCTGGTGGAGCAGCCCACATAGCCGAGGTTGCCAGAAGTGCTATTTTTGCCGTAAGCCCCGTAGTTCTCGCCGGCCAGATAGCCGAAATTACCGTTGCCGTGGTGGGCGTACACACCATAGCCGTTGTCACCCAATGAGCCATAGTTACCGTTGCTGTTGTAGCCGTATACCCCCAGGAATGAAGAGCCGATCATACCCCAGTTTCCGCCGCTATGCTGGCCGTAGACGGCATAGTCGCTCGTGCCCACCCCTCCCCAGTGTCCGTTGTAATTCTCACCGTAGACGGCATAGTTGCTGGCTCCCAGGCCTCCCAGGTTGTTGTTATTGTTATGACCGTAGACGGCGTATTCACTGCCGCCCAGGTGGCCGTAGTTGCCGCCGCTGTGCTGGCCATAGGCGCCATAGTCCGTACCGCCCAGAGACCCCTGATGGCCCTTGCTGTCCACCACGTGCAGCCGTGCCGTTGGAGTGTTCGTTCCGACGCCCACATTGCCCGGCATGTAGTAGATGTCACTTCCTATTTCGCTCCAGTAAGAGTCATCGGACGTTCCGAGGGCCGTGCCGTTGATGGTATAAGCGTCGGCATCTATGGTGCCGATGACCTCCAGCTCCGCGGAGGGGCTGGCTATACCGATGCCCACCCGGCCTGTCAAGCGGTAGATGTTATCCCCGGAGACCGACCAGAGGCTGGTGCCGGGAACGAACGCGGCTGTGTCGGCATAGGTCGCATGCTGCGCCTCTACGGCATAAAAGGAGGTGCCGGCCGTCGCAGCATGGTCGGCCTCGTCGGCCATTTGACTGTAGGCCACGCTGACGATGGCCTTGCGCGGGGTGAATACCTCGCTGCCCACCTCAAGCTGAAGATATAGGATCTGACCGTCGAACAGATCCGCGGGGAACGAGGTCACGCTTCCAAGAAGGACATAGAATTGTCCGTTGGTGACCTCCACGGTCGAATGGGTCTCGGTCCACAGCTCGGCTCCCTTGGTGGCGGAATCGAACAGCCGGAAGGTCATCGCCAGGGTCTCGTTGACCAGACCCGAGTCGGCGGTGGCCAGATAGCCCTGGTAGTTCAATAGACTCGGAACTGCCTTGGAGAGATCTGAAGAATGTTGTTGACCCGCGAGATCCGTATTCTCCCTGGCCGTGGTCGCCGTCGCCCATAAAAGCGCGGAGACCAGGATAGCCAGGATTGCGTAGAGGACCAGGATTCTGGCTCTCAAGATATACCTCCTGTGAGGGGTTAACGGATGATTGTTTGTGTCGATATTCTATTTTGAGTGAGAGATAAATGCTACCGCCGATTCTGAGGCTGGGATTTCAGCATCTGGATCTCTTGCTGAAGTGTTTCAATTTGTTCCTGCTGAGCCTTGACCGAAGCTAGCAAGAAACCTATGGAATCTGAAAGGCTCATGGCCTTGCCATCCTCACTGGTCATCTCCTTCGGCGCATCCTCGGCGATGAGCCCCAGGCGCAGCTTTCTATCTTCGATGTCTCCTTTGTAGTGATATTTCACCACATCGAGCTCTCTAAGTCTTCGAAGCACTTTCTCGTAGTCGTTGGGCTGAAGAGGGGTGATATTCTTCTTGTACTCTCGAGAACTAAAAGTATTCCAAGCATTGGCCCGGGCCTCGGTGCCGTCGCCAGTATCCCCGACTTGTAATCTATATCCGGGACTCAGCGTCCCGATGCCCACATTGCCGGTTGAAAAGTCACCATAGATGATGACGCTGCTGTCGCTTTCATCATTGGCGATGTAAAGTTTACCAGAGCCAGTCTCGTTGTATCCCGCCTTATGACCGATGAAGACATTATGGGTACCCGTGGCATTAGAAGAACCCGCTGAATATCCTAAGAATGTGTTGCTAGAACCTGTTGTGTTATCGCCACCAGCATTCAGTCCTATGAATGTGTTGGCATTTCCATCTAAATTGGAGTCACCCGCTCTTCTCCCTATGAAGGTATTTGAAACGCCTGTGGTGTTGTGGCGGCCTGCATCCTGGCCTACGAATGTATTGAGGATGCCTTCAGTGTTGGATTCGCCTGCATCCTTTCCGATAAATGTGTTGTAATGGCCTGTGTTGGAGCAACCCGCACCTGATCCTAGGAAAGTGTTGCTTTGGCCTCCGATGTTGGAGAGACCCGCATCCTTTCCTACAAATGTGTTGAAATTGCCTGTGTCGTTGGAGGAACCTGCACTCTTTCCTACAAATGTGTTCACTGAGCCCAAAGTGTTGGAGGAACCTGCATCTGCACCTACGAATGTGTTGCACACACCCTGGTTATTATACCCAGCATCATGTCCCACAAAAGTTCCCAGAACTCCTGTATTGTTGGCTCCAGCGCCGGTCCCAACGAAGATATTCTCTATCCCCGTAACAGAAAGCACTGTGTTTCCCGCTATTTTGTAGAGGGAATCGGAGTTTATATCTCCATTGACATCGAGCTTTGCTGCTGGGCTCATTGTGCCGATGCCGACATTGCCGGTCTCGTGGTAGACATCGTTTCCGCTGATGGTCCAGTCATCGTCTGCGGCGCCGCTGATCCCGGTGAGATTTGAACCATCACCGTAATAGTTGGCGGCGCTCACATCTCCATTAACATCAAGCGTCCGAGCAGGAGACATTGTCCCGATGCCCACCTGGCCATCGTCGTCCACATAGACGGCATCGGTCGGATCGCCGTCAGCGGCGTCCAGATGGTCCAGGTCATCCTGGGTGGCGTAGCGACTGTCGAGATCGGACAGGCTCTCGCCCTCGAGTTGATGGGCGTTACCGGCCACCACCGCGCTGTCGGCGGCCGTCATCCCGGCCACCTGGGTGTAGGCTGCGGTATCGGCAAGGGCTGCGTGATACGCATCGCTGGCCCACTGCGCGGTGAGGGCCTGATCGGCATTTTCTGACCGCCGGCTATAAGCTACGCTGACGAGTGGTTTGCGGGGAGAAAGGATTTCAGTGCCCACTTCCGTCTGGAGCCACAGAGTGGCGCCGGCGAACAGGCCGACTGAAAATGGCGTGACACTGCCCAGCAGCACCTGGAACTGACCATTGCTGATGTCAACTGCCGAGTGTGTTTCGGACCACAGCTCCGCTCCCTTGGTCTCTGAGTCGAATAGTCGAAAGGTCATCTCCAGCATGGCGGTGACGGCCGAGGAGTCGCTGGCGTTCACCAGGAAGCCCTGGTAGTTGAGCTGAGCGGGGACCGATTTGGGGAGACCGACGAGACGCACTTGACCGTGGAGATCCGCTGTCTCTTGAGCTGCGATTGTCGTAACGGCCACGGAAGAGACGAAGGTCAGAACACCCCAGGCTGCGAGCACCATCAAAATTCTATCTTTCATGGCGGATCTCCTCAGGTTAGGTGCGAAAAGAGCGGATAGCGGGGAAAGTGGGGGAGCATTTCTTTACGATAAAATTCTACAGCATTCCGACCCCATTCTATCACGACTTATCAGCTATGTCAAGAAAAAAATCGCAACAAAAAGGGCGCAGTATGCTGCACCCTTGTAGATAAATCTGTATTTTGATCAGTGAATTATGCTTTTTCTTTCATTTCGACCTCTCCGGCTCATAAAGCATCCCCGATCAGATGATGACCGGGGGCGCGTCAGATCGTCACGATCTTCTCCGGCGCGCAGAAGAATGATCCCCCCAGATGGTGGATCGTCCTGGCCGCCTCCCGGTCCACCTGCCAGACCTCATCCCACAGTCCCTCGACGACGCTGGCGGCCGCCACCTGGCCCAGGAACAGGGTATGGTCCCCGGCGGTGACCTCATTGACCACACGGCACTCCAGATGGCCGATGCACTCGGCGATCAGGGGGGCGGAAACGATCTCAGCCGCTTCCCGCGTCAGGCCGGCCCCGGCGAACTTGTCGCCGTCCCTTCCGGAGACGGTGCCGCAGTACACCGTCTCCTTCAGCAGAGAGAAGGGCGGGACGTTGATGACGAACTCGCCGCTTTGAGAGATCAGGTCGTGAGAATATCGGGACGGCCCGACGCTGATCACGGCCATGGGTGGTGAGGCACTGGCCGGGCTCTGCCAGGCCAGTGTGATGATGCTTTCCCTGTCTTCATGCCGGGAGGTGACCAGGATGGTACAGCCGTCGTTGATCAGCCTGTTGGCCCGTTTCAGGGGGATGGCTTTTTTTTGCATGATAGAACCTTTCCATGAGGAATAGAGGACATTGAAACGAAATTCCGGGTATTGGACACCGGATGCTGGATACTGGATTCTGGATAAAAGCACTTTATGGTAGTTGTCTTTGCCCGCATCCCGCATCCAGAATCCAGTATCGGTTTTCATTACTCCAGTATTCTTTTCACCAACCGGTAAAAGAACTTCGTCGCCAGCAGAAGATTCTCCTGACTGATCCGCTCGTTGCGCCCGTGAACGATGCTGAGCATCTCGGTCAGAGAAAGATCCGGTTTCAGGGGCAGAAACCCGTATGCCGGGATCCCCATCTGGCGGAAGAAACGGGAGTCGGTGCCGCCGCTGACCATGTAGGGGACGAACCCGCAGCCCGGATCCAACTCCGCCATGGTCTCGGTGATGGCCCGGTAGAGGCCGGTGTCCTGCGGCGAGACCGACCCTTCGTCGGCCTGGATGGGCTCGATGGTCACCTCGTCCGATCCTCCCAGCGACTCGGAGATGGTCCGGCGCAGGTCCTCGGCGGTCTGGCCCGGCAGCAGCCGGCAGTCGATGACGGCCTCGCAGAGCTCCGGGATGATGTTCTCCTTGCTGCCGGACCGGATCATGGTGGGCGCGATGCTCAATCGCACCAGGGTGTTGATCTCGGCGGCCACACGGGGGTGGCTTTTCCAGAGTTCTTCCAGGAAACCGTCATCGACCGTGAAGCCGTCCTTTTGAGGCTTTCCCATGGCCGCCAGCCGGACCTTGATATACCGTTCCACGATCTCGGATTGGCTGATGGGCGTCTTCAGGGTTCCCAGGGCATAAAGGTGGGCGGACATCTTTAGGAGGGCGTTGTCACGGTGAGGCATGCTGGCGTGGCCCGGCGTACCGCGGGTGATCAACCGGGTCCAGAAGACGCCTTTTTCGGCCACCTGAACGGTGTAGACGTTCCGCCCATCGATGGGCAGGGCGTGGCCGCCGCCCTCGTTGATCACGAAATCGGCCTTCACCAGTTCGGGCCGGTTCTTTGTCACCCAGCCGGCTCCCATTTCTCCGCCCTTCTCCTCGTCGGCCCACAGAGCCAGCACCAGGTCCCCCTGAGGCCGGAAACCTTCCCGCAGCAGCAGGAGAACGGCCACCACCTCGGGAGCCACCATGCCCTTGCAGTCCCAGGCTCCCCGGCCCCAGACGAAACCGTCCCTGACCACGCCGTCGAAGGGCGGATATTTCCAGCCTTCCTCCGAGGCGGGAACCACATCGAGGTGGGACATCAGCAGAAGAGACTTGTTCCGGCCTGATTTTTTGGGACCTGTTCCCGGCATCCGGGCAATCAGGCTGCCGCGTCCGGGGGCCGATTCGACGATGTCAGAGGTCAACCCCTCGGCCATCAGGAGTTCATGGATGTATTCCGCTGCGGCCGTCTCGTTCCCCGGCGGGTTGGACGTGTCGATCCTGATGAGTTGCGAGAGCAGCTCGGTCACTTCATTCTTGATGCCATCATCGTCGAAAGGGGACACGAAGAGCTCCTTTGGAGAGAATGAGGGACAAGGTATCGTTCTCAGATCGAATTATTCCGGCGAGGTCAGGAGGATAAAAGCAGGATCGTACCATAACGCCTCCAGATCGAAATCGGCCCGGGCCTGCCGGCGATGGACGAATCCATCGGCACAGGCGGCTCGCAGCCAGCGCAATGCCGTGCCTTTATCTCCCCGGATGGAATGGATGCAGGCCAGATCGTATTTCGACTGAGGATAGGGAAAACGGTCCACGGCACGAGTGCCCAGCTCGACGGCCTCCTCGTTCCGTCCCAGCCGGCTGAGGATGATGCCGAGGGTTCCCAGATCCTCCGGCGGCACTCCTTGAGGCTCATCGCCGCCCAGAACGTCGACCAGGAGTTCCCACAATTCATGAGAATTGCTCCGATCGCCGCGGTGCGCGTGCGCCAAGGCGGCATGATAGAGAAAATCCCAGTTGAATTCCTGTGTGCAGGCCGCTTCCAGATCGGCCACAGCCTGCCAGTTGCGTCTCTGCCGCAGCGAAAGCAACCCGCGAAGGTAGTGACCCATGGGCGCGTCGCTGGATAGGCGGAGGGCCTTGTCCGCCAGGATCTCGGCCCGGTTGATCTGCTGCATGCGAAAACGGGCCAGCCCCAGCATCGCCAGAGCGCGGGGATCGCTCGAGGCTTCCTCTTCCACTCGCTGCATGACCTCTTCCTGGCGAGCGGATCGGGCCGCTTCGAAGCACAGCAGAGCCAGGGTCATGTTCTCATCGATCCACCAGTACCGGTTGCCCAGGCGGTCGGAATATAACGACAGCTCGTTCTCCAGCGCCTCAATGGCCTTCTCCAGACGGCCCGTTATCTGATGGGCCAGAGCCAATTGACCCCACCCGAGGATCCTTCTTAAATTCGGGACTCCATCGGATCGGATATATATCTCCAGCTCCTCGATAGCCTCCGCCCAGCGTCCCTGATGGATCAGCAGGCGGCTGAGCGTCAGGGGGACACCCTGGTTCCAGGCATAATCGCGATGAACGCGAACGAGTTTTTGCAGTGTGGATACGGCGCCATCCAGGTCGCCATCGACCATCCACAGGCGCCATCCCAGAGCGTAGAGCCGCTCCCATTCGGGCAGACGCTCGGGGAACCGCAGGGCCAGGACGAGAGCATCATCGGGAAACTCCAGAGAGATATCCAGTGTCTGCGCCTGATCGGAAACCTTGGCTCTCAAAAAATGCGCCCGGGCGAAGCCGCTGTCGGCAGCCACGGCCAGAGTGAGGTGGTCGGCCGCCCGGGGCAGGGAGACCTCGTCGGAAAGGATGTAATCCTCGATAGCCATGAGGTAATGACGGTAGGCGGGCAATGAAGTCGTGATCGAGGCGGCGGTCGGACAGGGGGCCGGGGGCTGCTCCCAATCCAGTGAAGTCAATAGGGTTCCAGCCAACCGGTCGATGGCGGGGAAGATGCCCCCAGAATTTTTGATGACCTCCTGGTCTTTATAAAGAATCCTTTCTCCGTTGCCGCCCAGCAGCCGGATGTTGATCACGAAGGATCCGTTCTGGCCCAGGATCTCTCCTGTCAGCACCGATCGGGCGCCGAACAGCTGTACCGCTTCGGCGGGCCTGACCGTGACCCCGCCCCTGAGAGACAGGGGACCGATCTGCTCCAGGAACCGTTCCAAATGAACCGTCTGCAGAGAAGTCGAACCGCTCAGGCCGGTGGCCAGCAGGTCGACCAGGGCGGTGCTCAGCCACTGCCAGTCCTCTCCGGCCTGTCGGCTGTCGAAGGGCAATATGGCCACGGGACTGATATCTTCTCCGGTCAGATTCAGACGGCCGGGCTTCTGGGATTCCCAGGGATGCCGGATGGAAAGCAGGATGACGATCGAAAGGATGGCGGCCGAAAGGATGACGATCAGGAGAATGGGCGAAGAAAGCGGGAGCTTATTTTTGGTCATGTTCCGTTCCCTTCGCCACAGTAAAAAAGCCCACACCCTCTTTATATTCCGGGTGTGAGCTTCTCATCCTCCGGGCGCAAAAAGCCGGCCGGACTGAAGGACCGCTGTTGCGTTGTTGTCCAGTATTCATGGTTGTCTTTAAAGAATTTTAATAGCCACCAGCGTCATGTCATCCTGCTGTTGCGTTCCTCCGGTAAAGGCCTGTGCCTGGGACACGATTTCCGCCATCAGGGCCACCGGATCGAGCTGGGCATGCTCGCCGAGCAGCGCCATCAGCCGCTCCTCGCCGAATTCCTCCTCCCGGTCATTCATGGCCTCGGTGATGCCGTCGGAGAACATCAGCAGCAGATCGCCGGAGTTCAACTGTATGGTCTCATCCTCAAACGGCATGTCGGGCAGCATGCCCAGAACGATGCCGCCCGTCTCCAAACGCCGGCAGCAGGCGCCCTGACTCACCAGCATGGGCGCGTTGTGGCCGGCGTTGGTGCTGGTAAAGGTCTTCTCGGCCATGTCTAAAATACCGTAGAAGAGCGTGGCGTATTTATCCGAGGCGGTGCTCTTGTGCAGGGCGGTGTTGGCTTCGGTGATACAGTGTCCGGGAGAGCCGGAGGAGACGGCCTGGACTCGCAGCGTGGCCTGGATGTTAGACATCAGCAGCGAGGCGGGCACCCCTTTGCCGGAGACATCGGCGATCACCACGCCGAGGCGATTCGGACCCATGGGAATGAAGTCGTAATAGTCGCCGCCCACCTCCCGGGCCGGATAACTCAGACCGGCGATGCTGACACCCGGAATCTGGGGATTGTCCTTGGGCAGCAGGCTCTGCTGGATGTCTCGCGCCATCTGAAGCTCATGCTCCATCTGCTGCAGCCGTTTCTCCTCCTCATACAGACGGGCATTCTCCAGGACCTGGGCCGACTGGGTGGCGATGATGCCCACCAGGCGTTCATCCTCGCGGGTAAAGGTGCCCTCTTTTCTGTTGATCAGATTGATCACCCCGATCATGCGGTCCTTTGCCTTCAGGGGAACGCTCAGCACCGAGCGGATCTGGCCGCTCTCGACCTTCACCCCTCGGAATCGCTCGTCCGTCGAAAAATCCTCGATCAAAAGGGGTTTCTGGTTTTTCATCATCCAACCGGTCAGGCTGACTCCCAGGCGGTAGGGAATCCCGCCGCTGGAGGCATCCATGCCCCGGATCAGGGTTTTCATCGGAGAGGCGGTTTTCTCGGTGATCATCATGATGGCGCCCTGTTCCACGCCGATGGACTTGATGGATTCCTGCACGATGAGATTCATGATCTCATCGGTCGACATGGTGGAGTCGATGGCCGCGGCTAGCTCGTTCAGGATGGTCAGCTCGGTCACGGCTCTTTTCAGCCGCCGATTTTCGTCTTCCAGAGAAGCGGGAGGGCCTGTCGGATCGGATACGGTCATATTCAACTCCGGGAGCGAGGTGGCCTGACACTGATCTGTTCTTTAATCCGTACATCCTGGTGGTATCGTTTTGATCTTACAGCTTCGTCGTTCTCTCCTTAAATGTGATCCCCAGCTTTTCCAGCTCTTTCAGCACCGGTTCGTAAATCTCCGGCAGGACCGGGATATGCACGCCGGTGGCCTTGATCTCCCCGTGCAGAACCATTTTGGCCGCCACGGCGGCCGGCAGGCTGACCGTTCGAGACATGGCCGAGTCGCCGTTGGGGATGCCGAAGTCGATCAGGGTGGAGGTGATCTTCTCCCGGGCCGGCAGTTCGGGATATTCGGCGATGAACTCGTGATGCAGGACGATCATATCGCGCTCGCCCTGTTCATAGGGCATTTTTTCCAGCAGCCGGCCGGCCAGGATGTCCAGCGGCGAACTGGACTCCACCGGGAGAGGATCATCGTTCAGCAGGCCCAGCCATTCGAAGCGGTCCAGGATGGCTGAATTCTCCGGGATGTCGAGCTGTTTGGCCAGATCGGCCCGAAGGTTTCCGGTGGGATTCTTCACCAGGGTGCGGGTGAAGTCGGCATACGTTTTTCCCTTCCAGTCCGATCGTTCCTCTTCATCTAACAGCCCCAGGTCCACGAACTTTTTCCAGGTCTCGCACCAACCGGGATTTCTCAGTGTTCCCCGGAACATGCTCCCGGCATTCTTCAATCCGTAGGTATCGATATACGGGATAGAATCGCGATTGGGGTAGGCGGTCAATTCCCCGATGCTTTCGATCTCGATGGTCCAGGTGTGGTCGAACAGATCCACCGAGGGAACGTTCACCTCCCGGCCGTCCTTGAGGTAGCGGCCGGTGTTCTTCCCGGCCAGAACGACCCCTCTGGGACTCCAGGAAAATTTGTATCCGAAGGGATTGGTGTTGGCCTCAGGGGCCGGCAGGCCGCCGCAGTAAGAGTAGAAACTGACGATTTTGCCGCCGCGATCCTCGACCCCGTGAATAATCTTCATGGCCGACATGTGGTCGATCCCTGGGTCCAGGCCGATCTCGTTGAGAAAAAGCAAGTTCTTGTCTCTGACCTGCTGGTCCAGCGCCTGCATGGCTTCTTTGACATAGGATGTGGTGATCAGGTGTTTGGCGAGTTCCAGGCAGTGTTTGGCCACCACCGGGTGATAGGTCCAGGGTACCAGGCTGATGACCAGATCGGACTGTGAGATGAGATCCTTGAGATGATCTTCCTCCTGAACGAGGAGCTGTCGGGCTTCGCCGCGAGAATGTCCGTCGATCAGTTTTTCCGCCTTGCTGACCGTCCGCGAGGCGACGATAACCTTGAAATCCGGCTGCTCCAGCAGATATCGAACCAGAGGACGGGTGACCAGTCCGGCGCCGAGAACGAGGACGCTTTTCATAAGTGGGCCTCCTTTTGTAGATATTCCCCCAGGTATTCATACTTCGGTGTTAACCTTCCGCGATACACGATCACGGCCCGTTTGATCTCCGCCGGCAGCCGGCAATCCTCGAAGTCCACCGAGTAATCGGCCGAGACGATCTTGGGCACATAGGGAAGCAAAATTCTGCCGAAATCCCGGGAAGCATCCCGGGGCAGTTCCGTGGGCAGATTGGACACCGCCAGGATGACCGGACCGCGGCCTTCCCAGCCGTCGGGAGTCTCTCCGGTGGCCGGCTCGTAGACATAAATCGGTTTGTTCGAATGGGTGGCGCGCACGGTGCACTGGATAGCGCCCTCCACATCGCAGCTGATGTCGCCGATCACGCGTAATCTGGGCTGAGAGCTCCCGGCGAAGAGGCGATGAACGTCCTCGGTGGTCACCAGCCGGGGATAGCGCCGGTCCCAGTAGATGCAGTTCATCAGCACGGTAAGATGCGGCAGGTAATGGGAGAACACCGAGCGGTATTTTTCCGGATGCTGATAGTAGTCCTGGAGCTCGAAGTCATTGCCAGCGTCAACGGGCTCCACCAGGTGCTCTTCCTTGAAGACAGTCTTGTAAATGATGTCCGTGAAATGTTCCTGGCCCGCCGCGATATCCGGGATCTCCGAGGGGTCGATCTCCTGAAAAGGCAGCAATTCCAGGATCTCCTGCGCTCCCCGGGAGACGTGTCCGTATCCGGCAAACCCGAAGATCAGCGGCGTCAAGACGCGGGGGAGCCCGCCTCCGGCGATGATTTTTCCGGCTTCGGCGATGTGCGCCTTGGCCGCTGGCAGATCCGGGTATTTCAGGGCTCTCTGGATGGTCTCGAAGGGATTGGGAACGCCCTCCCACCTCAGTCGTCCCCCCAGCGCCCACAGGGCGTCGATCATTCCGGCCAGACCCGCGTGGCGGCCGAAGAAGATCAGACGGCGGCCGTCTTCGTCGGTAATGGTCTCGTAATCGATAAGGGTACAGTTGAGATCCAGGATCCTTCGTAGCATGCCCATATTATACGACTGGCCCTTGATGGTGTGGGAAAAGAAGATATATACCTTGTCGGGAGCCAGATCCTCTGTGGGGATCTCCTTGAGACCGAAGACAACGGGGCAGGGAGAGAGGTCCTCTTCGATGGAGGCGCCGGCCTGGGCATATCTTTGCTCCGGGATGGCGCGTTGTTCCGAGGGCTGTATCCGAACCGGAATGCCGTGCTCCTGGACCAGCACCTGGACCTGCTCCGGGGTCAGAGCGACCCGGTGCTCGAGCAGATTTTCGTCCTCTCGTCGGACGCCGATGCAGCGTGACATGAAAGAACCTCGACCTTCCTTATTAGCGTTCATTCGGCCGTCATCCTACTACCGGTTGCCGATCGCCTCCAGCCGTACCTCTGCTTCCTTGGCCATCGGGCCGCGAGGATTGATCTGGAGATATCTCTGGAACATCCGTACGGCCTTCTGTGTCTCACCCCGGTCTTCGTACATCCGGCCGAGCATAAAATGCGGGTTGTCGAAATCGGGTTTCAGTTTCAGGGCCAGCAGATACTCCTTCTCGGCCATGCTTTTGTTGCCGTTTCGAAGATATCCCTCGGCCAGGCTGTCGTGAGCGTTGGGATCGTCGGGGGCCAGTTCGACATACCGTTTGAACTCCTTCAGGGCCGTTTCCAACTTATTCTGGCTGAGATAGAAGTATCCCAGCTGATTATGGATCCAGGGGTCTTCCGGGTCCAGACGGCTGGCCTCATGAAGCTGATGCTCGGCTTCCTCTAAATTTCCCTGGTAGGCGTTGATCCGGCTCATGGCGATGTGCGCGTAGGGATGATCCGGTTTCAGCCGCAGGGCTTCCTCCAGCTCCGATTGTGCCAGGTCCGGAAGTTCCAATTCCAGCTGGTTGAGTCCCAACATGATATGAGCGACAACGTTATTCGGGTCCTGCCGCAGCAGGTCCTGGTAGATTTTTTCCGCGGAGGCATGATCCTGAATGGTATAGAACATCTGCGCCAGAACGAGATAGATCTCCGGATCCGGTCTGATCGTGTTCCGCAGGCGTTCCAAGGTTTTAAAACCCTGTTCATATTTTCCGAAAAGATGATCTCTGATGGCCTCGATCATGAGCCGCTCGGGTTCCGACAGCCGCTCGGGATGGCTGGAAGCGTGCCTCACCGCTGCGGTGGCTCTGGGTAGATCTCCGATGCTGTAAGCCTGGATGGCCTGGGAGGCATAGGCCAGCGTGAAATTGGTGTCCCGGGTGACCGACCTGTTCAGAAGCGCCATGCCCTTCGACGTGTCGAACCGCCGGAAGGCCTCCTGAGCTCTGATGAAGGCTTCATATGCCGTGAGATCACCGGTCGATTCGGTGCCGGCCTTCCGCTGAGCGACGGCGATGCCGAATCCGTCTGACAGTGTTCCGGCGATCTGATCGGCCATCTGATACAGATTTTGAGGACCGAGGCCCTGTACCTGTTTCTCGGCCACCAGGGCTCCACTGACCACATCCACCAGCCGGGCGTTGATCAGGAATTGGCCGGCGCTGATCCGGTAATCGCCGAGCACTGCCCGGGCGGCTTCGGTCCGCCTGGCCGCCTCCAGCAGAGTTTTCTCGGTCAGTTCGGCGGAATCTGTCCGGCCCATGCTCCGCAGGGCCGTTTCCAGCCGGGAATAGCGCACCACATCCAGGCGGTCGTGCTGCTCCAGCCGCATGCTCAGCAGTTGGGCGATACCTCTGCCGATCCAGTCGGTGTCCGGATGAGGATCCTGGTTCTGAAAGAACAGCACCGCGACGATGGTGCTCTCCGAAGGCTCGTCGGCCGGTTGGGTCTCCGGAGCGTCCCGTTTCCCGCAGGCACAGAGCCCCAGCGCTACGATCAGCGCCAGTCCGGCGAGGGTTCTCCGGAGCGATGACCCCGGGATCGTCCGGAACAGGACAAGGGGACGTTCGCTCGCTTGAACATTCATGTCTGACACCTCGGCTTACGTTTCACGGAAGGCCTGTTTCGGCGCCGGAGTATCAGCCGGCCCGCCAGCACCAGGGGGAAAAAATAGAGCAGTTCGATCCCGATCAGCCGCAGGTTTCCGGGGTGTAGCAGACTGCTCAGGAACGCGCCGCTGGTATCGGCCTTATAGACCGTTGGAAAGATCAGGACCGGCGAGATGAAATAACGACGGCTCAGGGGCCAGAGCAGCTGAACTCCATACGGCGGGGTGGTGTCCACGATAAGGGTGTCCAGGAGCACATGGCCGAAGTACAGCCCGAAAGCGATCAAAAAAATACGCCCGGCATCCCGCCGGCCTCGCCAGAAGGCCGCTCCGGCGGCGATCAGGCCGATCAGAACGGCCAGCCCGATGCTGTGGCTGATGCCGTGATGATAGAGATTCGGCCGCCCGAGCAGATAGCCCGGGAGAATATCCAGGTCGGGCAGGTTGGCGCAGAACAGATAGAGCAGGATGATCTTCCAGCCGCTCAGGGAGGTCTTCCGCTCGGCCCCCAGGTAGATGAGATATCCGCTCAGGGAATGTCCCACGGGCAAAGGCAATGGGCATCTCCGGCTGCCGTCGGGGGCTGATCAGGAACTTGGTCCGATGATCTGTATGATGACCTGGCGATGTCGTGGTCCGTCGAACTCACAGAAGAAGATCGATTGCCAGGTTCCCAGCGCCAGGCGGCCCTCTTCGACCGGTACGGTCTGAGCGCATCCCACCAGGGAGGATTTGATATGGGCCGCGGAATTTCCCTCTGCGTGATGATAACCATCCTCAAAGGGAATGATCTTGTCGATCTCCATGAGCATGTCGCGGATGACGTCGGGATCGGCATTCTCATTGATGGTCACGCCGGCGGTGGTATGGGGCACGAAGATATGGCACAGGCCCGTTTGGACACCGCTTTCGGCGACCGCCCGCTGCACCGTATCGTCGATGTTGATCAGCTCGGTGCGGGCATGTGTGGGCACGGAGAACTTTTTTATCGGCACCGGATATGGCCTCCCTGTGTACTCGTCTATAAACTACATGTTTGCCGGCTAAATGTCAACATGATAATGGGCTTGACCGGGGATTTCATTCTCGGTTCCGGGGCCGGCGGGCCGGTGAAGGCCGGCGAGGGCCGGTGAGGGGCAGAAAGATGCTCAAAACCGGTATCGCCGGCATTTTTCTCTTGACAACTTCTTTGCGTTATGGTAATATTTGTTCACATCGAAATATTGGCTATCGGCTTTAAAAAAAGGAGGGGTCAGATGACGATTTGTCGTGTGAAGCGCTTCGGCCTGTGTCTGTTATCGATACTCGTTCTGGCCGTCACCGTCGGGGCGGATGAGGACATCGATCCCCGGTCCAAGATGGGAGGGTTCCTGCAGGCCCAGCTGGCCGCCAAGATGGAGTATTTGGAGAAGGGTTCGCGGAGAGACCTGGATCTAATGGCCAAGAACAGGGTCGGGGTTGACGATAGCAATCCGACCCAGCAGAAGGTGTTTCTGCATTTCAGGAGTTACCCCCGAAATTCCGAGCTGGGATTGTTGAAAAGAATGGCCGTCAAGCTGTATGAGGACACCTGGATTCCCCCACTGCCCAATCACCCCACCGGATTCATGATCGCCGATATGAAGGTGACCCGGGCGCTGGACGTGGCCAAACAGGATTTCATCGTCCGGATGAGCAGTGCCGAGAAAAAACGGGTCCCGCACAATGACCAGGCCACGGCAGGGGCCAACTGTGCCTCCATGTGGTCACAGGGCATAGACGGCAGCGGGGTGGTGGTCTGTATCCACGATTCGGGACTGGATTCCACGCACCTCGACATTCCCACTCTGGTGGGCGGCAAGGACTATGGAGAAGCTCCGGACAGTTTGGACGACACCCTCGAGGGCGCCCACCCGCACGGCACTCACGTGACCGGCAGCGCCGTGGGACGGGGCACCCTCTCCGGCGGCACCTATAAGGGCGCCGCTCCGGGTGCGGATCTGGTCTTTCTGAAGATCGGCGGCGACGCCTCATCAAGCGCCACCGAGGCGGCCATGATCTCTGCCGTGATCGCGTCGGTCGATACCTATGGCGTGGATGTCATCTCGGTCAGCTACGGGGGTCTCAACGAGTTCAATGACGGCAGCGAGGAGGATTGCCAGACCGTGGACTGGGCGGTGGGCCAGGGGGTGGTGTATCTGACATCGGCGGGAAACTCGGCCGACGACGGCACCCATTACTCCGGGACGGTGACATCAAAGGCCGAGGGCGATACCATTATCGTGTCAGTTGACGATAACATCAGGATTCCACTTCTGCTGACCTGTTACGATGGGGCCGATACCACCGATCGCATCGATCACAACCTGGAGCTTTTTGACGCTACCTTTACACCGGTTGCCTGTTCTGCCTATACCCAAACCCAGAGCCCGCGGGGCACGGAGTCTCAGTATTTCGTATCCAATGATCCCGTCACCAGCGGAACCTACTATGCCGTAGTGACCCTCAATTCACCCCCCAAGTCCTTAATCGGCTATGATTACCATCTGTACAGCATCGATTATGACGCCTGGTTTCCGACGGGCGCCGATCCGAATTACACCGTTATAGGAGGGGCCTGCGCCGATCAGGCCATCTCGGTGGGGGCCTGGGTCTCCAGAGGCGGTTGGCCCAGCTGGACGAATTATTGCGGTGATGATTATTGGTATGGTCAAACACAGAATGATATCGCCTCCTTCAGCAGCCGGGGTCCGCGCATCGACGGGGCTGGTCCTCAATTGCCCTATATCTCGGCCGGCGGCTCGTCGGTGGCCTCCTGCTGGGACAAGAACCATAGCTGGTACAGCCAGAACATCGTCGACAACGATGGCGCCGGCATGGACTCAACCTGCCCGGGACCGGCCGATTATATCATCATGCAGGGCACCAGCATGGCCTGTCCCATCGCCGCCGGTGTGTGCGCTTTATTGCTGGAGCACAATCCATATCTGACCCCCCAGCAGGTGAAAGACATTCTGGTCGACAATGCCATAGTGGATGGTTCTACTGGCGCGGTGCCCAACAACACCTGGGGGAACGGAAAGATCAGCGCCACCATCGATCTCCTGGCCCCCTCGCGGATCGACGATCTGGCGATCAACTCGGTGGACTGGAACAAGGTCACCCTGGGCTGGACGGCTCCGGGCGACGACGGCACCTCCGGCACGGCCGGCCAGTACGACATCCGCTACAGCACCTCGCCGCCGGCCAAGGCCGACACGGCCGCCTGGTGGGCCGGCGCCACCCAGGTGACCGGCGAGCCCGCTCCGCAGGCCTATGGCAACGTAGAGTCCATGGAGGTGACCGGGCTCTCGCCCAGCACCCCGTACTATTTCGCCATCAAGGCGCGGGATGAGCACTATAACGACTCCGACATCTCCGATATCGTCATGGATGTCACCCTGGCGGTGACGCTGTCCGCCTTCGAGGCCGCTCCCGTGCCGGAGGGCATTTTAGTGGAGTGGGTGGCCGAGAGCGAACGCGACAACCGGGGATATCATCTCTCCAGAAGCCTGACGGAAGAAGGCCCCTTCGATTTTCTGGTCTTTCTCGACGGAGCCGGCAACTCCAGCAGTTCCCGGAACTACCGTTTCGTGGATGAAGAGGTGACCGAGGGCGTCACCTACTGGTACCTGCTGGAAAGCGAGGACCTCCGCGGGCAGCGATCCTCCTTCGGACCCATCCAGGTGACCGCCGAGAAGGTTTTGGTGCCCAAGAAATTTGCCCTCAGCCAGAATTACCCTAATCCTTTCAACCCGATCACTCATATCAAGTACCAGCTGGCCAAGGATGTCACCGTGAAATTGCTGGTTTATAATGTCCGCGGACAGCAGGTGGCCGCCCTGGTGGACCGGGATCAGTCCGCCGGATATTATCAGGTCGAGTGGCGGGGCACCGACGGGCGCGGGGGAGAGCTGGCCAGCGGGGTCTACTTCTATCGCTTACAGGCCGGCGAGCATATCTTCACCAAAAAAATGGTCTTGCTGAAATAAGATCGCTCGCGGGAACGCTGTATGGAAAAGAAGGCAGGACTTCGGTCCTGCCTTCTTCATTTTAGAAACAGGCGCGGAATTCCGGAGGACGTCTCCGCCATCCGGCGGACAGCCTCCGTTAGGTCGAAAAGCTGGTTGGCCCGACGAAAAAACTTGACAGACGCGCAGATTTATGATAGAATGGGATATGTTGGTTTTCTCTCCGGTTGAAGGATTCATGCTTTGTCAAACCGCTTGGAGAGGCAAACCCGTTTCATACTGAAAAATTCGTGGAAAGAAACCAGACCGAGGTATTCAATAGGAGACCGGGATGAAGAAAAATTTATGGATCATTCTGCTCACGACCATCGTTTCACTGACCGCGATCTCGGTATACGTCTCGGCTCTTGTTGACGGCAAGATACTGGTAACTGCCGATTGGGTGATATCCGAGAACGAAGCGTCTCGTGCGGCGCCCGGGGCAAAGCCAGAGCATACCAAGTTTGCTGTCCATGCTGCCGGCAACATCTATCGCGGCAATCCCCGGGTGGATCTGAAAGGGCCGTTGAACGAGGGCTTCGAGGGTGGCGCCATACCGGCCGACTGGAGGGTGCGTAATCAAGATCTCGATACCTACCAGTGGGAGGCCTACTCCACCGCCGAGGCGCACAGCGGCAGCTATGTGGCCCGCGTGCACTATAACGGTTCGGGCTGCGACGACTGGCTGATCCCTCCCAGGCTCAGCGTGGTCGCCGGCGATAGCTTGAAATTCTGGGCCAAGTCATACAGCGCAACCTACCTGGAGGATTTCGAGGTCCGGCTGTCTACCACCGGCCATGCGGCCGTCGATTTCACCACCCAGCTGGACGCGATCACGGATACGCCCTACGACTGGACGGAGTATCGCTATGACCTGGGCGTCTACGCCGGCCAGGAGATCTACGTGGCCGTGCGCTGTGTTTCGGTAGATGAGTACTACCTGTACCTGGACGACTTCACCGGCCCGGAAGTATGGGTTCCGGCCGGCAAGGTCATCGCCTTCAACACCACCAGCATCCCCTTTGGCACCGTGCCGCTGGGTGGCTCAAAGGCTATCGATCTGAAGATCTACAGCATTGGTGCTGAGAATGTGACGGTGTCCGGCTTCGCCTCCGACAACGGGCATTTCACCCATAATTTCCCCGGCAGCACCGCGATCCCTCCGGGCGATTCGCTGGCCGTGACCGTCACCTTCGCGCCCACCGCCTACCCGGAGGAGACCGGCACGCTGACGGTGACGCACGACGGCACCAAAGCCGATACCACCATCGCGGTGTCCGGATCGGGCATCGACGCCCTGTTCTACGAGGACTTCGCCACCGGCATCTTCCCGCCGCCCGGGTGGGCCAAATATCAGGACCAATGGCCCCCGGGCTGGCTGAAGGGCTCACCGGGCCACGGCGACACCTACTGCGCCTATCACGGTGACAACGCACTTGCCGAGGATTATCTGGTGACCCCGCAGATCAGCATTCCGGCCGGGAAGGCGACCTACGAGCTGGAGTTCGTGCAGTATGAATGGCAGCTGAGCTGGTACGAGGGCCATGCCGTTCTCGTCTCCACAGACAGCGGCGATCCCGATGACGACGATTTTGTGCTGCTCCAGGAGGTCTATCCCGGCACGCAGCTCGAGTGGGAGGCGGTGGAGAACATCAGCCTGGCGGCCTATGCCGGACAGGATATCTATCTGGCCTTCTACTACTACGGCGATTATGCCGATGAGTGGTCCGTGGACGACATCATCATTCAGGAGTTCACCTATGTCAACCAGCCGCCTGACATCACCCACGATCCCAAGGGCGATACCGACGACGTGACGCCGACTATCACGGCCATCATCGCGGACGGCGATGGCGTTTCCTCGGCCAAGGTCTTTTACGAAACGGCCCCCAAGGCCTATAGCCAGGCGGACATGTCCCTGACCGGGGTGCTGGCCAACGAATACTCCGTCGATCTCCCCTCGTTACCCTACGGGACCATAAATTATTACATTCAGGCCGAAGATGACTCCGGCGCGGCCGGGACCGATCCGCCCGGCGCGCCGACAGAGCATTACTCCTTCGAGATCCAGCCTTTCGCCGGAACGGAGCTGAGCTACGACGACAGTACCAAGGAAAATGCCTGGACCTGGACCGAATTTGACTCCACGATGGCCGGAAGATGGGCCGTACGCTTTACCCCCCAGGCCTATCCCTGCACCCTGAAATCAATAAAGGTAGGCGTGGATCCAGACTTTCCAGATCCTGCCCACCAGCCCTTCGCCGTGGAGATCTACGATGACGACGGTCCGGCCGGCGAGCCCGGCACTATGATCTATGGTCCCGACACCACCGGCTCGATCGGCAATGTGGTCGGCGGAGTGGCGGCGTTGTCCGAGCCGATCTGGGCCTATGCCTGCATTCATCCCCCGGTGGTCATCGAGGAGGGCGATGTCTACGCGGCCGTGGGCGCAGTTACCCTGGCTCCGTTTGCAGAGGCATGGGACATCGATGAGGACGGGATCCATCACAGGCGGTCCTGGGTGCATGTCGCCGATGAGGGGTGGTATCAGTGGGAAAGCTATCAGGGTTTTCCGGCCAACCTGATGATCCGCGCCTATCTGGTCACTGGACCGCCGCCCCAGATGTATCTCTCCGGCGGCCAGGTGGATCCCATCATCGGCAGCCTGGGCGCCACCTTCGCCTACTCGGTAAGCTACATTCAGCAGGCCGACGTGCCGCCCACGATAAAAGATGTCTATGTCGATGGCGTTCCCCACGCCATGACCGATCCCACCGGCGGCGCCGGCCCCTATTCCGGCGGCGTGGTCTTCACCTACCAGCACCAGTTCGCCAACACCGGGGACCACGAGTTCTACTTCTACTTCGAGGACGGCGCCCTGTCCGACCGGGAGCCCTATGCAGGCACCTGGTGGGGACCGATGAACGGCTACTACAACTGGGACTTCGAGTCGGCCGGCGTCTTCACCCCCACCGGGCCGCAGGACGACTGGGAGTGGGGCGTGCCCGCGTTTGCCAACGGCCCCTCGGCTCACTCCGGCCAGAAGTGCTGGGGAACGATCTTGAACGGCAATCACACTGACCTATCTCGGAGCCGCCTGGAGACGCCCCATCTGGACTTCACCATGGGCGGCAGCACCAAGCTGGAGCTGAAGTTCTGGCACTGGTACGATACTGAAAAGATTATCTTTCTCGGGCAGACAACCTACGACGACGGCGGCAACGTCAAGGTCATCACTCCCACGGACACGACCATCATCCACCCCGACACCTCACAGGCCGAGGACTATGATGCCGCCAGCATGTCGACCGGCAACGCCTGGATCCCCAGCCAGCCCGGATATTGTGAACATCGAGCGTCCTGGATGGAGGCCATCTTCGACCTGACCCCCTGGACGAACGAGAGCGACGTGGTCATCGTCTTCGATTTCGGCAGCGACAACGGGGGCATCGATTGGCCCGGGTGGTACATCGACGACGTGGTCATCTGGGGCGACCTGCCCCTGCCGGTGGAACTGGCCGGCTTCACGGCCACCGCCGGCGACGGCATGGTGACCCTCGACTGGGCCACCGGGAGCGAGTTGAACAACCGGGGGTTCGAGATCTACCGCCGTGTCGAGAGCCGGGAGTTCGTCCGCATCAACGGAGACATCATCCCGGGGGCCGGCACCTCGGCAACCGGTCACGACTACACCTACGTGGACAGAGGATTGATCAACGGGGTGACCTATTATTACCGGCTGGCCGATGTCGATCTCTACGGCCACGTTCATCTGCATGATGCTATCGTATCGGCCATACCAGCCTCCACGCTGCCGCAGTCCTTTGCCCTGATGCAGAACTATCCCAATCCCTTTAATCCGGATACGCGCATCAGGTATCATCTGGCCAAGGATGTCGCGGTGAAGTTGAGCATCTATAATGTCAGCGGCCAGCAGGTCATCACCCTGGTGGACCGGGATCAGTCCGCCGGATATTATCAGGTCGAGTGGCGGGGCACCGACGGGCGCGGGGGAGAGCTGGCCAGCGGGGTCTACTTCTATCGCTTGGAGGCGGGAGAGCGGGTGTTCACCCGGAAGATGGTGCTGCTGAAGTAGGAACATGTTCACCGAAAGACCAGATGAAACGATCGTGAAAAGGGCCGAGGTTGTTGCCTCGGCCCTTTCTTCTGTGTCTTCGATCCTTTAGAAGAAAAATGGCGAGGAAAACGTTCCCTCGCCATTTGGTTCCCAATCAGCGAATTTTTTATCCCGGTTCTGTTCCGCTCAGCCTGCCGGCGCTTTGAAGATCTTGCTGGTGAACATCTCAATCAGAAAGCCCCACACCGCGCCGGCGATCATGATCAGGTAAAATCCCTGAAAGCTGCCCTCGCCCCAGGCCGGAACGGCCATCAGCAGAGAGATGAGCAGGCCCCAGAAAATGCCATTGAGAACCCAGTTCCAGCGGAGCCTGCTGGTGCCGATGCAGAAACCGATCAGGGTGCGATTGAAAATGGTGGTGAACACCATCCAGCCGGGGAACGGATCGATTGCATCCTTGCTCATGAGATAACAGAGCACCCCGGTGATCGCTCCCAGGACCGTCGACCAGATGATACGTTTGCCGGTTGCCAAGGTATCACCTCCCGTGGAGGAGCCGGCTTGCCTTGGTCGGCTTCGATATGAGCGTCGAGAGTGTCGGCATGGTCTATGGTTTCTCCGCCTGGCATCGCGACAGCCAATCGGTGGCCGTCTGTCGCAGTATCCGCGAGTTCGTCTCAACGGCGATCTGCTGCGCCCGATCTAAATATTTCCGGGCGGCGGCGTGATCGCTAGCCATCCAGAGCACCTGACCGAAGCGTAGCAGGGTTCTTCCGGTCGTTTCCGAATCGGTCGTTTGCTCGGCGTGCTCCAGAGCGCTCTGGCAGGCGTTGATGGCCTCATCGTGCTTGTTGCGGCAGGACAACAGCAAGCCGATGCTGCTCTGAACATAGGCGATCAGTGGGTCGTCGTTCCTCTCGGTGACCATCTCTAAACAGGTCCGCAGGCTTTCCTCCGCTTCGTCCAAATAGCCCTCCTCGACCAGGATATCCCCGAGGAGTATCAGCGCTTTTCCCAGCGCTTGATAATCCCCTTCTCTCTTGGCCGCATGCCGGGCGCGCTCCAGGTTGTCCTTGGCTTCCTCCATCTGGCCAAGAAAATTCTGCTGCTCGGCCACATGATAATACTCATGGCTGAGGCGTTTCAGGCCGTAGATCTGCCTGACCCTGAGACTCTTCTGAAAGCTCTCCAGGGCGTGTTCATAATCGGACAGCATCCTTTGGTACATTTCCCCGAGAGAGGTGAAAGCCTCGGCCTGCTGGGTAAAATCCTGATCCTCTTTAAAATCGTCCGCCGCCTCGTGATACGCTTCGGCGGCGGCTTCGTATAGTCCCTGACGGCGATATTCCTCGGCTGCCAAAAATTTCTTGTCCCCATTTTTGACCATCGTACCGCCTCCGTAAAATCCTTCCCGGATCCTATTCTTTTTCTCTCGTCAACCTAATCTTAACACTTTCGATGAAGTTTGGCAACAGAAAAATGAAAAGGCGCTTCAATCTGAGAAGGTCGATCTTCAAAAGACCGGACTCTGCCCGGCAGGCCGGAAAAATGTGGTTGACCTGGAAAAAACTGGGTGTTACATTAGGGGGCACATATTCATTAACGGTGTGAACAAGAGCAGAAGAGAGGCTTCGTGCGAGCTCGTCTTTTATCGATCTGTTGTCTGTGCGGGTTTATCCTGACGGTCTCCCTCGGGGTCCGGGCAGTGGACGCCGTCGAATTCATGTCCATCGACGAGGTCAGAGTGGGCATGAAGGGTGTCGGCAAAACGGTCTTCTCGGGCACCCAGATTGAAGAGTTTCAGGTGGAGATCCTAGGCGTCATGGAAAACGCACGTCCCCATGGGGATATGATCCTGGCAAGGGTCAGCGGCGGTCCGCTGGCCACCTCGGGCATGATCCAGGGAATGAGCGGCAGTCCGGTCTATATCGACGGGAAACTTTTAGGGGCCGCCGCCTATGGTTGGTCCTTTTCGAAGGAGCCCATCTGCGGCATCACGCCTATCGAGGAAATGGTCCACATGTGGCGCCAGATGGAGCTCGACGAGGCGGCTTCGTGGGAGGAATCGAGTCTGATTCCCCCGCCGGAGATGGAACTTTTCGGATCGGCCCCGCCGGCCGGATCCCAGGCGGGTTCCGCCGGACGTTCGGCGATTCCGTCGCCGGGCGGACTGGTGCCCATCAAGACCCCCGTTATGGTCTCGGGATTCGACCAGCAGGTCATCGATCAGATGGCTCCGGTATTTGAAGAATACCACATGAGTCCCGTTCAGGCCGGTTCGGGGTCCGGTCGGGAGGGGGACATCGTTCTGGAACCCGGAGCCTCCCTGGCCGTGCAGCTGGTCAGCGGCGATGTCAGCCTCAGCGCGGTGGGCACACTGACCTATCGGGAGGGTGACCGGATCATCGGTTTCGGGCACCCCATGTTTTCCTCCGGCGGTGTGGATTTTCCCATTTCCGGCGCCGTGGTTCACTCGGTCATGCCCAGCCTGGCCACCTCCTTCAAGCTGGCTTCCGTTTCCGATGTGGCCGGCGTCTTGCGGCAGGATCGCCGTTCCGGCGTGGCCGGAATCGTCGGCTCGGCCCCCATCGCCGTGCCTCTGAAGCTGTCGATCGGCGGCCCGGGAAAAGAGAAGCCGGAAAGGTATCATTTCAATATCATTCATAATAAATTCCTGACCCCCAACCTGGTGTTGTGGACGATTCTCAATTCTTTCCTGACCACCGGCCGGGCCATGGGCGATGCCACGGTGCGAATGGACGCCCGCCTATCTCTCGAAGGTCATGGCGAGCTTCGCATGGAGAACGTCTTCGCCGGCTCCACGCCCCATGCGCTGGTGGCCACGGAGCTGAGCGAGATCACCGCCCTGCTGTTGAGAACTTCTTTGGAAGCCGTCCGCCTGGAAGGGATTACGCTGGATGTCACCGTGGAACCCCGCCGCCGGGAGGCCCGCATCACCGGCGCCCGGCTCGACAGATCGGCCGTCCGTCCCGGAGAAGAGATCGGCGTGACCGTCTTTATCCAACCCTATCGGGGAGATGAGCGAGCGGTAAAGGCCTTTCTTCAGGTTCCTCACGATACGCCTCCGGGCCGAATGATCGTTCAGATCAGCGACGCGGAGTCCAGCATCTCCTGGGAACAGAGAAGGGCCCCGCATCGCTTTCAATTTCAGAACATCGGGCATCTGTTGGAGGTCCTCAGGGACCTGGAAAAGAATGATCAGCTCATGCTCAAGCTGGTGACGGGACGCGCCGGGGCCGTCGTCAGGGGACGGGAATTACCGTCGCTGCCGCCGTCCGCTTTGGCGGCCCTGCGGGGATCGCTGACGGGCTCGCAGGGGGGATTGACCTATCAGGAAGTCATGGTGGAGAAAAGGCTGAACACCGAGTTCATGCTCCGCGGTCACATTGCCCTGCCCCTCGAGGTGGAACGATAGCGGTTCGCCATCCGCCGGGGGCGATCCGTCAGCCCCGACGAGAAGAGAGAGACCATAGAGGAGGTTTCCAGATGAATCCGTTCACGGCCGGCCGTCTCGCCTTGCCTGCGGCACTGTTCTTCGCGGCGGTGATGGCCGCCACCTGCATGGCGGTGATGGCCGCCACCTGCTGGGCAGTGTCCACCTCTTACTGGGAAGTTCAGCGGCCGGAGCAGTTCAACCAGGGCATGCTCGACGGGGTCAGTATTCACAGTGACGGAAAGGTCACCCTCGGCCCGACGGTCGATCTGCTGGCCGAGACCGGCGAATCCTTCGTGTGGTGCCTGGCCGTTGCGCCCAACGGCGAGCTCTTCGCCGGAACGGGAAATAACGGAAAGATCATCAGCATCGCCGGGAAGGATCAGCGGACGATCTGGCAGGACTCCGAGGAGCTGGAGATTCTCAGCCTGATCGCCGGGCCGGACCGTCATCTCTACGCCGGAACATCGCCCGGCGGTAAGATTCTGCGGATATCGTCGCAGGGGGAAGCCGCCGTGTTCTTCGACACCGGGGAAAAGCACGTTTGGTCTCTGGCCTTTGACGGCGACGGCCGGCTGTACGCGGGAACCGGAACGGAGGGGAAGGTGTTCAGGATTTCCCGGAACGGACAGGGGGATCTGTTTTATGATACCAATGAGACCAACATCACCGCTCTGGTCTGGCACGGGGAATATCTCTATGCCGGCGGATCGGGCGCCGGCCTGATCTATAAGTGCGATCGTCAGGGACAGGGCATGATGGTGTTCGACGCCGAGGAGGAGGAGATCTGCGGCCTGGTCTTCGATGCCGGCGGTCAACTCTATGCGGCGGCCACCAGCGGGGAGAGATCCTCGGGACGCCCGCCCGTGCAGGAGAGACGACAGGAAGAGGAACAGGACTCCGGGGAGAATTCCCAGAACGCGGGTTTCTTTATGGAGGAGCCGCCAGAATTCGGAGAGTTTGGAATGCCCCCGGCCGGACCCTCGACCGTCTACCAGATCGATGGATTCGGATCGGGCCAGCCTCTGTGGAGCGCCCCCGAGGGAGACATGATCTTCTCCCTGGGCAGGGGCTCCGGGGGGGATCTGATCGTCGGCACCGGTGATGAGGGCCGGATCTACTCGGTGAGTTCCGCCGGCGACTGGTCCCTGCTGGCCGAACTGGAGGAGTCGCAGATCTTATCGCTGCAGGGGGAGAGCAGCGGCGGCATTCTGACCGCCACCGGCAATCTCGGAGCCGTTTATCGCTTGGGCGGCAAGTACGGCCGGCAAGGCACGCTGGAATCGGAAGTGCACGACGCCACGGTCGCGGCCCGCTGGGGCAGGATTTCATGGGAAGCTCAACAGCCCGCCGGAACGAAGGTGACTCTGGAAACCCGCTCCGGCAACAGCGAGATGCCCGATGAGACCTGGAGCTCATGGTCCCAACCCTATGACCGGGCTGAGGGCCAACAGATCCAGAGCCCGGCGGCGCGATTCGTCCAATGGCGAGCCCATCTCTCGACTTCCCGGGAGGAAAAAACGCCCTCATTGGAAAAGGTTTGGCTGGCCTACCTGCAGAACAATTTGGCTCCCCGGGTCCAGGGGATTTACGTCCATCCGCCGGGATCGGAGAACGGATCGGGCATGGGACCATCGCGGCGTGAGGGGGCCAACACCGGATTTCCCGAGGGGGGAGCGCCGGGCTCCGGTGAACCCTTCGGGGTGGCGGGTGAGCTGGCCAACGGAGTTCGTAAAGCCAGCTGGCATGCCTATGATCCCAATGGAGACGCTCTGGTTTACGATCTGTTCTTCCGGGGGCGGGAGGAACAGAACTGGAAGCTCCTCAAGGAAGATCTGCCGTCCAACTCCTACTCCTGGGACAGCAACCTGTTCCCGGACGGGATCTATCGCCTGAAAGTGGAGGTCAGCGATCGCCCCGACAATCCGGAGCAGCTGGCCATGGGTTCGGAGCGGATCAGTGATCCCTTTGTGGTGGATAATACCGGGCCGAACGTGGAGGTGCGGGGGGAAAAAGCGGAGAATGGGCTTTACCGTATATCCGGCCAGGCGAGCGACGAGCTCAGCCCCATCGTGGAACTGTGGTATTCCCTGGATGCGGAGGATTGGAAAGCGTTGACGGTCAGCGACGAAGTGTTCGATCACACCCGGGAGGAATTCTCGTTTCTCACCGGCCGGCTCTCCTCCGGGGAACACACCATCGTGATCAGAGCCATGGATATGGCGGGGAACGTGGGGGTCGGCAAGACCGTGATGAAGTAGGGGTGTGGATCCGGGTCGTTGGTGAGAGAATCGATTCGTCGAGAGGTCGATGCGACGGGGGTGGAGAACACATGTTCCACCCCCGTCATTTTTTGTCCCTCAGGGAGCGCTCAGCGCAAAGATGCCGTGCAGGGAACTCTCGGCGGCGGGGATATGCTTCTGGGCGATCAGGCAGGTGACGCCGGTGCGCGAGGAGCTGATGCTGTCGATGTTGATCCCGTTGGAAGCCAGGGCATGGAACATCTTCCCGGCCACGCCGGGAACGCCGATGAGATCCTGTCCATGGATGGAGATGAGGGCCATGTCCGGCTGAAACGACAGGCGCTCGGCGCCCACCGTATTCTTGATCTCCTCGAGCACGGACCGTGCCGGCTCAATAGCATCATTGAAAATGGCGAAGGAGATATTGCTGCGCCCCGCCGTCCCCGGATTGGTGACCAGCAGTTCCACGCTGATGCCCTTCTGGCCCATCGCCCCGAAGATCTCACCAGCCATTCCGGGTCTGTCGGGGACGCCGGCCAAGGTCACCTTGGTCATGTTTTCGTTTTTCTCGATCCCGTCGATGGCGATCTTTTCCGTCATCTTCATCCTCCCTGTTGATCGTGATGGGCGATCGGCTTCGACAGCGTCAGGTGTTCGAGAATATGTTAAAAGAATTTGAGCTGAAAAGCAATGGTTATTTGGGATATAAGACCTTGACAACTTCCTGCGCAGATGATATCATATGAGGTCCGACCTCTCATGCGCACCGGTTTCACGGGTGTCCGCCACCGATCACCAGGAGGTATCGTGGACCAGCTCTCTCAGAAGACCGGATGGATCGAAGTGATCTGCGGCAGCATGTTCAGCGGAAAGAGTGAGGAATTGATACGGCGGATACGCCGCGCCAGGATCGCCCGGCAGAAGGTCCAGGTGTTCAAGCCGGCTATCGACCGCCGTGACAGCGAGGAGCACATCGTCTCTCATGACGACCGGCGGATCCCCTCCGAACCGGTCTGCTCCGCCAAAGAGATCCTGGCCCGGACCGATCCCGACACCCATGTGGTGGGTATCGACGAAGCCCAGTTCTTCAACCTCGGCCTGGTGGGCGTCTGCGAGCGTCTGGCCGACGAAGGGAAGCGCGTTATCGTCGCCGGGCTGGATCAGGATTATCGCGGTCAGCCGTTCGAACCGATTCCGCAGCTCCTGGCCATCGCCGAGGTCATCACCAAGACCATGGCCGTCTGCATGGTCTGCGGTAAGCCGGCAAACAAATCCCAGCGTCTGGTCAAAGGCGATCAGCGCGTCATGCTGGGTTCGGAGGGGACCTACGAACCGCGGTGCCGGCACTGTTTCGAGCCTCCCGAATAGCTCAGCTTTCTAGCGGCAAGATAAAGATACGGCGGTCTATTTTTTCGTTGACCCTACATCTTCGAAAAGGTATATTTTAAAACTATCCCATTCAAAGAGCCAATGAGCGCGATCCGTGAAAATCTGAAAGCTGTCCACCGCCGGATGACCGCCGCGGCCGAGCAAAGCGGTCGTCGGTTGGAGGACATCGAGCTGGTGGCCGTGACCAAGACGGTGCCGGCGGAAGATATCGAACAGGCCATCGCCTGCGGAGTGGATATCATCGGCGAAAACAGAATGCAGGAGGCCGCCGCTAAATTTCCACAGGTGAAGGGTGACGCGCGCTGGCATATGGTGGGCCATCTTCAGCGAAACAAGGTCAAAAAGGCCCTGGAGATATTCCAGCTGATCCACTCGGTGGACAGCTTCCGCCTGGCGGAGGAGATCAGCCGCCTGGCCGCGGCACAGGGCCGGACGATGGATGTCCTGGTTCAGGTGAACACCTCGGGTGAGGTCAGCAAGTTCGGCCTGGACCCGCAGCAGACCGTTCCCTTTCTGGAATCGCTGGCCCCGTTGTCCGGCCTTCGCGTTCAGGGTCTCATGACCATCGGGGCATTCCTTCCGGACCCGGAAGCGGTGAGGCCCTGTTTCAGACAACTGCGGGAGCTGTTCGAGCGGGCCGGAGATCTGCATTTGCCCAATGTGCGCATGCGTTACCTGTCCATGGGCATGTCCAATGATTATCCCGTAGCCATCGCGGAAGGTGCCAACCTGATCCGGGTCGGCACGGCGATATTCAGAGCCTGATGTAGGATTGCCGGTGATAAACGATCATATATTTCGCTGAAGAAGATTCTCCCTGTGGGGGTGATGGGGATGAGAATCAGTCCGCTGGAGATTGAGCAGCAGACATTCAACAAAGCGTTGAGAGGGTTCGATCCCGTCGAGGTGACCACGTATCTGGAGAGCCTGGCCGGGAAATTTGAGAGCCTCATCGCCGAGAATGCCGAGCTGAAGGAAAAGGTCAAGGTTCTTTCCTCCAGGCTGGAGAGCTATGAGGAGATCGAGAAAACGCTTCAGGAGACCCTGTTGGCATCGCAGAAGACGGCCGAGGAGGCCAAGCAAAATCTTCGAAAGGAAGCCGATCTGGCCATCAAACAGGCTCAGCTGGAGCGTCAGCAGATCCTGGGGGAGGCCAGGGCGCAGTTGTCCGATCTGAATCGCCAGATCGCCGAGCTGCAGATGGCCAAGGAAAGATATCTGGCTGAATTCAAAGCCTTTCTTGGCGCCCAGTGGCATCTTCTTGAGAATATCGACCGGGGCTCGGAGACCCGCCCGGCGGCTCATTCCTCCGCCCGGCACCGGGCTCGTCCGAAGGGCGAGGATCTGGAACGGATCCTGAAAGATCTGGACCGGACATCAGATCCTGGAAAAACGGTATCGCAGGAAAAATCCGCAGCGACAGGCCCGTTGTCGACCACCAAATCCCCGCCGGCCGATACAGGAGGTCAGGATGAGCAAGTTCACCGAGAAGATCGCTGAGACCACCGATTTCCTGCAGTCCCGCACCAAGCTGAGGCCCAAAGTGGGTATCATTTTGGGGTCGGGCCTGGGTGCGCTGGCGGAGGACATCCAGAAGGAAGCGACCATCTCCTATGAGGAGATCCCTCATTTTCCCGTTTCCACCGTGGAGGGACACGCCGGCCGGCTGATCTTCGGAAAGCTGGGCGGCAAACGGGTGGTGGCCATGCAGGGGCGGTTTCATTTTTATGAAGGCTATTCCATGCAGGAGATCACCTTTCCCGTTCGGGTCATGAGGGCCATGGGAGCGGACATCCTGGTGGTCTCCAATGCCTGCGGGGGCCTGAACCCCCTGTTCATCCCCGGCGACATCATGATCCTCAGCGACCATATCAACCTGCTGGGCGCCCATCCGTTGATCGGACCCAACGAGGACGAGCTGGGCACCCGCTTTCCGGATATGTCAGAGCCGTACGACCGCAAGCTCATCGCCCTGGCCGAGAAGGTGGCTCTGGAAGAAAAAATCAAAGTTCAGAAAGGCGTCTACGCGGCCATGACCGGTCCCACCCTGGAGACGGCGGCCGAATATCGATATCTGCGCATCATCGGGGCCGATGTGGTCGGCATGTCCACCGTTCCCGAGGACATCGTGGCCGTCCACGGCGGGATGAAGGTCCTGGGGCTCTCGGTGATCACCGACAGCTGTCTGCCCGACGCTCTCAAGCCGGCCAGCCACAAGGAGATCATCAAGGTGGCCGCCGAGGCCGAACCCCGTCTGACGACGCTCATGAAGCGCGTCGTCGAAAGTCTGTGACCGAGATGAGGAGTCCGGCTCCATGGATTACTCCAAAGCTCTGAATCTTCCCAAGACCGATTTCCCCATGCGGGCCAACCTGCCCAAGCGGGAGCCGGAACTGCTCCGCTTCTGGGACCGGATGAAAGCCTATGAGCGCCTGCGGGAGCTTCGCAGGGGTCGGGATAAATATGTCCTGCACGACGGGCCGCCCTATTCCAACGGCGATATTCACATGGGCCATGCCCTGAACAAGACCCTGAAAGATTTCATGGTGCGCTATCAGAGCATGCGCGGTTTCGATGCCGCCTACGTTCCCGGCTGGGACAATCACGGCATGCCCATCGAAATCAACGTGTCCAAGATGATGCGTCAGGAAAATAAGGAATATACCCCGCTGGAGCTTCGCCGGCGCTGCCGGGAGTATGCCAGGGGGTTCATCGATCTGCAGCGCAAGGAATTCATCCGGCTGGGCGTCTGGGGCGACTGGGAACATCCTTATCTGACCATGTCCCCGGAGTTCGAGAGCCGGATCGTGGAAGTGTTCGGCGAGCTGGCTCAAAAGGGTTATATCTACCGGGGTCTCCGTCCCATCCACTGGTGCCCCACCTGCGTCACGGCCCTGGCCATCTCGGAGATCGAATATGAGGAGAAGGAATCCTCCTCCATCGTCGTGGCCTTCCCCCTCAAGGAAGATCCCGGGAACGTATTCGCCGATCAGGATCCGTCCTTGAGCTTTGTCCTCATCTGGACCACCACCCCCTGGACCATCCCGGCCAACATGGCCCTGGTGGTCCATCCCGATCTTGATTACAGTGTGGTGGCCGCCGGCGACCGCAGCTATCTGCTGGCCGACGGGCTGGTCGACAGGGTCATGGAGATGATCGGGGAGGAGAGCTTTGCGCGTGTCCGGACGCTGAAGGGCCTGGATCTGCAGGGCCTGATCTGCCGGCATCCTCTGGAGAATCGGGACAGCCCCGTCTTCCTGGCCAAGCATGTCTCTCTGGACGAGGGCACCGGGGTGGTCCACACCGCCCCGGGCCACGGCGCAGAGGATTTCGAAGTGGGACGCAAAGAGGGCCTGGAGATCTTTTCGCCGGTGGACGACGAGGGCCGATTCACCGCGCAGGTGCCTCAGTACCAGGGGCTGCACGTCTTCGAGGCCAATGAACGGGTCAATGAGGACCTTAAAAAAGCCGGTGCCCTGCTCTCCTGCGGCGCCATTCGTCACCAGTATCCTTTCTGCTGGCGGTGTCATCAGCCGCTGGTTTTCCGGGCGACGGTGCAGTGGTTCATGTCGATCGATCATCTCGATCTACGACAACGCGCCCTGGAGGCGGTCAGCACGGTCAGATGGATCCCCGGACACAGCGAGAACCGGATCTACAGCGCCCTGGAGAGCCGGCCGGACTGGTGTCTTTCCCGCCAGAGGATCTGGGGCGTGGGTCTCCCCGTTTTCTACTGCAAAAAGAACGGGCATGAGGTCCTGACCCCGGACTCGGTCGCCGCGGTGGCCAAGCTGGTCCGGGAGAAGAGCGCCGACGCCTGGTACGATGTGCCGGCCGAGAAGATCCTGCCGCAGGGTTTTTCCTGCCCGGAATGCGGCGACACCGAATTCCGCAAGGAGACCGACATCCTGGATGTCTGGTTCGATTCCGGTTCCACCCACCGGGTGGTGCTGGAAGGGCGTTCCGATCTGCAGTGGCCCGCGGACATGTACCTGGAGGGGTCGGATCAGCACCGTGGCTGGTTCAACTCCTCGCTGTTGATCGGCGTGGCCACCCGGCAGGGATCTCCCTATAAAACCTGCGTGACCCATGGCTTCATCCTCGACGGGGAGGGGCAGGCCATGGCCAAGAGCAAGGGAAACGTCATCTCTCCCCTGGAGATCTACGGCCAGCACGGCGCCGACGTGCTGCGGTTGTTCATCTGTTCCACCGATCACAGCAGCGATATTCGCATCTCCGAGGAGATTTTAGTGCGGGTTTCCGAATCCTACCGGAAAATCCGGAACACTTTTCGCTTTCTTCTCGGTAATCTGGCCGATTACGTGCCGGCCGAGGATGCCGTAGCCGGTCAGCACCTGGAGGAGATCGACCGATGGGCGCTGGATGCCCTGGGATGCCTGGTTGAGGCGGTCGCCCTGGGCTATGAGACCTGTCAGTTCCACGAGATCTTCCATACCGTCTATGATTTCTGTGTGGTCAAGCTCTCGGCCTTCTATCTGGACGTCATCAAGGATCGCCTCTATGTCAACGTCGCCGATGCGCCCGGCCGGCGGGCCGCCCAGACTGTCCTGTACCAGCTTCTTGACACCATGGTCCGGCTGATCGCGCCGATTCTGCCCTTCACGGCCGAGGAGGTCTGGCAGGCCATGCCGCCCGCCGAGGGCCGCGAGGAGTCGGTTCATTTCGCCCTCTTCCCCGAGGTACCGGAAGAATGGCGGGATGAAGAGCTGGCCGCCCGATGGGAGCAACTGCTGGCGGTGCGCGATGAGGTCCTCAAGCCGCTGGAGACCATGCGCAGGGACAAAGCGATCGGGAACTCGCTGCAGGCGGCCGTCGATCTGTACACCGGATCGGAAAGCCTGGCAGGTTTGCTGGATCAGTACAGGGATTTCCTGAAAACCCTGTTTATCGTCTCACAGGTCGATCTGCGTGATAAAGAAGCCTTCCAGGCTGATCAGCGGCACCAAAGCGAAGCCTTGTCCCTGGTGGTCGGGGTCAGGAAGGCGGCTGGAGATAAATGCGAGCTCTGCTGGAATTACTCTCCCACGGTGGGACAGCACCCGGTCCACGCAACGCTGTGTGAGAGATGTATCCGAATCATCGAACAGCTTTAGACGGCTCCTTGAGGAATTTGCTGCCTCGATCGGGAGCGGGAGGAGGAGATGGAGAAGACCAAACTTCAAAAATACGAGCGGAAACTGCTGAAGCTGCGCACGGACCTGCTGGCCGAGCTGGGTTATCTGGAGGATGAGGTTCTCAATCATACGTCCAAGGACGCGTCGGGCGACCTGTCGGCCTATTCCTTCCACATGGCCGATCTGGGCACCGATGCCATGCGTCGGGAGACCGGTTTTCTCCTGGCCTCGAAAGAGGGACGTCTGCTGCTGGATGTCAATGATGCGCTGCGGAGAATACAGAAAAAATCTTTCGGCCAGTGCGTGGATTGCGGCAAGAAGATCAACACTAAGCGGCTCGATGCCCTTCCCCATGCCAGCCTGTGTATCCAGTGCCAGTCCAATGAAGAGAAGAATAATAATAACCATTGAGTTGTGCCCGGCGGAACGGTTGACGCGAGACCGGTAACGTGTGAAGTCAAACCTGAGCGGTACTCACCTTTATCCCCTGATATTCCGTGAGAGAACCTCCTTTCCGGAAGAGAAACGCTTCCGCCAGGATCGTGTGGACGGTCGCTATCGCGGCCATCTTCGTGGATCAGGCCTCCAAGATCCTGGTGGAGACGACCATGAAGCTGGGCCAGTCGGATTCCGTGATCGGAGATGTGTTCCGCCTGACCTATATTAAAAATGCCGGTGGGGCGTTCGGGATCTTTCTGGGAGGTGGATGGTTCTATTTCGTGGCCTCCGTCGTGGCGGTGGCCATGATTTTTTTCTACCTCCGACGTCTTTCCGTCGATCAAACCCTGCCGCGGCTTTCGCTGGCCATGATCCTGGGCGGTGCCCTGGGGAATCTGGTCGATCGTCTGCGCAGCGGCGTGGTAACCGATTTTCTCGATTTCGGCATCGGTCACCTGAGGTGGCCGGTCTTTAACCTGGCCGACGCCTTTATCACCGTGGGCGTGGTGCTCTTTTTTCTTTCGATGATGCGAACGCAACAGGAGGGAGCCGAGGATCATCCGCAAGCTGATCGTTCCCCCGCACATTCATGAACAGAGACTGGACATTTTCCTGGCCCACCGCCTGAAGAGCCAGTCCCGCTCGGCACTGAAGAAACTGATCGATTCCGGCGGGGTCTGGATCGACGGCAAGGCGGCCAAGCCGCACCACAGGGTCCGCGGCGGTCAGGTGATCAAGTTTCAGGTCGTCGAGACAAAGCCGGAAAATGTTGAACCAGAGGACATCCCTCTGGATATTTTTTTTGAGGACGAACACCTGCTGGTGATTAACAAACCGGCCGGGATGATGGTCCACCCTGCCTCGGGCATCTACACCGGGACCCTGGTCAATGCCCTGCTGCATCACAGCCGGGACCTGTCCGGGGTGGGCGCCCCCCTGCGGGCCGGCATCGTCCACCGGCTGGACAAGGACACCACCGGGCTGCTCATGGCGGCCAAGAACGACCAGGCCCACCGCCGTCTGGCCGAACAGCTGGCCCAAAGGACCGTGCGGCGGGAATACCGGGCCATCGTCTGGGGACAGTTTCCAGCGGACACCGGTAGCATCGACAGCCCCATCGGGCGTAGCCGGGGGGATCGCAAGAAGATGGCCGTGCGGCTGGTGGAGGGCCGCAAGGCCGTGACCCACTATCGCATCGAGGAGGAATTCGGCATCTGTTCCTTCATGGCCCTTAAATTAGAGACCGGCCGGACCCATCAGATCCGCGTCCACCTGGCCCACCTGGGCCATCCGGTGTTAGGCGATCCCAAATACGGCGGTCGGAATAAGCGGCTAAGCGGACTGGGAGCGCAGGCCCGGGCTCTGGGGCAGGAGCTGCTCACGGTCATGGACCGCCAGGCGCTGCACGCCAAGGTGCTGGGATTCACCCATCCGATGACCGAGACCTTCATGCAGTTCGAGTCGGATCTGCCCGAGGATATGGAGGCGGCGCTGGAGGTGTTGCGGGGGTGGGTCAAGAAGTAGCGTGGTAGTGCGCATGCCGGTGGGCGAAGCAGATCCTGGATGCTGGATAAAGGCGAGAATCGAGATTCGCAGGGGCGGGAATTTCCCGCCTTTTGCTTTGATTGCCATTGCTATTGCCACTGGCACTGGAGAGGTGGTCTGCGGGGTGCTGCCAACGGCTACTGCCACTGCCACTTTTAATTCATACGTGGCGTCGGGTGGCCTCACCCGGCGCAGTGATTTTTCATAAGGGCGATTCGAGGATCGCCCTTTTTCTTTTTGTCGGATATCGACTCTCGGTTGGCGGTGTCGTCGTGCGTTACGGTTTTCGGTGGCTGGAGTTCGGAAGCGTGTTACGTGGTACGTGTTACGTGGGGAAACCGGATCCTTGAATCTCCGAAAACAAGAATCGGCTGCAGCTCGTGCATTGCTCTATATAGAATAAAAAATATAACTTGACATAAGTTCTCCGTTATGATAGAATTGATTATAGT
>Ga0272444_10000287_pt1 | contig 57361 bp, 49 predicted proteins | sample SSMForm13_FD_201033 | JGI IMG/M metagenome (GOLD analysis project Ga0272444, IMG submission 201033) | Marine sediment archaeal communities from Little Sippewissett salt marsh, Falmouth, MA, United States - SSM-Form-13 | ecosystem: Environmental > Aquatic > Marine > Wetlands > Sediment ... | reverse complement strand
CTACCACACGGGTGGGGCGAAGATTGTCACACTCCGAGCGACGGACGATGACGGCGCCTTTGGGTACAAGACGCGTGTCGTCTCGGTAGAATTCGTGCGTCCGACGGCGGACTTTACTTTTACACCGGCGCAACCGAGAAACGGAGAGGTCGTGCAGTTCGATGCGAGCCCCTCCACCGATCGCGACGGCACAGTCGAGTTTTTCGAGTGGGACTTCGATGACGACGGGCAGACGGACGCCACGGGGATGACGGTGACACACGTCTTCCCGTCTGGTGGTGCAATGCCGGTGACGCTTACGGTCATTGATGATGACGGCGTCGCGGACTTCACGACGAGAACCGTTCCCGTGGAACAGAACAGCCCACCGGTAGCGGACTTCACGTTCGAGCCGACGAACCCGATTGCGGACCAACTGGTTCAGTTCCGAAGTACTTCGACCGATGTCGACGGAACGATCGTCGCCTACCACTGGGATTTCGGAGATGACTCGCCGGTGACGACGACGCAGACACCCTCTCACAGTTTCTCGGTGCCCAGCCCGTACACGGTCACACTGACGATCACCGACGATGGTGGGGACACGAGTCAGGTCACCAAGACAGTCATTGTATATCAAGCGTCCGCTGAAGATGAAGTCGTGGTGGACTTCACATGGAGTCCACAACAGCCTGCCGTTGGGCAGCAAGTGCAATTCAGCGATGCGTCGACCGATCCTCGGGGAACGATCGACGAGTGGCTGTGGAACTTCGGAGATGGAACCACGAGCACGGCTCAGGACCCAACCCATCAATACGCCACGGGTGGATCGTATACTGTGACGCTGAGGGTCACGACGGCGGGTGGAACGCAGTATCCGGCATCTGGGCCCAAAACCTACACCGTCGTTGTGGGGGATCTCGAGTTGTACGCGTTCCCAAATCCAACTTCAGTGTCTGCGCGCATTGTCCTTGGCCTCGCGCGGGATGCCACAAACATCAGGTTGCGGATATTCGATCTGAAGGGATCCCCCGTGCTCGACGTTCAGCCATCGGATGGCGCGACGGAGTACCTCTGGAATCTGCAGGACGCTGGCGGGACCGTGGTTGGAAATGGTCTGTACTTCGTGCTGGTGACAGCGAAGGACGCGGCCGGTCGAGCGATCCGCTCGGAAATCTTCCGGCTCTTGATCGCGCGATGAGGGAGGGAAAGACCGTGAAACGCACGATGGGTTGGATGGTGGTGGCCCTCCTCGCCGGAGTGGGGCTGGGTTTGGCGGCGCAGAGCCCGACGTCGGTACTGGATATCGATCCGGGCGTCGCGGAGCTGGGGGCGGGAGGCGCAGGCGTCTCGATCGTCAACGGCGCGGAAACGCTGTACTACAATCCCGCAGGGCTCGCGGGGCTGCCCGGGATCAGCTTCAGCTCGTTCTACGCCTCGTACCTCGGGCAGGCCAACTACTCGGCCTTCGCTCTGACTTTCCGCAGCTTCGGCGTCGCCGTGATGTTGCTGAACTCCGGGAGCATTCAGGGATATGACGCGGGCGGCGCACAGACGGGCACGCTCGGCTTCGGCAACACAGGTATTGTGCTCGGTGCCGGCCTCTCGCCATCCGATCTCCCCTTTCTTCCGACGATGCCGTTCGACTTCTCGCTCGGATTGCGTGCCCGGCTGATTACGGTGCGGATCGGCGACGAACGAGGGTCAGGGTTCGGCGTCGACATGGGATTTCGGTCGACCCTCTCCGACATGAGCTTTGGATCGGTTTCGATGTCCGACATCGCGCTCGCCGTGACGCTGGTGAATGCCTTCGGCTCGGTGAGCTACGACACGGTTCAGGAAGGTCTCAGGTTGGATCTCCAGGTTGGCGCGTCGGCGCGCTTCATGGACATGGTGCGGGCCTCGCTTGATCTCCACCTCAACGGAGGGCTCCACGTCGGGCTGGCGTATTCGCCCGCGCCGACGTTCACACTGCGACTCGGCGCTATCTCTAGAGGGGGATTCTCCCTCACAGCAGGCCTTGGGGTGAACGTGGAGGGCTTCCTGATCGACTACTCGTTCGTTACACATACGCTTGGCGCGTCACATCGCGTGTCGCTGACGCTCGATTTCTCGACACTTGACATCAGCGCACTGACCAGTTCGTTGCGAAGGCTTCTTCCCTAGAGAATTCCTTCTTGTCGAAGCTTCAGGGACGGGGAGCGGCGATGCCGTTCCCCGTCCCTACTTTGGCTGGGGATCAGGATGATAGAGTAGCCTGTCGCCACTCCGCTGCGAGGGCGGCGAAGCAATCGCGCGAGATCGCCCCTCGGATCTCCCGCATCATGCGAACGAGGAAGCGAAGGTTGTGCAGCGTCGCCAGCCTGTAGAAGGAAACCTCCCCCGAGCGACAGAGATGGCGAAGGTATGCGCGTGAGTGGGTTTGGCACGTCGGGCAGTCACAGCCTGGCTCGATCGGCCGGTCGTCGGTCGCAAAACGGGCATTGCGCAGGTTGATCCGCTGACGTGGCGCGCCGCGAACGAAGACGGTTCCGTTCCTGGCCAGCCGTGTCGGCGCCGCGCAGTCGAACGTATCGACGCCCCGTTCCACGGCGGCAAAGATGTCGTCGATTTCACCGATTCCTAGCAAGTGGCGTGGTCGGTCCGGTGGAAGACACGGGACGGTCCAGTCGAGGACGCGCAACATCTCGTCCTTCGAGCGGCCGAGGGATCCGCCGATCGCGAACCCGGGAAACCCGAGGTCACGGATGAACCGCGCGCTTTGCATCCGCAGATCTCTATACGCGCCGCCCTGGACGATGCCGAAGAGCATCGCATCCGGATTCGGGAACGTCGGATCGTCTTGAAGGAGACGGAAGGCCGTGAGGGCTCGCTGAGCCCAGCGGTGAGTCCGCTCCATCGCGTGCTTCGTGTACCCCGCGTCGTGCAACGGCGACGTGCACTCGTCAAGCGGGAGGATGACGTCTGCACCGATCTTGCGCTGGATCTGGATCACGGACTCCGGTGTGAACATTTGCGGGGACCCGTCGACGATGGAGCGGAAGTTCGCTCCGACCTCACTCAGGCGGACGAGAGAGTTCCCGTGGCGGCGCTTGGAGGGCAAATGTTGTGGGTCCGGGAAGATCGATGCGATCTTCCCGACCCCTTGCTCTTTTCCCGCCCCCAGACTGAAGACCTGGAATCCCCCGGAGTCGGTCATCAGTGGCCCGGCCCAGCCGGAGAAGCGATGAAGTCCGCCGAGTGCCGCGATCGTCTCTTCCCCGGGACGTAGGTGGAGGTGATAGGTGTTTGAGATCAGGATTTGCAGGCCTATTTCCTCGAGAGCGCTCGGCTCGACCGCCTTGATCGTCGCTCGTGTGGCGACGCCGACAAACGCGGGCGTCTCGACGGTTCCGTGAGACGTCGTCAATTCTCCGGTTCGCGCGAGGCTGTCGCTTGCTTTGCCCGTGATCTTGAACATGAGATTCGATCCGTCCTCCACCTGAGAAGCTAGATCGTATCCGATTCGCCGGAAACCGGGCCAGGAGACCGAGATATGAGATGTGTGGAAAGGACGAGAGAAGAAGACAGCGCATTCTGTCGGGTCGCGTGCGGCCTAGAGAACGTTGTAGAGAGCGGTGTAGTCGCAGGCGGGATGCCAGAACAAGTACCCGTCGGCGCCGGTCTCCCTCGCAGCGCGAATCTGCTCCAGGATGTAGGTCTCGAGGGTCATGTTCTCCGGGAGCTTCATGTCAAAGGCCTGAAGGAATGGTCGGAATCGCGCCGAGACGCGCTCGGTCGCACCGAGGAGGGCGTCGCTGACCACGGCAAAAGGATTCTCCTGATAGGTTGGCTCCACGTAGTGGGACGGATAGAGCATCGGTGATACGAAGTCGAGGTGCGGGCAGATCCCCTCGAGTGACTGGCCGATCGGATCGATGAGGCGCTCGTTCCACGGCCACAGAACCCGTCCAAACAGGTCCGCGGAGAGCGCGATGCGGTCGGAGAGCCGATCATGCGCCTCGGCAAGGAATCCCTCGATCGCCTCGTACCGATCAGCGTACGCGGGAACGAGCTCTCCTCCGTCGGCGTACCGGATGTAGTCGAACTGAATCTCGTCGAAGCCGAGACTCGCGACTTCCTCGGCGAGGGCCAAGTTGTACGAGCGCGCCGTGGGATGGTCGGCGGGGATCCAATCCTCTTCCAGGCCCAGGTGCCTGGCGAGCGCCGGATCGAAGAAGACCACCTGGCGGGCGATTACGTAGAATCCTCGCCTGTGAAGCTCGGGTAGAAGCAGTGCGAAGTCGACTCTCCCCGTCGATGCGCCGATCTGACGTGCAAGAGGAACAGCGCTGGCGTAGGTGACTTCGCCGTGCATGTTCTTGACGTTGATCACCAACGCGTCCAGCTTGTCTTCGGCTCGAGCTGCCAGGAAGGCTTCCACAATCTCCGAGACCCGAAGCGCGTGCGATGTGAGATAGATGCCGACGCGGGCGCTTCCAGGGGGAGCGAGGATGCGTGGAGGTGTTTGCTCGGCCGAGATCAGCACGCCAGCGACCACGATCAGAGCGGAGAGTGCAACGAGGATGAGAGGCTTGGCGCGGCTCATAGCGTCATCGTACGAGGTCCGCCGCAATTGGCGATCTTCGGCTTCCGCACTTCGTGGGACGTCGGACACGTCGCGGGCAGACGTGAGCTGTTGCCGGGCTTCACAAGCCTGCCACACGGGATTCACCGGTGAGACATGCCGGTCCAGTAAAGTACGTGTGCGCTAGCATGTCGTGTCAGGTGGTTCGTGATGCGATTGTCGGTTGTCGGCGGCCGAACTATAATGGCCGGAAACTGTGTTCTTTAGGGTGGTGTACCGCTTGTGAATAACTCGACTCGTAGGTTATGCACGGTCTATTTCTTCGTGGCAGTGGTCGTTGCCGTCTCGCTGGCCTCTCTGGGCGAGATGCGAGGCCCGATTAAGATTCTCGGCGATTCCGACTTCACGACGGAGAACGGAGTCGTCGCGGGAAGCGGAACGGCGGAGGCGCCATACATCATTGCGGGGTGGGAGATCGAGCTTGGCGCGGATGATGCATACGGCGTACAGATCGAGAACGTGACGAAGCCGTTCGCCCTTCGAGGTCTCATGATCCGAAACGCGCTCGATGTAAACGGTGCAGCGATTCGCATCGGCTTTTCAGACGGCGGGCGGCTAGAGCAGTGCACCGTCTCCGGTGCGCTCGTGGGGATTGAGATCGTCTCCTCGACGGACATCGAGATGGTCGGCTGCGTGATCGACACGGGTGGTCTCGGGCTTCGCGTCGTGGGAGAGCGGGCGGAGGAGTATCGGCACGTGATCGACTCGACGAATCTGGTCAACGGGCTGCCGCCAATCTATGTGTACGGAGCGGACGGAGCGACGATTGAGGGTGAGAAAGCATCGCACATTACGGTGGCGGGCTCGCGGAATGTGACGATCAGCGAGAACGAAGTTGTCGACGGGGATGGCATCCTGCTCGCCTTCGTCACAGACTCCACGGTCGTTGGTAATGCAGTCTACCGAACAGCTCCGGTCTATACGGAACACGGCATTCACCTGTACCAGGCAAACGGGAACTCCATTCGCGAGAACTCGATGTGGAACAATCGCCTCGCGGGATTGCAGCTCTCGCTCGCATCCGACAATGAGATCACGGGGAACCAGTTTCTCGCCAATCACACCGGCGTGAGACTCCTCGCGTCCGATCGGAACTCGCTCATCGAGAACGTCGTGTTCTCGAACACCTCGGGTATCCTGCTTACGGGGGGGGCGAGTGACAACGAGGTGATCGGCAACGTCGTCTACCACGAGAACACGAAGGAGGGGATTACCCTCGACGTCGCCGTGCGGAACGTCATCGAGCGTAATGGGCTCAACGATTGCGAAGTTGGGATTCTCCTCGCGCCCGGGGCGAGCGAGAATCGGGTCTCGGATAACACGATCGTCGCTGGATCCTACGGCATATCGCTCTCCGGCTCGCGAAACGAGATCCAGCGGAATCTGGTGAGTCAGGAATCGCGCGGGATCATTTTTCCCGAGACCTTTGGGGGCTCGATCACGCGTGGGAACACGCTTCTCGGGAACGTGTTTGCCGACAACGCGAGTCACGTCTACACGAACCTCGATTCGACCGATAACACGTTCTCTGAGAATCTGTTCCTCGGCGAGGGGACGGGCTTGGTTCTGGATCACGGAGAGGGAAACCTGTGGTCGCTCGACGGGCGTGGCAACTACTGGGGCTCGGAGGCGGTCGTCGACGAAAATGACGACGGCATCGCTGATGAGCCGGTTGTCGTGTATACCGCGGCCGTCGAGGATGTTGGACCGCTCGCCTCGGTTGACGTGAGCAGGGCAGCGCCTGGGATCCTGGGCACGCTGCCTGCCGCGACGCTGACCATCGATCGGGGGGACGGGACGTCGATTGATCTCAGGGTTCTCGTGGCGGTAGCGGGCTATGCACGTTGGGCCGGCTTCCGAGGGTTTCCGGAGCAGCTGATGGAGGGGTTCCCCGGGATTCTGTTCGACTTTGTGGATCCGGACGAGCGAAACTTCACCATGAAGACGGTGCTGTTTGATCTCGATATCGCCTTCTTCGATGCGGAGGGACGCCTCGTCGGGGAGACGACGATGGCGGCGGACAGCGAGGACCTCTATACGGCAGAGGAGCCGTTCCAATACGCTATCGAGCTTCCTGCGGGCTCGCTCGACGAGTTGTCGATTGGGGCCGAGGCGCGGCTCCAGGTTCCGTAGCGCATGCACAGGCTTTCGGCTGTGGTTTTCGATCTTGACGGAACATTGGTTCGCTACCGTGATGTCGAGTTTGAGTCAAGCTGGGGAGCTCTCGCCGTGGCCGCCGGCGTGCGAGAAGCGTCCGAGGCGCTCCTCACAGAGTACCTACCGCGCCGCGAGGCGTATTCAGAGTGGGTGGCGAAAGATGCGGCGCTTCTCGCCGGGATTCCCGTAGCGCAGGTCGAGGATCGGCTCTTTCCGGCGCCGTACGCTACGGGCGTCCGATCGGCGATCGAGCTTCTCCGCGGGAGGTATCGCCTCGGGATCCTCTCTTCCGGCGTGGATCTCGTCGCGGACTGGGTTTGCGAGGATCTCGGTCTCGACTTCGCGCGCGCCAATCACCTGAAGGTTGTCGATGGGAAGTTCACTGGCGGGAGCGAAACGCGCGTTGAGCTCTGGGCAAAGGGCGAGGCGTTGAGGCAGCTCAGCGCCGAGTATGGTCTTCGTCCAGAGGAGGTCTGCTACGTCGGAGATCACGTGAACGACATCCCAGCGATGCAGATCGTGGGAATGTCCGTCGCCGCGAACCCGAAGGATCCGAGGCTTGCCGAGGTCTGCGATCACGTGATCGAGGACTTCTCGGAGCTGCCGTTGCTGATCGATGCGTTCGTTTCGGATTACTCCGGATCCAGGTAGTAGAAGATCTGGTAAACGAGGCGGTCGAGAACTTCTTCCTTGAACGTGATTCCCAGTCCGCGGCTCACGAAGGCCGGGAGACTCTGACGGAGGGTCTCCGAATAGTCGACCGCCAAGACGGCGTCCTCGCCGAGGGTTGCGACCGCTTGCTGGAGGAGCGTGGCTCCGATTCGTCGCAGGTCCTGGTATTGGGGATCGATGACGATGGCAGGCAGGAAGAAGATCTTCCCTTCACGAAAGTGTTTCGGGTACCGGCGCTCGAAGTAGGGCGCATTCACCCACGGGATCTTGCCGAGTTCATTGGTCAGGAGCGCCACTCCGGCGAGCTCATCTCCGGCATAGACAAGGTGCTTTCGGAAGTCCTCGTCCTGCATGATCGCCTCGAACTGTGCAACGCTGAAGCCGCCGTGATGAATCGGCGTACGCACGTTCAGCCGCTCAAACGCGTGTCGGTAGATTGACCATAGCCTGAGCCGCGCCGCTTCGTCCTCAACGGCTCGGGCCTCGACGATTCGTATTCTGTCCTCCACGGTAGCCTGCTACGTTCCGAAAATACGATCTCCGGCATCTCCGAGCCCTGGAAGGATGTAGCCCTTCTCGTTCAGCTGCCGGTCGAGTGCGGCCGTGTAGACCGGCACGTCTGGATGGGCCGCGCCGTACGCCTCGACACCTTCCGGAGCGGCGACGAGACACAAGAACTGGATGTCCTTCCCGCCTTCTCTCTTGATCGTGTCCGTTGCCGCGATGGCGCTCCCTCCGGTGGCAAGCATTGGGTCGACCAGGATGACCTGGGCGTCGGACAGATTCAGCGGGAGCTTGCAGTAGTAGTCGACCGGCTGAAGTGTGTTCGGATCGCGGTAGAGGCCGATGTGTCCGACCTTGGCCATCGGGATCAGATGTAGGACGCCACTGAGCATTCCGGTGCCGGCGCGGAGGATCGGGACGAGGACAACCGGCGTGTCGATGCCGAGACCAACGGTGGATTCCAGAGGCGTATCGATCTTGCGCTCCCGCAGCGGGTAGTCGCGCGTGATCTCGTACACCATCAGGGCGGTCAGTTCGTCGAGAAGCTGGCGGAAGTCTTCGTTGTCCGTGCGCACGTCGCGCATCCGGGTGAGTTTGCTCTGGATGAGCGGGTGATCGAGGATGTGGAGTTTGGTCATGATCCTCCTCATAGCAGATCTGGACTGGACGGAAGATACCGAATCGTCAGGGCGGCGACAACTGAGAGGAGGCGACCCTTGCGACTACCAGGAGATCTCGGCCCCGAGGGCGATGCTGTCCAGGTTCCCGGATCCTGATCGGGTGTCCATCTCCAGCCAAGCAGAGATCCACTCGAGAGGCTCGAAGCGGGCCAGGAGCATTGCGCGCGTGACGCCGCTCTCGGGCGAAGCGCCCTCCCAGAACAGCGTGATCTCTGTTTCCAGACGGCGCTCTCGCGGCAGATCCGCCTCCGCTTCCAGCGTCAGGCTCGCGGCGTACTGGTCGTCGATCCAGTCGTCGGGATTCGCGAGAACGGTCGCGTCGACGTCGACGGATGCGAGTGTGAAGTCGAAGGCAAGCTCGGTCAAGCGCAGAGCGCCGGCGAGGCCGGCGCCTTCATGAGCCTCGAGCTCGAGTTCGATGCACGTCATCTCACCGAGCGTGACGGTCGGTGAGATCTTCAGGATCTTGCCTTCCACCGTGCGCTGGACCTCCACGTCGAGCGAGAGCCACGGAAGACGAGCGAGCACCAGGTCGTCCAGTTCGAACGTCGCCGCGTCGAAGCCGTCCTCGTTGACCTCGACCTCGATTGCCGTGTCCATCTCGCAGAGCGGGAACTCGGCCTGAATCCTGGCGTCGTAGAAGACGAGCGGCTTGCACACCGTCGAACGGAGTCTGCTTCTTGCGGCGATCTCAAGCGGGCCGGGTGCCCAGGCAGCCTGCAGTGTGAGCCATTGCCTCGTGCGTGTGAGTGTGTGCTCAATCTCGATCTCGAGAGCATCGAGGGCCCAGGCGATTTCCGTCCTCCAGTCCCGGAAGCGATCCTTGTGGGGCTCGAAACGCACCCGCGATCCGATCTCGAGCGACTCGCAGTCCCGAGTGATCTCGAAGGCGAGGCCGTCCCAGATGTCTTCATCCAACGTGGTCTTCAGTGACGCCTCCCAGTCTCCGAGGGCAAGTTCTGCGGCCATCTCGGCCTCGAGATAGACGACTCTGGACAACGTATCGTAGCGGATGACAACTTCGGATGCTCCGGACAGCCGTGCGGGTTCAGCTGCAAGTGTCGGTGCCACGAGAAGTACGGGGACGATCAGTGCGAACGGGAAGCCGTGGCACAGGTCGCGACATAGGGCAAACAGAGAGTTGAACACATAGGCAAAGATAAGCGAAACACAGAAGAATGGCAAACGGCCTCGCTCCGATAGAGGGCGAGGCCGTCTTCTCTTCTCTCTTCGGTGACGCTAGGCGCCCGCGACTTGAACAGCGTCGACCAGGACATACGGGGCCGTGACGTCAAGGAAGCCCGCGGCTCGCCCTCTCTCGCGACTGATGCTCCGAATCCGCTTGAAGTCCTCGTAGATGTTTGCAGAGACCATCGTCTTCTCGAGTCGGCCGACGACGGTTCCGCCTCGGATGTGGTAGCCGATCGCTTGGACAGCGAACTGACCCTGCGGGTAGTTGCCGGAGTGGAACCCCATGCCGAAGTAGATGAGGAGACCCTCCTCAAGTCCGGCGATCATCTCGCGATACGAAATCTCCCCGGGTTCGACGCTCAGGCTGATCGGCCAAGGGCTAGGTGTCGTCTCCGTTCCGCCGTCGAATAGCTCGCGCTTCACCGCGTTGCCGGTGGAGGTCTCGCCAAGTAATGCGGCGGTGCGTCGATCGAACAAGTAGCCGCGCAGGATGCCCCTCTCGACGATGGCCCGGCGCTGACAGGGGACCCCTTCGTCGTCGAACGGTCGGGAGCTGGCTACGCCCGGCGCCAGAGGGTCATCGGTCACGATCAGCTTGTCTGAGAAGAGCGGCTGCCCCACGCGATCGACCAGGGGCGATGTCCTCTTCTCGATCGCATTCCCCTCGATACCCGCCCAAAGAGGAAGGAGGTACAGAAAGGACGCTTCCGGTGCGAAGATCACCGGTAGTCTGCCGGTGGTTGGGGTGGATGTCTTCTCCGTCCAGCCGTACCACTCGGCGAATTCGGCGACCAAGTCATCCGGACAAGAGAACGGCGAGATCGATTCAATCCCCTTGAACACGAGCATCCCGGCACCCTTGATCGGAGCGCCGAATCCGAGAGACACGGCCGTCGCCGTGGTACTCGCCTCCGCTCCCTGCGTCGTCTCGATCACCAGCTCGCTTCGCACCGCCTCCGCGTTGATGAAGAGCGGCAAATCGTCCCGCAGCGCGGTGATGCCATCCTTCACCGATTCGCAGAGGGTGACGAGATCCTGACTTGTCAGCGCTGCCGTCTTGGCACTCGAGGCGACGAGCTCACGATACGAAGCGGCCGGTGCAAACTCGAAGGTCGCCGAATCCCCGTGCGCCGCGGCAGTCTTCGCTTGCTTGATCAGACCCTCCTGATCTGGCGATACGGCAAACGTCGATCCCATCTTGCCATCATCGATAACGCGAAGAGCGACCGAGGAGAGGTCGCTCTCGGTGATCTGCTGAAGACGGTTGTCTTCATACTGCACGGAGATCGCGTGCCCGCGCTTCCAGTACAGTTCCGCCTGATCGACCGTCTTCTTTGCGTGTCCGATCAGCCTGTGCATCAAACGCCTCCAATCGTGACCTGGTCGATCTTGATGTGTGGTGCGCCCTTCCCGGATTGGCGGTTCGATTGCCCGGCCTTGCCGCAGCCTCCACGCTCGCCGAACTCGATGTCAGAGCCGATCATCGAGATCGCTTGGAGTGTGGAGAAGAGCTCACCGGACATGTTGATGTCTCGGACCATCGGTCCCAACCGTCCGTTCTCGATCTTGTAGCCCCACTGGGCTCCGAACGTGAACTGGTCGCCCGAGGTCTGCCCCCCCTTGGCGCCGACCAGGTAGTAACCGTTCTCGATGGAAGAGACCATGTCGGCGAACGTATGCGGCCCCGCCTCGATGAAGATGTTCGACATGCGGACTACCGGCGTGTGGTGCGCGTCGACGGCGCGCATGTTTCCTGAGAGGGGTTCACCGAACTCAGCGGCGGTCTCTCGCGAGTGCATGCGTCCGGTGAGCGTGCCATCCGTGATCAGCAAGGTTCTGACTCCGCGAACCCCTTCGTCATCGACTAGATAGCTGCCCGGAAGGCCGGGCGGCGAAGGATCGTCAGCCACGTTCAGGATCGGCTTGCCGAGCTTCGCACCGAGCTGAAGCCTGGCACGGAAAGAGGGATTGTTCTGGAGGCCGTCCGCCTCGGACAGATGACCGAAAGCCTCGTGCATGAAAACGCCGGCCTCGCCCGGATCGAGGATCACAGGGAACAGACCTGCTTTCGCCGGCTCCGCGGCGGTGAGGACACGAGCGACCTCGATCCGTTTCTCGAGCTCGGCCTCTCGGTTCTGCAGACGTCCGAAGTCTTCGTTCCCGCCGAAGGCGAAGCGCACGCGTTGCAGGACGTTGCCCCTCTTGGTCACGATCCTCCCGAGGATGTTCGCGACGACGATGTCGTACTCGATCACCGACCCCTCGCTGTTCACGAACAGGCGGCGAGAGACGAATTCGTCGTAGTCGGCCTCGGTTGTGGCGACAGACGGCTCGCGGAGGATGATCTCGTTGTAGTGCGAGACGAGGTCGAGTTTATCCTTGAGCGAGATACTCCGGACGTCACGCGACGAAGAGATCGGGAAGTTCTCGGTGATCACGGGCGCCTCAGCCAGGCGAAGCGGTTTGTCGCGCTTTGTCGCAGCGATCCTTGCAGAAGCGACGACGGTCTCCGCCATCGATCCTGCGCGGGCCGGGTCGGAGAACGAGGCGATCGCCTTTCCTCCGTCCGCGAACGCCCGAACGTGCCCACCGAAGGTTTGGTACGAAGCGACCTCGACGAGGCGCTTTCCGCGGAACGAGACTCGGGTCTTTCGGTTCTCCTCATATCGCAGATCCGCGTAATCGGCGCGTAGCGCCCCGATAACGCCTGCCATCTTCTCCTTCATCGAACCACCGTCGCTTTCCGTTGGACTAGGTCGCCATTCTAGGGGTGTCGGGCTTGCACCTCAACGGGCGCACTCCCACAGAGAGCTCGCTGGTGAAGGCGAGCTTCGCGATGTACCCTGATCTACGTGAGTGAGTCGGGGGGCGAAAGGCGAGGATACGCTTGGACGTTCGCCAGTCTCTTCGTGGCGACGGCCGTCGCGTTGGTCGGCATCGGGATCATTGCCCCCATTCTGCCCCTCTATGCGAAGAGTTTCTCCGCGAGCGGGTTCGAGATCGGACTGGCGTTCGCGGCATTTCCGCTGTCGCGGGCCGCAGTGGGCCCGATCGTCGGGAGACTATCCGATCGGATCGGGCGAAGGCGCCTGATCCTCGTCGGGCTTGGCGTGTTCACGATTCTCTCGCTCCTCTACACCGTGATCGGGAGTCTCTGGCAGCTTGGCGCGCTCAGATTCGTGCAGGGCGCCGCATCCATGATGGTCACGCCGATCGCGCAGGCCTACGTCGGCGACATCACGCCCCGGGAGCGCGCGGGCCTGATGATGAACATGTTCTACTCGTCGATGTTCGTGGGTGTCTCGCTCGGGCCTCTGATCGGAGGGTGGGTCGGGGAAACATGGTCGCACGAAGCGGCCTTCGTGGCGATGAGTGTCCTGAGCGTCATTGCCTTCGTGATGGTGGCCGTCTGGGTTCCCGCCGACCATGGATCCAGGGGCGTTGCGCGACAGAAACCGCGCTCGAACGTGCGGCTGTGGGATGTCGTGAGGATTGCGCCGGTGAAGGGGATCATGCTCTATTTCGCGTCGCGCGGCTTCTGGCGACAGGGGATGAACACGTTCTACCCGCTCTACGCCGTAGCGACGTTCGGATTCGGAGAGGCAAGCATTGGCTACGTGCTCTCCGCCTACTTCTTCGGTGGCGCGGTATTGCAGATCCCGTTTGGCTATCTCGCAGACCGGTTCCGCCGTATGCCCCAGATTCTCATCGGTGGGCTGGGTGCGCCTCTGCTTCTGATTGTGGTGCCATTCGTTCACACGTTGCCGGCTGTCATGATCGTGATGTTCGCGATTGGTGCATTCTCCGCGCTCGCCAGGGCCTCGCTGCTTGCGATACGAACGGAACTCGGGAAGACACACGGGATGGGAGCACTGGCCGGCCTGCACGGATCGGCGTTCTCATCAGGCCAGGTGATCGGACCACCCATGTCCGGCTTGGTCGTCGATGCAGTGGGCCTATTCTGGGTCTTCCCGCTGTGGAGTGTCGTAGGGCTGGCGGCGGCTGCGGTCGCCTTTCGGTGGTTCCGAGCCGAGAGTCCGTCCGATCGCCCAACCATTCAGGACGCCGACCGACGGTGCGCCGAAGGCTCTGCCTAGAGCAGCGCTTCGATCATCGACTCCGTCAGGTCGAGGGTGGGATGGCCGCGAAAGCGGATCACGCCCTGGCGGTCGATCAGGAACGTGTGCGGGATCCCCACGTTTCCTCCGCCGAGCACGCCGTACAACTGCGCGATGGGCGTGTACTTCCCTCCAGGCTCCCACACACTGATGAAGTCGTCGTAGCCGTTGTCGGCGAGATAGTCGATCGACGTCTGTTCTGTGGAGTCCGTGCTGATCAGGATGGCGATCAGGCCGTCCGGGCCGTAGGCCTGCACGAGGCTGTCCAGGCGTGGCATGCTTTCCTTGCACGGCGTGCACCAGGCTCCCCAGAAGTCGAGGAGGACGACGTTCCCGCGGGTTTGCGAAAGCGTGATCTCCTCGTCATCGGTCGTGTGGGCGGTGAAGTCCGGAGCGGTTTGCCACAAGCCGGATCCGACGGGCGGACCGTCCTGGCTGACGGTGATCGGCAGCTGATCGATGTCTTGAGCTCCCTGATCGTCGGTCAGGGTGAGCCTGGCGGTGTAGGCGCCCCCCATTTCGTAGACGTGGTGGACCGCGATGTCGAGCTCTGTTCCACTGATTGGGTCGGATCCGTCGCCGAAGGTCAGGAGGTATTCCGTCGGTCGGCCTTGCGGATGCTCGGAGTAGGACAGGTTGAAGCTGACATCCAGCGGGGCCGGGCCGCTGACGACGGCGCTTGCGAGGATGGCAATCGGGCCCGATGTGCCGAAACATCCGGCGAGCGTGACGAGAAGACCCGTCGCGACTAGCGCTACTCTGAGAATCCTTCGATGCGTCATGTGTACAGGTTCGCGGATAGGTCGTCGGTCGCGCAAGAACGATTGATCACTGCTTTCCCGACACACATCCTGTCTTGGATGGTGTCGAATCTCACCTTTGCGGGCGGGGACGTACGGGAGGCTCGGTGGTCCGGGCGCCCGCATCGAGCTCGGGAGCGCCGGCTTGCGATGGACCGATGGGTTCAGAGCCTGTTGACGTTGGAAGTGGGGATCGCTATGATCCGCCTGTGATTTGCCGATGAACGCGAAGCGAGTGATGTATCGACCCCTTCTGATCTATATTCCTGTGCCCCGCTAGGGGCGTCCTCAAGAGCGACTCTTACACGTGTTGGAGTGGTGTGCATTCTGGCGGTTTTCTGTTTTCCAGCGAGCGAGGGACGAGACATGAAGCGGTATGAGAGACTGGCGAAGGATCCGGTAGCGAGGGAAGAAGCGCTGCTCAAGGTGTGGCAGGAGCACGACGTATTCGAGAAGACGCTCGAGCAGACGCAGGGCGGACCTCGGTACGTTTTCTACGAGGGGCCGCCCACAGCGAACGGCATGCCTCATCTCGGACACCTGATGCCGCGTGTCTACAAGGACCTGTTCCCCAGATACAAGACGATGCAGGGGTTCTACGTGCTGCGGAAGGGCGGCTGGGATACCCACGGCCTGCCGGTTGAGCTCGAGGTCGAGAAGGAGATCGGCGTCGACAGCAAGCCTGAGATCGAAGCGTACGGCGTCGAGCGCTTTGTCGAGAAGTGCAAGGCGTCAGTCTGGCGCTATAAGGGCGAGTGGGAGAGGATGATCGAGCGGATGGGTTTCTGGATCGATCTCGAGTCGGCCTACGTCACCTACACGGACGGGTACATCGAGTCCGTCTGGTGGGAGCTGAAGACGATATTCGATCGCGGCCTTCTCTACCAAGGACACAAGACGCTCCCGTACTGCCCACGGTGCGGAACTGGCCTCTCGAGCCACGAGGTGGCTCAGGGATATCGGGCGGTGGAGGACCTATCGGTGACGATTCGGATGCCGGTTCTCTCCGATGCCGAGGCCGCCTACGACGTGGAAGTCCCGGGAAGGACGTCGCTCCTGACGTGGACGACGACGCCGTGGACGCTGCCGGCGAACGTCGCTCTGGCGATCGCCGAGGGTGCGGTCTACGCCGAAGTGGAGACCGCGGGCGAGCGGCTGATCCTCCTCCGAAGCCTACTCGAGAAGGCGCTGGTTGGCGAAGACGTCCGGGTCGTTCGCGAGTTCCAGGGGAGAGATCTCGTTGGCCTGCGGTACGAGCCACCCTATCGATTGACCGAGGAGCCTACGGCGCACCGAGTCTACGCCGCCGACTTCGTCAACATGGAGGACGGAACCGGGATTGTTCACATCGCCAGCGCGTTCGGCGAGGACGACTACCGGCTGGGGCAGGAAGTGGGGCTCCCGTTCGTTCAGCCGGTCGATCTGGAAGGCCGCTTCACCGGGCAGTTTCCGATGTGTGCCGGAACCTTCGTCAAGGAGGCCGATCCGAAGATCGTCGAGGACCTGAAGAACCGCGGCGTCCTCTATCGATCGATCGTCTACGAGCATGACTACCCGTTCTGCTGGCGCTGCGACACGCCGCTGCTTTACTACGCGATGGATTCGTGGTACGTGCAGACAACGGCGATCAAGCAGCAGATGATCGAGAACAACGCCAAGATTCAGTGGATCCCGGCCCACGTAGGTGAGGGACGGCTGGCCGACTTTCTCGCCAATCTGAAAGACTGGGCGCTCTCCCGAGATCGCTATTGGGGAACCCCTCTTCCTCTGTGGGTCTGCGACAGCTGTGGCGAGATTTCGTGTATCGGCAGCCGTGCGGAGCTGATCGAGCGAGCGTCGAATCCGGAGATGGCGAAGGATGTGGAGTTTCATCGCCCGTACATCGATCAAGTCACGGTCCGCTGTGCTTCTTGCGGGGGGACGGCGACGCGCGTTCCCTACGTCATCGACACGTGGTTCGATTCGGGCAGCATGCACACGGCGCAGTGGCACTACCCGTTCGAGAACGAGGAGACGTTTCGCGACCAGTTTCCGGCTGACTTCATCTGCGAGGCGATGGAGCAGACGCGTGGGTGGTACTACACGCTGTTGGCGACGAGTACGATCGTTCACGGGGAGGCCGCCTATCGGACCTGCCTCAGCACGGGGCTCGGGCTCGATGAGGCGGGGCTCAAGATGTCGAAAAGCAAAGGGAACGTGCTTGATCCCTGGGACTTGATCGACCGCTATGGCGCGGACTGCATCCGATGGTACCTCTACTCGACGAGCACGCCCTGGAAGACGCGCAGGCTGTCGGAGAAGGGTGTCGCCGAGCCGCTTTATCAGTTCCTGGACACGGTGCGCAACACATACGATTTCTTCGCGCTCTACGCATCGATCGACGGGTACGATCCGGTGGTGCATGTTCCGCCGAAGCAGATCTCGTCGGCGCTCGATCGGTGGATTCAGTCGCGACTGGCTTCGACGGTGGCGGAGGCCGTCGAAGCGCTCGATCGCTACGACGTCGTCAGCACAACCGCGCTACTCGAGACGTTCGTCGACGACCTCTCGAACTGGTACGTGCGCCTGTCTCGTCGTCGCTTCTGGCGCGGCGGGATGGAAGAGGACAAGATCGCGGCCTATCACACGCTGCACACCGTCCTGATGGAGTTGTGCAAGCTGCTGGCTCCGATGGTCCCATTCTTGAGCGAATCGGTCTACCGGAATCTTCGTGTGGACGACGATCCGGAAAGCGTTCACCTCTGCGGCTATCCGGCGGTCGACGAGGCGAAAACTGATGTGCAGCTGGAGGGGGAGATGGCGTTCGCGCGCACGGTGGTTGCGCTGGGGCACCAGGCGCGGAATCAGGCACAAGTGCGCGTGAGACAGCCTCTTTCGCGCATTGTGGTCAAGAGCTCGAAGGTGCGGGAACTGTCGGAGAGCGTGTCTCGACTGATCGCGCTTGAGCTGAATGTAGAGTCGGTCGAGTCATCGGAGACGTTGGAGGCGTACTTCGGTGAGGTCCCGACTCCGAACTTCCGATCGCTCGGGCCGCGTCTGGGACCGAAAGGGCAGCGGGCTGGGGAGTGGATTCGCAAGCAGACGGCGGACGATCTGCGAGCCCTGCTGGCCACCGGGGCCACGTCGATCGAACTCGATGGGGTATCGACGGAGATTCTCTCCGAGGACGTGACCTTCGAGGCGGCGTTGGCCGACGAGTGGGTGGAGGGCGCGGAAGGAGAGTGTCAGATCCTCCTGCACGTCGCGATCGACGAGCGCCTGCGGGAGCGAGGGTTGATGCGGGAGCTGACACACCGCATCCAACTGGCCCGGAAGGAAGCCGGATTCGAGGTGACCGATCGAATCGAGCTAACGTACGAGGCGGACTCGTCGCTTCGTGAGGCCGTCGAAGCGAACCGAGACGAAATCGCCGCCGAGGTTCTCGCGGTGGCGGTAACAGAGGGTGTCTCTGCCTCTTCGGAGCACGCGGAGACGCTCGATTTCGATGGCGCTTCCATCACGATTGGACTGTCCCGCGTGGACGTGGGCGATCGAAGCTAGGGAGGACGGCATGGCGACCGCGATACTCGGATTGCAGTGGGGCGACGAGGGGAAAGGGAAGCTGACTCACCTGTTGGCGAAGGATGCCGAGATGGTCGTCCGCTTCAACGGAGGTCCGAATGCGGGCCACACCGTGATCGATCGCGGTGTCAAGTTCGGCACGCACTTGATCCCTGCTGGCGCGTTCTATCCGGGCACAGTGAACGTGCTCGCGGCCGGGATGGTCATAGATCTGGAGGTTCTCGCGGAAGAGGTCGACACGATCTCCGCGCACATCGGGAGGGCGCCGGAGCTTCGGATTGCCGAAAATGCGCACCTCATCCTACCCTACCACCGGCTTCTCGAGGAGTTGGAGGGAAGCGGTGCCCACTTTGGGACGACGCGGCGAGGGATTGCCCCGGCATACAGGGACAAGGCGGCGAAGGTCGGCGTCCGGGCTGGCGACCTGCTGCGCCCGGATGACCTCGTGAGACGGCTCGAGTGGCGGCTCGATCTGCTCAAGCGGCAATGGTCGGGAAGCGAGGAGATCAAGCAACTCGATGGGCGCGGTTTGGCGGAGAGTCTCCTGTCGCTCGCGGAACCGTTCCTCCGGTCGATCGAAGACGTGTCCGTGACGATCGCCGAGGCCCTGAGCAGGAAGCGAAACGTACTCTTCGAGGGGGCACAGGGCGCGCTGCTTGACATCGATCACGGCACGTATCCGTACGTTACGTCGTCATCGACCACGTTTGCGGGGCTCGGCAACTCGATTGGGATCCCGGCGCCCGATGTCCCACGAAGGCTTGGCGTGCTCAAAGCCTACACGACTCGTGTCGGCGAAGGCCCGTTCACGACGGAACTTGACGATGATCTTGGCCGCGCCCTTCGGGAGCGTGGGGGGGAGTTCGGCGTGACAACAGGGCGTCCGAGGCGCTGCGGCTGGCTCGACATGGTCGCGATCAAGCACACGCTGTCCATCAACAGTGTGACGGAGATCGCGCTCACCAAGCTCGACGTTCTCCGCGATCTCGAGGAGATCAGACTCTGTCACACGTATCGGATTGGTGGCCGGCCCATCGACGGATTCCCCCTGTCGGCCGATGTCCTTAGCACGTGCGAGCCTGTCTACGAGACGCTCCCTGGCTGGTCGGAGTCTTTGAGTGGAGCGGAACATCTGGAGGATCTTCCGGAGACGGCGCGAGCATACGTCGGGCGCATCGAGGAGTTGACGGCGACGCCTATCGGACTGATCTCGTATGGCCCGGCTCCGGAAGAGACGATTGATCGGGAGCTTTGAAGAGAGATCGCGCCGGGGCTCCTCGATCGGATCTCTGAAGAGTGATCACCCCTGACTGTTCCTAAAGAACGGCCGGAACTAGGAACAGCCGGCGGTGGTTCACGGTTCGTTGGTCCGTGAGAGACGACTAGATAACCGAAGTTCCTTTGAAGCGAGATCAGCCTCTGGCTATAATCGCGCCTCGACTCACGACAGGAGCTCATCATGCAGCGCACATTTGTGGCGAAGAACGAAGAGATCGGTACAGAGTGGAACCGTGAGTGGTTCCTCGTGAACGCGGACGGCAAGCGGTTGGGCCGCCTTGCGTCCGAGATCGCTGTGATCTTGCAGGGCAAGCACAAGCCGATCTACACACCCCACGTCGATACCGGCGACTACATTGTCGTCATCAACGCTGAGCGCATTGCCCTTACGGGCCACAAGTGGGACGACAAGCTGTATCAGCGGCACAGTGGGTACATGGGGGGACTGAAGGAGATCTCGTACCGTCGTCTCATCGAGCGGCGGCCGACGTTTCCACTTCGAGAAGCAGTCCGTCGGATGCTTCCCAAGAGCAAGCTCGGGCGCCGCATGTTGCGCAAACTCAAGCTTTACGCGGGCCCGAACCACCCGCACGCCGCACAGAACCCCACCGAGCTCTCGCTGTAGCGCACCCGTCCGACCGGCGGCCCGTGGACAGATGTCCAGCCCCCTCTAGACAAAGACACGACGGCGCTTCGACACCCTTCCTTCCGCCTGGCAATGGGCAGAGGCTACGATCTCCCCGGCTGCAAAAGGACTCAAAACGGGTGGTGGGGAGAGATGTTGAAGCGTATCCAGAGCATCACATCGTGGACCGTTGTCGTTCTGCTGATTCTCGGAATCGGATTCGGAGCTGCCGGGCAGAAGGTCGCTGTGTTCGTTCAAGCAGCGGCACCCGTTCCGGCGGCAGACCTGGAAATCCTCAAGAATTACGCCATTCAACGCTGCGCAGTGATTGCCGGCGTTGACGTGGCGACCTCGGGCGAGCTGATGTACGCGCAGCGCCTGACGAACACGTACGTCGGCAACAGCATCACCGTCAACGGGATGCAGCGGCTTGCGCAAACGTTGGACGCCCATCACATCGTGATTCTTCGGCTCGTACGGTGGGAGAACCGGATCTCGTACAAGCCGGAGCGCTCCCTCCTGCTTCTCGGTGCAACATCGTTTCTCGATGCGTCGCTGCAGCTTCTGATCAGCCCGCTGGGCTTGCTCTTCGGGATTGACAAAGAAGCTACGGTGGCGCTGATGGTGACCGTGTTCAGTGCGGGTGGTGACGTGGAGTTCTCAACAACGGCTACGTATGCGGATCGGCCGCTTCTTTCGCTTCTGACGGCGGATCCGCTTGAGGCGGCGAAGGGCGCCGTCGATTCGGCCCTCTATCAAGTGGCCGTGGCACTGTGAAATGACGAAGAGAACGCGAAAGGAGGCACTCGTAAAGCGTAATCGGGGTTACAGACGTGAGGGGGGTCCTTCTGCTAAAGTGAAGATCCATTCCTCTTTTCGATCGATGCAAAGATGAGAATGCCAACAAAGGAGGTAGCAATGAAGGCGCGTGAGGTCAATCTGTTTGGCCTTTCCCTCCTTCTGACGGTGGTCGTTCTCCTACTTCCGGCGACGGGGTTGGCGCAAAGCGACGGCTTCTACACTGTCAGTCAAGGGGAAACGCAAGTTACGATTACGCCACTGGAGAACTCGGTAGGAGTCGTGGACTTCTACGGGTACGCCGGGAGCGTATCTTCGACAGGCTTCGAGGAGGCGAACACAGCCGTTCTGTACCTGTACAAGGACACCGGCAGTGGTGATCTCTCCTTGTTCGTGCAGCTCAGCGGTGTCGCTGGGAGTACGGCGGGGGCCGTGTCGATGCCACTGAATGGGGTTCCTACGGGAGCGGCATTCCAGGTCCAGGATGACGGCTTTGACTTCCGGGACACCTGGGACTTGACGCCTCCGACGGGGACCATCTCCTGGTCCTGGGATGAGGGACTCGGTGACGGAATGGTTCTCGGCCCGTTGGGTCAGGAGTTCCAGCTCGAGTTGTTCCCGGTTTTCGCGACGGGAATCACACGAGTCAAGTTCCTGTCTGGGACGCTTGCGTTCCCGCAGGAGACGACCCTGAACCTGCTCGATCCGATCCTCATCGAGGGGACCACAAATCGTCCGCCGACGGTTTCGTTCTTCGTCACACCGGCTATGGTTCACATCAACGAGCCGGTCACGTTCGATGCGTCGGCGACGTACGATCCCGACGGGTCGGTCTCCCTCTACGAGTGGGATCTCGACGGGGATGGCTTGTTCGAGCTTACGACCAGCGATCCGGTGGTGACACACACGTACGCGACGAGTGGCCTGAAGAGCGTCACGCTCCGCGCGACAGACGCCTTCGGCACGACGGATCGGGAGACGATCACGCTTGACGTGGGGGCACTCGCGGTCAACGTGACGCGAACCATCTCGACGATCGCAGCGCTGCCGGGCTCCACGTTCCTCGTGGTCGTTCGGTTTGAACCGCAGATGGATCTTGCTGGAGTCGGCGTCGAGGAGAACCTCCCGGTTGGCTGGAAGGTCAAGCCGCTGGAGAGCGCCGGAGCTGCCTTCAAGCGGGCGGACGTGCAGTGGGTCTTCGTCGACCAGATCAGAGCACACACGACGAAGGTCATCTCCTACGAGGTGACGGTTCCCACCAGCGACCAGCTCATTGCGACGACGCTTCCAGTCTGCTTTACGATCACGGGAACGTTCCAGGCGATGACGCCGTTCATGGAGATCTCGGTCGAGGGTGACTCGAAGATCGAGATCACGGATGCGCTGCCGCTGAAGACGGCGATTGCGCACCTCGTGCCGCGGGTCGGCATTGACACCGACGACGCGATCGATCTGCGGCTTTCGCAGAAGATCACTCCGCAGCAACTCACTCGTGCGCTCGAGATGTGGCAGTACGAAGAGGCCGTGCCGTGGACGCAAGGAAAGACGATCAACCTTGAGGAGATGAAGGAGCTCTCGGCATATGCTTACACGTGTACGCCCGTCGATCTCCCGCTCCCTGGAATGAACCCGACGAACATCACCGCGGTCCGCACGATCGCTACGCCGGTCCCGTGCAACAACATCTTGCTCAACTACTACGGCCCGGGCGGCGACAAGGCGGCGAGCACGTTCACCGTCAAGGTCGAGATCTGGGCGGACCAGGACCTCTACGGCGTGGGCCTGAAGGAGGAGCTGCCAGCGGGATGGAAGGTCATTCCGATTGACAACTCCGGATTCACGTACAAGGCGTCGCGCACGGAGTGGGTCTACCCAACCAAGCTGCCGGCGAACACCATGAAGGCGATCATCTATCAGGTCGAGGTTCCTCAGACCGAGGCGATCGAAATCGCAGCGAGTGATCCATGCTACGCGAGTTCGAACGACCTGTACGGCATCGTTGACTCCGGTCTCCCGTGCATGGAGACCATGGTGGTAGGCGACAGCGGGATTGACATCAGCGACTGCGTGTCCGTTCTCGTGGCGATCTCGCGGTGGGATGTGAACAACGACCGTCTCGACATCACGCTTTCGGACAAGATCTCGTTCCAGCAGGTCCAGCGCGCCATCGCGTTCTGGCTCGAGGACGAGATTGTTCCGTGGACGTGCGGCCAGACCGTCGGCTACCACATGCTGAAGGAGATCATCGCCTACTGGCTGACCGGAACGAACATCTGCGATCCACTCCCGAGCGTACCCGCCGGGCCTTGCGATCCGGATGAGTGGCTCTGTGATCCGTAGGCCGGCTTAGGTCGGGCCCGCACTGGGAGATGATACGAATGAGAACGACCAACCATACGGCGAGGGGGATTCCCCTCGCCGTCCTCCTCTTGTTGTTGGCATGCACGTCCTGGGCGGTGTGGGGTGAGGGGACCCTTCGTGTCGACCAGGCGATCAGCCCAAAGGAGATTTACGTTGTTGGCATGGACGAGGAACCAGAATCTGCGACCGTGACGCTTTCCGTCGCGACGTCTGGCCCGGCGGTTCGCTATCCGATCGACTGCATTTTCGTGATCGATGTGTCGGCCACTTCTGACGTTCTCAGAGCACAGGAGTTCGCCTTCGACCTGATCGACCAGCTTGGCGTGGATGACCGCGCGGGGCTCGTCTCCTACGGCAGCACGGCCGAGCTCGACATGCCGCTGACGCACAATCTAGGTGCGGTCAAGCTTGCGTTGGCCGATCTGGTTGCGAGCGGGAAATCGGCCATGGGTCTCGCGATGCAGATGGCCCGCCACGAGTTCGAACAGGTGGGTCGAGACCAGGCCATTCTGGTGGAGATCCTGATTTCCGATGGTCAGAGCAGTGTTGGCATCGAGCCGAACATGGAAGGTCAGGCCGCTGCACAGCTCGGGATCAAGATCATGTCGATCGGGCTCGGGACGCTGATCAACCGCAATATGCTAGAGGATTTCGCCGAGCAGACAGGTGGAATCTTCTTCTCGTCGCCGACGGACAGAGCCCGGACGGACATCTTCACCGGTTTGGACGTATACGTCGCCGCCGGTGACCTGACCGTCGAAAAGCGGCTTCCCGCAGGGCTTCGTTTCGTCGAAGCGACGCCGCAGGCGTCTCAAGTCGAGTTGCACGGGGACGGTACGACGACGGCTATCTGGCGTCTTGCAGACCTTGAACTCGGTGAAGGGACGACGATCGAGCTCGAGCTTGAGGCGATCGCGCGTGGCGACTGGGAGACCGATGTCGACTCGACGATCCGTTTTGTCGATTTCCGGGGCGTGCAGCAGACCGTGGAGATCCCGTCGCTTACGCTGGCGGGCATTCTTCCGAACACCGGCCCGGATGCGCACTTCACCGTGGAGTCTGACCCGCCGCTTGACACCGTGGATGCGATCCTGTTCGAAGACGACTCGATCGACGACGATGGAGAGGTTGTTGCGTGGGAGTGGGATTTCGGCGATGGAGCGACGAGCTACGATCAGAATCCGGAGCACCGTTATCAGGACACCGGCACCTTCACCGTCACGCTTGTAGCGATCGACGAGGACGGCGAGGAGTCCGAACCTTATGCGGTTGACGTTGCGGTCGAACTCGGACCGAGGGTCACTGCGACGAGAACGGTGACCACGTGTCTTCCCCACGATCAGACCATTGCCGGAGAGACTGTCGAGATCGTCCTGCTTATCGATATCCAAGGGATGCTGAACGGGCTCGCGGTCGTCGAGACGTTCCCTGACGGCTGGATGTTCGTTGAAGGTGATAACGACGCTTCGACGGCCCGCTTCTCAGGCAACTCCGCGGAGTGGCTGTTCGTGCAGAAGCTGAGCGGAGATGGGACCGACCTGCAGCGGGAGATCCGATACGGGCTTCAGGCGCCGGACTCCGTCTCCGGAATCGAGGAGGTCTCGATCCAGGGGACGATCGGAAGCTCGTCGCCCCGGTTCGGACATCCGACTCTGGGCGAAGACAAGATCACGTTGGTCGAGTTCCTGCCGGTTCCGGTGGTGATCTCCCGGTGGGACACCGACGCCGATCAGTTGAAGCTGTGCGAGGCAGATCCTGAGATCATCGACTTTGCCGAGATCCAGTATGCGGTGTCGCTCTGGTTGAGCGGTATGGCGGTTCCGCAGACTAACAACCGGACGATCGACCTGGCGATGATGCAGGACCTGATTGCCTACTGGTTGACAGGAAGATCGGTTCACGACCCGCTTCCCTAGTTTGGGAAGCGGGTTTCGGCGACCGGTCTCGCCTGAGGAGGGGGTATGAAGAAGAGAGCGTTCGGCCCGGTCGGTGCGGCCGCCGTGCTTGTCGTTTTTGCAGTTGGCGCCTTCGCGTGGAATGCCGACTTCGAGCCGTCTACGTACAACCCGGACGTTGGTGAGTCCATCACCCTTGCAGTCTGCGAACCGTGCCTGGAGTCCGGGTCATACCAGTACACGTGGGACTTCGACGGAGATGGGACGGCCGATCTTGAGACCGCGGAACCAGTCGTTGAGCACGTCTTCGAGACTTCTGGCTTTCACGCAACGCAAGTGACGCTGAAGGACGCGGACGGGCGCAGGAAGACGAAGCGGAAGGGTATCTTGGTGGGCGAGCAACCCGCGTACGCTGTCCGGGAAACCATCGAGGAGAGCAACGGAACGGTGTTCGTTCTGATCACGGTCAAGGCGAACAAGGCCGTGTCGGCCCCGGGGATCGAGGAGTCGATGCCACGCGGCTGGCAGTTCGAGGTGGTGGATGACGGCGGAGCCTTGATCGGCCGCCCGAATTCGGATACTCGCACGTACGAACAGTGCTGGGGGGACGAACTTGCTGCGGGCGATGAGCTGTCGCTCTCGTATCGACTTCACCCAACATCGAGCAGTTCGACCGCGAGCCTCTCGGGCCCCTTGAGCGGTCGCTCGGAGGGGCAGCGGTTCGTCGCTGAGATCTGCGGGGAGCTGGAGGTCAGCTCGTAGCAGAAAAGGATGGCACAAAACGTGATGGCCGGGCGGCTCATGCGTCGTCCGGCCTTCTCATTGCGCTTCGTCGAGGTGCGTTGTGTTGTTCGGGCCCAGGATGCGCGCGGGCCGAGCCTTGACTGCCACTGCGGCAGCCAGGAGGATGAGCCCGAGCGCCAGGCCCATGGCGATGCCGAACGAGAGACGGATGCGAAGGACGATGGCGAGACACACAAGGCCGAGGCTCACAACCGCGAGGATAGCGGATGAGGCGACATAGCGAAGCACGATCGGGCGCCGGTCCTCTCGTGAGACTCCGTGGAGGCGGCTCGCCGCCAACGAGGCGTCCCAGCCGTGAAGCGCGGCAACTATCGCGATAGCCGGTAGCAAGATTCCGCTTCCCGCTGATGCGGCAAGCGCTGTGACGGCGATGAACGCTGAGAGGGCGGACGTCGCGCCGGAGGCGGCGCGAGATCCAAGAAGCGCCGAGACGGCGGCTAGGCCGAGGGCGAGGATCCCGATGGCGGACTCGCCGCTGGCCGCCGCATGAGCGAACACCGTGAAGCCGGCGATGACGGCACACAGGATGGATGCAGCTCTCATGGTCGGCCTCTTCTTACGGACGCGGCACGGGCGTGGTGAAAAGCAACGCTGAGCGGCTCCGTGATCCGCCAATCGACGACATCGACTCCGACGCGTGCGAGGTGGCTCAACGTTGTGTTTCGATCGAGTCGGATGATCCGCTCTGCAAGGGCACCGTTCCGCCCGGACGGGAAGGCGGACCGCTCGAGTTCCGTGGTGTCTGGATAGACGAGCATGACGGAGTACCCACGCGCGACGAGCTGTGACGGAACCTCCGCGTCTTCGCGCGATCCCAGGGTGCTGAAGATGACTAGCTGTGAGCCCGTGGCGAACAGCCGAGTCGGGATGTGCTTCAGCTTGCCGAATGCAAGCCGGGTCGAAGGTTGAGCCGCGGCCAGCGCGTGAAGCAGACGCTCCATTTGGAGTCGGCCCGCTGCGGGGAAGGTCCAGTTGAGCGCATCGCCGTAGATCATGAGCCCGACGCGATTGCTCTGACGAAGGAAGTAGGAGGCCATGCTCGCTGCGGCGCGGACTACGAGATCGAACGTTCTCACGCCTTCGATCTGCAGATGCATGTGTGCTCGTGCATCGACGATGATGTTGACGTCCGTCATCTGCTCCTGCTCGAACAGGTTGATGATCAGATCGTTCTGCCGCGCGGAAGCCCGCCAGTTGATGCGGCGTATGTCGTCGCCAAGCGAGTACTCCCGGCATCCGAGGATCTCGAGGCCCGAGCCGGATCGTCGGGTTCTGACGGACCCGGCGTAGGCATGGGTTCTTCGGGGGCGAATGCTGATGTCGCGTAGGGATTCGAAAACGGGAAGAGACGAGAGGCGGGTCTCGAGTTGCAGGGAGGCCTCGCGAACCGCCAGGCCCCAAGGAGCCCAGTACGTGCCGGAGAGTCCGCGCTGCTCGTGTCTGCCGCGTGGTGCGGCAAGCGTGTAGGTACAGGTTTCCGTCCGTCCGGGCTGAAGTCGGCCTGCCAGCCGCGTGTTGCCCTCGACGACGTTGACGTGAGGAGGGATGTCGTCCTGTAGTGACAGCAGGCTGTCGGTCCGACCGACGTTGGTCACCGACAGTGCGACGTCGGTCTGCTCGTCCTCGTGAATGCGAGAGGCAGAGAAAGCGCGAGAAACGCGTAGCTGGGGAGACTTGAGCATCGCGTCTGACAAGATGAGCGTTGCGGCGAACAGAAAGAGCGGCAAGCTGAGGCCGAGGACGTCGCCTCGTCGTTGGAGCAAGCCGAAGAGAGCGACCGCGAGGCCCAGCACGAACGCGATGAGAGCGCGGCGGCGCGTTGACACGAGCTAGGACACCTTGGGAACCGGCGTTGTCTCGAGGATTCCCTCGAGCACGTCCGTTGTGGTCGTACGCCGTGCCCACAAGTCGGGGTTGAGAAGCAGCCGATGTGCCAGCGCGGGCACGGCGAGCCTCTTGACGTCGTCCGGGATCGCGAAGTCTCGCCCATCGATGGCGGCCTTGGCGCGGGCCAGCTTGACCAAGGCCAACGATCCGCGAGGACTTGCGCCGAGGTAGAGGCTCGTGTGGGTTCGCGTCCTGCGCACGATGTCGACGACGAAGCGGAGGACGTCGAGAGAGACATGGACCTCCTCGACGGCGGCCTGCATTTCGAGGACGCCGGCTGTGTCGCAGACAGCTTCGAGTGTGACCTCGTCTGCCTTCCGGTCGATCCTGCGGCGCAGAACGTCAATCTCCTCCCCCTCGTTCGGATAGCCGACACCCAGGCGGATGAGGAAGCGATCAAGCTGGGCCTCGGGCAAGGGAAACGTCCCTTCATACTCGATGGGGTTCTGGGTCGCTATCACGAGGAAAGGATTCGGGAGGGCCCGAGTCTCGCCTGCGATCGACACCTGCCCTTCCTGCATCGCTTCAAGGAGGGCGGATTGCGTCTTGGGCGTGGCGCGGTTGATTTCGTCGGCAAGAATTACGTTTGCTACGATCGGTCCGGGGGCGAGGACGAACTCGCTCTTGTTGCGGTCGTAGATGTGAGAGCCGGTGATGTCGCTCGGAAGGAGATCGGGCGTGAACTGGATGCGGCGGAAGTCCATGCCGAGGACCTGGGCGAAGCATCGTGCGATCAGCGTCTTGGCGAGTCCAGGGACATCCTCGAAGAGCACGTGCCCCTGAGCCAACACGGACGTTAGAACCAGATCAAGAACGTCCCTCTTGCCGACAATGGCCTCAGAAACGCGATCGAGGATCCGTTCCGAAAACTCACCGACTTGGGCGAGATTCACTATCTGTACCTCCTGTGAGCAGTGTTTCGATCGAGTGTTGGATGGTCTCCAATTGGGTGACGAAACGTCGCCCCGCAGGATCGGGAATGCGACGATCGCGTATCAGATCCAGAATCATCGGATCTCCGGCCCATTTGCTGTAGCGGCAAAGCCTCCGGGCGGCCGGCAGGTCAATTCCCTCGTTCAGCGCAATCACCTGCGTCGCCAGCTCGGACAGCTCGTTGATCAGAAGTGCCTGGTCGTATTCGCTCCTGTGACTCTGCTCAATTCGCTGAGCCAGCGTTCTGAACCGACCGGACCCGAGCTCCGGCACGTCCTCAACGAGCGGTACGTCCTCGACTCCCCAAGCTCGGAGTAGGAGGACCAAGAGCGCCGGGACGAAGAACAGCAGGAGCCCGGTCCACAGGGTGCGCTGATGGAACTGGACGAAGAAAGCGTACACGTTGTGCCAGTGTCCGCTGGCAATCAGGTACATCGCCACGATCAGGAAGATCACTGTCAGCGTGAAGAGGAAGGCCCTTCCTCTGCCCGTCTGGTTCTTCTTTCGCCTAGCTTGCTTCATGGCTCAATCGAAGGGCCGTCAAGCATCCGTGAGCGCGTGCCGCAAGCGGAGCGTCGTCACGCCCGCCGTAGCGGACGAGTTCGAACATCTCGGTCAACGCGTCGACGCCCTCGCTGTGCAATCCCACCTCGCGCATCGCGGATGCAAATTCCCGCGGTGTTCGGAACGTAGGATTGACGCCGGACTGGTCGGAGAGGGCGCGCAGCATGCGGGTGTAGCAGCGCTGGACGACGCCGACGGGCTCTGCACCCTCTTCCAGTTCTCGAACGGCATCGCCTGCGATAGCCAAGATCTCCTCTGCCTCCTGGTCTGCCAGCGACCGTCGGCGCCTTCGGCGGAGGATCAGAAGCGTGAGCGGCGCGGCAGTCAGTCCGACCAAGACGGCGGCGAGCGCAGCGGTCGCAATGAGAGACCAACGGGACTCGCCGCGGGTTCCTTCAGGCTCCACGTAGAGCACGTCGGGACGGGTTCCAGGAGACTCGAGGATCTCAGATGAGGCTGTCTCGTCGACGGTGAGTTCCGGCTCCTCCTGTACGTGAGGCTTGAGGAGAGGGGAGACCACCATGACAAGGATGAGCACTCCGAGCGCGAAAAGGGTGAATAGCAGGTGGGAACGCACCTGCTTGTCTCGAATCGACATGAAGGCGGAGATCACGACGGCCGTGAGGCAGAGAGGAATCAGGATCTTGAAGACATCGAAGGTCGGCAGGACGAAACTCCTCGGTGTCTCGCGCTGCCAACCCTGTCCCTGACCCGAGGAGGATCCTGAGTCCGCGAGCAGCCTCCCTTGTTGAAGCTCGACGCTGTCGATGCCGCTCGTCAGCGCGATGCCGATGCAAATCACGAGGCCGAGGAGCACGCAGACGAGGATCCCGCGGCGCCTATCCATCATCCGGGCTTGATTGCCAGTGCGTCCATCTGCCCCGACGACACCGGCATCGGTGCATCGGTCAATGGGCACGCGCCCGTGGCCGTCTTCGGGAACGCAATGACGTCTCGGAGAGACGTCTCGCCGGCCATCATCATGACCAGGCGGTCCATGCCGAGTGCAAAGCCTCCGTGTGGAGGGGCTCCGAAGCCGAGTGCTCGCAGGAAGAACCCGAAGCGCTGCTCCGCTTCCTTAGGCGGGATGCGGAGCATCCGGAAGATCCGCTCCTGCAGTTCACGCGTGTGGATCCGGATGCTCCCGCTTCCGAGCTCCGTTCCGTTCAGCACGAGATCGTATGCGTTTGAGAGGACGGAGAGCGGGTCTGACTCAATCCGGTCGATGTCCCCGGTACGAGGCGACGTAAACGGATGATGGGAACTCGAGAGATGTCCTTCGTCGTCGAGCTCAAACAGCGGAAAGTTGGTGACCCAGAGAATCTGCCAGTCTCCGTCTTGGCCCAGACTCTCCTCGCGGGCGACGGCGAGGCGGAGTTCGCCGAGAGGACGTTCGATTCCCTCGCCGGCGAGCAGAAGGACCAGGTCTCCCGGTTTCGCAGCGAATGCTTCGACGATTGCCGACAACTCGATTTCAGAAAGGAACTTCGCGATCGGCGAGTCGACTGTCTCCGCGATTTTCAACCAGGCAAGCCCCTTGGCTCCCGCCGCGATGGCGATCTCCTGGAGGCGATCGAGCGTGGAGCGAGAGAAGGAAGCGCACCCTCGCGCGCAGATCCCGGCCACTTTCCCGCCCGAGGCGAGTGCCTGGGCAAAAACGCGGAAGCCGGATTCAGCGACCAGGCTTGAGACGTCGTGGATCTCCATGCCGAAACGCGCATCGGGCTTGTCGATCCCGTAGCGGGCGATCGCCTGCGCATGCGTCAAGCGTGGGAACGGCTGCGACAGCTCGACCGAGAGGACCTCGCGGAAGACGTGAACCATTGCCCCCTCAAGAATGCCGAGGACTTCGTCCACCCCTTCAGGGAATGAGATTTCGAGATCGAGCTGGGTGAATTCCGGCTGACGATCTGCGCGGAGATCCTCGTCTCGAAAGCACTTCACGAGCTGCACGTACCGGTCGATTCCGCCGACCATGAACAGCTGCTTGAACAGCTGGGGTGATTGCGGAAGCGCGTAGAACGAACCGCGATGAACGCGGCTTGGGACGAGGAAGTCCCGCGCTCCCTCCGGGGTTGACTTGGTGAGAAAAGGCGTCTCGATCTCGAGAAAGCCTGCATCGGAGAAGTAGTCGCGAGTTGCCTTAAAGATGCGGTGGCGGAGCTCGAGGTTCCTCTGCATTCGCTCCCGACGAAGGTCAATGTAGCGGAAACGAAGACGGGTCTCCTCGGTCGTGTCGGACCCGTCCCCTTCGATCAAGAACGGAGGGGTCTCGGATCGGTTCAAGATGTCCAATGACTGCGCGTGGACTTCGATCTCCCCGGTCTGCATCTCGGGATTCACATTCCCTTCGCTCCGTGGCTGTACGACCCCCGAAACGGCAACCACGTCCTCGCGATTCACATGGTGGGCTCCTTCCGTCGCGTCAGCGTCTCCGGAGAACAGAATCTGCATAATCCCCGTGCGATCGCGAAGATCGACGAACGTGATCGCACCGAAGTCGCGGCGGCGAGCGACCCATCCTGCGAGCTTCACCGTTCGTCCGATGTCGGCACTCGTCAATCGGCCGCAGTAGTCGGTTCTCATGATGGCAGATCCCTCCGGTGCTTCGTGATGGTCGTTGGCTCGAGACCGATTATAGGGAGAGGACTTCGGTCCGCAATCCCCATGGATGTTCGCTCGTGAGGCTAGCTGTCCGTGAGATCTGCCTTGAAGACGCGGCGACCGAGATCGGGACTCCAGGTTGTGAACTCACCGTCCTGGGCGTCTCCAAGGACATGCATCCGCATCATGTTCAGTTTCGCGGACAGGTTGTCGAAGTGATAGACACACACTGCTTCGGGGATCTTCGGGAGAACGGCGGCTCCGTATTCCAGCTCGCCGTGGTGCGATATGAGGATGTGCTCCAGCAGGAGTGGAAGCCGTGGATCGGGCCAGTCGATCTCGCGCGCAGTGGTACGGATAATGTCGCGGCCGATGAGGACATGTCCGACGAGTTCGCCGAGGAGGCCGTGCCGCGGGGCGATCGGGTTCTCCATCTCCTCGAGCTTTCCGATGTCGTGCAGGATGGCTCCGGCGAGGGCGAGTCCGCGGCGCAGACCGATCTCCGGCTGGGAGGCGACGAACGCGTCCAAACCGCGCGCGACCTCGAGGCTGTGTTCGAGAAGTCCGCCGACGTAGGCATGATGCTTGGCGATCGCGGCCGGGGCAGTTTTGAGCGGCTCTTCTCTCTCCTGTAGTAGGCGAACCGTCAGCTCGCGAAGGGGTTCGGGTTCGATGGACTGCGCGAGAGCGAGGAGGTCGGTCCACATCTGATCCACGCTCCATTCCGTTGAAGGAACCAGCAGGTTCGGATCGAAGTCCGGGATTCTCCCTTCCTCCTTCTCATGCGCGCTCAGGCGGCGAATGGACTCGATGATCAACTGCAATGTGCTTCGGTACATCTCCGTTCGCCCCTGCGCAAAGACGAACTCCCCTTCGTCGAATTGGTTGGCATACCGCTCGGCGATTTCGGACCAGGCGCGAGCGGGGATGGTTCCGGTCCGGTCGGCGAGCACGAGCTCAAGGTAGGGATCGCCTTTCCGTGTAGAGCGTTGAGCCTTCTGCTTGGCGAGGAAGCACTGGGAGATCCTCTGGCCTTCTCGCATATCGGAGACGGGTACGTGAAGCAGAGGGTAGGATACGTCATCTCGGACGCGCTCGAACAAGCGTTCTGGGGTCATGGGTTCCTTTCTCGCGGGAGCCGCGGACTCCCAGTGTAGGAGTCCGAGGCCTCGAATCCAACTTCTCGTCGAGGCGTTCGCCGTCCTGCGCGGGAATCGCGTACGCTGGCGCGCGGGAAGGGAGTGACCATGGACGAGAAACGGCTGCTGTGGGTCTTGGAGAACGCGTTACGCGTGGAGCGGGATGGACATCAGTTCTATACGATGGCAGCGAAGGCAAGCGGCGATTCCGGTGCGAAGGATGTCTTCTCCAACCTCGCCGAGGAGGAGCGTCGGCACTTCGATGCCCTTCAGACGGAGTATCGAGCGATCCTCGAGGGAGCGGGCTGGGACGCGAACGTGGTGCTTGGCGCGCGGTGGAATCCGCAGAAGGCTTCCGGGATCTTCTCGAACGACTTCCGCCGCCGGATCGTGGGGCGGCATATCGAGATGTCCTCGCTGTCAATCGGCATTCTCCTGGAAAAGAACGCACAGGCCTTCTACCAAGCGGCGGCCGACGAGGAAGAGGACATTGCTGTTCGCGAGTTCCTCCGAGACCTTGCCGAATGGGAGAGCGGCCACTATGAGATCCTCGTTCGCGAGGATGCGGCACTACGGGACGCATACTGGGACGAGAACCGCTTCTCCCCACTGCTATAACAAGACCCCGGGCGCGGTCGCGTGAAGAAGCTATTCGCGGTGGCTCACACGTGCGCATCGGTTCTCACGGGGTTTTCCGAATACGCACAGATGCCTGAGTTTGACTTCGAAGGCGAGCCGGGTTACACGGCCCCTCCCACTAAGGAGCGCAGGTGGCCGGCGGAGGCTCGGGCACCAGCGTATGCAGGACGAGAGGGAAGCTGTCCTGATCCCCGTCGTTCGAGATCAAATACGCCAGATCCCATACCCCATCTTCGTTAGCATCGACAGCTGAAAAGCCGCCCCAGTAGTTGCCATGGGTTCCGTCGTCCCAGAAATTCGGGTCGTCGCTGTACGCATTGTGCAGATTCTCGAGGAACGCGTTGTTGAGGATCGTGTTCTGCTCCGAACCGAGATTGAGGTAGATGCCCATGTGCGACCCCTTGATCAGGTTGCCCGTAAGGCGATTCTCGTTCGATGCGTCGAGCCAGATTGCCGTGTCGTTCCGATCAAAAGAGCAGCTGATGATCTGGTTGGTGTGCGAGAAGTACGTGTGTACGGCGTCGACGTTGCTGATGAAGTCGGACTGCGTGATCCGATTGTACGACGAGAAGTTGAGCGTGACACCGACCCAGTTGGACTCGAGAGTGCAATCCTCGATGGTTCCGTTCTGGACGTAGCTCAGGTAGATTGCGGACTTCGCTGCGCCGCTGATCTCGACATTGCGGATCTCGAAAGCGCGCGTCGTGCCATGGATGCGGATGCCGTAGTCATCGTATCCGGCGTCGATCAGCCAGTTTTCAATGACGTAGGGGTCATCCACTGTCCCGCTGCCGGAGCAGACACCGTTCTCGACCGTGAACTCGTGATCGTTGGTGATGACGATGGCTCGACGCCCCACCAACTCCCCTCCTGTGGCAAGATAACCGATGGAAACAAGCAAGAGCACGGCACAGCCGAGAACTGCCCCCTTCTTCATACCTCATCACTCCTTTGGCGATCAATCTCGCGACGCGCACGTACATCTTAGCAGGTCGAAGCGAGGATGTGAAGGCGATCGGGAGCCTCAGAAGCGACATCCGACCGTTCGGGAAAGGTTAGGAACGTCCTCGTCGAAGGGTGCGCCACAGCGTGACGGGTATGCCTCGTCTGCGGAACAGGAACACGAGAACGGCCCCTGCGATGAAGCCCCCGATGTGCGCGAACCATGCGACCCCTCCACCGCTTCCGAGCGATCCGGCTCCGCTAATCACTTGCAGGAAGAACCAGATGCCGAGCAGGAGGACGGCGGGGACCGAGACGAGTCGGAGGAAGAAGAAGATCGGGATCAGTGTGAGAACGCGGGCGTAGGGAAAGAGCATGAAGTAGGCGGCGAGGACCCCCGCGATGGCGCCTGAGGCACCGATCAACGGAGTTGCGCTTCCAGGGTCGATCGCGATCTGCGCCAGCGCCGCCGCAACGCCGCAGAGAATGTAGAACAGGAGGAACCGAATGGGACCCATCGCGTCCTCGACGTTGTCACCGAAGATCCACAGATACAGCATGTTGCCCAACAGGTGTATCAGGCCGCCGTGGAGAAACATCGACGTGAGGATCGTGAGCCAGACGGGGACCGGAATCGTGGGAGGCAAGTCCTCGCCACTGAGGAGCTCGGCGGGGATGATCGCGTACTGCGTGATCAGGTGATCGCCGGCAGGGATCGGGTAGAACGCTGGATCTCCGCCGGAGAGGCGGTGCGTTCGATAGGCGACCGGGTCGAAGGCAGGCGGCGCGAGTCCCTTGTCCTGCCAAGCAAGTCCGTCGTTCAGCACAGCAGGCTGGGTCTGGAGATAGCCCTGGTAGAGGAAGAGGAGGAGGTTCAACACAATGAGCGTGACAGTCACCACCGGGAATCGCTTACTCGGGAGCGTGTCACGTATCGGGATCATGTTGCGATGGTACTCAGTCCTTGCGGGGCCGGACAAACGATTGATCTGGTCTGCGGAAGGGCTAAACTATCGGGCATAGAGGAGGCGGCATGGACCTACTGAAGAGGCTGACTGAGGCGCACGGTGCTTCCGGATACGAGGCTTCGGTTCGAAAGATCGTTGTCGAGGCGCTGCGTGGAGAGGTCGACTCGATCGACGTGGACCGTTTGGGCAATGTGATCGCGCACAAGAAGGGTGAGGGTCCGGTCGTGGCTGTGGCGGGACACATGGACGAGATTGGCTTTCTCGTCAGCCATGTCGACTCGGAGACGGGCTTCTTGCGAATCCAGCCGCTCGGCGGATTCGATCCGGTGACGCTCGTCGCCCAGCGCGTGAACGTTCACTCGAGGACCGGGATTCTGCCTGGCTGTATCGGCCGAAAGCCAATTCACATCCTGACGGACGAGGAGAAGAAGAAGCCGGTGAAGATCGAGGATCTGTTCATCGACGTCGGACTCGACGCGGGAGCAGTCGCAGAAAGGATCTCCGTTGGGGACATGGTCACGCTTCGCCAATCGTTCATGGAGTATGGGGACGTCGTCTCCGGGAAGACACTCGACGATCGTCTCGGCTTGTATGTGGGAATCGAGGCAATCAAGCGTGCGAAGAAGCTCGGCTGCGACCTGTACTTCATCGCGTCGACGCAAGAGGAAGTCGGCCTTCGCGGTGCACACGTCGCTGGCTACCGCGTGAATCCTGACATCTCGATCGCCCTCGACGTTTGTATCGCCGCCGACATGCCCGACGTTCCCGAGAGGAAGCAGGTCTCACGGTTGGGCGCGGGCGTGGCGATCTCCCTCAAGGATGCCCGATCGATCTCGCATCCGGCGCTGGTGCGCGCATTCCGGGAGCTCGCGGAGCAACGCACGATTCCTCATCAGATTACGCTGGCAGAGCGGGGCGGAACAGATGCCGGAGCCCTGCAGCTCGCGCGTGAGGGATCGGCCGCGATCACGCTTTCGATTCCGACGCGCTACGTGCATTCGGTCGTCGAGACGGTGCACGTGAAGGACATTGAGGCGGCGATCGAGCTTCTGGCGGCGTTCCTTGAGACGGCGGCGGAGGTCGAACTCGCCGGATGAGAGAAGACTCATGAGAACCCTTTTTTCCGGATTTGACGTCGTTGCGACGGTGGACGGCGCGGGACGTGAGATTCCCGGCGGCTACGTGTTGGTCGACGGGAACCGGATCGCCGATGTGGGGACGCATCCCGAAGGGATTGAGTTCGACGAGATCGTTCGCGGTGAAGGGAAGGTTCTCCTCCCTGGCTTCGTGAACACGCACCATCACCTGTACCAGGCGCTGTTCCGGAACGTCCCGGGCGCGTCAGACGCTGAGCTGTTCGACTGGCTCGTTTTCCTCTACGTGCGGTGGAAGCGGCTTGACGAGCAGGCGATGCGAATCGCGTCGGCTGTTGCCTGCAGCGAACTCCTTCTATCGGGCGCGACCACGACGACCGACCACTGCTACGTCTTCCCGGCTGGAGGCGGCGACATTCTGGCAGCGGATATCGAGGGGGCGCGGGAGGCCGGTATCCGGTTTCATCCGTGCCGCGGCTCGATGTCGCTGTCGAAGAAAGACGGGGGATTGCCGCCGGACAGCGTCGTTCAGAGCGAAGACGTGATCCTGTCCGATTGCCGGCGGGCGATCGAGCGGTATCACGATCCGGAGCCTCTGGCGATGCTGCGCATCGCGCTTGCGCCCTGTTCGCCGTTCTCGGTCTCCCATGACCTGATGCGTCAGACCGTGTCTCTGGCGGAGTCGTACGGTGTGTTGATGCACACGCATCTGGCCGAGACGCGAGATGAGGAGGCGTACTGCATCAAGCGCTTCGGCCTGCGTCCGGTCGATCTGATGGAGAGCCTCGGATGGCTGCGTGACGATGTCTGGTTCGCACATCTCGTGGTGCTGAGCGATTCGGACATCGAGAAGCTCTCCGCCGCGTCCGTCGGCATGGCGCACTGCCCCAGCTCGAACATGACGCTCGGCTCAGGCATTGCGCCGGTCGCTCGCCTGAAAGAGACGAACGTCAAGATCGGCCTGGCCGTCGACGGGTCTGCGAGTAACGATACGTCAAACATGACACGCGAAGTGCGGCAGGCGATGCTCCTCCAGCGCGTGGCGTCGGGGGCCAATGCGCTGAGCGCGCGTGAAGCTCTTCAGATGGCGACGATCGGTGGGGCACGCGTTCTGCATCGGGAGGACGAGATCGGTTCGATCGAGGTTGGCAAGGCAGCGGATCTGATCGCGTTCGACCTGTCCGACATCGCGTTTGCCGGGGCGCAGGCGGATCCGGTCGCCGCCGTGGTCCACTGCGCGGCCGATCGGGTCGATCTGGCGATGGTCGACGGGAAGTGGCGCGTGCGTGGAGGCCGGCTGGTCGATGAGAAGCTCTATGATCTCGTGCCGCAACACAACGAGATCTCCCACCGACTGACGGGTGCCGAGTGAGGATCGAAGTCGAGGTCGACTTGCCATCATGAGGATCGAAGTCGAGGTCGACTTGCCATCATGAGGATCGAAGTCGAGGTTGACTTCCCATCATGAGGATCGAAGTCGAGGTCGACTTGCCATCGTGAGGATCGAAGTCGAGGTCGCGTTCTCTTTCAAGCGGGAACTGGACGAGGGGTATCGTTCTCTCGACCTGCCGGACGCCTACGATGTGGAGAGCGCGATGCGAGTGTGGGCCCGCGAGCATCCGCAGGCCGAGGGACGTCTGTTCGACGAGACAGGGGCGATCCGACGGCACATCAACGTGCTCGTCAACGGGGAGAGTGCTGTCCTGCGGCAGGGATTCCGAACCGTGCTCGAGGACGGTGACCGCCTCACGATCCTGCCTCCAGCAGGGGGCGGATGATTGCTGTTGCCATCCGGCCAGAGGCCGCCAAACCCTACAAAGGCAACCGGGGAGATCCCGGAGGACTCTCCCCGGCCTGTGTGGTGGCTATCCGCAAGGAGGTTTAGCGGAGAGCGGCATTGCTGCTGCTCCAGGCTATCCTGACTCCGCCGTGTGAATGCCGCGTGAAGACGCGATGGATTTCCGGTGTTTGACCGGGCGGCGCTAGTGTCCGCCCGAATCGGACTTCTCGGCGATCCGACGCTGGAATCGGTCGAGATCGACGATGAATCGCTCATGGGTTCCTCGGCCGATCGGCTCGACCTCGTCTCTGACTTCGACATCGAATCGAAGCCGTCGGCCGTCTACTTCACGAAGCTTCGCCAACACCGTGATCTGCATTCCGGGCGGTGTAGGGGCGAGATGCCGTAGCTCGATGGACGTGCCGACCGTCGTCCGGCCGTCCGGAAGACGCGGGTCGACCAGCGCGCGCGCGGTCTCTTCACAGAACGCGACGAGTGCGGGTGTTGCCAGAACGTCGACCAGCCCGCTGCCGTGGCGGCTCGCCAGATGCTCGTTGGCCACGTTCCACGTCTTTTCCCCGCTGAGTCCGGCTTCGATCACGTCCCCTGCCCGTCTCTCTCGCTCTACGGGGATCACAGTCGGTATAGATCCGGTCGTCGGTCCGCGAGTTTGTCGTTCCTCGAAGTGATCCGCTTGGCCCGGGCGGCGGTCGGATCAATGTCCACGACAGCCGTCTCCGATTGATCCGGGGAAAGCCGGACGAGGATCTCCCCCCTCGGGGAGATGACCTGGCTCTGCCCGGTGTAGCGAAGGAACGTGTCCGATCTTGCTTCTTCGCCGACGCGGTTTGCGGTTGCGGTGAACAGGCCGTTCTCCAGGGCGCGAACGGTCATCGTCCGCTGGGCCAGGTCAGGGAGGATCAGGTTCGCGGGGTGGAGAATGATGTCCGCGCCCAGCAAGGCCAGCGATCGGGCCGACTCCGGGAAGAGGTGGTCGAAGCAAATCATGAGGCCAATCCTCGCGCAACCGATGTCGACGACCGAGAACGGACGGTCTCCGGGCGCGAAGTAGAGCGATTCGTCGCCGAAGAGATGGATCTTCCGGTAGGAGGAGAGGAACCCCTCCGGACCGATAAGGACGGCGGCGTTGTAGAGCACGCCGTCACGTGCTTCGGGCAGCCCGGCGGCGACAAAGCAGTTCGCGTCCCGGCAGAAGGCGATCAGCGCGTCGGTCGTCGGTCCGTCGGGTACCGGCTCTGCCAGAGCGGCGGCTTCCTCTCTTGAGGCGAACTGGTAGCCGGTGGCGAAGAACTCGGGAAGAACCCAGAGATCGGCGGAGTCCGCGCGCAGGAGGTCGAACGCTTCGAGCAAGTTGCGATCTCGCTCTCCGAACGTCGGTCTCGTCTGTGCGATTCCAAGGCGCATGCCGCAAGGATACTGCAGGCTCTCAGGTTCCTCTAGCGTGCGATGGATGGGCGCCGTAGCTCAGCGGGGAAGCGACGTCTCCATCTTGGCAGGAGGGCCGGGACGCGGTCGCGAGCAAGCGATCAGTCGCACGTGCCGCCGCAGCCGAACCCGAAGACCTTGTAGAGCAGAATGCCGACAATCATGAGATAGACGAACGCCGAAAAGTCAGGTTCCATCTCCCCTCCTTTCACACCGAAGCATTATGCCACAAAGGTCTGCTACCCGCCGACCTCGAGATTCGACGCCTTCGGCGCATAGCGGAGGACCGCCTCGGGGAAGGCGATGATGGATCCGTAGATCCAGACTTCATTGAGGTCTCGCTCCACGCCGACACGAATGCAGTCTGCGATGTCTCGGAAGACGCCGAATCTCACGGCGGAGAAGCCTGAGCCCTCCGGGACGTAGGACGCGTCGAACGATAGGCCCCAGCCCTCGGCCGTGGTGAGTTCCGCATCCACGTCAGTCGACAGCAGGCCGAGGGTATTCAGATCGAGCTGGGAGGAGAAGGCGAGCGACGCGTGGGACGCGTCGACGTCGAGGCTGACTTCCGCGTCGTCGAAGCGTCCCTCCTCCCAATCGTAGGGGATCTTGCAGCCGATCTTGTAGCCGGTCTCCCCGTACGATCCTCGAAAAACCGTATCGACGAGGCGACCGGCCTGCGGGTCGAACTCCGCGTCGATTCGCCAGTCGCATGCCTCGCCCCATCGAAGGGTTCCCTGAATCGGCTCGAGTCCCTCGGCCAGGTCGACTCCGCCCGAAAGCTGCAGTTCGAGACGCGAAGCAGTCTCCACTCGCCAGTGAAGGCGGTGCTCGGACTCCATTCGGTCGAAGGTGAACGGGCTTGCTCCGTGGACGAACGTGCTCGCCCACGTGACCGTGAGATCCTCCCATTGCCCGGACAGAGTGAAGGACAGGGACTCCTGCCGCTCCAACCCATCCGAGGCGTTGCCGTACAGCGCCAGATCGGCGACGGCCTCGGGGGCAATGGCGAAACCAGCAAGCTGGAAAGCATCCCCGATGAGCTGGGAACGCGCACTGAGCTTGAGTCGTTGCTGAATCGGCGTGCCGTTCTCCCATTCTCGGATCCATCCGACGCTCGCCAGCGGGCGCACGGTCATGGCGCCGATGCGGTGTGCGTTCAGCTTGACTGTGATTTCCGGGATCCTCTCCTCGACGGAAATCTCTTGTTCTATCTCGCGTGACTCGCGGGAGGCGGCGATGGAAAGATCTCCTCCCTCGAATGCCCCCTCTAGACGGAAGGCAAAGGAGAGATCCTCCGTCTGTCCGACCTGTTCGTATTCGAGGCGGCCGGTCCCTTCCAATCTGGGCCCGAGATCGATCGATTGCTTGAGATCGAACTCGAGACGTGAGTCTCCCGCTTTTGCGGGGAAGTAGTACGCGGACAGTCGCCCATCACCTTCCGAAAGCGTGTAGCGAAGCTCCGCGCCGATCCCGACCTCGACGAATCTCGAGAAGTAGTCTAGGAGGATGGTCCCATACAAGTTTTCGGACAGGAAGAAGGGCACGTTCCACTTCACGAACCAGCCTCGCAGCGCGCTGTTCCCGAAGGCGGGGAAGAGCGGGCTTTCGAGGGTATCCTCCAGAGGGCGGACGTAGAACGGCAGCCAGAAGGCGGCCGTGCCCGCCACTCGAGCCGTCAGGCCGATGGCGACGAGGAGTCTCTCCGGGTAGAGGAGGACCCGTCTGGCGCTGAGCGTGTACGGCTGCTCTCGCAGGGGGACGCCACAGCAGTTGCACGTCGTGATCTCGCCACGTCTTGCGTCAATCAGGGAGACCGCGCCGTCGTCGTCGAAGGTGACGGTCCCCTGGTCGACGCGAAAGTAGATCTCGTGCTCCTCGCCGATGGAGTTCACAAACAGGCTCTGTCCGGAGAACGCTTCCGCTTCGACCTGTCTCGTCAGGATACCGGTCTCGCCTCTGGCGAGGTGAGCGATCAGCCCGTCCGCGACGAGCTGGAGATCATCTCCCATGTCGAGGCGAACGGAACCGGACGCCTCTAGGTGCCAGTCGCCCGCTTCCATGCGCACCAGGTCAAGCCGGTCGGAGTGAAGGCGCGCTCCTTCGTAGGTCGCGGAGACCGAGCCGACCGCATGGATCTCTGATCGATCCTGCGAGAGGGAGAGTTCATCGCACGTCAGATCGACCGGGCTCTCCTGCGCGCCCGCTGAGAGCGTCAGCGTGAAGAGCAGGACACTGAACCAGGAGATACGCCCTCGCCACCGGCTCCAGAAGTCTCGGTACGCGAGGCGATCGACTCGGAGGAACAGCAGGAGTCCGAAGGCACCGAAAACGAGATCCGGCACCCAGGCTGCGAGTGCAGGATTCATCGCTCCCCGGCGGCCGAGCGTTTGCGTCCACCAAAGCGCACCCTGAAAGAGTCCGACAAGAAGCAGACCGAGGACGATGCCCGCTGCGCGGCTACGCGGGTTGAACGCCAGGCTCATGGCGCCTCCGAGGAGGACGAAGACGATGGTGGCCAGGGGGAGAGATCCCTTCAGGTGGGCCTCGACGATGTACTCATCGGCCCGCTGCCCCGTGCGTGTGGCAGTCGCGATGCGCCTCAGCAGCTCGGCGATTCCCATCTCCGCCGGTGTCCTGGAACTCGAGAGGATCTGCTCCACGCTCTGTTCGAGTGGAATGTTCAGCCGGTCGAAGCTTCCCGAATAGGTGAGGAGTCCTTCCCCGTCGAACCCGTAGACGTTGCCCTTCTCGAGCTCCCACGCGGCACCGGTCCATCGTCCGATTTCCGCGGTGATCAGCGTCACCCTGGACTCCGCGTGGGGGAAGAGCCGGCCGGTCGTATCGTAGATGTGGACGTCATGGAGGGTGCCTGCCTCTTCGTCGTATCGGCGGACGTAGAAGAACTGGTTATCGGCGCCCTTGAAGAACGCGTTGGCGGTAATGCGCGGAACACCTTGTCGGAAGATGACGCCGCGAAGCGCCTGCTGATAGCTGTGTTCGGACGCAGGGACGGCCCAGTTGTAGATGGCGAAGTCGGCCGCGCTGATGACGGCTGCGACGAGGATCAGCGGGAGCAAAATGCGCCGAAGGGGTATGCCGACCGACTCGAGGGCCACGATCTCTCGATCATGCACAAGTCGACCTAGCCCGAGGAACGTCGCGAAGAGCGCGCTCATCGGCACTGCGATGACGAGGAGGCTCGGCATCTTGAGGGCGACGAGGCGAAGCAGAGTCAGCATCCCGATGCCGCGATCAACCATCAAGTCCGAAAGGGAGAGGATGATGTTCAGTAGGATGAACAGCATGAGCCCGGCGAGGGCAAGGACGAAGGGTCCGGCCATCTCGCGTAGCAAGTATCGATCGCAACGGCGCAGCATACCTGAGCGAGTGTACAGGACCGACCAGAAGTCCGGCCAGCCCGCACGCCCACGGGTCGCTCTTCCTGTTCCCTTGGGCGATTGACCCCCCTATAGCGATCCTGTATAGTCTGTCACGTGATCACGGGAAAGCGCCTGTACATCGAAACCTGGGGCTGTCAGATGAACCGCCATCAGTCGGAGGAGATTGCCGGCATCCTCCAGCAGGCGGGCTACGAACTCGTTGGTCTCCTGACCGATGCGGATGTTGTCCTGTTCAATGGGTGCATGGTACGGCAGAAGGCGGAAGAGAAGGTCTACGGGCGTATCGGCGCGGTTGTTGAGGAGAAGCGACAGCGGGAGATCCTGCTTGGCGTGGGGGGATGCCTTGGGCAGATTCGGGGGAGGGGCTTGCTCGATCGATTCCCGGCTGTCGATCTGGTCTTCGGTTCACGGGATCATGGCAGGCTGCCGGAGCTGATCGAACGTGCTCTGGAGGGACGTGCGCCGGCTATGTCGGCTCTCGAGGAGGGGCCGGCGGTGCAGGCTCCGCTCGTCCGATCGAGTTCCGTGACGGCGATGATCACGATCACCGAGGGATGCTCGAACTTCTGCAGCTATTGCATTGTCCCGTTCGCGCGCGGCCCGATGCGAAGCCGCGGTCCGGATGCCGTTCGAAGAGAGGTCCGGGAGGCCGTCTCGAACGGATACCGGGAGGTTCTGCTTCTCGGGCAGAATGTGAATTCGTATGGGCTGGATCGTCCGGAGTTCGGTGACTTCGTGACGCTCCTGAGCGATGTCGCTGCCGTCGGGCCGGACCGCATTCGCTTCACGAGTTCGCATCCGCGCGATCTGACCGCGGACGTGCTGGAAGCGATGGCGGGAATCACGAATGTGAGTCCTCATCTGCATGTTGCCTGTCAGTCGGGCAGTGACAGAATCCTGAGAGCGATGAACCGAGGGTACACGCAGGCCGACTTTCTCTCGATCGTGCGAGAGGCTCGGAGCATCGTTCCCGGAATCAACCTGACGACCGATCTGATCGTCGGCTATCCTGGCGAAACGGGGGCGGACTTCGCCGAGTCGCTGGAGGTCGTCGAACGCGCGCGTTTCGGGTCGATCTTCGTCGCCAAGTACTCGCCGCGTCCCGGAACGAAGAGCGCCGAGATTGACGACGATGTGCCCGAGATGGAGAAGAGACGGCGCCTCCACGCAGTGCTCGATCGGCAGCGGGAGATCGCCCTGGAGGAGAATGAGGGGTTCATCGGGCGAGAGGTTGAGGTTCTCATTGAGGCCGAGACTCGCGATGGCGCCTGGTACGGTCGAGCGTCCGACCACAGGACGGTCCTTGTCGGAAGCGCCGCGAAGCGGCTTGCGCCGGGCGATCTAGCGGCAGTACGCATCGAGACGGCGTCCGCCGCGTCTCTCGGCGGCGTCCTCCTCGTGCCCGCCGTGTCAGCAAAGGGGAGACCATGATCATCACCGTTACGCTCAATCCGGCAGTGGACAAGGTCTACTGGGTCGAACAGCTTAGGATTTGCGAGGTCACAGAGGAGGAGTTTCTCACCCGTGCCATCCGCAGCGCGACTTCCGCTGGCGGGAAGGGCGTCAACATGTCCGTCTTCCTGTCGAGCATGGGGATGGAGAACGTCGCGATGGGCTTCGTCGGCGGCCACACGGGCCACGTCATCGTGCGTGACCTTCGCGATCGTGGCGTGACGACGAACTTCATCTGGACGCGCGAAGAGACACGCACCAACGTCACGGTCCTGGAGAAGGGTCGTGAGAGCGTCCCGTTGTTCATCGGCGAGCCGGGCGGAGGGGTTACTCCGCATGAGATGGAGCGATTCATGCGGCGCTATCGTAGGATGCTTCCGCGCGCAGAGTGGGTTGTCCTCGCCGGGAGCTTGCCAGGTGGCGTCGACGCCGGCATGTACCTCGAACTTGCGTCGATGGCACAGGATGCAGGGGCGAAGGTCGTGTTGAGTTCGGGGGGCGAGCCTCTCCTGCGCAGTTTCGAAGCCTGTCCATATCTCGTGAAGCCAGACACGCGAGAGCATCGTGAGCTGATGGGCTTCGATCTGGCGTCGCGTGAGAAGATCGTCGAGGCGGGGCGTCGCATTGTCTCGTGCGGGGCCGAGATGGTCGTCATTTCTCATCAGGTTACCGGAGACATCGCGGTGACGCGGGACGGCGTGTGGGAGATCAAGTCGGCGGTTCCCACCGGGGAGTTCCGAAACCTCGTCGGCGCGGACGACGTGTTCCTCGCGGGAATCCTCTATCGTCTCGTTCAGGAGGATTCGGTCCAAGAGGCGCTCCGGTTTGGCTTGGCGGCAGGACTGGCGAGCGCGGAGAGTGATGAGAAGGTTTGCGGAGACATCCATCGGATCGAAGCCGAGATGGAGAAGGTCACGGTCGAGCGGATCTAGCGAGGAGGGAACATGAAAGTCCGAGAGATCATGACCAAGGATCTGACCGCGGTGGAAAAGGATGTTCCAGTTCGAGAGCTCATTTTCATTCTTGAGAATGCCGAAATGCCGAACATGCCCGTCGTGGGGGACGATGGCCTGCTAATCGGTTTCATTTCGGAGAAGGATCTGATCCGGGCGGCGCTTCCCGGATACTTCGAGATGTTGCACAGCGCGTCGTTCATTCCGGACATGAATCAGCTTTCGACGAAGCTCCTGCAGATTGCCGATGAACCGATCGAGAAGTACATGCGGCGAGAGGTCTTCTACGTCACGGAGGACGATGACGACCTTCGCGCGGCGGACCTCGTTATTCGCCAAGGGGTGAAGAATCTGCCCGTGGTCGACGCCGCAGGCCGACTGGTCGGGCGTGTACGACGGATCGATCTCCTCCGGCACTTCCTGTAGGTCGGATGGAGATCCCGTGGGATCATCTGGGCCTCGCCCGTTTCTGCGCCGTTTCCGGCTCCGATCGAGCCATGTTCGAGGGTGGGCGTCACTCGTCTGATCTCTCCGAGGATGCGGAATCCGTTCCTGTGGTCGTCTTTGGAGCTCTCGGAGAATCTGCCAATGATGCATGCTACGATGTCAGGCTGCTGGCGCGCCTGCTTCATCCGACGCTGTCCGATCACGAGTTGCCGACCCTTTGCGCATTGCATGACGTGAAGTCGTGCTCTGGCGAGCCGGCGAGGGCCGTCGGTGAGCTTCTGAGCGCCCTGGCGTCGGAGACGCTGCGGCTCGACCGCGAAGTTGTCGCGCTGCTCGCTCGGCTGGCGTCGGAACCTCTGTCGGATCTCTTCTCTCGCGCTCTCGTCCTGGCTCCGGAACCGCACGCTGGGAAGAAGCCGCCGATTGAAGAGCTGCCCGAGAAGAACGATCGCGAGGTCACGGTCGAGGGAAGTGCGTTCGAGGCTGGCGGCTTCGTTGCGCAGGCGCTTTCGGGCTACGAGCGCCGCGACGGCCAGGCGAAGATGGCACGCGAAGTCGCCCGCCTCTTCTTGCAGGGTGGAGCTCTGATCGTGGAGGCCGGTCCGGGCACGGGAAAGACATTCGCTTACCTGATTCCGGCGATCGAGCACCTCGTACGGGATCGATCAGCGCGGATCGTCGTCTCGACACGGACGAAGCAACTGCAGGAACAGCTATACGGCAAGGATCTTCCGTTCCTGCTTTCGACGATGCGCCCGGATCTCAAGGTCGCCCTACTCAAGGGACGCGAGAACTACCTGTGTCTGAGACGATGGGAGATCGCGGTTCGGGAGCTGAGCGAAGGACTCGAGCGCGATCAGCTGGGGTTGTTGGGGCCGCTCGTACGGTGGTTGTGGGAGACGGAGACCGGCGACATCGACGAGAATGCCGCGTTTCTCGGCGACCCAGGCGGACGGGAGCTCTGGGGGCGGCTCTGCGATACATCGCATCAATGCATCGACACCGTTTGCCCGCACATGGACGATTGCTTCTCGATCCGTGCACGCAGGCGTGCACGCAAGGCGGACCTGCTTGTGGTCAATCACTCGCTCCTTTTGAATGACCTCGCGGTGGACCGGGTTGTCCTTGGGAAATACACCCACGTCGTGCTCGACGAGGCGCACGCTTTTGAGGAGACGGCGCGATCCGCCTTCACGTGGACGCTTTCCGCTCGCGTAGTCGAGCGCCTAGCTGATGAACTGACGCCGAGCCGCCGCCGAAGAGTTGGATGGCTGGATCGACTCTCTGTGCCGAGAGGCGACGCGGACGTGCGCGCCGCGTTCGATCTTGTCGCGAGCCTCCGGATGGGGACCGCGCGCTTCCTCTCCGCACTTGGCCGTTCTCTCCCGTCCGAGCGGCGTGGCCCTCTTCCGAGTCTCGGCGATTTCGATGCAATCCTCCATCGAATCGGTGCGGAGATCGACCGACTGGAAGAGGCCGTCGAGGCGTTGATCGAGCGGATCGACGAGCCCGAGCTGGGGCGGGAAGGGGAGGGATACCTTGAGGCGTTACGCGGTCTCGGAGGACTTGTTCAGGTGTTGGGAGCGCCACGGGAGGCCGATGCGGTGCACTGGTACGAACGAGAGCGAGCCGGCCTCTCTCTGCACGTGACGCCGCTTGAGGTCGCCCCGATTCTCGCACGGATCTTCTATCCGGCGTTGGACGGGGTTGTGTTGACCTCGGCGACGCTCTCCGTTGATCGGGACTTCACGTTCGTCCTCCGTGCCCTCGGCTTGGATGCTGCTTTCCCCGGAATCGTTGCCGAGATCGTTCCCAGTGCGTTCTCCTACAAGGAGCACATGCGCATCTGCGTTCCGAGGGCACTGCCGTCCGTCACCGGCGATCACGGCGCGTATGAAACGGCGTTGGCCGAGTTCCTATCCTCCTTGGCGAGGCGGATCGACAAGAAGGGGTTGGTGCTGTTCACCTCGTATCGGATGCTTGAGGAGGTTCGCAGGCGCTTGCCGGAGGATCTGCGGACGCTCGCACAAGGCGTGGATGGTCCCCGCAGTAAGCTGCTCGAACGTTTCAAGCGTTCGGCGCGCGGAATGCTTCTTCTCGGGACGGACAGCTTCTGGGAGGGAGTCGATCTGCCAGGCGACGACCTGGAGTACGTTGTGATCACCCGCCTGCCGTTTGCCGTGCCGACCGATCCGATCCAGGCTGCGCTCGGAGAGCGCTACACAGCAACGGGTCGCGACCCATTTCGAGATCTCGCCCTGCCGAGGGCCGTGTTGAAGATGCGACAGGGGGTTGGACGGCTGATCCGCACGCAACGAGATCGCGGGGCCGTCATCCTCGCCGACCGGCGTGTCCTCACGAGGAGTTATGGTCAATCCTTCGTGGACGCCCTCCCCGCGCCACTGGAGGTCTTCGATCGTCCCGAGGATCTCGTGGCGAACCTTGGGCGCTGGTTCGACGAGGCCGATCGCAGTCGGACACCGATTGACTTGACGCGGCGGGATCAGTAGAATGCCTGATAGCTGATCGCAAGATTCCGTGCGAATCAACCAGTGAATCAAGCTTCTATGAGAGTCTCCGTGGTGGTGCCTGCGTACAACGAAGCTGGTCGGATCAGCGCTGTCCTCCGACCCGTTATCGCTAGCAAGATGGTCGATGAGATCATCGTCGTCGACGATGGCTCGGACGATGGGACGCTGGAGGAGGCGGAGAGCTTCCCGGTGAGGATGGTCTCTCTGCCGGATAACGGCGGTAAGGCGGCTGCACTCGACGCGGGTGTGTCACTGGCGAAGAACGACACGTTTCTCTTCCTCGACGCGGACCTCGTAGGACTCACGACCGAGCATGTCGACCGGCTGATCGAGGTGTACTCGGAGCGCGGTCTGGACATGGTCATCGGGATCTTCTCGAGCGGCAGGAAGAACACGGATCTCGCGCAGAAGCTCAACCCCTACGCCTCGGGTCAGCGGGTTCTTTCTCGGTGGGTCTGGCAGCGGGCGAAGGAGTATGTGTCCGAGATGGGGTACGGCATCGAGTTCGCGCTATCGAGGCTTGCGGCGAAGGAAGGTTGGCGGAAGGAACACGTGAAGCTCGAGGGCGTGACGCACGTGCTCAAGGAAGAGAAGCGAGGCTTGGCCAAGGGATTGATCGATCGACTCAAGATGTACGGAGACATGATCAAGTGGTTGTTCAAGAAGATCTAGATTCTAATCGGGCGGGCGCTACGACCTGCATTCCCGGCGCCGCCTGCACCCACCTTGGAGGCTCATGAGCGAGTGGATCGTGTTCATCCTCTCCGCAACGGGCATCGTGCTTGCCGGGATCCGGCTTGCACCGTACGGGGATGCACTCGGCAAGCGCCTGGGGATGGGGCAGGCGTGGATCGGGCTGATCTTCCTGGCTACCCTGACCTCGATTCCGGAGCTGACGACCACCGTGACCGGGGCAAGCATCGGTGCGCCGAACATCGCGCTCGGCAACGCGTTCGGCAGCAACCTGTTCAACGTGGCGATCGTCGGCGTGATGGACATCCTCCTGATGCGGCGACGACCTGGTTCGTTCTTGTCGCAGGTTCGACCGTACCACACCATCAGTGGAGGGATGGCGATCCTACTGACGGCTGTGGCGATGCTTGGCATACTGTGGAAGCCGGAGCCCACGCTTTTCGGGATCAGTCCAATCAGTTTCCTGATTCTCGTCGGTTACGGCATCGGCGTGTTCCTGCTATTCCAGGCGGAGCGCGAGGCGCAAGATGAGGAGGCGACGCGGGCGACTGGGATCTCGCTTTCACGAGCGGTTATCGGCTTTGTGGTCTGCGGGGCGATCATCGTCGTCTCCGGGATTTTCCTCGTGCACGCCAGCAGAGACATCGCTTCGTCGACGGGCCTCTCTGCGACGTTCATGGGGGCAATTCTTGTGGCCATCGTTACGTCGCTTCCGGAGCTGGCGACCTCGATCGGTGCGCTTCGGATCGGCGCGCAAGACATGATTGTCGGCAACTTGTTCGGGTCGAACATGTTCAACATCCTGACGATCTTCTTTGCCGACACTGCATTTCGGAAGGGATCGATCTATGGCGCTCTTCGGGCCGGAGAGAGCGACCAGCTTCTCGTTGCCGGCTGCGGCATCATCCTTACGGGGATTGCCGTCGTGTCCATCGGAGCTCGCTCAAGGCGCCGAGTGTTCGGCGTTGGGGTGGATTCCATTCTGCTGCTTGGAGTCTATGCTGCCGTGACTGCGGTCATCATTGGCCGCGGTATCCAGTTGTAGAGGTGATGTGAAATGGAAGTCAAGGAACTGCGAGACAAGACGATCGACGAGCTCGTCATCCTTGCCGATGAGCTCCAAGTCAAGAACTCAAGACAATCGGGCAAGGACGACCTTCTGCGTGGCATCATGGCGCACATGGCCAGGGAAAAGGATCTTCGCTTCACGAACGGGATCCTTGAAGTGCACCCTGACGGCTACGGGTTCATGCGCGGAGACAGCTGCCTCCCTGGGCGAACGGATGTCTATGTTTCTCCGTCTCAGATCAAGCGGTTTGCGCTTCGGGATGGAGACCTGATCACAGGGACGATTCGCGCTCCCAAGAACGATGAGCGATACTTCGCTTTGCTGAAGGCGGAAGAGATCCACGGAGCCGACCCGGATTCAGCGCGGCGCCGACCTCAGTTCCGCGATCTGACGCCGCTGCATCCGGACGAAGTGTATCGGCTGGAGCATGATCCGGAGGAGATCTCGACCCGAATCATCGACTTGTTCTGCCCGATCGGGAAGGGGCAGCGCGGGCTGATCGTCTCGCCGCCGATGGCGGGAAAGACGACGCTTCTCAAGCAGATTGCGGCAGGCATCAACGCGAATTACCCCGACGTCAAGCTGTTCGTCCTCCTCGTCGACGAGCGGCCGGAGGAGGTTACCGATTTCTCGCGCTCGGTGGGGGCTGGCGAGGTCGTCGCGGCGACGTTCGACCTGGAGCCGCGTCATCACACACGGATTGCAGAGCTCGTCACCGATCGAGCGAAGCGGCTCGTCGAGATGGGCCAGGACGTCGTCATTCTGATGGACTCGATTACACGGTTGGGAAGGGCCTACAATCTCTCGATCCCCGCGTCCGGGAAACTCCTCTCAGGTGGGATGGATCCGACAGCGCTGTACAAGCCGAAGGAGTTCTTCGGCGCCGCACGGAACATCGAAGAAGGCGGCAGCCTCACGATCATCGCCACGGCCCTCATCGACACCGGCAGCAAGCTCGATCAGGTCGTCTTCGAGGAATTCAAGGGCACCGGCAACATGCAGTTGATTCTCGATCGGACGATGGCGAATAAACGCGTTTTCCCGGCGATCGACGTTGAACAGAGCGCGACTCGGAAAGAAGAGCTCCTGCTTGGCGAGAAGGAATTGAACCGCGTGTGGATCCTCCGTAAGATGATGAGCAACTTGAACGATCCGCAAGCGGCGATGGAGTTCATCAAGGGGAAAATCGAGGCGACGAAGGACAACGAGCAGTTCCTCGAGCTGATGAGCAGTGACTAGATACGCGGACTACGGAACACGGAAGAAGCCAATCCGCAAGGATCGTGTGGCCATTGCCGCCGTCGTAGTTGCAGTGATCGTCATTCTACCTTTTCTCATCCGATCCGGATGCACCGGGCCGTCCGGGGAGGCGGTGGTGATCGTTGACGAGGACTCCGGGAACGAGACCGTCTTGCTGCCAGGCGTAATGCCGGCAGGGGATGCGACGAGCGATGTTGCAGTAACCGATGTTGTCGACACGACATTGACGGACGTAGACGTCTTCGAAGGAATTGTGACCCACGCTGTGGAGGACGGTGAGACGCTGGCCGACGTCGCGATCGCGCTCGGCGTGAGCCAGGCGAGCCTGCGTGCGAGCAACCTCCTCTACGGAAACGAAGCGCTGCAGCCGGGTGAAGTGCTCGTTGCGTCTCGGGACGGAGTGCTGCATCTCATTAAGCAGGGGCAAACGCTGACGGATATCGCCGTCACGTATGCGGTTCCGAAGGAGACGATCGCCGAAGCGAACGACATCTCGGTTAACCAAACGATCTTCGCGGGCGATCGGCTTCTCGTCCCTACGTCGACGGACACGTACTGGGAGAACGTCGTCATTCTGTCCAGGGGAATCCCGTCGCGGTTCGTGTGGCCGCTCTCCGGCGAAGTGGTCTCGGAGTTCGGTTGGCGCGAGCACCCGGTTCTCGGAGAGAGGCATCATCACGACGGAATCGATGTCAATGTACCCGAGGGGACACTCGTTCACGCAGCGGCCAGCGGGAGGGTCTTCTTCTACGGCGATCAGCCCGGCTACGGGAACGTCCTGATCCTCGACCACGCGGACGGGTACTACACGATGTACGGCCACCTAGCGAGCTCTTTCGTCGAGCAGGGGCGATTCGTCGAGGTCGGGCAGGGAGTCGCGCAGTCAGGGAACACGGGCATCTCGTCGGGCCCGCACCTGCACTTCGAGATCCGCAACGGCGAGTTTCCCATCGATCCGCGTCGCTATCTGCCATAACGTGGGCACGGAGTCCCTTCTGATCGACGGAGGTCACCGTCTCTCCGGCCGTGTGCCCATCGAGGGAGCGAAAAACGCCGCACTGCCGGCCTGCGTCGCTTCCCTTCTCACAGACGAGCGCATCATTCTTCATCGCATCCCGCAGCTGCGCGATGTGAGCACGATTCTGTTCACGCTGACAGACCTCGGGAAGCGCGTCGTGCGTCGCGGGACGAGCGTCATTATGTCGGGCGATCGGCCTCTCTCCCAGGAAGCGAATGCCTATTCGGTGCGCCAGATGCGTGCCTCTTTTCTCGTACTGGGTCCATTGATCGCGCGCCTCGGCCGGGCGGTCGTCCCGCTACCCGGAGGTTGTGCTATCGGAGAGAGGGCCGTGGATCTGCATCTCTCCGCGCTGCAGAAGATGGGCGCAAGTGTCGAGGTACGCGGGCAGGTCGCACGTGTTGAGGCGGAGCGGCTTAGGGGTGCCCGAATCGATCTTGCCTTCCCTTCGGTCGGGGCGACCGAACAGATCCTCATGGCAGCGACGCTCGCCAACGGCGAAACGCAGATCGCCAATGCCGCAGTCGAGCCGGAGGTGATGGACCTGGTTGCGCTACTGCGCAAAATGGGTGCTGAGATCGAACACGCGGGTCGCCGCTTCAGGGTGACGGGTACCGATAGGCTTCGTGGGGCGGAGCATTCGGTAATCTCGGATCGGATGGAGGCAGGGACGTATCTCCTGGCGGGGGCGATGGCCGGTGGGGAGGTGGCCATCGATGGAGTCAATCCGGAGCACCTCGCGCCGTTCCTGGGTGTCCTGGAAGAGGCCGGAATCAACGTTCGCGCGGAAGCCGGGAGCCTGTTTGTCTCAGGGGATGGCGAATGCCGCGGGGTGCGCGTCGAGACCGGCCCCCATCCGGCGTTTCCAACGGATCTCCATCCGCCACTGGCGGCGCTTCTCACACTCGCCGATGGGACGAGCAGTGTGAAGGAGACGGTGTTCGAGCGGAGACACACCTACGCTGACGGGCTGCGTACGATGGGCGCGCAGATCGCGATCCACGGCTCGGACGTAACCATCTCCGGCGTCCGCGGCCTGCGGGGGCATTCGTTGGTTGCTCCGGACATCCGATCTGGCGCCGCCCTTGTCCTGGCGGCCGTGGCGGCACGTGGCGAGTCAGAAGTGGCCGGTCTGGAGACGATCGACCGGGGCTACGCGGCGTTGGAGGCGAAGCTCAGAGGACTGGGGGCGAGGATTGAGCGACGAACGAGATAGACGAAACGAGGCCCCGCTCGTCGAGGATCGGCTCGGAGAACGAGCTAGGGTCTTCGGTACGGAGCGTGCGATTCTCGCGGGCATCGACGCTGGCCCGGCAGCGGGTGTCGAGATCGAGGAATCGATGCGCGAGCTGGAGTCGCTCGCTGAGACGGCTGGAATCACGACACTTGCGTCCATTCTGCAGAAGCGGGTGAGGCCGGCTCCAGGAACCTTCCTTGGCAAGGGCAAAGCGGACGAGGTTCGTCGCGCTGCCGCCGAGCTGGGCGCAGACGTCGTGATCTTCAACAACGATCTGACTCCGGCACAGGCACGGAACCTCGAAGAGGCCCTTTCGCGCAAGGTCATCGATCGGACGCAGCTCATCATGGACATCTTCGCCCAGCGAGCGGCGTCGAAGGAGGCGAAGCTGCAGGTCGAGCTGGCACAGCTTCGCTACCTCCTCCCGAGACTTCGAGGCTGGGGATCGGCACTGACGAGGTTAGGCGGAGGCATCGGAACACGGGGTCCCGGAGAGACACAGCTGGAGCTCGATCGCTTTAAGATCAATAGGCGAATCCACTCGCTGGAGAAGCGACTGAAGAAGACGGAGGCGGAGAGGTCGTTGCGGCGGCGGAAGCGTGAGCTCAGCGCGCTGCCGCAGGTCGCGCTGGTCGGGTACACCAACAGCGGGAAGTCGACGCTCTTGAATCGCTTATGCGCCGCCGATTCGGCGGTGGAGGACAAGCTGTTCGCCACCCTCGACACGATGGTCCGTCGCGGCGAGATCTCACCTGGCCGATCGGCGTTGTTCATCGACACGGTCGGATTCATCCGCGACCTGCCGCATGACCTCGTGCCGGCGTTCGCGGCAACGCTCGAGGCGGTTCGCCACGCCGACCTGATTCTTCACGTCGTCGATCGTGCCAGGAGCATGTGGGAGGAGGACTACCGCGTCGTGCTCAGCATCCTGGAGCAGGAGGTCTTCCGAGAGGAGGATCGGCGGCCGACGATCGTCAACGTCTTCAACAAGATTGACGCGATCCCAGCCGGCTCGCTTGATGAGCTCCACGGCGTAGCGATCTCCGCGACCGAAGGGACACATCTCGACCGCCTTCTCGCGCGGATCGCGGAGGTGTTCTTTCCCGACGATCGTGTCCTCGAGTTTCTTGTCCCTTTCTCAGCGATCGGCGTGCTGCATGCGGTGACGTCGCCGGAGCGACTGGACCTGCTCGAACACACTGAATGCGGTATCCACGTTCGCGCTACGGTGTCGAACCGGGAGCTGGGGGAACTGACTGCGGCGGGGGTGGACGTCAGCGCTTCCGACGCCGCCCCGGCCGCACGACCGTAACCTCGTCGGCGTTGATCTCCAGCCGCTCATGCGCGTTGGTGAGGACGGTCACCGAGTGGCGGAAGATGTTGTGGGAGATGATCTTGCCCTTCTTGTCTTCCCACTGTACGAGGGCGCCGAGCTTCGGAAGGCTCGCTAGCTCACACTTGTAGGTGTCATGCTCGTACGCGAGGCAACACATCAGTCGACCGCAGACGCCGGTGATTCGCTCCGGAGAGACGAACAGCTCCTGATCGTAGGCCAGTTCCATCCGGATCGGTTTTGGCTCGTGAAGATAGCGATGACAGCATATCAGCAGTCCGCAGCGGCCGATGCCGCCCTTCAGGCGAGCCTCATCGCGGGCGCCCATCTGACGAAGCTCGATCCGCGTGCCGAATCGGCCCGCGAGGTCACGGAGCAAGGCCCGAAAGTCCACGCGATGTGGTGCTGTGAAGTAGATCCGCAGTTTCTTGCGGTCGAGTGTGTATTCTGCCGCGACCAAATGCATCGGGAGGTTGTGGTGCTTGATGACCGCGCGCGTCGAGGAGAGAGTCCGCTCGGCATCGGCCTGATTGTACTGGTGCGACTCGATGTCGCGAGGCGTCGCAGTGCGAACGACGCGCTCAAGCTGGTCGCTGAGTCCGCTGCCTGCCTCAAGTTCGCTGAGCATGACGCCGAGGCGAAGGCCCCCGTGGTCTACGACGCAGCGATCACCGACACCAAACCCGAGTGCATCGGCGTTGAAGTAGGTCGTCTCTCGCTCCAGATTCAGAACGCGGATGAGCACCACCCGATCACCGGTCATCGGTGACACCCCCGATCGAGAGAAAGAGCGACAAGAGAACGGCCTCGGGCGCGGTGTAGACGGAGAATGCGCGGTGTGCGTGCTCCACTGCAGTGCAAGCGCAGCGAAGGCGTTGTGGCCCGACCGACTCCGCGGATCCCGGCAGGCCTTTACCGTGTCGTCTCCCTTCCTCCGCGCGTGCACACTCGGAACATGCGGCGAGCAGATCCTGCAGGAAGGAGAAGATCGCCTCACGGCGCTGCGTCGCGAGCACGCGGACGCCGTCGGTCAGAAGTCCTACATCTCGCTGTGCCGCCCTCTCGAGAACCAGAGAGAGGGACGCGTGGCGCAGAATCGACTCTCCATCGATGCAGGCGGTCGCCAACTCGCCAGCGGCAAACGCGGAAACACGCTCGCGTGCAGCCGTTCGGAGAGCAAGGATGTCGATAGGCCCCTCAAGGAATCGGTCGATCTCGCCCTCACGATAGGCGATCGAAACGAGCCAATTGGCATCCGCATTGTCATAGCCCAGCTTACGTAGGCGACAAGCGAGATCGGAGTTTGCGGATGGTGGCATGCGGACGATGCGGCTTCGCGAAACGATGGTGGGAAGAAGGTCGGTTGTGTGGGCAGCGAGCAGAACGAAGGCCATCTCGCGTGGCGGCTCCTCAAGGGTCTTCAGCAGCGCGTTGGCCGCCTCTGTAGTCAGTCCCTCGGCCATCGGAATCAGGCAAACCTTCCGATCACCCTGCACCGGCGCGAACTGCGCGGTGCGGATGGCGCTACGGACCGTGTCGATGCCGACCCGCTCCTTCCCTTCGGGCGGAGCGAGTTCGATCACGTCCGGGTGCGCACCGCGACGGGCAAGCGCGTGATCTCGTTCCGTTTCCCCAACCATCGTGGCTGCGAGACGGCGCCCCTCCGAGATGCGATCCGCGCGCGTGGGCACGAGGAAGAGCGTCGAGGTCGCGTATTGCGTCTTCTCCCCAAGGGAAACAGCTTTCATGGCCGTGCCAGGGTACCACAGGCTTGAGGCTGGCGCAATCGGTCGCGTGGCTACTCCCGATCTCCGAAGGCCATCGTCTCGATGAAGTCGGCGATTCGCTCGCCCTCGTGGGGCGAGAAGACCTCGACCCCGTCGGGGAGGGCGACGCGCTCTTCGGTGACTACGCCGGC
>Ga0272444_10000286_pt1 | contig 57394 bp, 44 predicted proteins | sample SSMForm13_FD_201033 | JGI IMG/M metagenome (GOLD analysis project Ga0272444, IMG submission 201033) | Marine sediment archaeal communities from Little Sippewissett salt marsh, Falmouth, MA, United States - SSM-Form-13 | ecosystem: Environmental > Aquatic > Marine > Wetlands > Sediment ... | reverse complement strand
CGCCGTTGGCAATGCTGACGCCGGTCGCTTTACAACCGAGCATCGCCTTGACCTTCAACCGCCGCAAACCGCGTTCAACAACCTTGACCGCATCGCGCGATGAGCCGGGCAGCAGACCTTCGGTCAACTCAACCACCGTTACCGCCGTGCCGAGTTTGGCGTACACCGTACCCAACTCCAGGCCGATGTAACCGCCGCCGATGACTATCATCCGAGGCGGAATCTCTGTCAGAGACAACGCCTCGCGGCTGGTGATGATCGTTTCGCCGTCGATCGGCAATCCCGGTAGTTCGATGGACGTTGCACCGCTGGCGATGATGATTTTATCCGCCTCGATCGTTTGTTCGCCGTCGATGGTCTTCACCTGCAACGTGCGGCTGTCGGCAAAACGCGCCTCACCCTGCACCAGGGTGACGCCGTTGCTTTTGAACAACGAGCCGATGCCGCCGGTCAATCGCTTGACGACCTTGTTCTTCCAGGCTACGGCGGTGGACAAATCAAACGTAGCGCCTTCGACACTGACGCCCAGTGTTTTGAGTTTGCCGAGTTCGGCGTAGGCTTCGGCGGCGTGAATCAGCGCCTTGCTTGGAATGCAGCCGTGGTTCAGGCATTCGCCGCCGACGTTCTCTTTTTCCACAACGACCGTGTTCAAACCGTTTTGCGCGGCGCGGATGGCGGCGACGTAACCGCCGGGGCCGGAACCGATCACCACCAAGTCGAACTTCATCTCGCTCATGGTTTCGCCTCGTCTGCCGCAGCTTCTTGCTCGGATTTTTCCGCCGCCTCTTCGGATTTATCCGGTCGACTCAAACTTTCATCGAACAAATACGGATGACTGGCCTCGATTTCCTGAATCAGGCGCCTTACTTTAGCGTCTTCCCCACGCAGCAAGGCGAGCCGGTCATGCAGCACGACCAGTCCCTGCTCAACATCGTATTGCCGGTACAACTCGACCAAACGCGAGCCGATGGAAAGCTGATCGCCACTGGTCAACCACTGACCGACGAGAAAGATCTCGCGGCAGATGCGGATCGCCGCCGGATCGGGGCCGCTGTCCTGCAACCGTTCGCAGGCCAGCAACTCCGCCTCGTTATCCGGCTGCGTCGCACCGGACAGATCGATCGCTTCGGAATAGGCACGCACCAGGGCCATATTGTTCGGGTCGGCACTGTTGAAAGAAAAGCGCACGTCGGCCGAACGGCCGTGTTGAAAGACGGTCAAGGCGACAATGCGACCCATGCGCTCGACCGCTTCATACTCGCGGCCGACCACCGTTTTATCGTTGTCGTACCGCGTCTGCCACAGGCGAACCAAACGGCCCGGTCGTCCCTCGGCGGTAATCAATTCGGCAAAACCGCTTCGTGCCGTCCAACCCACCAAACGCCAGGGGAAAAGGTGAGCGAAGAAACCTGGTTCGGTTCGCAACTGCAACGTAGTCAGCAGATCCTCCGGTCGGATCTGGTCATCGATGATCATCGAGGTCGGGAACGGCGCTAAAATTTTCCAGCGACGGCTCAGGGGATGCACAAAGGTTACCACCCGGGCTTCGTGAAAGCCGTCTTTTTCACGATAGACGGCCGTCAGTTCCGCGGGCAACACTTCGGCGATTTCATAAAAACCAGCTTGATAAGGAACGGCTACGACCAGATCGCCGACCCCAACTACCGAAGCATGCAATACATTGGGTTCGACCAGTACCGGATCGATTTCCAAGTTCGGCCGCGTCTGATCCATCGTCTGTTCGTTCGTGCCGGCCCAATAAATTAGATGCGCCACACCAACCACTGCCAGATAAAACAGCACGACCAACACCGCGACAGTGCGGATCGGCCGTCTGGGTTCCAAATCGAGGTAAGTGTCGGTCATTTCCACTGGTCGACGAAACCATCGCCGTCGACATCGGTGCCGGTACGCGCATACCGGCCTTCTTCGGTATAGGTTTTCAGGATGTTAAACACGCCGTCGCCGTCGCTGTCGATTTGCACCTGCCGCGTATTCCCATTGAGGAAAAAGCAGGTGCGCTTGTCGATCAGTCCGTCAGCGTCGGTGTCTTCTTCCAGAATAATGCGAATCCCTTCGGCGTTAAGCGTTTCGGTGCGTTCGATGCAGCCGTCACCATCGGTATCATATTGACGTTGAAAAATCTGTTTGTTTCCGTGGTAGACCAGAAACAGGTCGAGATACCCGGACTGGTTGGTGTCCGAACCTTCCATCACCAGGCGTTCGCGGGCATCATAGCGGAAATATCGATCGAAATCGTAATCACCGTCGGTATCCACCCAGCGTTCGATGCGGTGGCCGTGAACGTTGAATCGCTCGATGCGGCTGGGTTGTTGTGTATCGCTGCCCAGATAGAAATAGGCCAGGCTCAGGTTTCCTTTAAGATCGTACACCTGCACCAGCTCGTAGATTTCGTCGCCGTCTTCGTCGATACGCGCCAGCTCGATCAATTCGTTGTCGCCGTAAAATTCAATACGTTCCACCAGGCCATCGCCGTTGGCGTCAAAGCGTCGCTCGACCACCTTTCCGGTTTCGCCATAAACATCCCAGCGATCCGGTGCACCGTCGGCGTTGGTATCGACGGCTTTAGCTTTACCCGCTTTCACCGGAGCCTCACCGGGAGGCGCCTCCTCGCCCGAAGAACAAATGGTGTAGATCACCGCAATCAAAACGACCAACAACGCGATACCAATCGGCGCAATAAAGGTCCAGCGATTCTCACTGATCGTTTTCTTCTTTTTACTTTTTTCCACCCGGCGTCGCGTCGGACCGAATTTCCGTAACGACAAGCCGCAGTTCGGGCAGCTTTGGTCTTTCAGCTTCAGTTCGCCGCCGCATTCGGGACAGGTGATGGTAAACGGATGCCCGCAAAACGAGCATTCGTCGTAGCTGTAATTTTTTTCGCCGCACTTGAGACAGACCACGCCTTTGAGAATCGGCGCGGTCCGGGTCGGACCGGGGGCCAGCAGTGCGCCGCAATAAGGGCACTGGGATGTATCGAAAGGAATTTCGTTACTGCACAACGGGCAGTTGATCAAATGGTCCTTCATTGCCCTCTCGTTGCGAAATCAGTCGATCTGCTATCAAGTTTTACGAAAAAAATCAAGCGCTTTCGCTATTTGGCCTTGTTTGCGCAAAAAAGAACCCGGAGCCGCATGGGCCCCGGGTCCTGATGAAAAGCCTTTTTAAGCTTAGAAGCGAATGTCGAACGCGCTGGTGTCGCAGGTCTTGAAGTAGTCGGCGATCGGCTTAGCCTGCGGCAGAATGTTGTTCACAAACCATTTGGCAGTAACAATCTTATTCCACAGGAACTTAGCTTCGTCGTTGTCCTTCAGCAGTGCTTTCTTCGCGTCGGCATCGGCCGCGCCCTTTTCTTCGTACAGCTTGTTCAGCATCTCGTCAGCCTTGGCCGCCATTTCCAGGTGGTACTGGCTGAGTACGATGTGGCCGAACATGTCGAGGAACGGCGTGGCGTACAGGATCGGGATCAACTTTTCCTTGAAGCTTTCGCGCTTCATGAAGCTGCCCATGTTCATCGCGGTCATCGCCAGCATTTCCTGCGCTTTTTGCAGCTTGCCGACGTACTCGCCCAAGTCTTCATGGTTCTTGTACTTGTTGATGAACTCGCTCATTTCCTGCATGAAGTACATCAGGAACGCGCCGCCCTTGGTCGCCAGTTTGCGGCCGAGCAGATCGAGCGCCTGGATGCCGTTGGTGCCTTCGTAGATCGAGCAAATCTTGGTATCGCGGGCGTACTGTTCAACCGGGTACTCGGAGCAGTAGCCGTAGCCGCCGTAGACCTGAATCGCCTGCTCGGTGACATCGTAGGCCCAGTCGGAGCAGTAAGCTTTGCAGATCGGGATCAACAGTTCCACCAAGCCCATGTATTTGTCGTGATCGGGGCCTTCGCTGGTGTGCGCCATGTCATCGTAGTACGCGGTTTTGTTCAACAGGGCGCGGAAGCCTTCCGAGAAGGCTTTGCAGAACATCAGCATGCGGCGCACGTCGGGATGCTCGACGATCGGCACGCCGGGGGCGTCGTGCTTGGCCATGTCTTTGACGTGACGGAACTGCACGCGCTCTTTGGCGTATTCCACCGCGTTCAGGTATGCCGTGTTGGCAACCGAAGCAGCTTGCAAACCAACGTAGAGGCGGGCTTCGTTCATCATCTGGAACATGTATTTAATGCCCATGTTCTCTTCGCCGACCAACCAGCCTTTGCAGTTGCCGTTTTCGCCGAAGTTCAGCGTCGCGGTGGCCGAGCCCTTAATGCCCATTTTGTGCTCGACGCCGCCGCAGCTGACGTCGTTGAATTCGCCAACGCTGCCGTCGTCGTTGATCAGGTACTTCGGCACGAGGAACAGGCTGATGCCCTTGACGCCGCCCGGAGCGCCTTCGACGCGGGCGAGCACCGGGTGAATGATGTTTTCGTTGACGTCGTGATCACCGGAGCTGATGAAGATCTTGGTGCCGGTGATGTTGTAGGAGCCGTCGTCATTTTTCGTCGCCGAGGTTTTCACCGCACCGACGTCACTGCCTGCGCCCGGTTCGGTCAGGCACATCGTGCCGCCCCAGGAACCGTCGTACATCTTCGGCAGGTACTTGTTCTTCAACTCGTCACTGGCGAAGGCGTCGAACATCCGCGCCGCGCCGACGGTCAATTCCGGATACATGGTGAAGGCCACGCAAGCGCCACAGAAAAATTCCATGATCTGCATGTTGACCACGGACGGGAAGCCCAGGCCGCCCCATTCCGGTTTGGCGTTGAGGACGAGGAAGCCGTTTTCTACGAACACCTTATAGGCTTCCTTGATGCCGGTCGGCGTGGTGACTTTACCGTCTTCGAATTTAATGCCTTCTTTGTCGCAGACTTCATTCAGCGGCGCCACAACTTCTTGGGCGATCTGAATGGAAGACTGGATCATCGACCAGGCGCCTTCTTCGTCGTAACCGACTTCGGCAAACTTGGGATGCTCGGCGAGTTTGCCGATGTTCAGCCAGTCGAACAGCACGAAACGAATGTCGCGCTCATCAACGAGGTAGTGACTCATTTAGGGTACCTCCTTACTAGGACTTGGTAAAAACAAAACCCGCTAACCGGCCACACAGTCGGCGCCGGCATGTGCCGAGGAACAAAAACTGAATGAATCTTCATTCAGAGGCAGAAAAGCTATCATACACTCCAGGTTCCGTCAAGAAAAAATCGGCCGCCTCAACCAAATATTTTTTTGATAAATCGGCTGTTTGGTCAACTTGTAGCACTTTTTGTCCATCCGACGGTATGTTGCGCTGCGTTATCCCTGTATTGAATCCAGAAAAGCTGCGCTTCTCGATGAAATCAGGAAGAAAAGTTGACATGTGACGATCGAGCGCCTATCTTCTAAAATAAGAAAAAATTTAGATCGTACATAAAGTATCGAAAAAACAATGATGACCGAGGCGGATCAATGAAAAAACTCCCTACTCTTTATGCAATTTCCACCTGCCCCCGCTGCATTCGGGTAAAAAAGTTTATGGACGAAGTCAATCTGGAGTACAACCTGGTCGAAATCGATCTGATCTCCCGCGAAGAGCGAATGAAAATCGTCGACCGTCTGCGTAAGTTCCATCCTATCGTCTCGTTTCCGGTGATCGAAAACGACGACGTGATAATGGTCGGTACAACCATCGATGAAATCAAACAGGTCTTCGGAGTGTGACCATGCCCAAAAAAGAAATCACCGTTGATGAGTATCATGAAATTTTGAAAAAGTTCGCGCCGAAAATCGGACTGATCTTCAATCCCGATCCGGAAATCGTCATGCCGCTGGTCGCCGGCTTACTGGCCAACAAGAACCGCTACGGCTACCCGAGTTGTCCCTGTCGTCTGGCCTGTGGTGAATACGATAACGACAAAGACATCATCTGCCCCTGTGACTACGCCCGGCCCGACATCGAAGAATTCGGCAAATGCTATTGCGAACTTTATGTCAACCAGGATTTCATCGACGGAAAAATTCCGAATCAACGCGTACCCGAACGACGGCCGATGGATAAACTCTGCTGAGAAGCTCAAACACCTGACCGGTCGCAAGGAGATCTGCCATGTCGTATTACAAAGCAGGTGAGGTTCTCGAGAAGGCCATTGAAATCGAAGTCAAAGGCGCGGCGTTTTATCAAGCCCTGGCCGAAACCGCCGACGATTCGTCCTTGATCGAACTTTTTACTTACCTGGCCGAACAGGAAAAAACCCACGAGCAGACGTTCACCGCCATGATGGATCGCGCCGGTGAGTTTCGCGAAGACCTCGGCATGGACTATTTCGACTATTTAGCCGGGATGCAGTTGCTGGCCGACCAGGGCATTTTCGAAGACGACAAGAAAACGGTTAAGCAAGCGGTGTTGGCCAAAAGCCGCGACGACCTGATCCGCATCGCCATGCAGTTCGAAAAAGATTCGATTCTGTATTACAGCGAGATGCGGCCGGTCGTCGACGCCGACGCCAATCGCATCCTGGACGAATTGATCGAACAGGAACGCGGTCACTTGAAGAAGCTTCAAAATTTACTTGCTGGTTGATTCACTCGACAACTTCTTTACGCGCCATCAACGTGCAGATGTTCTTTTTCGCGGAACCAACCGTCGGGGTCGGTCAGATAGAACTTCATATCCAGCAACAGTTCGTGGTGTTTGATTTCCTCGGCGATCATCTGCTCGACGAATTCGCGCTCGAGGTCGCCCTCGGCCTTGGGCAGGTTTTCTTTGTAAAAGGCGACTGACTTGCTTTCGAAATCGATGCCGACATCGAGCGCTTCGACATCGCTGACTTCGCAATGGAATTTCGAGCCGTGTTCCTGCGCTAATTTGCGGAACACTCCGCCGAGGTCTTCATGCGCTTCCTGCACCTGCTTCCAGTTGTCGGACCACCCTTCCCCGCCAGTCAGCGAGGTGTAGATGGTTTTGATCCGCTCGGCGTGCATGATTTCATCGTCGCGCAGCATGCGGTAGATATCGCGGGCGACATTTACACCGCATTCATCGATGGCCTTGTCGTAAAATTTATATCCCTTTTCTTCCATTTCCAGCGCTGTCGACAACATTTGCAGCGCCCGCTGGTTTTCCTGGGTCATTGTTTCCTCCGTCGTTCAATAATACCAATCAATAGCCATTCGACCGGCATCCGGCAAGTCGGAATCCAATCGTTACTTTTTGGTTATGATTTCCTCCGCGCTTTTTCGTACACGCGGTTCAAGGTGCTTGGTCTTGGCGTAATCGGGCAGATGGTCGACATCGTCAGACGGTTTACCGACGGCGATGGCGATCAACGGTTGCTGATCCGCTTCGAGATTAAACAATTCCCGGACGACGTCGGGCTTGAAGCCGGCCATCGGCCGCGCCACCAAATCATGCGCCGTTGCGGCCAGCATCAGGTTCATTACCGACATGCCCAGATCAAATTGGTGGTAATCGCGCCCGTCGTCGATGCGGCAATCGTCTTCCGCGCGCGTGAATCCGATAATCAACAATGGCGCACGTTGCGCCCACTGCCAGTTGCCCTTGTTGAGAAATTGCTCACCTTTGGCACGGGCTTCGTCGCCAAGTAAAAAGAAAAACCGCCAGGGCTGGTTGTTGAAACAAGACGGCGTCAAACGCGCCGCTTCGGCCAAGTCTTCAACTACGTTATCGCTCAACGCTTCGACATCAATCGAACGCCCTGCATGGCGATCGTTCAACAATTTCACGACTGGGTTACTCATCGGGTTCTCCTTTTCACAACGCTATTCACTTTTCGATACCGTATATTTTTTCACCAGGTGCGCCGGCTGGTAGCTGAGTTTGGCCTGGCGCAACCCTTCCACGCCCAGATCCTGCTCGCGGTTGATCCAGACAAAGTCGGACAACATCGCCTCACAGAACATCTGATTCAGCGCCTGATAAACGCCGGGGATATTGCCGTCGGCTTTCTCGAAATGTATCACCGCCACATCGTCGGCCAGCCGCTCGGCCACGGAAAAACCGAGCATACGTTCGCCGTCGAACAACGCACCGCCGATCAAATCGAGATCCTTCCAGTGTTCCAATACAACCTTCACCGCCGTATCTTCCGCATCCAGATTCGGGTTTTCCTCGCAGGCCTTGATGTCGCACCACATGTCCTGCATCACCATGCATTCCGGCACTAGTTTGTCGGTAATCGCCCAGAAATCGGGGTTTTCCGTCATGCGCCGGAATTTTTTGATCTGGTTGCGCTTGCCGGCGTAACGCCGTCCCTCGAGCTTACGCAGATCCTCGGCACGGTACACATAGTCGAAGCTGTCGCGATCTTCCGCCACGCGCAAATCAGGTGACGCCGCCAACAGCATTTCGACTTCCGCTTCGTTGATCCGCCCGAACTCTGCGCGTCCACCCAGCGATTGCGACCAGGCCAACGCCTGCTCAACGCCCGCACCGTCTAACACACCGATCGGCGACAGTAAAATGCCGCCTTCCGGTGCATCACGCCAAAACAACACCGTCTCGTCGATCCGCCCAACGCGCACCGGATTCGTCCGCCCCCAGGCAAACAGGTTGGTGAACGTCATCTCCGATGTGGTCGGGCCGTAACCACGAAGCAACCGGTGCAATGCGTCACGGTCGGATAGTTCCAGTTCTTTTGATTGCGGTAAATTAGGAATTCCGGCAAAAATATTTTTATCCATTTACACCTCAAACCTTACAAACAACAGCGTAATACATGGAAAATAATCACGAATCGGCGAGTTGCCAACTTTTTCCGGCTAGTACTGTACTTTTTTGGTCCAGGTGTATTCGAAAACCTTATTGCGCCTCGAGAACATCGACCACGCCGTATTTACCGAACGTTTCAGCTCTTTCCAACTCTTCAACCGCAACAACGCTTTGAGGATGTAACGCGGGCGGAAGTAAAACGCGAGATAGGCTTTACGCGTCCATTCCTGCACTTCTTCTTCGTTCAACTTGCAGCGCGGACGCGGCAGGTAGATATCGCGTGATTCATCCAAGATGTACTCGCGCCAGTAATCGCGCCCCCGTTCTTCGATCAGCATGCGGTACAACTCGGTCGCCGGCATCGGAGTGACTTTGGAAAACTGGGCGTAGTCGAGTTTCAAATCGATGGAGAACTTGATCGTTTTTCGGATCGTCTCCTCGGTATCGCCGGGCGAACCAACCATAAAATAGCCGAATGTGTCGATTTTATACTTGCGCGTCAGCGCCATCACTTCGCGGATCAACTCGATGTTGGTTTCCTTGCGCAACGTTTTCAGAATACCCGAATCGCCCGATTCGATGCCGTAATAGATCCGCTTGCAGCCCGCTTTCGACAACGCCTTGAGCATCGGTTCGTTGACCAGATCGACGCGGCTGCGAATTGCCCAATAAACGCGTACATCGCGCCGAAGGATCTCTTCGCAGATGTCGATCACCCGTTTTTTCTGCGCGGTGAAGGACGAGTCGAAGAAATCGAACTCGCGCACCTTGTACACGTGATAGCACTCTTCCATTTCGTCGACGACGTTGTCCGGCGTGCGCGGCCGAAATTTCATGCCACCCTGTTCGCAAAAAATGCAGTGGAAGGGACACCCGCGGCTGGTGATCATCGGCGTGAAATTCTGGTATTGGCTGATAAAGCTGAAGTAGCGGTCGTTGGGCAGGTGATGCCGGGCGGGGAACGGCGCTGTGTTGATGTCGTCAAGCACCGAAGCGCACTCGTTGACCATGATTTGATCGCCGTCGCGCCAAAGCAGACCGTCGACCTTGCCCAGGTCGCCGCCGTTGTTAACCGCCGCCATAAACTGCGGTAGCACCACCTCGGCCTCGCCGGTGCAACCGAAGTCGATGCTGTGGTGGGTCATCGTTTCTTCGGGATAGATGCCCATGTGCACGCCGCCCAGCAAAGTCGGCACGCCGATCGCCTCGCGCAATGCCCGCACCCAGGCCAGCGTCTGATAAAACAGATACGTTGTGACGGTAAAGGCGAGCATATCGGGTTGAAACGCTTTGACCCGCCGAATCGTTTCTTCCAGGCTCAACTGCAATGCGTGCGCGTCGATGAACTGAACTTCCAGCCCTTCTTTTTCCGCCACCGCCGCGACGTATGCCATCGAGAGCGACGGGAAAACGCCGTAGTTTTCCTTCACCGCTTTCAAGCCCGGCTCGTTTTTCACCACGCCGTAGGGCGGATAGACGAAACTCATTCGACGAATGGGTTTGCGCAGCAGGTCGTTTGTCGTCTTGTGCGTGCTCACGATTACTCCTCGAACAACCTACCGGCTTCAGCGAATCCGGCAATGATTTCGCCTCGTTTCCGGCTGTCTTCCGGCAGCAACGTGTAGGCCACCGGCGCGCGCGATAATAGCATAGTTTCCGCATTCTGTCTGACCTGTCGGCCGTAGCCGCGCCAGAAAGCGGCGGGCAATCGCGGATCTTCCAGCAAGTGTATCGACAATGTCGCGCCGGCAAATCGCCCGATGCCCTCATGCATAGCAATGTAATCATTCATCCGCTCGTTTCGCCAGAAATCAAACAGTTCGACCAAAGCGATCGGCGGAATTTTATCGATCCGCGCCAATTCGGTGCCGACGCCATTGATGAAATCATGACGCCAGAGGCTTTCATCAAGATTAGCGCTCTCCAGTTCCTCATCGACCCGCGCCGGCCACGTGGCGGGATCGCCTTCGGCAATCTCCCCTCCGGTAAAACGGCCGTAGCCGCGCAACAGATCGGCTTCGAAATTCGGATAGGATTTTTGAATCATTTGCAAACCGAGCGTTTTGCCGATCGGCCCGACCTTGCCCATCTGCTCGAAAAAGAGGTGATGGTATTTTTTCGGCAGTCGCTCGACCGCCGAAAGTTGTTCGGCACGTGTCCATTCGTTTTGCGACACCTCGATCGCCAACCGTTCGACCACCGGCAGATAATAATCGCCGCGTACATCCAGCACATCGCGGGAAAACATACCCTTACTGACCGAGCGGTAATACGGCAAACTGATCGCCAACAACACCAGCGTCAGCACAGCGAGCAGCCCCAATTGTCGCGTGGGCCTGGCGTCCATCGCTTCCCACAGTGATTGCAGACCCCAACCCACCAAAGCAAACGCCACCGGGAACATCGGCGCGAGGTAGCGGTAATGGCCGTAATACGAAGGCAGCGGCTGCTCGGGCGTCAGCACACGGAATCCGGAAAAAACGAAAACGGCCGCGTAGATTACACCATACATCAACGGCGTCAGCACCAGCAGCACGCGGACGCCGTCGCGGTTAAGTCCGCCCTTGCCGATGCCGCGCAACATTTGGCCCAACGTCTTGCGCCCGAAAATTAATGCGCTCGTCAGCGCGGCCAGCACCAGCAGAAAAAACAGCCAGCGCGCCCAGGCAGCGGGATACAGCGAAGCGTTCGGCAAATCGATAAACAGGAAATGCAGCAGCTTGCCCGGCAGGTGCAGCAGGTTGCGCTCGAAAAACAATCGGCCGGCGTCGACCAGTTCGCCCTCGGCGTACCCGGTGTAGGTATCGATGCGTCCCAACGCCCGCAAGCCGTAGAACGACGCCGACCAGGCCAACGGCGCCAGCCCGACCACAATGCCGCCCGCAGTCAGCGGCAAAATCCTGCGCCGGCCGCCGCGACCACCAAGCAGCGCGACAAAAAGCAGTAAGAACAACGTCAGCGGCACACCGGAATAGCTGTAATACACACTGAAACCGGTAACAACGCCCGTTGCAAACAGACCGGCCGGATGTGGCGGATTGCCCGCCCCACGTCCGAGCCACAGATGGACCAGCAGCAAAAATACCAAGCCGACAAAAAATGTCTGCTCGGCGTGATTGCCCCAGGCCATGTGCGATAGATTCAGCCAGGTCGGCGGCGCCAACGTAAACAGCAGTCCAAAAGCAATCGCCGCCACACGTCCAAGCAGCTTCCACAAAGCCAACATCCAGAAAAGCAACGCGAGTGTTTGCAACAAAAGCGCCGACGCTTTTAACGCCAGCAGATTCGGCCCCAGCAAGCTACGGAAGCCCGCGGAAAGCAAACCGGAAATCATGGTGCCCGCGGCGAAGGGTTTGAATTGGTAGGCCGGCATCGGCAGGATCAATTCATGATCGAGATCGACGGCGATGTTTCCCGTCGGCAATTCGTCATCGACCACGTTCCAACCGCTGGACTGCGGATAAAACAGAATGACCAGGCGAACCGCCAAAAAGGCTAGCAGGAAAAGAGGTATCAACCATCGTCGGTGCGACGCGTCAGTCACGTTTACAGCAAGTCCTCAATCATCAGGGCGTAAACATCGGCGTCGTATTCATGGGTTTGCAGGCGAATGCCCAGTTGTTTATCGAGCAACATGGAAAACGGCAGCGTGCTTGCCGTGAAATACGGCTGCAGCGACCAGCCCGGGTCGTAGCAGACGGTATAGGTGACACCGAACTCATCTCGCCAGGTCGCCGCGTAATCCTGATCGGCCGGATTGCCTTCCGGATCTTCGACGATCAACTGAATCAGTAAAAAATCGTCGTTTTGGAACTGCTCCCAGATATCGCTTTGCAGGCTGGGCGTTTCCTCGCGGCAACCGGCGCACCAGCCGGCGCCGACATTGAGTAGAATCACATTGCCTTCCAAGTCGTACAGATTCACCGAGTTGCCGTCGGCATCGGTCCAGGTGAAATCGTCAATTTTCTCGGCGTCGTCGTCATCGTCGTCGTCGATTGAAACGTCGTCGTCGCTTACGTCGTTGTCGTCGTTGTCATCGTCGTCGTCGTCCAGATCTTCACCGTCGTAGCGCCCTTTAGCCGTACCACAGGCGACAAACGCAACAATGAGCAGCAAAATCATGAGCACGGAAAGGATTCGCATTCGGCCTCCTTTTTCGCCGATTCTACTCCGAGCACCGCCGCCTTGTGAACCCTTTGACGGAATCGGCGCACAATGGTAATTTCGCCCGGCCAACCTCGCGGAGCGAAAATGGACGCAAAAGAGATTATCGGCCTTGTCATTTTCATTGTTTCGGTGTTGATGACTGTCATTTTGCAGCGGGTCAAGCTGGTGCGCCGCAACCCGACCATCGCCATCACCTTCATCATCAATCCGGGTGTGGTCGGCTGCATGGCCGCCCTCGCCTTTTTCATGCACGATTCCAATTATTCGTTTTACTTCTGGCTGGGTTCAATGCTGCTGATGGTGCCGACGGTTCTACTGATCGGGCTGGCCATTCCCAAAGCGGTGTTCAAAGACGTTACGCCGCCCAAGACCAACGCCGACGCGATGCCTCGTCAAGACGACGAACAAACCTGAAGCAACTGCTCGCGTTTATCTGCATCCTCTACCAGATCAATGTATTTTTTGGCGAAGTCGCACATTTTTTCGTACAGTTCCCGCCGTCGCAACAAATTGAGCCCTTCGTTGAGCAGCATCAATACCATCACCTGGTTGTTGCGGTAGGTTTCGGCTTCGCGGCCCAACATCGCCAACGCCTCGTCGATATCCTCGCGGGCCAACAGACCGGCTTTGATATTGAGCAACTGCGCAAAAGTGTTGGTTTCCTCGCGTAGTTTTTCGCCCTCGGCGACGATGCGTGCTGCCTGCTCGTAGTTTTGCTTTTCAAGCAGGTATTGCGACAGCACAACCAGCAAATGCAGGCGATGCGGGTCGTTCAGATCTTCCCGTTTTTCGGCCAACTGCATCACTGCGGCTGAACGGTCCCCGGTATGTTCGCGGGCCAACGCGGCGTCGACCGTGTTGACCAGCGTCATCGGGTCAACCTGCAACCACAATTGCTGTAGACGCGGCCAATCGTCACGTAGGGCGGCGATCACGCAAGCTATGTCATCACGCCAGCGGTTATCCGGGGCCAGCAAAGCAAGCGTACGACTCAACACCACTTCCGCATTTTGATGATGCTTCAGCATCGACGGGTTGATCACCGAAGGCAGGTGAACGCCACTGTCTTCAGTCGCCATATCGCGCAACGATTCGGCCGCCCGCTCCAACCGTCCGGTGGCCAGCAAGGCAATGAAATAAAACGATGCCGCATCGTACAAATCGTTCTGGATAAAATGGTCGAAGGGAAATTCGTTGAACATCTCGACGATGCCCGCCCAATCCTGCTTATCGGCCGCTTCGCGAATCTGTCGCAGGTAACGGCGTCCTTCCAACCATCGCAGCCCCTCTTCGGCCTGCAGCGCCTGCGGGTAATCCCAATATTTTTCGGTGACCAGCCGGAACTGACGCACGGCCTCGGCATCGTCGTTGCGTTGCAGGGCCGCGTTGGCAAACATGATGTGGCACTCGACCGCCGCCGGGCTGTCGGGCGGCGCGGCCTCCGCGACACGGCGGTAAAACGACTCAATCAGGTCGGGATCTTCCAAAGCCAAGAGCAACCGCCCTAACTCCAGAATCTTCTCGTAGCGCCCGGCCCAGTGTTCCAGCACCTCGTCGGAAAGCGTGGTTACAGCGGCAAGATCGCGATGCTCGACGGCCTTGCGGAAATAGTTTTCCAAACGGTCGTCGCCCGCGTTGCGGGCACTGAACAGCACCGCGACGATGCAACCGACCGCCAACCCCAATACGAAAAGGGCGATTATCTTCTTCACGGCGCCCCCTCCGCGTTCTGCGATGCCCAGGCATCGGCGATGATCCGTGCGACCACTTCGTTGCCCTTCGGCGTCAGATGCACCACGTCGGTATGCACGACGGTCGGATCGTATTGCTTGAGCAGAATGTCATGGACATCGACGAATCCCGCCCCGTGGATTTCGGCTTGTCGCTGCATCACGCGGCGGTACATCTCGGCCGGTCCCTGGAAAGCCTCGCTGGCGACCAAAGCTTTAATGTTTTTCTGTTTCAGGTAATCCAACAGTTCGGACAGAGTCTCCGAAAACTCGTGCGGCGAAGCGATCGGGATGCTGCGGTCGCGCATCCGGTGCCGTGCACCGACCAGCACATGCGCCAACAGATTGTACGCCCGGCTATGCTGCATAGTTTGTCGCGCATGAGTCTGCCAGGCGCCGTCACCGGCGCGGGCCTGCTGCCACATTCCCCACAGTTCGCGCTCGCTGTAACGCCCGCGGGTGAGGCTGCTGTCGTTGTAACCGACGTACAACACGACACCGTCCGGCGCGTAATCGGACACCATGTAATGCTGCAGCAACAGCAGAATCTGAAAAATCGTATAACCCGGCTCGCCGGCGTTCAGCATCTCCACCGACAGGCCGCGTTCGCGCAATATCTGCTCGGCGATATGCGGCCAAGCCTGTTCGGGTTCGAGATTGACCCCAAAGGTGGACGAGCCCCCGCAGCAAAGCACGCGTTGCACGCCCGGCGTTTTCCGGCGCGGCACGTCACGCCCGCGGATTTTCACCCGACCGACGCCGAAGTCGCTGTCGCCGCGGTAAACGTCTTTGTGCACCCAAAAGAGGATATCATCGTTTTGCACACTACTGCTGAAATGGCGCGATTCAAACGCATCGGCCAGCGGCGATGCCCGCAGGGAAATTTCGAACAACAAGGCAAAGGTAAGACAGGCGGCGAGCATCATTACGCCGTAACCGCGTCGCAGCTTCCATTTGGGGTATGCCCACAGCCGACCGACGCCGAGCAAGATCGCGCCCGCCGTAATCCACCATCGCGTTGTGGTATCCGGTAAGGCAATAACGAGCATAACCAACGCCGGTAGACTCGCGACAGTTTCGGTTGCCGGCCACAAACGCTTGTCCCTGCGCAAAAAGATCAATCCGCCAAAAAGCGAAAGCAGTGCGAGAATCAACAGCGGTTCGCCCTGCCCGCTGGTCGTCAACAGTAGAAACCAGGCCAACAACGGAAAAACCACCGGCCATCGACGCGGTCGCACTTCTCCGGTGCGCGCGGTCCAAAGCGAAATCATGTGCAAGCCGGCCGTGGCGATCACACACAGCATGATCAGCCAATTCGATAGATCCCAACGACTGCGAAAAACGACGGCGACGATTAACGGGGCGAAATCCAGCAGGATGCGCCGGCGCAACACGGATACGGTGAACTTGCCGCTACGCCCAAGAATCGCCGGCTCAACGAGAAAAACAGCGCCAACCGCCGCGAGAAAAAGCAACGTGATGACCATATCGCCCGCGGCTGCCGGAAACGAACGGAAAAGCAGCAGTGAATTTGCAGAAAGCGCGATCAGGCCGGACACCATCAATCCGGCGACGAAGGCGAGATAGCCGCCCGGCCGGATTTTGCTATTGTCTGTCATACAGCGTCTTCAGAAATTCTTTGGCGCCGACGACCACTTCGTGGTCCTCCGGATAAGTTTCGATGATTTCCCGGAACAATTTTTCCGCCAAGTCCTGATGCCCAAGTCGCGAATGCAAGCGAGCTGCACCGGCTTTGGCCCAAGGCGCCTGATTGCTTTCCGGGTATTGCTCGAACACCGCGTTGTAATGCTCCAAGGCATCGTCGAGGCGGTCTCGTGCAGTCAGCATGTTGGCCAGACTGATATGTGCATTCAGCACTGCATTCGTGTTGTTCGGAAAATCGCTGATGATTTTTTCGTAAGCAGCCTGTTGCTGCAGGTACTGCCGTCGCTCGCCGTAAATCTGTGCGATGGCGTTCAGCGCGTTGATCGCCTGCTGGTAATTCGGGAATTGATCGACGACCTTCTGGTAACCGGCCAACGCTTCGTCCAGTTTGCGTTGCATCCGATCGATTTCGGCAAGTCCGAAATAAGCGTCGATGACGGCGTTAAGGTTGGAGTCATACTGTTCGATGACCCGGTTGTAAACCGCCGCGGCTTCTTCGAAGTTCTGTTGTTCCACTTCGACCTGCGCTTGAAAATGCAGCGCCCAGGCAGTTTGCGGCACGGTCGGGTAGCGTTTGACGATCTGCTCGATCTGTGCCAGCGCTTCGGCGCGTTTGCCTTCCGAACGCAATTTGTTGGCCGCATTCATGCGCACGTTGATCACCGCGTTCGGGTCGTTCGGATGATCGCTGATCAACTGTTCGACGATGTCGTCGATCGCGTCGATGTTGCCCAGTGCAATCTCGGCCGACGCCAACGACTGCAACGCGGCGCTTGCCCGTGGACGGCCGCGGAAATCTTGGGCGACCTGCCGGTAATAGCTGCGTGCTTTAGCCGGCTGCTGCTCCTGCATCAGCGCATTTCCCAAACCGATACGCGCGTCGGCTAACGCATCTTCGTTGTTCGGAAATTCCTTGATGATCTGCTCAAAGATCTCGCGTGCTTTCGTGTTCTGCTGCTGTGCCATGTAGGATTGCGCAATCATATTAAGCGCCCGTACGCGTGACTGGTTGCCGGGTGCATTGTCCAGCGCTTCACGGTACGTCGCCGTCGCCGCTTCCTGGTCGCCACGAATGTTCTGTACTTGCCCGACGCCCAACCTGGCGTTGAACACAATCTGCGGATCGTTGCGGTAGGTTTCGATCATCTTTCGGTACACCGCCAGCGCCCCATCGTAATCCTGTTCTTCCACGCTCAATTGCGCCAACCCTTCCATCGCAAAAGCGGCCTGGCTGCTGCCGGGGTGGGTTTCCACAACTTGATTGAACGCTGCTTCGGCTTCTTCCCGTCGACCGGAGTTTTTCATCAGGTTGGCGAAGTTGAGTTGCGCATCGGCCAGTCCCTGGGCGTTTTCCGGAAATCGGCGCTTGATTTCCCGGTAGGTCTCGGCTGCTTTATCTACTTCGCCGGTCAACGCGTATAACTGCGCCAACCCGCTGAGTGCCCAATAGACCTGTCCGGCTTCCGGATAGTTTTCAATGATCTTCTGGTAAGCCGTGATCGCTTCCTGATCGGAACGCTTGTCTTTCAACACATTGGCGATGCCCAATTCCGCGTCGATGCGCGCGTTGTGGTTGTCGCCGTGTTCTGACAAAATTTCGCGGTACACGCCGATCGCGTCATCATACCGTCGCTGCGCCAGGTAGGTCTGGGCTATCGCGGTCAGCGCCCATAAATCGTGCTGGGCGCCCGGACTGATTTTGCGGACCTGGTTGTAGGTTTCCAGCGCCTGCTCGTATTGACCGCGTTTGTTAAGCACGTCGCCCAATCCCATCAACGCGTCAACGCGAATCATCACGTTGTCGCCGTGCTCGCGATTCATCTCGCGGAAAATTCGCTCGGCCTCGGCCAACCGTCCTTGCTCGATACGAATCTGTGCGACGGCGTTTTTCGCAAATTGCCGGATGTTATCGTCATCGGCTTTGTTGGCCACTTCCTGATAAATCGCCGCAGCGCCTTCCAGGTCGCCGGTGCGACGCAGCAAATCCGCAATGCCCGACTGCGCATCCACCCGCATGGTAGCGTCGGCGGCTTGGTTGTCCCGGATCTCTTCAAAAATCGCCCGCGCTTCGTCGTATAATTTTTGGTCGAGCTTGATGCGTGCCATCGACATGCGAATACGCATTTTCGATGCCGGATCACCCGATTGTGCAAGCAACTTGTCGTAAATCTTCAACGCACCTTCGTAATCGCCGTTCTGCCGCAGCGTGTCGGCTTCGCCCATCCGCGCCGACATCGCCAGTTCGTTCTGTTGGCTGTAATTCTGGGCCAATTCTTCAAAAACACCGCGGGCCTGCTCGTAGCGCCCCTGCTGAATGTACAGTTGCGCCACTGAATTGAGGGCGGCGATTTTGATGGATGTGTCGGCGTCCAGATCCAGCACCTGCCGGTACATACCGATCGCGCCGTCGATATCGCCTCCGCGCGCCATCAGATTAGCCAAGCCCGAAATGGCCGTCGCCTGCGCGTTGGGATGATCGGGTAATTGCTCACGCAATTTGCGATAAGCTTCGCGGGCCTGATCGGGGCGTCCGGTTTCCTCGTTGATCTTGGCAATGTTGGACAACGCCTGATAGCGGACCTCGGCGTCGTCGTATTGCTCGTAAAGTTGTTGGTAGGCTTGCAACGCCTGTTTGTATTTACGTTGTTGCTTCAACACCGAGGCGATGCCCAACTCGGCGTTGCGCTTTTGTTCCTCGTCGTCGGGAAACGCGCGCAGCAGGCGACGGTAGGTCCGTTCGGCGTCCTCCAGGCGTCCGTAGCTGACCTGCGTCTGGGCGATGTAGCCCAGCGCCGCAGCGCGGTTGGCCGGCGTTTTCGATGTGGTGGCGATCTTTTCGTAACCGGCGATTGCCTCGTCCAACTTGTTTTGCTTAACCATGGCGGTCAGCACACTGAAGGTAGCCACTTCCAAGTTGGACTGGGAATTGGGGTAATTGACCTTCATCTGTTCCAGCGTCTGCTCCGCCTCCGCCAAATTCCCCAACTCGGCCAGCACCCTCACGATCGACTGTTCAACCTGCAGGCGCTTGCCTCGATCTTGCGTCAACGTCAACGCCTCGCGATAAGACTGCAGCGCTTGTTCGTAATCGCGTTGGGCTTCCCTCACCGAACCTAAACCGGTGTAAGCTTTCAGTTTTTCTTCCGGATGTTTTTGAATCGCCGGTTCTTCGAGCATACGGTTGTAGGTCTGCACCGCCTGTTCGTACTGACCAGCTTCCAGGTAATACTGCGCCAGACCGTCCAGCGCCCAAAGCGCCTGAATTTTTCCGCCGTGCTTGTTCACCAGTTCTTCATAAAGCGCAACGGCCTGGTCGCCCCTGCCGGTGAAGCGCAACAACGTCGCCCAGACCAGGTTGGCGTTGTCGATCACTTCCCGTGAATCCGGAAATTCCTTTTGAATCGTGCGATAAATGGCTTCGGCCTCGCCGGCCCTTTTCTGTTCGGTGTACAACTGCAACAATGAGCTCAACGCCTGCATGCGGAAACCGGGATCACCCGCGGCAGCAATTTCCTCGTACTCTTTGATTGACTCCTGCCATTGGCCGCTGCGCCACAACAACGAAGCCGTTTCCATCCGCGCACTCAACTGCGCCCGTTGGTCACCCGGAAATCGGCGCTGAATTTCTTCCTGGATTTTTGCGACCTGATCCAGTCTCCCCTGTTCGGCGTAGATGGAAAGCATCACGTTCAACGCATCGGCCGGCCGCTTGGGCAGCTCGGTATCGGCCACTTCGCGCAATATCGCCAGCGCACGATCCGTTTTCCCCTGCAAACGCAGGTTGTCGGCATAGGTCAACCGAACCTGGGCATAAATAATCGGGTCGTCGGCGAAAACCTTCATCATTTCGTTCAGGATATTTTCTTCTTCTGTGTAATTCTCGCGCTCACGGTGAATGCGCGTCATTTCCATATAAGCGTTGAAGCGCTGCGCCGATTGATCAGTCATTTCTAAAATTTTCCGGAACAGAGCAATCGCCTCGTCAATGCGGCCGGCCTTGCGCAAGAGCCGTGCTTCGCCGGTTACCGCGGCAATCTGTGCGTTGATGTCTTCCGGGAAACGCTCGCCCAGACGATGAAACGCCTTGCGCGCTCCTTCCACATCACCGCCTGCGACCAAGGCATCGGCGTATAGCATCAGCGCCGCGCGCAGTTGTTCGGGCTCGGTGGCCTGATCCAACACCTCTTCCAGCCGGGTGATCGCCGCAGCGGGATCTCCGCGACGCATCTCCATCGACGCGATCTGCACCAACAGATCATGCCGGTGCCGTTGGTTGTCTTTGTAGGTTTCCAGCAACTGCCGGTACAACGCCTCGGCTTCTTCGAAACGCTGATTGCGAATGTGATACTCGGCAATGTTTTTGCCGGCCCACAGCGCTTTGACCGTTCCCGGATACTCGTTCAGAATCGTTTGCAGACGCTGCAGACCTTCAGCTTCCCGCAGGCTATTGGTCAGCAACGCGTTGGCGATGAACATTTCACCGTCGAGAATCGCCGATGTCTGATCGGGAAATTTCTTACGCAATTCCGCCAGTACTTTTTCCGCTTCATCCAACCGGCCGAGTTCCACGTTCAATTGGATAATCGATGACAACGCCCGCGGTGCAGCCAACCCCTGGCCGAAGCGTTCGACGATTTCACGATACTTGGCCAAGGCGCCGGGAAAGTCGCGGTTTTCGTGAAGCATCTGCGCCAAGTCGAATTGAGCGCCGATCACCGCGTTTTCATCAAGAGCTAATTTCCCGATGATGGTTTCGTAAATCTCCCGCGCACGATCCTCGTCGCCGCGCAACTTGGCGATCTTCGCCAGCCGATCCCAGGCGTCCACCGCCTGCGGGTGATCCTTGAAACGTTCGGTAATCGCCAGCAACGCCGCTTCCGCTTCGTCCAACTTTTTTTGTTCGCGCAGAATATCGGCCAAACCGATTTCAGCGGACAACACAGCGCTGGTCTGATCGGGGTAATCCTGAATCACGCTTTGATAGAGAGCTTCGGCGTCGGCAAAGCGTTTGGTTTCCAAATACAGATTACCCAGGGTGTTCCGCGCAATGGCGATTTTCGCCGCGCTGTTGGCGAATTTTTCAAGGATGATTTTGTACAAATCCTCGGCGCCGGCGTAATCCGAAATATCGCGCCGTTCCTGGGCAACACGATCGAGTTTTTCATAACTCCAGTTTTCCGGATTGTTGAAGTAGAACATCACGCCGAAGATCAGCGTTAACACCAGTACGGCCAGCACCACCTTGGCCAAATGGCTGCGCACAATCAGGCGACCGAAACGCCGCAAATAGAATTTATCGACGCGTGCTCCCCGTTCGGCAAACTGGTTCAACTCGTCTTCTTCGTATCCGGTCATCGATTTAAACGAGGCTTCCTCGAGCGTGGCTTCGTTGAGATCGACCTCGCGATGCTCGCTGACGTTGAACACCGCACCGGTACAATCGGCACTGCGCAGTTTGACCCGCTCCAGGTAGGCATTGGAAATATCGGCGCGGAGCAGTTTAGCCTGACTGAAATCGACATCGATCAACGCCGACAAATTGAGGTTGACCTCGGTGGCGTCGACACCGGTGAAATCGACGTTTTCCATCTGCGCATTCTGCAAACTGGCCCGAATCAACCGGCCGCCGGTAAGTTTGACCTGTTGCAGTTTGGCGTCGGAGAGATCGGTTTCGGACAAATCGACATCGGTCAGATCGGCCTCGCTCAAGCGACTACGTGCCAGATCGGCGTCGGTCAGCATCGCACCTTTGGCGATGACTCCCTGCCAGGATGAAGCAACGGCGCTGATTTCGTTTCCGCGCGTGCCGATCCAGGTGGCGCCGTCGAAAATCGCTTCTTTGCAGTTGGCGCCGGTAAGGTCAGCGCCGGTGAGGTTGGCGTTGCTGAAATTGACGCCGTTCAAATCGGCTCCGGTCAATTTCACACCGGAGAGATCGGCCTGCGAGAAATCGGCTTTGGCCAGTTTGGCGCGAGTAAGATTGGCGCCGGCCAGCTTGGCCCCGGCCAGATCGGCCTTTTTCCAATTCACGCGGGCCAGGTCAGCCCCTTCCAGTTCGCCCGTTTTGAGATGTTCTTTGATTTTGTCCAATTGCGGCCGGGCTTCATTAAGCGGCGTTTCATCGGAAGTCGCCAGTTTTTGCAGACGCTTATCGTATTCTTCCGGTGAAATTTCGCCGCGGGCCAGTTGAAGATCGAGGATTTTTTTTGCTTCTTTATCGATCATGCAATCCTCTCTTAAGCCGAGTCGGTTAACCGATCGTCAATCCAGTTCAGAGCCAATCGGCTGTTTATCTATTGTTATCAGCAAGTTACACCTTTACTACTTGCCGACGACGCAGCATCGCCAGAATAGCCTCACGGTTAGCGGTAAGTCAACTGTTTGCCGATGATTTTTCCGCATAATCTGTAAAAATCCAATGTTGTTTGACTTTGAACCGACGCTATCTGCTAAGATACATCCATTCATTGTCCTGACACGTCGAGGTGCCCATGCAGCGCTTTTTTATCGCCCTGTTTCTGTTATTGCTGGTCGGCGGGTGCGCCACCATGCAATTAACCGGTCCTAACGGAACAGTCTACAACATCCACGACGACGAAACCCTGAAAGTCCGTATACCGGTGCCGGAAGGATGGACGGAACAGTTCGAAACCGCACCTTCAACACACTACATCATTAGTTCACCCAGTAAAAAAGCCATGATGATCATCACGATCGATCCTATGGCCACCGCCGACGACAAATTGTTGAAAGAAATAGAAATGCTCAAAAAACGATTGGGGCCGAACGCTGACATGCAAAAGCTGGCCGGCACCATCAGCGGACATCGGGCGCGTGGCTTCCGGCTCAGCACCGAAGCTGCCGAAATGAAGCTTTTCGCAATCGATCACGACCGCGGCATCTACGTGTTGGTAACCGTGCTGGCCAACAATGCCGAACCACAAGATCGCGAAGCCCTGCAATTTATTTTCGAACATCTGCAAATTGTCGAAGACGAATAAGGCGAACAAGCCATGAAACGCGCTTTTTTATTAATGCTGGGTATTTTCTTATTGATCGGCTGCGCGCCGGCCACGCCGACGTTGCTGGATTTGCCATACGCGACCGACATCCCGATGAAGCCGGTTGAACTGCCCCAAGCCGGCGTCGCCCTTTCGATTGCAACAAACTGGACCATTGAGTACGACAACAACCTGCTGGATAATTTTTACTGCGAAGGTCCCTCGCGGGTCACCGGCCGCGCCTGTATGCATTTGATCTACGGCACGCAATCCGAGCAATCCTTGGAAGATCTGGCGACTGCCGCAGCAATGCTCGAAGGCGTGGAAATACCCCCCGAGCCAACGACCGTCGAATTGGCGGGAATACCGGTGATCAAATCAACCGGCGTCGTCGGCCCGCTGAACAAGAAGGTCGTCGCGTTGACATGGGAATCCGAAGATACCGTCTACCTGGTTCTGCTGACATGGGTCAATGAAGAAGACGGTGAAGCGTTAGGCGCAATGGCGCGATCAATCAAAATGATTCCGAAGCAACCGCCCTCAGCGACGTCGCCGGACCACCAGTAAATTCCAGACCGCCGCCGTGAAAATCAACAAACAAAACGCCAGCAACACGTAAAGCAAAGCCCCAAGAACGTAAAACGCTACTTTCCAGCCGATGCTGCCCCTTGCTTCAAACGTGGTCAGGTCAAGCTTCAACGGCAATTGCATAGCCAGCACAAAGCGGTCGGTGTCCGACTTCACGCCAACAACTACGTGCGGATGCTTAGCTGCCAGCCAACTGGCCGGTTTCTCGCGCTCCGGATCAAGACGATTGAGCACCTGCGCCAGATTAAACCAAGCCACCAGCGAGCCATCGGTCGGCACGGCCGGATTGTCGACGCTGAATTCTTTCGGCGGTTTGCCTGCTTGCAGGTTCTTTTCGTAACGGTCAGCCAAATCAGGCATCGGAGCCAGGATCAGGTTGCCCTCGATCATCCGCCAATACCAGCCGTAGCCAAACAGGCCGATGCGTTGTTCGTCCAAGCCTACCTGATCCGGCGAAACAGCCCCCTCGCGCAGCTTTTCCGCCAACAAGCGCACTTCGGCATGCAGGTTTACCGGCAGCAGATTGAGCAGCTTTTCCACGTTTGCAGGAGTCGGATTTTCGGCCAACATTTCAAGTAATTCTTGTCCGTTTTCCCCTAGCGCTCGATTGAGTAGCGAAGTTTTCGCCATTTCCGCCTTGGCCATCTTGTCGAAAAACGCCCGGACTTTTTCCGCATCTGTAACCTGCAAGACCATCGTAGGCATTTTGCCGGGGTTGTCGGCATCGATCACTACCGCCATTTCCCGATCGACATATTCCAAAAATGAATTCAATATCAAGCTCGCCATCTTGCGGCGCAGCGCTTTGACATTTTTGTCTCCGCTCAGCGTATCCAGCAACAAGGTGCCGAACGCCGCCGGATCTTCCACGCGAATCGCGGCATACAGCATGGTGCCGTCATCGGGTAAAACCAGGGTTTTGAAGGGAATCTGCTGATCCTGGGTATAACGACTGATTACTTTGCCGGAAAACGGTTGCAACTCCAGGGTGGCATAGAAGCCATCATCTTCAATGCTGATATTGACCACCGCCGCTTCGACGGCCGGTGCGGAAATCAACGCTCGCGGGTCGAAAAAGATTTCGGGAGATTCCGCCGCGCGGAAATACGAACGCGACAACAACATGACCGAAATATCGGCCTGTGAGTCGACCAGATTCAACGATTTTTCATAGCGCAACGCATTGTCTTGCAGCGACGGCTTGCCGCCTTCGTAGGTGTCGATCGCACTGATCACCGCCTTTTCCGAGCCGAGGATGACCATGTTTCGGATAAATACGGCCGCCTGGTTGCCTTTGTGGTACATCAAATGTCCGCGGTGCCGGAAGTAGCTGCGCGATTGCGCAAAAATACCCAACCGCGAAACCATGGAAATCAGTCGGCCGGCCATACCTAAATCGAGGTACGTCGTGAATGGCATTTCGTTCAAACTGTAACGACTCAAATCGGCCGGTATGGCAACATGGACATCTTTGAAAAAGAAAAGCAAAGCAGAATAGAAAAAGGTCTCTTCCTTAATTTTTTCCCAATTGGTCAACAGGTAGGCGATCGGTTCCAATGCCGGCATCCGCGCCATCGTGCGCACCAATTCCGAACCGGCCATTTTCTCGATGATGTTGATCGGATCGCTGATTTTCACCAAGGCGCCCGCCCCCGCCGGCGCGATTTCTTCCACCTCAACACTCGGCAGCAACAACAGCGACAACAGTATCAGTACGATGCCGGATACGATTAAACTGAGCCACGGGTGCTTCACGGCAGTTCTCCTTTGATCTTCAGCAACTGCATGCGACCGTCTTTATAGAAATACACCATGGTCTGCTCCTGCGCCAACAGCTTGCGATCGACCGACACTTCCATCGCCGTCAGATTGAACGGAGGTCTCTTGTTCAATGCCAGGTAGCCGGCCGGACCGATGACACGATGGTCGTCCACACGCAGATCCAAACTGGCATCCGGCGGCAGCAGGTAATCGTATATCGATTGACCTTGATGGTTGACGACAAACGCCCCGTCCGGTGAAATCTCGACATTGACATTGCCGGTCGCATCCGCCAATCCAGCAAGCAACAACGTATGCACAACGACATCGGCCTTGGGTTGTAACGTGCGAACCGCCTGATGCAAACCGTTGCGCATGACAAAGGCACCGTGCAGAGTGTCCGGCACGGTCAGAGCCAACAGCGTCGTATCTTCATCCTCCGGAAACTCGATTTCGGCGAGGTCCTGCACTATTTGCCCGGCCAGATCCGCCGACTGCGACCAGAGCCGCGCCTGGTAAACAGAAAAGAATCCGCAGGCTGCCAGCCATAGGGCGAACGCGACTACAGTCGCGGTTTTGATCGCTCTGTTGTCGCGCTTTAACAACTCATCGACCACGCCGCCCACGGCCAAAGCGAACCATGCGCCGGGCAGAAAAAGAAGCAACCCACGCGGATACATGCCGGCCACCGGTAGCAACGCCACCAATCCGCCCAGCAGACCAAGCCGCACCGCCGGCCGCAAACAAATGCGTCGTCCAAGCACGGCCAGCCCAAGCAGGATCACCACCGCCGGCGCGAACACAGCCCACTCATGCGCCATCACCCAGGGGATTGCCGCATCCAAATTGAACGGGAAAAAGTACAGTTGAACAAAGCGAATTAAATCGCGAACGGCATATAAACCAAACTGCCGATATAACCCGACCGAGCCCGTCAGCAGATAAACCAGCGACAGCCACGTACCGGCTAATGCTGCTGATCCCGCGGCCAACGCGCCCGTCGATTTCCAGGTCGGCCTTTCGTCCACATGGCGATCGACCAGCAACAACAGCAACGGCACAATAACGGCCGTCTCGTTGGCCGCCATAGCCAGAAAATAGCAAACAAAAGACGACACCAACGCCCACGTGCGTTGTTGTTGCCGCCAACCGACATGCAGCAGCAAGCCGGTCAGCAAAAGCAGCGTCGCCAGCACTTCGGCGCGACCGGAGATCCAGGCCAGGTTCTCCGCGTGCGCCGGTGCCAGAGCAAACGCCGTAAGCGTCAGCAAGGCAATGCGTCGATCAAACAAACGGCGGAACAGCCCAACTAACGCAAGCGCAACCAAAAAACCGAAGAGGAGATTAACCAGACGAAAGACAGCCGGGCGATGTCCGAACACGTTTGCTTCAAGCCAGAAAAGCAGGGATGTCAGCGGACGATAAGTCGCCGCGCCCGCCAGATTTTCGCCGGTCAGCACCTGGCCGGCTGGTTGCCCCCGCAACATATGAAAGGCGACCCAATCGTCACTGACCAAGCCGTCACCCGCGTTGAGCAGGTAAGGCAGAATCGTCAACAACGCCAGCACAATGACAAGTGCATATCCCCGGCGGTTGCTGTTCTCGCTCGATGTTTCCATGGCTGGAACGCTACGGAATGATCAAGCAGGCGTCAAGGCGTGCTCTTGAGGCACACCAGGGCCTATGCTAATGTGCTAGCCCGTTTTCCGGCCGTGTGAAAAAGCGATGAAAAATGGCAAAATTTCTATCCTGCAAGTGATTAATACCGCCCGCATCGGCGGCGGCATGCGGCATCTTTTCGCCCTGCTCAAGCACCTTCCCCGCGATCGCTTTCATCTGTCTCTCGTCGCGGAAAACGGCGGCTACTTGATCGATGAAATCCGCAAACTGGATATCCCCGTCCACTTCACGCCAATGATGCGCAGCCGCTTCGATCCGTTGCCGACCTGGCGCATCGCCCGCGCCGCCCGCGCCGAGCAGTGCGACATCATGCACCTGCACGGCACCCGTGCGGGCTTTTTCGGGGCGTTGGCGAAAAAACTCGCCCGCATTCCCCATTCGGTGTACACGGTGCACGGTTTTTCGTTCCACAAAGACATGAACCCAAGCGGCCGAAATTTCTACCTTTCCGTCGAGCGGCTCTGCGCGCGCACCCATTCGCGGCTGATTTCCGTGTCCGGCACCGACCGTGATGAAGCCATCCGCTTGGGTGTCTGCTCGCCGGATCGCATCCGCACGATTTACAACGGCATCGATTTCGACGCCTTCGATCCGCGGCAGGTCAACGGTTTTTTACGCAAAGCCTACGACATCGACGACCGCGAACGACTGATCGGCACCGTTGCCCGGCTCGTACCGCAAAAGGGCGTTGATTACTTTCTGCAAATGGCGCGGTTGATCGCCGATCGCACCGACAACGTGCGCTTCGTCATCGTCGGCGAAGGTCAGTTGGAAAAACACCTTCGCGTCAAAGCGGAGAAACTCGATTTGGCCGAACAGGTGCTGTTCGTCGGCGCGCAGGAAAACATGCCCGAGTATTACGCCGGCTTCGACGTTTTCGTGTTGAGCAGCTTGTGGGAAGGACACCCGTTGAGCTTGATCGAATCGCTGGCGATGGAGAAACCGACCGTAGCCACGTTGACCAGCGGTTCGCCGGAGATTATTGCCGACGGTGAAACCGGACTGCTCGTCGAGCCGAAGGATCCGCAACGAATGGCCGAGAAAGTCTGCTGGTTGCTGGACCACCCGGACCTGGGCAAACAGATGGCACAAGAAGGACGCCGGCGTAGCCGCACGCGTTTCGACGAAGCGACCATGGTGCAAAACACCTTGCAGGTCTACGAAGAATTGGTGGCGGGCACGTGACGGCGTCCGCAATGACCGGCCTGTCGATCATCGCCCCTTGTTACAACGAGGAAGGCAACGTCGCCGAACTGGCGCGGCGCATCGCCGGTTTGCAAGATCAGACCGATGTACCACTGGAATTGATCTGCGTTGACGACGGCAGCCGCGACGACACCTGGCGACAGATTCAACAGTCACGCAGGCAATACGATTTTGTCGTCCCGGTGCGACACCCGGCCAACGCCGGCATCGTCGCCGGTTGGCGGTCGGGGCTGGCTGCCTGCCGATACGAACACGTAGTCACCATCGACGCCGACCTGCAATACCGCCCGAGCGACATCCTCGCCCTCGCCGATCGCATGCAAAAGGGCGACGTCGATCTGGTGCAGGGCGCCCGCGTCGAGGAAGTACAGCGCAGCGCTTTGCGACGGTTTATCACCGCCGGTTTTTCATTTCTGCTAAACTGGTTGTTTGGAATGCATTTGCAAGACAACAAAAGCGGTTTCATCTTGTACCGTAAAGAGGTAATGGCCGACATCATGCAGTTCAGCGATCCATACTTGTACTTCCAGCATTTCGTCGCCGTGGCGGCACACGGACTCGGCTACCGCATCGCCCAGGTGCCGGTGGTTTTCGATCCGCGTCACGCCGGACAAAGTTTCATCACCAATCCGCTCCGTATGTCGCTGCGTGCTCTGCGCGATTTGCCGCGCGCAGTCTGGGATTTCCGCCTGCATCGTCGTAAGAGGGTTAACTGATGTGCGGCATCGCAGGCATTTGGGGCAAAGGCGACATCGAATCGATGACGCGCATCCTCACCCACCGTGGGCCGGACGAAGAAGGCTTTTACAAAAACGGCTCGGTACAACTGGGCAGCCGCCGGTTGAAAGTCATCGACCTGGTCACCGGTCGTCAGCCGATCGTCAGCGAAGACGGCGTCGCCATCGTCTACAACGGCGAGGTGTTCAACTATAAGCAGTTGCGCGCCGAGTTGGAACCGGAATACCACTTCACCACCCAAACCGACACCGAAGTGATTCTGCATGCTTACCGCAAGTGGGGACCGGCCTGCGTCGAACGTTTCAACGGCCAGTTCGCCTTCGCGATTTACGACGGTGAAAAGTTGTTCTGCGCTCGCGACCGCATCGGCGAAAAACCTTTTTACTGGGCGCATAACGATCAGGGATTTTTCCTGGCCAGCGAAATTAAGGCGCTGGTCAGCCAGTTTTCCAGCGAGCCGCGCATCGACGAATCATTCTGGGTTTTCGACTGCGCCCTGGCACCGGATACATTGTTCGCCGGCATCCATGAGTTGCCGCCCGCACACACGTTGAGCTTTGACGGAAATGAAGTAGTCGTAACACCCTATTGGCAATTGCCTGATTACGAAGATCCGGGCCGCAGTGAAGACGATCTAATCGACGAATTGCGCGCGTTGATCGAAGATGCCGTGCGCATTCGTATGGTCGCCGACGTGCCGGTCGGACTTTTTCTTTCCGGCGGACTCGATTCGGCGGTGATGGCCGGGGCCGTGCGTCCGCGCGACGCCTTCAGTTGCCGTTTTCCGCTCGGTCCGGCCTTCGATGAATACGAATACGCGCGGTTGATGGCCGAACACGTCGGCGCGCGCCATCACGTGGTGACACCGACCGCCGAAGATTTTCAACGAAAATTGCCGGAAATCATCTGGCACCTCGACCAGCCGATCGCGACTGCCTCGACCATCAGCGAGTTCATGCTCGCCGAAACCGCCGCGCAGCACGTAACCGTGGTACTCGGCGGCCAGGGCGCGGACGAAATTTTCGGCGGCTACATCCGCTACCTGCTGATGTCCATAGAAGCCGACCTCGCCCAACGACCGGAATTATCCAATTACCGCCCCCTCGCCCGGTTTTTCTGGCGCGACGACATCTTCGGCGATCCGGCGCGGCGCTATTACCACTTAATCCATCGCGCGGAAGTCGACGATGCCGAAGTACACATTCAACGCCTTGGGCAGTATTTCGATGAACGGCGCCCGCTGATCGACCGGGTGGGTATTGCCGACCTCAACATGTCGCTGCCCAGCTTGATCACCATGAACGATCGCGCCGCCGCCGCACACAGCTTGGAAAACCGCTGCCCGTTCTTGGATCACCGCATCATCGAGTTCGCTTTCCGGTTGCCGCCGAAAATGAAAATCCGCGAAATGACGACCAAGTCGATTCTGCGCCGCGCCGCACGGGGTCTGGTGCCCGATGCCATCCTCGACCGACGTGACAAAAAAGGCCTGGTCGTACCCATCAGCCAATGGCTGAACGGCCCGTTGAAAGCGTGGAGTGACGAGTTGGTCACCGCCTTGAACGAACGCGGTCTGCAGATTCCGCCGACGACGTCGCGCGGCGAGTTCGACCGCGGCCGCTACAGCAAAATCTGCCTGGAACTCTGGTTCCGCAAATTTTTCCCGGACTGGCATGCCTAGCATCAGCGCCATCGTTCCCACCTGCAATCGGCCGGAAATGGCCGCGGAAGCACTCAAGTCGATCGTCGAACAAACCCGCCCCCCCGATCAGATCGTGTTGGTCGACGACGGGCATGACCACTCCGGACGCAAGTTGGCTGATCAGTTTAACGTGGAGTTGATCGAAACGCGCGGACGCGGTCCGGCCATGGCCCGCAACCGGGGCGTAACGTTGGCCATCGGCGAATGGCTGGCTTTCTGCGACGACGACGACATCTGGCTGCCACAACGGTTGGAAAAGCAGGAAACTCGCATCGGCGAAAAAGTCGATCTGATTTACGCCGACGCGCTCGACGACGAAGGCGAACGCCTGTTGACCGGGCGCGAAGCACGCGAAGGACAGGTTTTCGGCAGCTTGCTGTTGGACAACTGGGTCACCACGTCGACGGTGCTGTTGCGACGCCGCGCCTTCGTCAAAGCTCATGGTTTTGAAGAACGCTTTTGCCCGGCCGAAGATTACCGTTTGTGGCTACGCATTGGCCGGTTCGGTAACTTCGCTTTCGTCAACGAACCGTTGGCCGCATACCGGGCACACCCGGGCCAACTGCAAACCGACATCGCCCGCATGTTCGGGGCGACCGCCGACGTAGTCGAAGACGCGCTGTCCGAGGCCGGCTGGGCGGCACAACAAATACCCAACCTTGCCCGCCGGTTGCGGCAACTTCGTTTCGTGCAGGCCCGCATGCTGATCAGCCAAGGCGAAAACGCGCAAGCACGCCAGGTGTATCGACAAGCCTGGCGACACCAACGCGCCTACCTGCAAGCACCGCTTTTTTACCTGCTCAGTTTTTTCGGAATTTAATTAATAGTGCAGCAGTGAGATCGCCACGCTTTCCCGCGCGGCAACAAGCATCTGCGTGGCTTGTTCGGTTGCGCCTTCGGCAAGTTTAATTTTCCGCCAGGCCAGCCACGCACGGGCGTCGGCCGGATCGGCGCGCAACGATGCCAACAGTGCCTTTTCGGCGTCGCCCCGTTTTCCCAGATTGGCGTAAGCCGAAGCCAATTCGAACCAGGCGTAGGCGTTTTGCGGATCGCGCTCGGTAACGGTTTGCAGATACTGCACCGCCTTTTTCCACTGCCGCTCGCGAATCGACAACAACCCCAACTCCAGGTGGGCTTCCAACGGTCCGTCGCCTTTACCGATAGCGGCGATCCAGGCTTTACGCGCACCGGCCAGGTCTTCCTGCCGCAACCGCGCGTGCCCCAACGTCAGCAACAACCGGGCGTCGTTGGGGCGTTTATCCAGCGCTTGTTCGATGATCGAAATCGCCTGCTCGGCATTGTCCATCGCCAGATGACACTGCGCCAGCAAAGCGATGGCGGGTGTGCAGTCATTGCATAATTGCAGCACAGGCCGCAACGCGGAAGCGGCGCGTGCGGGTTGGCGGATTTTCAACCGCACATCGGCCATCGCCAAACCGACGATCAACCGCAATTCCTTTTCCCGCTCGGTGGCCGGCGTGTCGGTAAGCGCTTCCGCAGCTTGGGTAAAGCTTTCCAGAGCGACGATGTTTTTACGCTGCTCGACCAATACCTCGCCGACAACATATTGACTGACCGGGTTGGTCGGATCGGCACCGAGATCAATCATCGCTTCAGCCCAGGCACCACGCAGGTTACCTGCATTCAACAGTTCCAAAGCGTAAACGTTGCGGTCGTTAAACGGCTGCTCGCCCGGTTGTGCCTGCTTTTTCACCTGACCGGCGCGTTCGACAACCGCCAAGTCGCGCAACTCACCGCCGCCCGGATAAGGCCGCCGGATAAACACATCGTGCGTGGCCACACGCGGCAGCGCCGGTGGCGGCGCCGACCAAGCCTCTTTAAACGGATTACCCGGCATCTGCTCGCTGAGCGGAATGCCCAGGTGGGTCAGCGCCATCGGCACGAAATCCAACACCGTCGGCACATCCATGCGTCGCCCGGTAACGACCATCGGACCCAGAATTCCGACCAGTCCATGCGTCGGATGAACAAAATCACCGTTCATCGTCTGACCGGGTAAAAAGGTCGGATCATCGCTGGCCACCATCACCAATGTTTGATCGTCGGCCAAGTCGATCAGCTTACCCAACGTCGCATCCAGTTCACGCATGTGCTTACGTGAAGGTTTGCCGAAGGGCGGCGTTTTCCGCTTTGAGCCCAGTGCGCGCGCGGCTCCGGCGTAGTGCCGAGAACTGTTCAACCCTTCCAGATAAACCGCAAGCAGCCGAACTTTCGGCCAGGCTTTCTTGGCTTCATTCAACATGACGTCCAGCGAAGCCGCTTCCAAACGGGCGCTGAGCTGCCCGTCTTTGGGTATGCGACCGACGTACTGATTCTGTTCTTTATCAAACGGCGGCACCTGAAAACCGGGCCCGGGAAACGGCACAGCCAGCCCCAATCCGCGATAGAGCGCCAAATCGTCGATGCGCACGGTTACACCGGCCGGCACCGGTGCGCTGAAGGGCCAACCGACGACACCCGCAGGCACGCCGTTGCGCGCAGCGATTTCCCACAGGGCGGCCGAGGCGCGCGAGGGAATTTCCAGGTGTCCGGTTTCCGAGTTGTAACGAATCGGTCGTTGCACTTCGTGGTCGGTTTCGGTCCGTCCGGTGGCGATCGTCGTCCAGACACTGGCGGGGTTGACCGGGTCGTCGCTTTCCAAAACACCCCAGGCGCCTTGTTGTTTAAGACGAGCGAAGTTGGGCGCTTCGCCGGCTTTAACCATGGCATCAACCAAATCCCAACTAACACCTTCGATACCGATCAGCAGCACACGAGGTGCATAGGCATCTTCACCACCGCAGGACGGCAGCCAAACAACAAGAAATACTAAAATCATCAGCCAACGCCACATTAAAACAACACGGGGCGAATCGATTGCTCGATCCGCCCGCCGCCGGTGCTTGTTGCGCCCGATTATCTCTTCACCGCCTTTCGAGTCTTTTTCGCTTTAGCGGTTTTCTTTACTTTCTTGTCGTTCGGTTTGCGCTTTTTTTTGTTGTTGTTGTTTTCGTTCTTGTCTTTGTCTTTGTCCTTGGCTTCGCGCCCGAACTTGCGCAAGGCTTTGGCCATCGTCAACAACCGTTTATCAACCAGATCATTGATCGAATCCTTGGGGTATCCGCCGTCGGCTTTGCGCTTGCCGGCTACCACGCCGGTCAATACGGCGATGCCTTCGTCCACGGTTTTGACTTTCCAGATGTGAAACTTCTTCTTTTTTGCCGCGTCGACGATTTCCGCCGGCAACATCAGATCGCTGACGTTCTGGTGCGGGATGATCACGCCCTGTTTGCCGTCCAATCCGCGCGCTTTACAGACATCAAAGAAGCCTTCGATCTTCTCGTTGACGCCGCCGATCGGTTGGATCTCGCCCTTTTGGTTGATGCTGCCGGTGACGGCGATGCCCTGCTCGACCGGCAATCCGCTGAGTTCCGAAAGCAGCGCGTAAATCTCCGTCGAGCTGGCACTGTCGCCATCGATGCCGCCGTAACTTTGCTCGAAGCAAATGCTGGCGTGAATGCTCATCGGTTTGTCGTGCAGGTATTTACCGCGCAGATAGCCGGTCAGAATCAGCATGCCCTTGTCGTGGATTTTCCCCGACAACTTGCTTTCGCGTTCGATGTTGACGATGTGCCCCGATCCCAATCCGACCTCGGCAGTAATTCGCGAAGGTTTGCCGAAGGCGTAATCGCCCAATTGGTAAACGGCCAACCCATTGACCTGCCCGGTCTGCCCGCCGCTGGAACTGATGAGGATTTTTCCTTCCTCGATCATTTCCTGCAATTTGTCTTCGTACAGCGACAAGCGCTCACGCCGCGCCTTGAGGGCTGCGTCGACGTGTTTTTCGGTGATCAGCTTTTGATTGTCCTTCAGCGCCCAATAGTTGGCTTCGCGCAGGATGTCGGCGATGATCGAAAAACGGGTGGAAAGTTTGGATTGTTTACCTGCCATGCGCACGCCTTCTTCGACGATGGCGGCAACGCCCTTGCTGGACATATGCAACAGTCCTTCGTCGGTGACGACTTTGTGCACGAAGGAAGAATAGCGCACGATCATTTCATCGTCTTTTTGCATCTCGTAGTCGAAATCGGCTTTCACTTTGAAGATCTTCTTAAAGTCTTCGTCGTAGGCGTTGAGGAAATGGAACAGCCAGGCATCGCCGATGACGACGATTTTGACGTCGATGGGAATCGCCTCCGGCTTCATCGCGCTGATCAGCATCCAGTAGAAAGCGTCCCATCCTTCGATTTCAACTTCGCGGGTTTTCAGCGCCCGCTTGAGGTTTTTCCAGACACCGGGTTCGGAAATGGCGTCGAGCAGGTTCATCACCAGGGTGCCGCCGTCGGCCTGCAAGAGGCTGCCGGCGCGGATTTTGGTGAAATCGGTCGACCAGTTTCCGTTTTTACCGACGTGCTTTTCGATGAAACCGAAGAGATTTTTGTAGGTCGGCGTGTTTTCGACGATGATGGGACGTCGTTTGGTTTTGGCGTTGTCGACGACGACGTTGACCTGAAACTCGCGGTATTCGTCTTTGCCCGCGGCCATTTCCATCATCATCATCGGATTGGGTTGCTGTTGCTGTTCTTCCTTTTCTTTAAAGCGCGATAGATCGGACAACACCGCTTTTTGTACTTCGTCAAAATAGCCCAGCACCTTTTTCTGTTCGCTGTATTTTTCGCGCAGATCGCACAGCAGATCCTCCACAATGTGCAGGCCATAACCGTGTTCCAAGTCGTTGAGGGACGTTTTCATTTCCTTTTCGATCTGCCGCACTTTTTTCATCGCCGATTCAAGGTCGTTGCGCAGTTTGCCGTGCTTCTCTTTGAGATCCTGCAGTCGATCGGCGGGGAAGTTCCCGTTGGCAGCCAGACTTTCCAGCTGCTCGAATTGAACCGGTTGGTTCTCGATCAACGGCAAAATCATCGGCCGGGTGAAGGGCCCCATCTGCACTTGCACCATGGCAAAGTTTTCCTGTTTGATCGTCTCTTCCAACTGACGAAAATAATCTTTTTGCTGATCGCGATGCTTTTCGATGATATCGTCGCGGCGATCCTTGTATTCCTGGTTGTCAAAAATATTGGGGATGACCTTTTTCAAATCCTCCAGAAAATCGGCCATGTCCTTTTTCAGTTCGGTGCCCATCCCGGCGAGCAATTTGATACAGACCGGTTTCTGCGGATCGTCGAAATTGTTGACGAAAATGATATCGAGCGGACGCTCTCCGGTGTCTTCCATTTTGTCCAGCATCGTCTTGATCGTCGACATCTTGCCGGTGCCCGACAAACCGGAAACATAAATATTGTACCCCGGCGACGGCACGTTTAAGCCCAATTCGATAGCTTTAACCGCCCGCGCCTGCCCGAGGATTCCGTCCAGCGGATTCGCACTTTTCGTAGTCTTAAAGCCGAAGCAAGAGGGATTGCAGCGCCACCTCAAATCCGAGGTTTTTACCCGAAGTCGATTGCGATTGAATTTCGCCATTTTCTGCCCAACCTCCGAAGAATCGCGATTAATTTAGGCTCAGTCGATGCAAATCAACAAAACCAAAGTGTTTCTTTATACCAACCTTTCGGCATTCAGGGCAATTACATCGATAAAAATGACGTCGTCATCTCGATTGCCCGTGGCAATGCTATATCCGTCGGCACCCAATGTATCGTCTCGTCAGCGCCAAACCAGGTGCGCTGGCGCTTGGCGTATTTACGCGTAGTCGCCTTCATCTGTGCCACCGCTTCATCCAGGTTGATCCGGTCGTCGAGGAACTGATGCAATTCCTTGTAGCCGATGGCCATCTGACTGGGTAACTCGGGGCCGTAGCCCCGCGTGCGCAATTGTCGCACCTCGTTCAACCACCCGGAGGCCATCATGGTCTCAACACGGGTATCGCAGGCCGCAGCCAGATCTTCTTTTTCCCGATGGATCCCGATCTGCAGCACCTCGTAAGGCAACTCGGCAAAACCGTGTTCGCTCTGCCATTGGCTCATTGGCGTACCGGTCAGATCAAAAACTTCCAGGCTGCGTTCGATGCGGACGTAATCGGCCGGGTTCACTTCCACCGCGCGCGCCGGGTCGATTTCCTGCAAGCGCCGATGCAAACTGCCAGGGCTTTCTTCTTCCTGCTGCTTGTAGCGCCGCCGCAACTCCGGATCGGCCGAAGGCCCCTCGACCAGTCCCCGGGTCAATGCTTTGATATACAAACCGGTGCCGCCGGCGACGATCGGCAACCGACCATGCTCGATCATCGCGGCAATCGCCCGGTCGGCCAGTTCCTTGAAACGCCCGGCGGAAAAGGTGTCGTCGGGATCGGCCACGTCGATCAGGTGAAAAGACGCCCGCGCGCGCTCCTCCGGCGTCGGCTTAGCCGTACCGATGTCCATGTAGCGGTAAACCTGCATTGAATCGGCGTTGACGATTTCACCGTCGAAACGCTCGGCCAGGTTCACCGCCAAGTCGGTCTTGCCCGTCGCCGTCGGGCCGCACACAACAATGAGTTTGGGGCGTAGGTCAGACATGTTCGCCTGTTTCAGAAGGCTGCCGGTTGCACCACGAAGCGAAACCGCTTATTTCGCACCGACTACCGTAAACGAGCCGGAGTCCGGATCGTAGGTTTCCGCGGTGGAAGCCGGTTCGGGTTCGAACACATCGATCGACCGGTTGCCGCCGGTAACCAGCACCCGGCCGTCGGACAGCAGCGACTGCCCGTGCACCGTACGCGACAGGCGCATATTACCGGTCGACGAAAAGGCGCCTTCAACCGGATCGTAGATTTCGGCGCTGTCGAGAATATTCAAGTCAACGCCGACACCGCCGGCAATCAGTACCCGCCCGTCCAACAACGTGGTGGCCGCGTGGCCACTGCGGGCTTGATCGAGCGAACCGGCGTCGATGAAGTAATCTTCGCCCGCCGGATCGAACAATTCGCAGTCAGCGGTGGGATCATCGGCCGACCATGAGCCAACGTACCCTCCGGCCAGCAACCACAGGTCGTCGTCCACCGCGTTTACCGTGGCGTTGAGCGAGCCGACAAGCATATCGGTTTCCTGTTGCGGATTACCGTTGAAATCCGTCACTCGGAAATCTTCCGTATCGATCATGGCGGCGAAGGGCAGCGATTGCAGGTCGCCAAAACCGCCGAGAACAAACACAAAATCTTCGACCAACACCACGCCGTGGCCGAAACGCGCCCGCAACAACTCGTTTTCCAGCGGGGAAAATTTCAAGGTCGTCGGATCGAACACGACCATGCTTGCCAACGCGTTGACGCCATCGGTGCCGCCGATGATCAGCACGCGGCCGTCATTCAGCCGCGTTGCCGTATGCAGGGCGCGGCCGAAATCCATTTCGTCGGCCACTTCGCCGAAGCTCTCGCTGGTCGGATCGAAAATTTCCGCCGTCCTTAACGTACCGAGGAAACCTTCCTGATAACCGCCAACCAGCAACACGCGGCCGTCGTTGAGCAACGTGGCGGTATGCCCGAACCGCTCGACGGTCATGGTGGTCAGTAGCGGACGAAAGGCGTTGCTTTCCGGATCGTACATCTCCGCCGTATCCAACGGTCCGGAGTGCCCGACGCCGCCGCACAACAACACCTTGCCATTGCTCAGGTTGGTCTGCGTATGCGAAAGCCGCGCCTGCACCAGCGAACCGGGGGTGGAATTCAGACGCGTGGTTTCGGAATAATTGGGCAACTCGTCATAGGTCATGGCTTCGTAAAAATAGGTGACGCCGGCTTGAATCGTTTCGTCGTTGAATTCCTCGACTTCCGGATCGAGATTGGCGATGACAATACCCGCACCCAGCGCATCACCGACCTGGTAATCGTCGCCGCGCAGCGGATAAGCTTGCGGGTATTGTTCTGCGGCACGGATGATAAGGATGCCTTCCATATCTTCGTTATAGGCGCTGTCGTCTTCGTCGGGGGTTTCCCAGGTCAGTTTGACCCGCAAGGTACTGGCTTCGGCGGAAAACAGGCGCAGCGTCTGCGGCGCGTCGTAATCTCCGGTTTCCACTTCCGAATCGTCCGTATCTTCCGGACAACCGCCGAGCATCAGCACCAAACTCAACAACACCAGGATGATCAAGTTGCGTTGCATCGATTTCCTTTCACCGTTCATCTCTTGCGCGGATCGTAGTATTGATCGCTTACAGCGGTCAATCCGAGTCTTTCTTTTTCCCGTCAAAAGCAAACAGGTCACGCAGCAATACCGGATCGCGTAAAACGGTCAATGCCGCCAGATAGGGGTTCGTTTTCCCGCTTTTCACTTGCTCAATCAATTCGGCCAACCCGTCCTGTGCCGATTCATCGCGGATGCGATCACCGATCTCGCCGGTTAAAATTTCGATAAATTCCACTAGGTTACCCGCCCGGCGTTTTTTCTGGCCGATGTCGCTTTCGCTGAGAAACGACTGATGCTCGGCCAAAGCTTCCACCAAATCGCTGACGCCTTCGTTCTTTGAAGCGACGGTGGAAAGCAGACGCGGAGTCCAAGGTTTGGCATTGGCCATTTCAATCATCAATTGCAACTCGCGATACATAATCGACGCGCCTTCGCGGTCGGATTTGTTGACCACGAAAATGTCGGCGATTTCAGTCAGTCCCGCTTTCATCGTCTGCACCGTGTCGCCGCTTTCCGGCACAAACACGACGACGGTGCTGTCGGCCAGTTCCATGATGTCCAGTTCCGTCTGACCGACGCCCACCGTCTCGACAACGATGATGTCGAAACCGGCGCTATTAAGCAGCCGCACCACTTCACGGGTTGCCAGACTCAATCCGCCATGGCTGCCGCGGGTGCCCAACGAGCGGATAAACACGCCATCGTCCGAAGCGTGCTGCGACATGCGGATGCGGTCGCCAAGCAGCGCCCCGCCGGAAAACGGACTGGAAGGATCGATGGCGACGATGCCGACCCGTTTGCCCTGCTCGCGGAAATGCATCGTCATTTTATCAACCAAGGTTGACTTGCCCGCGCCCGGCGGCCCAGTGATGCCGATGATGTGAGCCTCGCCGCCGTGCGAATACGCCTTCTCCATCAGTTGCGGCAGCTCCGGGTGCCGACTTTCGATATAAGTAATTAAACGGGCCAACGCGCGTACGTCACCGGCCAGCATGCGTTCAACCAGATCCACGTCTATCTCCTGCCGAAAGCGCGTTCGATTTCATCGAGCGGATATTCCCTGACCGTCGGTCGCCCATGCGGACAACTCATCGGTTGCTGACATTGATCAAGGCCCCGCAATATCTCGCGCATCTGGGTCATCGTCAAGGCCTGACCGGCGCGCACACTGCCGTGACAAGCGGCCAGAATAAGAATCTGTTCCAGACGCTGCGCCGGATTACCGGCCGTGCCGCTTTCGCGAACGTTTTCCAGGCAATCCAGCACCAGCATTTGCGCCTCGGCATTTTCCAACATCGCCGGGACCGCTTCAATGCGCCACGAGCCCTGCCCAAAGGGCGACACGACGATGCCGACCCGCGCGAGATCGTCGACGATCGCCTCCAACGCGCGCGATTCCACCGGGCGCAACTCCAGGGCGATCGGCAACAGCAGGTTTTGCACTTCGACCGCCCCTTCGTCCATCTGCCGGCGCAACCGCTCGTAGTTGAAGCGTTCGTGTGCGGCGTGCTGATCGATCAACAGCATCGACCCTACCCCGGCGCGGTTTTCGCAAACGATGTAGCTGTCGGCGATCTGTCCGACGATGGTCAGGCCGGCGAATTTGCCGACTTCCGGTTCCGGTTGATCCGACTGGATTTCCACGTCAAAGCGCGTGGGCGTGTGCTTTTGAGCACGGTCGAACCAGGCCGGTTGCGTCGCCATTTGGGTTGCGCCCTGTTCGCCCGAGGCATCCAGCGACGGCGAAGGCGATACTGGCGGAGGATCCAATTTCGACGGTGAGCGCCCATAACCGGCCAGGAAGCCGCGGTCGGCACCGGGTCCGTATTTCGTCGCCAATGCCTGTTTCAAGGTTTTGTGAATGCTCTCGAACACGCCGGCTGGTTGGCGGAAGCGCACTTCGGCCTTGGCCGGATGCACGTTGACGTCGACCAGTTCCGGATTGATGTTCAAATTAAACGCCGCCACGGGGTAGCGTCCTTTGATCAGATGGCCGCTGTAGGCGGTGGTCACCGAATTGACCAGCACGCGGTCGCGTACATGGCGCCGGTTGATGTACGGGAAGATGCTTTTGGCGCTGCTGCGGTGCAGATCGGGATTCGAGGCGAAACCCTCGACGGTGAAAAAAGAAGTCGTTTGGGAAAACGGAAACAGATGCGACAGCACTTCGCGTCCAAGCAACGCACCGATCCGCTCGGGGATTTCCTCGGTGGCGGCCACGCGCTGCACGACCTTGTCGCCATCGCGTAATTCGAAGTAAACGCCGGGCTGCCACAGCGCCAAGCGGGTTATGGCTTCGGCGATGTGCGCCGTTTCGGTGCGGGCGGTGCGCAGAAACTTGCGCCGGCCGGGCGTGTTGAAAAACAGGTCGCGCACCTCGACGCTGGTGCCTTCGGGCAGCCCGCTTTCAGCGACGTCGCGAATCTGTCCGCCTTTGGCTTTGACCGTTGTTCCCGACAACGCGCCCCGTTGCTGAGTGGCGATGGTCAACCGGCTGACCGAAGCAATCGCCGGCAGTGCCTCACCTCGAAAACCCAGCGAAGCCACCCGCCACAAATCGGCTTCCGTGCGAATTTTACTGGTGGCGTGTCGCTCCAGAGCCAATAGCGCGTCGTCGCGGTTCATACCCGCACCGTCATCGGTGACGCGAATCAGTTTTTTCCCGCCGTCCTCGATTTCCACCACGATGCGGGTCGCCCCGGCGTCCAGGGCGTTTTCCACCAATTCCTTGACGACCGATGCCGGACGCTCAACGACCTCGCCGGCGGCAATCTGGTTGGCCAGTTGCTCGGGCATGATGCGGATGATACTGCCCAATGCAATCCCTCATAGAAAAAGAAAAGCCCCCACATTGCCGGGGGGCTTTCCCTGATAACACCAAGGCACGGATTCAAACGCTTCCGTACCGTTTTCGCTGCTTACAGTCCGAGGAAGATCAGGCACTCGTTCAAGCACGTATCGTCTTTCTCTCGCCCGCCGCAGAGGCTGACGCAACCGACGATGCATTCCTTGAACCGGGTGTAATCAGCCTTGGTCGGCTCGTGATCGTAGTAGTACTGAGCGCTCAACAACTCGTCGCAATATTGCACACAGTTTTCCGTGGCTTCCTGCTGTCCGTAATAGCAGCAGGTGCAAGCGTCGAGGCAGTCCTCAACAACCACGTTGTTGGAATCGCACGACATTGTTTCGTCCATGTTTTTGGCGTTGAAATCGCCGCTTTCCTGCGTCAGCGGTTTATGACGATATTCGTCGTGATCGCCACAGGCAATCATCAAACCGCTAATCGAGATTGCGAAAACCAAGGTGAGAACCAATAAATTGCGCTTCATTATAGTCTCCGTATTTGGCTGATCCTTACACCGATTACTAGCCCCATGTGCAGGGACATCACTGTTTAGCAGGAACCGAAATACAAATCAACCCGAAAGTGATTTTTTCCGGACGGGATTTTTCGGAATTATCTGCCCTGTTCTTGCGGTTGTTTGATGGGCGCGGTATGATGCGCCGTTTTTTAAACTCGCAGGCAAATCAGGTACCGTATGTTGAAAAATGCGAATGTTTTTTTAGTTTTCTTAGCGACGGTAGCCTGCCTGATTGCGGCGGGTCCGGCCAACGTCGCCGCCAACCCGATGGATATTTACGGTTTCGGCCCGCGCGCCGCTGCGATGGGGGGCGCATTCACCGGATTGGCCGACGATTACAGCGCAATTTATTACAACGTTGCCGGTCTGGCCCAAATTCAACAACCGAGCTTGCATGCGGGTTTCATGATGGCTCACCCCAATCTGGGGTTAGACCTGAATCCGATGGCCAACGCCAGCCGCCGCGATGCCTACAACCTTCACTTGCTGGAAGAAGAACAAACCGATGTGGACGACGTTAACGGCTATACGTTCGGCATGGTTGTCCCTTTTAACAAGTACTTACATTTCGGCGTCGGCCTGTATCTGCCCGAGGGGCTGGTCATTCGCTTGCGACCGCACGACAGCCATATCCCGACCTTCATCATGCACGAAAACCGCAGCCAACGGATCGTGACCCTGGTCGGCGCCAGCCTGCAGTTGCTGCCCGGTTTCAGCATCGGCGGCGGCGTGAGCCTGCTTTCCGACAGTTACGGCACCTTTACCTTTCCGCTTCACGCCAACAACGACAATCTCTCGCTCAACCAAAACCAGCCGGCACGGGAACCGCTGGACGTCGATGCGACCCTGAATCTGAACTTTCCCCTGACCACTACACCTTTCGCCGGAGTAATGATCCGCCCCGCAGAGGGGTTACGTTTCGGGGCGTCTTATCGCTCGTCGTTCTCCTGGGATGTAACCATCGATGCCGATATCGGCGTTTTTATCGAAGATTACGAAATCGACCTGGCCGACCTGTCGGAAATCGCACCGGGATTATTACCGTTGAAAGGCACGGTCGAACTGTCCGTTCCGGCATTGGGCGAAACGCCGTTGCGCGTCCCCGTGGAAATCAGCGACCTGGAAGGCATAGTCAACGTTAACGCCAGCCTGCCGCTGAGTGTGCTGGTTGACGTCAGCGATCACTGGAAGCCGCAGCAAGCGGCCTTCGGCGGGTCCTACGACCTGGGCGACTCCTGGACCTTCAGCGGCGACGTCACCTGGTACGACTGGTCGGAATACCCATCGCCTGACATGTACATCAAAATCGACGATATCCGCCTCAACCTGGCCACTTTGCCGACCACCGTACGCGCGCGCGTACAGTCGCTTTCGGTGCCGATTCTGGGCACCGTGGGTCCGTTGCCGCCGGTCAATGTTTCGGTGCCGGGGTTGCGAACCACGGTTGTGGTAAAAGCGCCGCTGAAAACACTGGTCAAACCGAAAACCCATGACATCTTCGTGCCACGCCTCGGCTGCGAGTACCGCCTTCCGCCCATGCGAAGCGTGTTGTGGATCGGGGACATGGAAACGGCGGTGCGGGCCGGTTACAGCTACGAAGAAAGCCCTTTTGATCTCGACAGCGGCTACACCAATTTAATTGACCTGGACAAGCACCTGTTCACCGGCGGATTCGGATTTCGCTTCAATCGTATGATCAGTGTTGATTTTTACGGCCAATACCATTATCTGGTACCGGTGAACTTTAATAAAAAACTGATTGACGAAGACATGCCCTTTGACGAAGTTACCGCGTCAGGCAACGTATTGGCCGGAGGCATGAGCATCGGCTTCACCTGGTAAGGCGCACAGCAAGGAGAACAACGGTGGACGACGCCATTAAACAGTTGCAAAAGAAAGTGAAAAAAAGCGCGTTTAAATTCCTGGCCAGCGAACGCGGCCTGCAAACGCTCAACAGCGCCATCAAAGCCAAACGTCAAACCGACAGTCGTCTGTCCTGGTTTTACGACGTCATCGGTCTGCCCAGCCTGCAGGATAAAGCCACGGTGGAAGAAGCAGTCGACGCCCAGGCGCGTCGTATCCGCAATCTCTCGGGTGATCTGGATGACCTGGAACAGGCGGTGGACCGGTTGGAAAAGCAGTTGACCGCCAAGCCTGCCCCGGCGACGAAAAAAGCGGAGAAAAAATCGACCGCGAAAACCAAAAAGAAAAAGCCGCAACCGGCCAAGATCGAACCGTTGATCAAAGCTCAACCCAGGCGGAAAGCCGCCAAGGCTGCGGCCAAGCCGGCAAAGGAAAAAGAGATGCCGACGCAGTCCGCGGCAGCGGAAAACGCACCGTCCCCCGCTCCGAAAAAGGGTAAACGCACCGCCCCGGCGAAAAGTCTGTTGGCCGACGATTGGAAAAAGACGCCCAAATCAAAAACCAAGAAATGAACCGTCTTCGGCAAAACGCGGTTTGACGCGCCACACACCGTCTAACAACGAAAATATCCACGAGCTATCCGGAGCGACTTCCACGCCTCGCAGCATCGGCCATGCGAATTCTTCACCAATCGAAAAAATCGTTTCCAATTCGCCCTTGCGCAGGTCAACCACCGAGACAAGTCCGTAGAAATAATGTCCCACCAGCATCAGGCCATGCTCTTGGTCAATCGCCAAATCGCGAAGCGAATTCATAAAACTGATCCGCTTCACGACTCGACCTTCTCCGTCGACAGCCACAACCTCACCGACAATCGGCCGGGCGACCCAGGCCAATCCTGTCGTTTCATCCACCGCAATGCCCCAGTTCAACCAACCCAAACGTTTCGCAGCCAATTGCCGACCGGTCTCCGAATCAAACACCGTCACCTTGGCTAAGAAAACTTCGTTGGTCACAAACAATCGCTGACGTTGACTGTCGACCGCCACTTCGTAGGGCAATAACGGTGTATCTTTCTCCCAGAGCAAGCGTTGGGTCGACAGATCATATGCGTAAAGAGTCCCCGATTTTTCGCATGCGACGAACAGTCGATGCCGTTGCTGATCGATGGCAACTCCCTTTGCCTTGTTACACGTCGGCCAGGAAATGAACGATTTTTCATTGCCGACCAACCGGGTCACCGTGCGCCCCCGATGGGCGCCGAAATTCGTGATGTAGACATCGCCGGTCGCCCGGTCGAACGCCGCCCGTTGCGGACGATAGGTTTCATTGATGATCCGAGCCTGCTGGTCCCGCAGTTGCACAGCCCGCCCGACTTCGGCATCTAAAACGAGAACATCGCCCTCGAACAACGCCACGGCATCGTAGGATTCGTATGGATAAAGATGTTCAGCCTGAGCGGGTGGAAACTTGCCCGGCACCTGCGTCAACTGCATGAAAAACATGAAGAAGCCGAAAAAACCCACAATCAGCCAGAAGTTGTTTTTCAATCGGGGGCATTTACGAGCAAGCAAAAGAAAAACAGCAAAAGCAATCGACCCGACGATAGCGAAACAGCCGACGCCAACAGCCGTCATCGCCCACCAAAAAGCGGCCAGCAATGCTCCGCCCAGAAATTTAACCGGGCGCCAACAGTTGCCGAAAAACAGGCGAATAAATGAAGTCTCGTTTTTTTGTTTACGTTGACGAAAAGTCACCGCCAGCACGACGACCAGCAAAACGAAAATGAGAAAAGGATAAAGCAACAAAAACAGCAACGGTGAAAGAAAAAGCAGAACGAAAAATTCCAGAATGAAATTTCGGATAAACGGAACTGCCGTCGACGGCCGCAACGACATCTCCGCCCAACTCAATATCGGCAGCAGACACATCAGCCATGCTATATACACCGACGCCGAACGCCGGCGGCGGACTGGTTCGTGATGATCGTTTACGGACATGCCGCTATCATGCACATTGAGAACAAATTGGGCAAATCGGAAATTACCGCAATACGCGGATACGCACTTTGACGACGCCTTCGCGGATCATGTCGATTTTCTCGGCGGCCGCTTTCGACAAGTCGATGATTCGTCCCCGCACGAACGGACCGCGATCGTTGATTTTGACCACCACTCGTTTGCCGTTGTCCAGGCTGGTGACTTCCACGTAGGTGCCGAACGGCAGCGTGCGGTGAGCGGCGGTCAACTTGCGGTAATCGAAGACCTCGCCGCTGGCCGTTTGACGCCCCTGGAAGGTTTCACCGTACCAGCTGGCCAGACCGGTCTGCGTCCAACCCGCCGGTCGCCGCACAACCTGATTCGACGAGCAAGACGCCAACAATACAAGCAGTATGAGGAAAAGCAGCCGAGTCGATTTTGCGGTTTGCATCATGGTCGAAAACCTTACTATACTCACTACCCTTCGGACAAGGAGACGAGGGCTTGCACCGAGACGAAACCGACCTTCTCATCGCCCGTTGCTGCTGGCTGGCTGTCCATCAACAGCCGCGCCGCGAAGCCGTGGTGATGACCCGCCATGCCTTGGTTTACGCCGCTTTTGTCGGCGCCGACATCCCCCGTCTGATCGAGCACACGCGCAACATGTTGATGTCGCAAGGACGACTGCGCTTGATCAACGACCAGGTCTCCATCCTCTATGAAGGCGACGATTGGAAAACGCTGAACGCCTTTGTCGAAGAAGCCACCCAAACATTGAAAATCGAGCTATACGCCTCGTTGATCGGTCACACACCCGAGACCGTTGCCGCCCTGTGCGAAAAGCGCGCTTTGAGCGTACTCGCCTTGGGTGATGAACTGACCGACGATCCCGTGCTCTCCGGCACAGCCCGGGTTTACCAGGCGGCTTTCCTGCACGAGATGCTGTTGTTGATCAACGAACCCGCCGAAACATCGGCGATTCAAGTCGCTGATCGGATCGATCATTTTTTCACGCAATTTGCTTATACCCTCGCCCGTCGTCAACCAACGACAATGCAAAAGCATCCCGTTGCGTCCGAAGTCAACTGGACCAAACTGGCGCGTGGATTGCGCCACGGCGAATTGATCGGCCATTACCGCTTCGGTCGTTTGCACGCTCATTTGCTGGAGATCAGCCCCAAGTATTGGCGGATCAAAACAGCGACGGCCGGAGGGTTGCCCGCCGGTCAACGCGATTTATCGGCCATCGCCAAGGTCAACAATGCGCGTCATGCAACCAGCGGCGGTTTTGCTTTACCCGCCCCGCACGACGGCGAACCGATCGGTTTATTGATCAATGACGGCAACGTGCTGAATCCTCCAACCCTGAAACGCAGCGCATTTCTCGCCGACACGGAAGGGCTCGTCGATATCTGGCGGGTCGGTCCGATCGGCATGCGTATTCACTGCAAACAAGCCACAGTAGTCGTACGCAAGGTCAACACCGAACGCATCCGCCCAGGCGAAATCGTCGTCTACACCGGGGCATATCACAGTGAAATTCCGACGACGCCGTTGCAGATCACCCTGCGCGGCAGGCGGGTTGTGCAGGTCGCACGCGATCAGGCCTTGAGCGTACCGGAAAACGGTTTACTGCTGGCGATTCATCCGGGGCCGGCCGGTGCGGGAGCATTGGACGATATCGAACCCGGGCATCACCTTTTTTACGAATTGCCGCCGATGCGCGGACTCGGGCGCATCGATACGGCGATCGCCGGCGGTCCGGCTTTGCTTGTCGACGGTCATCGCGATTGCGATCTCGAAGCCGACGATTTCAACGGCCAGCTGCCGCCCAGCTCGATCGGGCCGCGCCTGCGCTTCGGGCAAGCCCTGCGACCTCGAACAGCTTGGGGCATTACCGACGACTACCGCTTGATCGCCGTTACCGTTGACGGCTGGGATCCGTCGCACAGCGTCGGCATCGACCTGGACAACCTGGCCCGTTTCATGGCGGACCTCGGTTGCCGGCAAGCGCTTAACCTGGCCGGTGGCGCGCAAGCGCAGATGGTCGTCGACGGCGAAGTTGTCGATCGCAGCAGTAAACAAGTGTTCGGCGAAGACGCTTCCGGATTGCGGCAAAATCTGGCCAACGCGATTCTGGTGGTGGAAAAGTCATGAACCAGCGACCGCGCTGGGAATTGCCCGCGCTGATCGCCATCACCTGCGTCGGTGCCGTTGTTCGGCTTTGGCGACTGGGCGCGCAAAGCCTGTGGAGCGACGAGCTCGGTACCTTGGTCACCTGCATCAAGCCACTTTACAAAACCGTCGCCGCCATTTCTCTCACCGACGTGAATCCGGTGTTTTCTTATATCGTTTTTCATTTTTGGCAGATGCTCGGCCACGGCGAATGGCTGCTGCGTCTGTTGCCTGCGCTGCTGGGCGTTGCCGCCATTGTATTACTCTGGCGCCTGGCACGCCGTTGGTACACGGCACCGGTCGCCCTCGCCGCCGCGGCGGTGCTGGCGCTGTGGCCCGCGCACGTTTATTACAGCGGCGAGTTTCGTTACCAGACGATGGCGGCTGTTTTCGCTCTGATTTCCTTCGACGCATTTCTTCAGCGTCTGGAAGAAAATCGCGCGCGTAAAACCTACCTGCTTGCCACCATCGCCGGTTGTTACACCCATTACATTTTCATTCCGCTCGTGTTGACACAGGCGCTTGTTCTTTTCTGGCAGGAGCACGACGCCCGCCGTCGCTTAAAAAAAGACTTGCTGATTGTTCTGCTCGCCTTTCTTCCCGGTCTGCTGACTTTGGCGTTGCAGCTATCGATGCAGAATTACTGGATCAAGCAATTCGCTGGAGAGACGGCCGGGCAATGGTTCAAGCTGCTCGGCTTCTGGACCATCGGCGGCGTTCCCTGGTGCGCGACCACAATTTTTTCCGTGCTCGACAAGATGCTCGAACAATCACCGACGCAATTTAAATTGTGGTTTGTGATTTTGACTTTGCCGGTTTTGATTTTACTGATTCGCGGCATCGTTTTTTCGGTCCGTGAGCGGGTCGGCCGAATCGTCATTCTGTGGGCGCTGATGCCGACCGCGCTGCTTTTTCTCGCCGGTTTGTTCGCGCCGGTCTTCGACGTCAAAGTCCTTGTCCCGACCCTGCCCGCCCTGGCGCTGGTGCTGGCCCGCGGAGCGGCGGGAAACGAACGGAACGTTATCGGCTGGGTGCTGCTGGCTTTCTTCGGAGTACTCGCCGTCGCCGCCATCGTTCAGCATAAAACCGACTCGCGCTATTTTCGCGACGACTGGCGCGGACGCGTGGCCATGCTGCAAACCGATTGGCAACAAAACGACGTGATCCTCAACGCCACCTTTGAACTGCGCCATTACGCCGTCACACCGCTTGCCGAAGCCAGGCTTTATGCCCGTCCGCCCAAAGAGGTCATCCAACGTGGGTTTGTGCAAACCGCGGAAGAAACCGCCTTACATCTGGAAAGGGAGTTGGCACCTTACCGAAGAATCTGGTTCTACTGCCCGCCGCTCAGACCGCCGGTTGTACAAGATGCACTGGCGTACCTGCAGGAAAACTTTTATGAAATCACACCGGAGCAGTACCTGCCCAAGCCGCGCTTCCGGTTGTTTACTAAGCGCGACCGACATGCCTACGCCGCGCACCTGGCGCCGCAGTTGACGTCCCGCATCGATTTCACACAAGGCGTTTTCAACGAAGAACAACTGCGCGGCATATGGCTGCCGACCGACCGGGGCTGGCGCTGGACGACCAATTCTTCTTCCGTCTGGCTTAAGCTCGATCCGCAGCACAACGCGTTACGCGCCCGCATTTACGTCAACATGGATTTGATTCCCCCCTCCGACGCTGGTGAGCAAGGTCTCGTCGTCGACCTTCAAGTGGAAGGATACTCGATCACCAAGCAAACGATCACCAAAACCGATCAAGTCGTTCTCAGTGGCGCTTTACCGACAGAGCTGAACAACTTGGCCGCCGTCGAAACATCGATTAGAACCGACCGCATTATTTTTCAAGACACCAATGATCGTCTGCCCCGCGAGCAGGCGCGCACCGTGCTGGTCGGCGAAATCGAATTGACCGCCGCCTCGCTTGACGACACCGACGCGAACGGGCAACCTTTGCCCGACAACCAATAAGGGAGTTTCATCGTGCGTACGTTCATTCTCGCCATCGCTACCGGTCTGGGCAGCGGCTATATGCGCCCGGCGTCGGGCACCTGGGGTACGCTGGTCGGTATACCGCTGGTGCTGGCGCTATCCCATCTTTCCCCCTTCGGCTACCTGGTCAGCACCGTCGGTCTGCTGTTTATCGGCGCCTGGGCCGCTGACGTCGCCGAATCGCTGTTGATGAAAAAAGACGCGTCGCAGATCGTCATCGACGAGATCGTTGGCTACATGGTGACGATGTTTCTGATTCCGGTCACCTTCGCTAACATTGTTTGGGCCTTTTTCGTTTTCCGTTTTTTCGACATCGTGAAGATCTGGCCCGCTCGCTCCATCGACCGCGCACAGGCCGGCGGTTGGGGGGTGATGCTCGATGATGTCGCTGCCGGCGTTTACGGCAACATTGTCATGCAGCTTCTCTGTGTTTGGGGATTGTTCGGATGCGGCTGGAACTGATCTGCACCGGCAGCGAACTGATCGACGGCCGTCGGCAGGACGGCAACACGATGCTGCTTGCGCAACTACTTCGCGGCATCGGTTTGCAGATCGAGCGCGTTACGCTTACCGGCGACGGACAGGATGACATCGCCTCTGCCCTGCGCGAAACGCTGGACCGCGCGGACATCGTAATCTGTACCGGTGGCTTAGGCCCGACAGTGGACGACCGCACCCGCGACGCCGCCGCCGAGGTGTTTGCCGCGCCATTGATCGAAAACGAGGCGGAAGTTGAATTGCTGCGGCAGAAATTCGCTTTTTTCGGCCGCACGATGAAAGACAACAACCGCCGCCAGGCGCATTTCCCGGAAGGCGCGCAGATTCTACCTAACCCGATCGGCACCGCTCCAGGCTTCGTCTGCGAAAAAGATGACCACATCGCTATCTTCGCTCCGGGCGTTCCCAAGGAACTGGCGATGATGGCCGAGCAACACATGCTGCCTTTATTGCAAACCAAGATGCCCAAGCGCGTTTTCGTCGAAACGGTCACGCTGAAAACCTACGGCCACACCGAAAGCGGCGTCGACAAGCGCCTGCGCGAGGTCGACCTGGGCGATATCGACCTGGCCTTCACCGCCACGTTTCCGGAAATTCATCTGACGTTGACCGCCGTCGACGACAACGACGAAAACGCGCAGCAACGCGTCGCCTACGCCCGCAAGCAAATCGAAACATCGCTCGGTGAGGCGATTTTCACCGATGACGAGCGTACGATGCAGCAGGTCGTTGCCGATCTACTGCTGCAAAGCAAACTTACGCTGGCGACTGCGGAAAGCTGCACCGGCGGGTTGCTTGGTAAACGTCTGACCGACGTTCCAGGCAGTTCGCAATGGTTCATCGAAGGGGTGATCACCTACAGCAACGAAGCGAAAATGCGGCGGCTCGGGGTTGTGCAGGAAATGCTGGACGAGCACGGCGCAGTCAGCCAAGAAGTCGCCGAAGCGATGGCCACCGGCATGCGCAAGTCGGCGGGAAGTGATCTGGCTTTGTCGATCACCGGCATCGCCGGGCCGTCCGGCGACAGCAAAGAAAAACCGGTGGGCACGGTGCACATGGCCCTGGCCTACCCCGATGGCGTCGAACATTGGCACAACGTTTTCCCCGGCGATCGCGAACGCGTGCGCACCTTCGCCGCGCAAACCGCGCTCGATCGCCTTCGCAGGTTTTTGTTGTCATGACGAACTTGAGACTGTTTATCGCCGTACCGATTCCCGGCCCGATCAAGGCTGAGTTGGCTGCGGCGTCGAAAATCATCACCGACGCCAATCCGCACGTTCGCGCGGTTTCGCTGCAGGGAATTCACCTGACGTTGAAATTTCTCGGCGACACGCCGGAGCAGAAAATCCCCGACATCCGCCGGGCGATGGAAGCGGTCGCCGCCGAAATCGAACAGCCGATTCGCCTGTCTTGCGCCGGCGTCGGCGCTTTTCCCAAGCCCGACCAGCCGCGTGTTCTCTGGGCCGGGTTGGAGGGCGACACCAAGCCGCTGATTCAACTGGCTCGCCGTCTCGACCGCAAACTAAGCGGCGTCGGTTTTTCCCCGGAAAAGCGCGTGTTTCATCCGCACCTGACCCTCGGCCGGATCAAAGCGCCGAAAATGCTGGGGGCGTTGCGCAAGGCGATGGATTCGCTGGCCGAGCGGCCCTACGGCGATTTCACAGCCGAAGCGCTGGTGCTTTACCGTAGCGAACTCAAACCGACCGGTGCGGTTTATACTTCCATCGAGCGTGTGCCGCTGCCGACCGACTAATCGCCTTCCCGCCAGACCAATTTTTCTTCGAACGGTCCGAAGCCCATTTTGCGCCAGAAGGCAACACCGATCGGATTATGGCTCATCACATTGACATGCAGGCGCGTGACGTCGCGCACGGTGAACCACTGTTTGACCGCTGCAATTAATTGCTCGCCGATTCCCTGCCGCCGATAGTCGACAGCAACGACGGCATCCAAAATTTCACCACAGGCACGCGACTGCATCGGCGGCGGCGTATCAGCCAGTCGCGCCAGGCAGAAACCGATAACTTTACCGTTTACTTCGGCTACCATAACGACGCCGTTTTTTTCGTTGAGGTAACGGGAGAGAAATTGCAGGTAGTTCAAATGGCCGTCGGGAACACTTTGGAAAAAGTCGTCGATGGCCAGGTGATATTCGACCAACTCTTTCCACAACTCGGCTAACCGGGCCAAATCGCCCGCCCGTGCCGGACGCACCAAAATAGCGTCATCGGACATCGAGGTACTCCCACACTTTTCGGATAACAATAAAATAGCCGATTAAAGAAAAAACGGCGAGCTTACAACGACCGGACGCGCCGGACCCGTTCGAATTCTGCCGGCTGTGTCTTCTTGGGCTTCTGCGGTCGCCCTTCGACAATGCGCCAGGACTGCTTTTCTTCCAGCAGACGCATCACCAATTTGTGGTTGAGGGCGTGACCACTCTTCACCGCACGCAGTCGGCCGAGAATCGGGTAACCGGCAAGGTAAAGATCGCCGATGGCGTCGAGCACCTTGTGGCGCACGAACTCGTCGGGGTAGCGCAGGCCACCCTTGTTCAGCACCGTGTAATTACCGACGACGATGGCATTGTCCAGGCTGCCGCCGTTGGCGAGCCCAGCGTCACGCATCATGTTCAGGTCTGTCAGGAAACCGAACGTACGGGCCTTGGCCAATTCGGTGCGGTAACTTTCGGGCGTCACCACGATGTTGAACCGTTGGGTTTTGATCATCGGGTGCGGGAAACAGATTTCGTAGGTTACGGCAAAACCGTCGGCCGGCAACAACGCTGCCTGCTTGTCGCCCTCGGCAACGGTAATGGGTTTGAGGATCTGAATGTATTTGCGTGGTGCGGTCTGCTCGACGACGCCGGCACTGTCCAGCAGGTAGCTGAACGCCGAGGCGCTGCCGTCCATAATCGGCACTTCGTCGGCGTCGACTTCAATCAGCGCGTTATCGATGCCATGTCCGCTCAGGGCCGACATGATGTGTTCGATGGTGCCGATGATGTAGCCGTTGCCGATCAACGTCGTCGCGAAATTGGTGCCGCCGACTTTGCTGGCATGAGCGCGAATCCGTTGACGCCCTGCCAGGTCGGTACGCACGAACACGATGCCGTGGTCGACCGGCGCCGGGCGAATGGTCACACTGACACTGCTTCCCGAGTGCAGACCGATCCCGCTGCATGTTACCGCTGCTGCTATCGTCCGCTGTTGCTCCATTTTCTACCTTGCCCCTGTCAAATACAAAAATACACTCGGTTTTAAAGAAACCCACCAGTTCTAAGGCAAACGATATGCCAGAAATGCTTATTGATCACGTTTTTCAAAAAAACGCGAGTTATCCATTTATTATCAATATGTTACAATCATATTTGATTATAATTATTGAGACCACCTGCTATGGAGAAATTACAAAATGACGCGTCGTGCTATTTTCGACACAGTAGGTGTGGCATTTTTTCAACAAAATTAAATGATTTTACTTGTTGCCCAGGTAGCGCTCTTTTTCGGAGTAGATGCAGCCGCAATATTGCTGCCGATACATACCTTCCTGCTGACTGCGCTGAATGCCTTCTTTCCAGCGCGGGCGGAAGTCGCGATAGAGAAATTCGATGCCGGCGGATTTGGCGACTTGCTCGGCCATCTCCACCAGCAATTCATGTTTTTGCTGCTTGGAATAAAGTAAAGTGGTCGTAAAGGCGTCGAAATTTCCTTTGATGGCAACATTGGCCGCGGCGGTCAGGCGTTGATGATAGCAAAATCGGCAACGCTCCTCTTCGCGAAAAGCGACCATCCGCAGCCACTCCTGCAGGCGGTAATCGTTGCGCCAGATCATCGGCAAGTCGATCCGCTCGCTATACGTTTCCAGCGCCTCGCGCCGTTTCTGGCTTTCCGTCACCGGATGCACGTTCGGATTGAACCAGAAGCCGCGCAATTCGTGCCCTTCTTCACGCAGACCATCAATACAGACGATCGAGCACGGCGCGCAACAGATGTGCAGCAAAACGTTCATGATTCGGAGTTTGGCACCAAATACCCAACGGGTCAAACTGTGACGTTAGTGTTTTTAAACAAGTTTTTCATCGGGATTGATCAATCACTGCATACATAACCGAATTTAACGCATGATAGCTGAGGTGTGCACTTCCCTCGTCATCCAAAACCAAAGTCATGTTTTTTCCATAAACATCAATCCATTTGCTCTGCCACACGCCATTCACTTCGGTCATGCAATACAATTCTTCATCGTAGTAGCAGACATGAACGTTGTCGTTATCGTCGACGGCAATGACTCCATCGATGTAATCGCCGTCGACCAATTTTTCATACGTCCAACTGCCGCCGCTTTTCGTCGCGTAATACAGGCCATCTTTGTTGGTTTGGAAAACAACATGCGGACGCCCTGCCGAATCGACGGCAATGGCCTGATCGGTAATTTCATAGGCATCGGTATAAATGATTTCGATCTCCGGCGTTCCGTTGTCGACTACCGCGTAATGAACATCATCTCCCGTGTATCGTTCTTGATACAACAAATGCGCTCGGCCGTTCGGCTCCACGGCAATAGCATTGTTGCCATACCAATGCGATAGCTGTTCCAAGACGACGATATCCCACTCGCCGTTATGATTGGTCGCGTAAGTCACTCCATTAATCTGGCAGCGGTACAACAGATGCGCTTTCCCATTGTCATCCATAGCCAGGGTCGCATGCGAGATGCCCCACGTGTCGGTATCGACTTTCTCGACCTGCCATTCGCCGCCGGTATTATGCTGGTAGTAAAGACTGTATATGTCTTTTATATCGATTTTGGTCAGTCCCAAGTGAATCGAAGAATCGTTGCCTACGGCCGCCGTCCAATCCAACTTTGCAACCAACAAATCGAGCGGCTCGAAAGTCCATTGATCACCGGACAATCGGGCAATCGACATCGTTTGATCAAATTCATCAAAACAGATTTGGATATACCCGCCGTCCGGCAGTTGGTTCAATAATGAACAACTCATCGCGCTTTGCTCGAAATCGATTCCCGTCAGTTGTACACTCCCTTCGTTCAGCGACGATAGCAATAAAACATCATGTGTGGTGTCACGGTAAGCAACAGAAGCATTCCCGGCAGATCCCAAATCCATGGAGAGGCTTTGAACCCCACTACCCTCCGGGCCGATGTCCCAATATTGCCATTCGCCGCTCTGATCGGTAGCCAGGCGGGCACTAGCCGGGTAATCATAGACATTAAATACCAAATAGGCATTCCCTTCATCATCTTTTAGTGCAATCGGTTTTTGGGTACCGTTGGACCCTTCAGCATCCAGAAACACCTGCCAAGTATCACCGATTAGCGTCGAATAGCGAACGAAATATTTGTACATAATGACTGGAATGGGAATACCCGGCCAAACATATTCAAAATAGATATAGTCGATAGCTGCCTTTACAAAGAAAAGATTAACCACGCCGTCCGGTTCCACAAAAAGCGTAGGATACTCTCCATTGTAGTAGGGAGCTTGCCACACGAATTCTCCGCTTATGTTGTCGCCGTAAATCAAAACCCGATCAACGGCAAAAGCCAGGTACAACTCGCCAAAAGCACCGACCTGAAGATCGAAACCAGGCACGTAATCCTGTTCGGGGAACTCCACCAGGCTTTCAAAACTCCATTCTCCGGTCGCATTATTCCCATAATAAATCGCCTTCGTCGCCCTGTCGGACAAAGCGATGTGGACAATGCCGTCATCGGTAAGTATCAGTTTCATTTCACGGAAATCATTAACATCCGAAAAAGCCGGTTCCTCATGCCAGTTGCCGCCAGCATTGTTGGCATACCAGATGTTTTCGTCAATATAGCTCTTATACGCCATATGCAGAACGCCGGATTCATCCGCGATCAATTGCGGATTCGTGCCGAAATGCGAAAAGCAATAAGGCTGCCAATTGCCGTTTTCTTCCTCCTGGTAAAGGACGATTGTTTCTCCCTTAGTTGCCGCGATACATCGCAATCCATCCGGCATTACCGCAACCGAAGTTCCGTCACTCCCGACATTCCCGCCGATGATTTTTTGATAATAGGTGCCGTCCATGTAGATGCCGTCCGAACAATCGCCGGCGACTAAATTAAAGCCTTCATCATCATCGCTGTCATCATTATCATCGTTATCATCGTTATCGTCGTCATCGGTCAGATCATCGTCCGCTCCATCATCATCGTCGTTATCGTCATCGTCATCGAAATCATCATCCGAACCGGAGTCGTCATCATCGTCTGAGTCACATGAAGCGGTAATCATTAAGCAGATAGCAAGAAAAGCGAACGCCAATAGTTTGCAGTATTTCATACCATTACCCTCCAATAAGCGAACGCATAAGCGATTTTCGCTTTAATGCGAACATTAACTAATTTTCAATCGGCGCTTCATCGAACGCACAAACCAATTGTAACTCTCAAATATTTTTAATTCAATAT
>Ga0272444_10000285_pt1 | contig 57407 bp, 41 predicted proteins | sample SSMForm13_FD_201033 | JGI IMG/M metagenome (GOLD analysis project Ga0272444, IMG submission 201033) | Marine sediment archaeal communities from Little Sippewissett salt marsh, Falmouth, MA, United States - SSM-Form-13 | ecosystem: Environmental > Aquatic > Marine > Wetlands > Sediment ... | reverse complement strand
CATGTAAAACAATAAGAGGTGTCCCTGAGGTATGCAGTGATTGTGGCGTAGTGGCAGATAAACACCACTCGAAGATTAACGACGGTAGTGAATTGACGATTTAATTTAAAGAACGGAGATGAATTGTAATGGTCAAATTAATCAAATCTATGGCAGAGGCATTGGTTGGTAATCCTGGTGATGTGCAGGTGCTGGAAACACGAGGAGGCCAGACGGCTGTGTACGAGTTGTCAGTAGCAAAAGAAGATCTTGGGAGAATTATCGGTAAACAGGGACAAACGGTGAAATCCATACGCACCATTCTCAATGCAGCTTCTTCGAAGAGTAACAAAAAGGTGGTGTTGGAAATTGTAGAATAAAGACGGCGGATCGGGGAACGTAACCTTCTCGGTTCTTCAGCGGAAGGTAAGTATCCGGGGTCTGCGGGAATGTGAACCCTCGTATACTTCGGTTAATTTGCCACAGGGAGAGCAGTATCGCGCTGTGTCCGTCGTGGATGCCGAATGTATGGTCCCGCACAACTTAGTACTTCTGCACATCTTTGATTCCGGACTTTCGCTATGCGTCATTTATGGGAATCAAACGTCTTCACTGTAAAAGAGGATCATTTATTTCACATTTTCCGGGAATTCAGGTAAGTACACAAGAGGAACAGTGGGGAAAGGGGTGTGCCATGATTGAAACAACAGAAAATGTTCATGCACTGGAATGGTGGTTGTCAAGGGAGTGGCTTGAAACGAATGGGCTTGGCGGATACGCGTCAAGCACAATTGCACATTGCCATACCAGAAAGTATCATGGATTGCTTGTGGCGAATCTCCACAGCCGGGGGGGCAGACATGTACTTCTTTCGAAGATTGAAGATTCCGTTCACTCTGAAGAGGGGAGATTTTATCTTTCCATTCACAAATATCCGATGGTCTATTTTCCTAGTCGTGAACCCGAGCTTCCACGTGTTACTTACCCGCTATATCCAAGATTTACCTACAGAACCGGATCAGATATTTTAAAAAAGGAACTTATGCTGGTTGAAGGAGATAATACCCTTATCCTGCGGTATTCTCTTGAAAGTGATAAAAAACCTTACAAATTGACGATTAAACCGCTACTCGCCTTTCGCGGAATACATGCACTGGCGCATGAAAACGATTCTCTGAACCCGCACACCGCGAATACAGAGGAAGGATTTTCCATTGCACCCTACCACGGGATGCCGCGCTTGTTCTTCAGATGCAATAAGCCGGTCCTGTTGCTGGGCGATTCCGATTGGTACAGGAACTTTGAATATTCAGCCGAAAAAGAGCGGGGATATGAGTATCAGGAAGACCTCTTTATGCCGGGCACCATCGAATGCGCCCTTGAAGCGGGAGAAGAGTTGCTGTTGTCCGTGTCGCTTGATGAAAAGCAGGATATAGAAAAGTTGTGGGAAAGGGAGGTGCAACGCCGTCGAAGGCGATTTTACGAAACAAAGGGGGAATCCTCGAAGCGAAGGGGGTCTTTCGCTCAGACATTATCAAATTCCGCACATGCTTTTATTATTCGCAACGCACACAATACACCATCTGTTATAGCAGGGTACCACTGGTTTTATGTGTGGGGACGAGATACTCTGATCAGTCTCCCCGGATTGACCATTTACAGGGGCAGGAAGAAAGAAGCACTTGAAATATTAAAACACATCGGCACGCTCAGGGAAAACGGGCTCATTCCGAATTTTGTGGCCGAAGAGGGGAACGCGCGAGCCTATAATTCGGTTGACGCGTCACTGTGGTATTTTTGGTGTGTTCAGGAATTGTTGAAACACACGGGGGATATTAAGCTGATCGCACGGCACTTTCTTCCCGTAATGAGGGATATTGCAGAGTGTTATGTTCGGGGGATTCCCGGAGTAGTTGTTCATCATGAGAATGGCCTGATATGTGCGGGCGATGCCTCGACACAGCTTACATGGATGGATGCATCAGTCAAGGGTGTGCCAGTGACGCCGCGCTCGGGGTGCCCCGTTGAAATAAATGCACTTTGGTTTAACGCACTCTCTTTTCTCAAAGAACTGTCCGGCGAAATCAATCTGAATGTGCAGTTCGATTTGGATGAACAAATTGAGAAGACAAAAAAATCATTTAACGTCCTGTTATGGAGCGACCGCACGCAATGCCTTGCTGATCTCTGGATTCCATGGATGGACTCACGTGATGAGTCTGTGCGTCCCAACCAGGTATTTGCGGTATCATTGCCCTATTCACCGATTGATCTTGAAAGAGCTCGGCTGGTCATGAAAAAAGTCACCGATGAACTGCTCACCCCATTTGGTTTGCGTACACTCTCACCCAGAGACCCCCGATATCAAAGTGTCTGTGACGGGCCAGCGGAATCAAGAGATGCGGCCTACCACCAGGGAACAGTCTGGCCATGGCTTCTGGGGCACTATGGTGAAGGTATGTTAAAAACGTCTGAACACAGAGATGCGACGAAACATGAATTAATGAAAATAATTTTCTCCATGGAGGCTCACCTGAACGATGCCGGCATAGGCCACATTTCCGAGATATTCGATGGTGAGTATCCCCACCGACCGAGGGGATGTATCGCACAGGCCTGGAGTAGCGCGGAATTGCTGCGACTTTGTGCACTCATGGAAATCTGAGGGTATGACGCATTATGACAGTGCAGGTGTTCCCAATTGACATAATGGAGATGGTGCTCGCCGCTTCAGGGGGGAGTGAGATGCGTCGCTATGGAATATTTTTGAAGGATGAAAAGATGGGCAATACCCAGAAAAAGCTGTTGGGAATGATTAATGCGGTATCCGTGATGTTGCATCAGTTTCTTGAGTGTATCGGGTGAAGAAAACCCCAGAACGGAATCGCATAAATATCTATATGCCTTGCTGTTGCCGGACATATGGCCGCCGATAAGGGGAAGCAGTTTACTGAAATACACCATGTAAAGATGGCGGAGGAGAGGATTGGAGGGTAGAGAAAATTCAAGAATTGCGATCTTTCCCCCCTCGGTCAGCACACGAAACACCTCATCAAGAAAATCTCCCACACCGGACATGTTCCGAATGCCGAAGGCCACCATGGCACGATCGAACACGCAATCTCTAAAGGGCAACCTGAGCGCATCTCCTCTAATAAAGAGTGTTCGGTCGGCAAACCCGCTTTGATGCATCTTGGGAGCTGCGATTGAAAGCATTGCGCCGGAAAGATCTATCCCCACGACACTGCACCGAGCCTTCGAGAGGGCAAGTAACGCCAAGTCGCCCGTTCCCGTGGCAATATCCAGCACCCGATGGCCGTCTCTCACATCAAGAAAACGAACGGCGGCCCGTCTCCATACCTGGTCCGTAGAAAAGGATAAAATTCTGTTCAATCTGTCATAGGTGGCTGCAATTCCATCAAACATACCGCCTATTGTCGCCGGTTTCTTGTCAAGCATTTAGTGTGAAAATACCCATGGCCGGGAAAATGTCCGAACTGACGTACTCCCGTATAGTTTTGACCCTCTATAAATCTATGTGCAATTAGGGTCAACCTTTTTTTACGGAGTGACTCTGCCTGTCAGAACAGAAAAAAGATCAAATAAAATGGGTAAAAGCACAGGATAGACTTGACAAATATTTTTCAATACTATATTTTTTCGCACACTATAGTGAGATGAAAATAGTTTGTGGAGTGATAAAGAATATCACATGGATACAGGAATGATGATTCTCGGCTTTCTTATGTCGGGGCCGAAAACAGGATACAAAATACGTCATATTACCGGAAAGTTAATGATGGCCTATAACCTGAGCCTGAATCAGATTTATCCGGCGTTGAGAAAACTCGAATCAACGGGGCTGGTAAAAAAAGAGGTAGTATTTCAAACGGGAAAACCGAACAAGCACGTCTACACTATAACGCCGGAAGGGCGAGAGGCCTTTGAGAAAAAGCTGAAAGGCCCCCCGATTCCTGTGGACTATGAGCTTGATTTTCTTACGCGAATGTTTTTTTTCCGATTCCTTGACAAGGACGAGATCGTGCGGCAGTTCGAGCAGGAAATCAGCTCTCTCGATGAGCAGCTTGAAGATCTTGACCAGATCAAACCTGAATCAGAGCGTGAAGGGGACGAGAACGGGCGGTTTATTTTCTCGACCATTGTGAGCATGATAGAAATGCTGAAGGACAGATACGCTGCTGAGCTTGAAAGACGGAAGAAAAAAATGACGATGCACACGTAGACACTCGATGTCATACGGTTACAGAATTATCTATCAGTACCAATGGAGGGATGTATGGAAAGGTTTTTCAGTCCTCGATCCGTTGCGATCATCGGCGCTTCAAACAAGGCGCTCAACCTCGCTGCAACAATCTGCGGTGTTCTGAAATCCATGGACTACGGGGGATCAGTCTATGCCGTCAATAAAAAAGCCGAATCCGTGCACGGGTATCCCGGTTATGCGTCGGTGCTGGATGTGCCCGGCGATGTCGATCTTGCAGTGATTTTAATTGCCGCGCCCTACGTGCCCAAGGTGGCGCGGGAGTGCGGTGAAAAAGGGATCACGAATCTCATTGTGGAAAGTGCGGGGTTTGCTGAAGGAGGGGACGAAGGGGGCAAGCTTCAGCACGAGTTGAGCGAAATTGCAAAGACCTACGGCATTCGCTACATGGGGCCAAACTGTCTCGGGGTGATGAGCACCCATGACCGGTTCTGCTGCTTTTTTGGAATGACGTCGGGTGTGGATCATCAGAGTGTGCTGCGACAGGGTTGTATTTCTTACGTGATTCAAAGCGGCGGCGTCGGCGGCCTTGTCATGGAGTCGCTTGATTCGGACGTGGTGGGACTTAACAAGGTGGTCTGTATCGGGAACAAGGCCGATGTGGATGAAGCCGATCTTGTTGATTATTTCGAAGGCGATAGAACCGAAGTCATCTGCATGTATCTTGAAAATGTTGCCAAGGGGCGTAAATTTTTTGAATCCGCCCGAAAATCGACAAAACCGATACTTGTTTATAAAGTGGGAAGAACAAGGGAAGGCGCTCGTGCCGCTACCTCTCATACGGCGGGAATGGCAAATAACGACATTGTATTTGACAGGGCGTGCCGACAAGCGGGAATTATTCGTTTGAAATCAATAGCCGAACTTCATTCTCTCCCCAAAATGTTTGTTTCGATGCCGATCCTGAAAGGAAGAAAGATTGCGATATTTACCAACTCAGGCGCTTTTGGAGGAATCACCGCAGATTTCATTGTTGACGCAGGATTGCAGATGGCAAAGCTCACTCCTGAAACAAAAGAAAAACTTCAAAAGGCGGGGCAGCTTTTCAATGCCTCAAACCCTGTTGACCTTGGTCCGGGACTTTCGAAACAGAGCTATCTCGATATTTATGAAATTCTTTTATCTGCTCCGGAGGTGGACGGGTTGATGCCTATCCCCAGTATCTGGCAGGATTTTATCATCGATTCTATGGTCGACCTCATGGACCTATGCACGAAGTATCAAAAACCGGCGGCGATTTATGTGCCCAACGCACTGGAAAGAATTATTTCGATACGAAGTGAACGGCAGATTCCTATTTTTGAATCACCGGAGGAGGCGGTTCGCGCACTGGCGATCTCATATCAGTACCATCACGCGCAATCGAGGGACATCGTAAGAAATACGGATGCAGTCTCCCGTGATGAAGAACAGCGCAAGTGCCACTGCCACACATCACCGAAAAAGGAAGTTAAGGTGGCGTGAGTTCGAAGTGAATGAAGCATATTTACGTATGATCATATATCGGAGGTAGGGATGAAAATAAGTCGTGTCAGCGAAATAAGAGATTTGGACAAGGGCGCCGTCTCAAAATACGGTATCGACGAAATCCTGCTTATGGAAAATGCCGGGATGTCCACCTATTTTGTCATCGCGAATGAGATGGGTGGTGTGGGGGGAAAAAAATTTTTGGTGCTTTGCGGGGCGGGCAACAATGGTGGTGACGGGTGTGTAGTCGCACGTAAACTTCACTCCAACGGTGGGCATGTGAGAATTATTTTACTTTCCGATCCTGCAAAATTTACGGGAGTTGCACGGAAAAACCTTGAAATAGCTGAGAAACTGTCCATCGATATCATGGCGAATGTTTCCATTTCGGAAATAGCACACCACATTGCCAACTCAGATGCAATTGTCGATGCAATCTTGGGAACGGGGCTGACACGTGAAGTAGGCGGCATGTACGCCGATGTGGTACGACTCATCAATGCCGGCAACAAGGCCGTTTTCTGTGTTGATATTCCTTCAGGTATAGCGGGTGACACGGGGAAAGTAATGGGCGTGGCGGTAAAAGCTACGTGCACCGTCACCTATGGTCTTCCTAAAATTGGGACCATGCTCTATCCCGGATATGAGTACTGTGGGAAGCTATTTGTAAGTCACATATCTTTCCCCCCCTGCCATTATGAAAGCGATGATATCAAATGTGCCGTGAATGATCCACCCGCACTGCCACGGAGAGAGGTAAGCGGGCACAAGGGTGATTTCGGGAAGGCACTTTTTATTGCTGGTGCTGCAGGCTACTATGGCGCACCCTATCTATCGTCACTTGCATTTCTTCGTGCGGGGGGAGGGTATTCGTGGTTGGCCGCACCGAAATCAGTTGTACCCTTCATCGCAGTCAGAGGTAACGAGATTGTATTCCTCCCGCAGGAAGAAACAGCAGCAGGAAGCATTGCCTACGGAAATATCGGTACACTTCTTGAGCAAGCGGATCAATCGGATTTTGTAGTGATAGGGCCAGGGGTGTCGCTTGCGGAAGACACGCAGAAATTGGTGCGGGAGCTCGTCTCGCGCATCGACACGCCACTTCTTCTGGACGGTGACGGAATCACCGCTATCTGTAAAAATTTAGAAGTCATTAAAAAGAGAAAGGCGCCTACCATTCTGACACCGCACCTCGGCGAGATGTCGCGAATAACGGGAATATCGGCCAAAGAGATTGATGAGCGTAAGGTTGACGTGCTGCGGGAGTCAACCGATGCATTGCAGTCGATCATTGTCATGAAAGGCGCACACTCTCTGATAGGGATGCCTGACGGGCGTGTATATGTGAACTTGAGTGGAAATTCAGGAATGGCGACTGCCGGTTCCGGTGATGTGCTAACAGGCACAATCGCCGCGATGTGTGGCCTCGGATTGAATGTGGAAGATGCCGTAAAAAAGGGGGTACTCATACACGGCTACGCCGGTGATCTTGCAGCATCGGTTTTGGGGCAAGACGGCATGACGGCACAGGACATACTCGAGCATCTTCCCCGGGCTGTCAAAGGGGACAGGGAAGGTCTCGATGTGGAACAATACCGGCGGTACAAGGGACCGATTGTGGCATAATACGGTGTCGGTACCCCCCCCCGTTTACAGGGGAGAAGTCTTCAGACTGTACTGGATAATCACATATGCCAAATACAGAGCGAGAAGCCACCCTCCCTGCCAGCGTTTAAAGGTACCGTCCCGGTTAATAAATATAAAAGCTCGAAATGAGTAGAGAATAAGCAGCATCGCGGGAAAGTGAAAAAAGTAAAAATTAACGGGAATGGCAAGAGGACTTACCGCTGCTGATGCCCCTATCACAAAAAGACAGTTAAGAACGTCGGCGCCTACAATATTGCCTACGGTTATTTCGGGATGTCCTTTTCGTATTGCCGCAATGGCGGTAATCAATTCGGGAATTGAAGTGCCGAGGGCGACCATCGTTGCCGCGATGACGTCGTTGGGAACACCCAGTCTCAATGCCGTTTCGGCAGCGCACGGGATCAGACCTCTGGCACCGACGATCACTAAAGACAATCCGCCAACAATATAGATCCAGCACTTCAGCAGGCTCCAGGGGGCATGAGGCTGCGCGGTTTCCTTCAATGCGGGAGGTAAGGGAGATTCCCGGGCCCAACGCATGGTAATGATAATGTAAAGCACAAGAAGGATCAGAAACAGAATTCCAACCCATCGCGATAAAAAGGGATGTTCCGGCGCCATGGCAAGGGATATGACGGCAATGAGGACGAGCAGCGTTGCCGATCCTACCTGCACCCACCCAGTCCGATTCAGGATATATCGATTCGCCGGTGTCGCGGCGATGAGACAGGTTAGACCGAATATCAGCCCCGTATCCGCTATGATAGAGCCGACTGCGTTCCCCAAGGCAAGGCCGGGATTCCCCATCCAGGCCGCAAGCACCGACACGAAAGTCTCGGGCATTGTTGTTCCCAGTGATACGATGGTCGCGCCGATAGCGATTTGTGATATTCCCGTTCGCGTCGCCATCGCCACAGCCCCGTCGACCATCCAATCAGCGCCTTTTGAGAGAATGGCAACACAGATGACGATAACACACAAGAGAAGAATAAGGGGAAACCCCGCGAACAGCTCGGCAAGGAGTGCTTCATCGAAAAGTGCCCGAAATAAATACATTCGTAAATTCCTGTTTCCTTTTCCCTGATAGTGGTGCCAAGTATGCCACAGGGGATGATTCACTGCAAGAAGAGTAATATATTATTGATTATTTACATAAAATGTGTCATTCATTACCGACATTTCGTCTTAATTGTGAAATAGAGCGCGTGGAAGTGTGAAAAAATTATCGGAATTAACGCAGTAAATTATTAAAATGGGGAGGGTTCCATTCTATGACACTCACAAAAGCGGATTTGGTGAAGGCGGTACAGTACCAGATTGATGTGCCAAACAATAAGGCAGCGGAAATATGCGAGTCTATATTTGAGATTATCAAAGCATCTCTGGAGCGTGGGGAAGATGTGATGATTTCCGGGTTCGGGAAATTTTCAGTACGTGAGAAAAGGGCACGCAGGGGAAGAAATCCGCAAACTGGTGAAAGCATGACCATAGAGGCCCGGAGAGTAGTCACGTTTAAAAACTCAGGTAAAATGAAGGAAAGCCTCGATGATGAGTGAGAAATATGTGCCGTTGTTCACCACAGCGATTCCGACAGCACAAAAATGGACGGGTGCGGTGTATATGCGCTCCTGCGCGTGCACTGAAGTCGCAGGCTTGCATCATCTTGAATTCCATTGCAGGCACACTTTATTTACACAATCATAAATGGAGAACAGACTTGTCCTGATATAAAACGTTCTTCCAATAATGCAAGATGCAGCAAATAAAAAACAACAATCTATTGATGTTACTCTCCGTAAGACAAAGGAGCGGGGATTCTCAGGTACTGTGCGGTGAAACGTTTTGGATTGGTTGATGATGGATTCAAAAGTACAGAGATGTTCTCGCCATATTTTAAAGTTTTTTTGTCTGTTAATGCTGGTTTTTATTGCGATGCCTCTGCGCTGTGCAGCGCACTCTCAGACATTGCTTCCGGTGAAAGTCGGCATATATCAGAATGAACCAAAGGTATACATCGATTCGGAGGGCAGACCGGCCGGTTTTTTCCCGAAGATCTTGCGCTATATTGCAGAAAAAGAGGGATGGGAACTCCACTATATCCCCTGTACGTGGAACGAGTGTCTGAATAAAGCCGAAAGCGGTCAGCTCGATCTCATAATGGATGTTGCCTATTCAGAAGCGCGTGCGAAAAGGTTTAAATTCAACCAGGAAGTGGTGATGATCAACTGGTCCCGGGTATATACGAGGGATGGCAGCACGATTCGCACCATTATAGATCTGGATGGCAAAAAAGTTGCCCTTGTCGAAGGCTCCATTCAGGTCCGAAAGCTGCGTCAAGCTGCCCGGGAATACAACATTCAGCCGGAGTTCATCGAGACGAAAAGTTTTGTAGCCGTATTTGATCTGGTTGAAAGAGGCGTCGCCGACGCCGGTGTCGTCAACAGGCTTTTCGGCGCGCAGCAGAGGGGTAATTTCGGTATCCGTGCGACGGATATCCTGCTTAATCCTTCACGACTGATGTTTGCCGGTTCAGATAAAATGGGCGATGCGCTGCTTGACCGCATTGATCTTCATCTGAAAGAACTGAAACAGGATCCACAGTCACTTTATTACTCCGCCCTTGAAGAAGCGCTGGCGCCCGCAAAAAAGCCTATCGCGGAGATTCTTTCCCTGAGCAGGGAAGAGTCGGCCTGGCTGAACGCGCATGGGGAAATAAAGGTCGCCGTCAACAATGCATGGCCTCCAATGGACTATGTGAATGCACAGGGCGTCCCCCGCGGGATAGGGGTTGCCTTTCTACAGGCATTGAACAGTCGCCTTGATGGCAGATTAAAGATCGTGCCTCTCAGCTGGATGGAGATGCTGGAGGACATACGAAAAAAACGCGTTGATGCAGTGATGGACATTACGCCGAGACCGGATAGAGAGTTCTTTGTACACTTTACGAAGCCCTACTGCACGGTTCCCCATGTCATTGTTGCGCGCAAAGACGCTCCCTATTATGGAGATCTTGCACAGCTCGAAGGTAAGACGGCAGGTGTGGAACGGGGGTTTTTTCTCGAAAGTGTACTCAAAGAACGCTATCCCGATATTGAAGTCACACTGTTCGAAAGCACCAGCGATGCCCTGGATGCGGTTTCAAAAGGGAGAATCGATGCCTATGTGGGAAATCGCGCCGTCGCCCTCTATATTATGGAACACGAACTGATTGCGAATCTGGTTGTCCACGGCAAGATAGAGGAAACGGCGTCCGTCAATGCGATCGGTGTACGCAGGGACTGGCCCGAGCTTCGGGATATTCTGCAAAAGGCACTGGATAGCCTTGACAAGAATGAAGAGAGTGCCATCTTCAGAACCGAGATCAACTTCTATGAAGAGTACAGGGGGAGAATTACACTTACCCCGCAGGAGAAGGCATGGATAACCACACATCCCGTACTCAGTCTCGGCTATGACGCTGACTGGCCGCCCATCGAATACGTCAATAAAGAAGGGCGCTATGCGGGGATGTCGTCGGAATTTATGAAACTGTTTGCCACGATTACCGGCATTGCCTTCAATCCGGTTGCACCGGGAAACTGGCAGGCTGCCATGGACGGCATCAAAAGGGGTGACATAGATATCCTGTTAACGGTGGCCCCTACGCCTCAGCGAGAAAAATTCCTTCTCTTCAGTACACCCTATCTCAGTTTTCCCATGGTGATCGTAACCGACCGGGAAGCCCCCTATATCAGCGATATGCAGGCGCTGAAGGGGAAAAAGGTTGTCGTCGTCGTCGCCCATGCCAGTCATGATATTTTGGAGGAGCGACATCCGGAGCTCGATTTGGTGGCGGCTGCCACGGTAAAGGAGGGTCTGAATGCGGTGAAGCGTAGAAAGGCCTACGCATTCATCGGCAGCCTTGCAACCGTAAGCCACATGATCGCAAAGGAAGGTATGCTCACACTCAAGGTTGCCGGAGAAGTTCCCTACAAGTACGATCTCGCCGTCGGTGTGCACAAGAACCAGCCGGTACTGGCGGGCATTATGCAGAAGGCCGTTGATGCAATTACCGCGGAGGACCGGAATGAGATCTATCAACGATGGATTGCGGTCACCTATGAACAGCAGATGAATTACGCCCTGTTGGTGAAGATCGTCCTTGGGGCGCTTTTGTGCATTACGGCGGTGCTTTACTGGAACCGTCGCATGGCCCGCGAGATCGGCCTTCGGAAAAAGGCCGAAGGGGAACTCATGATCGCAAAGGACGTTGCCGAATCCGCCAACAGGGTAAAAAGCGCCTTTCTGGCCGGCATGTCGCATGAACTGCGCACCCCGCTCAACTCTATCATCGGATTTACCGGCATCATACTCAACGAGATTGCCGGACCGCTCAACCTCGAGCAGAAGAAGCAGTTGAAAATGGTGAAGGGGAGCGCCGGCCATCTCCTGAATCTCATCAATGATGTTCTGGATATATCAAAGATAGAGGCGGGGGAACTGAAGCTATCCTGTGAGGAATTCAATATGCGCGATGTCGTCGCGGAGGTTGCGGCATCGCTGGCGCCGATTGCCGGGCAGAAAGGATTGTCTTTTACTGTTGATATCGCACCGGATGTAGGCACGATGTTCAGCGATGAACGCCGTCTGCGGCAGGTGCTTATCAATCTTGTCAACAATGCGATCAAATTTACCGAAAAGGGATCGGTGTACGTTACCTGCGCGAGGCGCGGGTCCATGATGGATATCACCGTACGAGACAGTGGAATAGGAATCAAAGAGGAGGATATGGACAAGCTGTTTCATCCTTTTCAGCAACTCGACTCAGGAATATCTCGCAGGTACGAGGGCACGGGCTTGGGATTGTCCGTGAGCAGGCACATTATTGAGATGCTGGGCGGCGCTGTTCATGTGGAAAGCCGATTCGGTGAGGGAAGCACTTTTACATTTACTGTACCGTTGGAGCCGAGAGGAGACGATGGAGAAAAAAAGAATTCTGATTATTGAAGACAATGAGCAGAACATGTATTTAACGACCTATCTGCTGGAAAAACAAGGGTATGAAGTACTCCAGGCGCGTGACGGCAGGCACGGGCTGGAAGCGGCCGTGGAGGATCAGCCCGATCTTATCATTCTGGACATCCAGCTTCCCGTGATGAACGGATATGAAGTGGCCGCCCGGTTGAAACAGGACGAAAGAACACAATCCATTCCCGTGGTCGCGGTGACTTCCTATGCGATGGCCGGCGATCGCGAAGCGATTCTGGCAGCGGGATGCGAAGGGTACGTAGAAAAGCCGATAGACCCGGACGGGTTTGTCGCGCTGGTGAAGGGATTTTTGAACCAGCAACAAAAGGAAGGGGCCCGATGAGCACGATACTTGTCGTCGATGACAATCAGGATAATTGTTACCTGCTTCAACAATGGCTTGAGGCGGGAGGGCATCAGGTAACCTGCGCGGAAGAAGGGAATCAGGCCCTGCACTGCGCCCGTCGCGAGACTCCGGAACTTATTATTTCGGACATAATGATGCCGGTAATGAACGGATTCAGGCTCTGTCACGAAATTAAAAAAGATCCCGCCTTGCGCCACATTCCTCTTATCTTTCTTACCGCCACCTTCGATGACAGTTCGGACCGGGCCCTTGCAATGAGCCTCGGCGCCTCCCGGTTTGTCATCAAGCCCATCGAAGAAACGGTGCTTCTGAAATTGATCGATGAGGTGATTGACGAGCAACAACAGGGGATGTTGCCGGTCCGAGACGCGCCGGCCGATACCGATCACCGGCTCCTCGAAATGTACGATAACAGTGTCGCGAGAAAACTGGAAAAAACCCTGGAGTCGCTGAAGACCGAGCAGGAGGCGCTGATCGAATCCGAAAAACGGCTGAAGGAAGCCCAGGAACTCGCCCACATGGGTCACTGGGAGGTCGATGTAAAAAGCAATCTCTATGAATGGTCCGATGAAGTGTTCCGTATCCTCGGATTGGCGCCGAGGGGGGGCAGGGCATCATACAAAACATACATTACAAGGGTCCATCCGGAAGACAGGAGCTATGTCACGATTATTCACCGGGATGCACTGGTGAAAAAAACGCAGCAAGACTTCGAGTACCGTTTGCTGTGTGAGGATGGGACAATCAAATATGTACATGAACGTCTGCAAACCATATATGATGATGAAGGACGCCCGCTCTATTTGATGGGGATACTGCAGGACATCACGGAACGCAAAAAAGCGGAGGAAGAGAGAGATACGCTGCAGGCGCAGCTGTTCCAGTCCCAGAAGATGGAGGCAATAGGCGTGCTGGCAGGGGGCGTGGCCCACGATTTCAATAATCTGCTCACGACGATTATTGGGAATGCACAGCTCATTATAAGCGAGTTGTCGGAAAATCAGCCCCTCTACGGTGATCTGAAAGAGATCATAGATGCGGGAGAACGGGGTGCAGTGCTCACCAAAAGACTGTTGACCTTCAGCCGCAGGGAGATGTATCAACCGGAGATTCTGGATCTTAATACAGTGGTGCGCGGCATAGAGAAGCTCCTCCGGCGGCTGATCAAAGCGAATGTAAAACTGCGCACGGACCTGACGCCGGAACTGTGGAAGGTCAAGGCGGATATGGGACAGATTGATCAAGTCATCATGAATCTGGGGGTAAACGCCAGCGATGCCATGCCCGATGGAGGGGTGCTTGCTATTAAAACGGCTAACATCGAGTTCGGCGATGCCCCATTGGGAAGCCCTGATGAGGAACCCTTGCCGGGATCCTATGTGATGCTTTCAGTCTCCGATACGGGTGCCGGCATGGACAGGGGAACCATGGCGCGGATGTTCGAGCCCTTTTTCACCACCAAGCCCAGAGGGAGCGGTACCGGGCTTGGACTGTCCACCGTTTACGGCATCATTCATCAGAGCAAAGGCTATATCAGGCCGTACAGCGTACCCGGCAAGGGGACAACCGTAAACGTGTATCTTCCAAGGGCGCACGATGGTGAAGCAAAGGAAAAGGAGGAAGGGACGAACGAAGAGGAGACGCGGAGCGGGGGAGTGGTTCTTGTTGTTGACGATGAGGAGTCGCTCCGCCGGGTGATAGTGAAAGCGCTTCATAAGGAAGGCTACCGCGTCCTCAAGGCGGCCAATGGCGAGGACGCCCTCAGGATCTGCACGGCCTGCGGGAATAAGATTGATGCGCTGCTTACGGACGTAGTGATGCCGGGGATTGGCGGCACTGAACTCGCGGCGGAGATAAAGTCCCGCAATCGGAACATCAAAGTGCTGTACATGTCCGGCTATTCAGAAAAGATACTTATTCAAAAAGGGGTGAAGGTAACGGGCACGAACTTCATACTCAAACCGTTTACACCCGATTCGCTCTGCAAAAAGCTGCGAGAGGCTGCGAAAGAATAATCCCAAGACGTTCAGCAAAAAGAAACGCAGCGCACCGCACCGGCGTCGCTTCTCCGTGCCGCGCATTATTTCATTGACAGCGTACGTCTCTTTGTATAAGTCCGCGTTGGAGTTGATTGCAGTACAGATACATCGATGTAAATAAAATATTATATTGAGGAGGATTACGAACATGAGACTGAAAGATAAAGTGGCGATTGTAACAGGTTCGGGACGGGGAATCGGCGAAGGAATCGTGATGCGCTTTGTCGAAGAAGGCGCAAAAGTCGTGGTGAACGATGTCAATGAGGCGGATGCGCATGCCGTTGTTGAAAAGGTAAAGGCCGCAGGCGGCCAGGCAATTGCCGTCATGGGAAGCGTTGCCTCCCGTGAAGTGGTGCAGGCTATGGTGGACAGGGCTATCAAGGAATTCGGCACGCTTGATATAATGGTGAACAATGCCGGTATTACGCGTGATGCAATGCTGCACAAGATGACCGACGAGCAGTGGGATCAGGTGATCGCAGTGAATCTGACGGGCGTGTTTTACGGCATCCAGTGCGCCGCGAGATATATGCGTGAGAAGGGTTATGGAAAAATTATCAATATATCTTCCACCAGTGCTCTGGGTAACCCGGGTCAACTTAATTATGCCGCCACAAAGGCGGCGGTAATCGGCATGACAAAAACTGCTGCCAAAGAACTTGGTCCCAAGAATGTAAATGTTAACGCCATTGCTCCCGGTATGATCTGGACAGATATGATGAAAAACATGCCGCAGGCAGCCAAGGACAGGATAGATCAGATGCTTCCCATGGTCGTTCCTCTGAATAGAAAGGGCTCTCCTCTGGATATCGCCAATCTGGCCTTGTTCCTTGCCTCGGAGGAAAGCCAGTTCATTACCGGTCAGGTCATATTCTGCGAGGGCGGCATGAAGGCGTAAAGAGAACGTGAAATAACTACCGCGGTAAGAGAAAAAGGACGGCAGTGTACGCCGTCCTTTTTCTGTGTCAGAAAGCCACCTCCGGGAATGACGGTTTTGGAAATCTTCTCCTCCACCAAGAGCCCCCCGTGTTGCGCTTTCCCGGCTCCATAACTTTGCACTGTTTACTTTACAAATTCCGGGTACAGTTTCTTTGCGCATTCAGGACAGAGACCGTGGCTGAAATCGGCATAGGAGTGATTCATGATATAGGTTTCAACCTGTTCCCAGTATCCTTCATCGTTCCGTATTTTCTTGCATGAGGCGCAAATAGGCAGCAGGCCGCGCAGCGTTTTAATGCGGGAGAGTGCCTCTGTAAGTTGGTCAATGAGATGTTCCCGCTCCGCCTCAATTGCTTTACGCGCCGAAATGTCCCGGGCAATAAAAAGAACACCGGCGGGTTTCCCTTCCTCCGTTAAAAGAGAGGAGCGGACCTCGGTCATAATTTCCCTCCCGGTGACGGGTGAAATTGCACGCCATTCATACAGAAGGTGATCCGTAAATCCAAGGCGACGTTGTTCAATCATATCCTTTTGGCGTTCCATAAGGTCAGGAGGGACGAAATCCCGGATATTCAAACCCACTGGATTGAACCCGCCAAGAAATACACGGGTTGCCTCGTTGGCAAATGTAGTCCTGCCGTCGAGATCAACAGTGATGATCATGTCACCGGCCGCTTCTGACAGGCTGCCGTACCGTTCTTCCGATTGACGCAGGGCCCGCTCAACGGCCTTTTGATCCTCGATGTCTCGTATCGCGCCTATGTGAAACAAAACCGAATCATCATAATTTCGGACAATAGTTCCCGCATCGCTGAACCAGCGGTAAGAACCGTCGGCGCAGCAGAATCGATATTCCACTTCATAGGCGCGGGACTGTAAAGGATATTTAGTAAAGGTGTGCCGAAAACGTGGCCGGTCATCCGGATGCACGAGAGTGAGGATATGTTCTTTACTCCAAAAGGTGATATCATCCACCGAGTACCCCGTGAGACGTTCGATGACGGGACTGAAGTAATCATACTGTTCCTCGGGAAGTTTCCAACGATAGGACGCAACCTGAGAGTTTTCCAGTACATGGCGGAATCGTTCTTCGCCTGCTCTGACAATATCCTCAGTACACCGTTGCTCAGTAATATTGTGAACATAGAGGGCGCCGCGCAGTGTGGGCGTCTGTTCGTGTGTCACAGGCACGAAATGAACGGAAAACCACCGGTCATCTCCGGTTGCTTCAAAATGCAGGGGGGTTGATGTTTTTACGGCATCGGCCAGGCGCATCGATTCAAATGATTCCCAGTGGGAGGAAAGGAATGTGATGAGCTCATTCCCCACTGCTTCATGAGGTGAGATGCCCAAATCCGCCGCAAAGGTGCGATTCACGGCAAGTATCGTTCCGTCTATACTCAAAAGCAACATCCCGTCGGGGGTTGCGTCAAAGATCACCTGCATTGCGGTTGTAAACAGTGCTGCTGATTCTGGATTCATGCGTCTAGTCAGGTAAGTCTGATGATATATGCAACATTGAGTTGCGGTGCGCTTTTCGAGGCAGGGCGTGGTATGTGATCACCTGTTAGCCCATTTTCACACGCGGCTGAGTATAGAAAAGATGTATGGGAATGTCAAATGAATCTTGACATAAACGGGCGTAAAAACTATTCAGGATAGAGTAGAAAGTAAGGTTGCATCGATATGGCGGATTTCAAGGCCTGTAGTGAACAATACGCTGTCTTTTATAGAGGAGAGGGGTATGGAGGTATTTGAACTGTATATTAGGACGCACTTTTCTGCGGCCCACGCCTTAAAGGGATATATGGGGGAATGTGCAAACGTACACGGGCACAACTGGATCATCGATGTATTCGTTCGATGCGACAGGCTGAACCACATCGGTATCGGTATGGATTTCAAGGATATAAAACAGGCAGTCAACGATGTCCTGAAATCCGAAGATGAAACGTTACGCCTGGATCATGCAAATCTTGGCGATCATCCGGCATTTGCCGACATAAACCCTACCTCGGAACATATTGCCCGCTACATATACAAGGAATTGGGCAAAAGGATCAATGGAGAGGGTGTGCGGATTTCAAAGATAAATGTTTCTGAAACACCGGGGGCGGGCGCTTGTTATTGGGAAGAGTAGATGGCGCTCCTGGTGAACGAAATATTTTACAGCATTCAGGGAGAATCATCCTATGCGGGTCGGCCCTGTGTCTTCGTGAGACTGACGGGATGCAATCTGCGCTGTTCCTACTGCGATACTCGTTATGCTTACGAAGACGGCTGCAAGATGGCAATCGACGAGGTTGTTTCAGCTGTTATGCGGATCAGATGCCCCCTCGTAGAGGTCACCGGCGGCGAACCCCTTATCCAGAAGGAAACCCCTGTGCTTATTCAGAAACTTCTTGATAGAAACTGTCAAGTATTGCTTGAAACCAACGGCAGCTGGGATATCGGAATTATTAACGAACGATGCGTGAGAATCGTTGATATCAAGTGTCCCTCCAGCGGTGAGCACAATCAGAATACATGGGAAAACATGAACCGGCTAACCGCACAGGATGAAGTAAAATTTGTGATGGCCGACAGGGCGGACTATGAGTATGCAAAAAATGTGGTAAAATACCTCAGACAAATGCAGGTAAAAACGGAAATCCTGCACTTTTCTCCAGTCTTTGGACAACTGGATCCCCGCGAGTTGGCCTCCTGGATGCTGGAGGACCGTGTGACGGCGCGGCTTCAGCTGCAACTGCACAAGATTATCTGGGATCCCGACCAGCGGGGCATATAGGAGCATCGGATGAATGCAAAGAAGGCGGTAATTCTTTCCAGTGGTGGGCTTGATTCGACCACAGTGATGGCAATCGCTAAAGCGGAGGGGTATGAGCTCTACAGTCTCAGCTTTCGCTACGGACAGCGTCATGCCGTGGAACTTCGCGCTGCCGAAAAGATTGCACGGCTGTGCAATGTCAGAGAACATCGTGTGGTTGATCTCGATATGGGGGAAATAGGCGGATCGGCACTGACCGGCACTATCGCTGTTCCGAAAGACCGGTCAGAAAAGGATATTGCCGCTGAAATCCCTGTTACCTATGTGCCGGCCCGTAACACCATATTCCTTTCCTACGCCCTCGCCTGGGCAGAGGTGCTGGGCGCCTCCGACATATTTATCGGGGTGAATGCCGTCGATTACAGCGGTTATCCCGACTGTCGTCCCGAGTACATCGAGGCCTTTGAAATAATGGCGAATCTGGCCATAAAGACAGCCGTGGAAGGGACAATGCAAATAAAAATACGGACGCCGATCATTCATATGGCCAAGTCTGAGATCATTAGGAAAGGCATAGAACTTGGTGTTGATTACGGCATGACCCACAGCTGTTACGATCCTTCTCCGGATGGAAGCGCCTGCGGCTTTTGTGACAGCTGCCTGTTGAGAAAACGCGGATTCAAAGAGGCGGGCGTACCAGATCCCACGCACTATTCCGCCGGATAGATAAAAGTAAATTGTCAGGCAATGTCATCGAAAGGTGGACGCCCCGATTTTAAAGACGGGATATCAGCCTGCCCTGCATGGTTACCAGCAATCGATGTTCGGCCGTTTTTTTCCGCTCCGCGGCACCGGCTTCGGTTGCGAGCGCAGGCCGCACATGATCCAGTTTCTCGTCTGGGCGGGATCGATGACGTCGTCTATTTCCAGACATGCCGCCATATTGATCGCCTTGCCGAGTTCGTAGTGCTGTGCCAAGAGTTCTTCAAACCGCAGCTCGCGCTTTTCCGGGTCTTCGATCGCATCGAGTTCTTTCTTGAACCCGAGGCGTACTGCACCTTCAAGCCCCATGCCTCCGAATTCTCCCGTCGGCCAGGATACGATAAAATCGGAAATGTGAAAACTCCCGCCGGCCATTGCCATGGAGCCAAGGCCGTACCCTTTTCGCAGCACCACACTGAAAATCGGTATGGTGGCGTTGACGGCGTTTGTAAATATACGGCAAAAATGGCGCGCCTGGGCCGTCTTTTCCGCTTCCGGACCGACCATGAAACCCGGGCTGTCAATGAGGACAATCATGGGAATATCAAAGGCATCGCAAAGCTGAATAAAGCGGGAAAATTTGTCGGCGCCGTCGGCGTCTATCGCACCGCCGAGATGGAATACATTATTAGCTGCCAATCCGAACGGCTTTCCTTCAATTCTTACAAGGGCGGTGACTATACCCACGCCGAAATCGCGGCGGAGTTCCAGAACCGATCCCTTGTCGGCCAGTATATCAATGACCTTCTTCACATCGTAGGCCCGGCGCCGCCGTTCCGGAACCACTTGCCGCAGCAGGAGCTGGTTTTCGCACTCCCATTCCGACATGCTCCCTTGAAAATAGGAAAGGTACTTTTTTGCCGCCTGAATCGCCGCCGCATCGTCTTCGACGAGAATATCGACTACGCCGTTTGGTGACTGAACCGACATGGGGCCCACTTCCTCCGGCCTGAACACCCCCAGACCACCGCCTTCAATCATCGCAGGGCCAGCCATGCCGATATTGGAATTTTTTGTTGCAATGATTACGTCACTTTGAGCGACAAGTGCTGTATTGCCGGCAAAACAGAATCCGTTTACAATTCCAACAACAGGTACCAAGCCGCTGAGTTTTGCGTAATGTGCAAATGTCATCAAGTCAAGTCCTGCAACTACCGTGTCCATCATATCCACATCTCCGGGCCGTCCGCCTCCTCCTTCAGCGAAAAGAACCGTCGGCAGCTTCTGTTTGTAAGCAACGGTGAGCAGACGGTCTTTCTTTTTGTGGTTCATGAAGCCCTGGGTGCCGGCAAGGACACTGTAATCATATCCCATTACCATGCAGCGGGTGCTCGATCGATCAAAAAGATGCCCGTTTATAGACCCAATTTTTGCGACAAGGCCGTCGGCAGGGGTTCTTTTGATAAGTTCATCCATAGATTTGCGGCGCCGCTGCGCGGCCATTGTCAGCGCGCCATATTCAATCGAATCATCAGGGTCCATAAGATCATCAATGTTTTCCCGGATTGTGCGCTGTCCTTTTTTGTGGCGTCGTTCCACCATGTCGGGACGTGCCTCGTCCAGGGTATAATTATGACGGGTAATGGATTCCGCCAGGTCGGCCCTGATTTCATTCGGATCTGCCTGCTTGTGGTCGCTCACGTGTGCCCTCCTTTTTCTTTTGAAATTATCACGTGTACGTTTTATAAGCGCAAATCGGTTCAATGTCAAGAAAGGAGGAACAATAACGTAAAAGAGCATAATCAGTGATGGACGATTCCCTGCGAAGGTGATATTTTGTGTCCATACTGTGGGGATAGCGGCCTTAACCGACGGATAGCAAGAAAGCATTACTATATAATCAAGCGGGGAGACGTACTGAATTTCACATGAACAAGGTTATTCCTGTCGCACTGAAGCGAAAAGGACTGTATGAATGGATGACTATTGCAGGCGTGATGCTTACCTACGCCGGCATGTGCGGTGATCTTACTTACGCCTATGGTCTTTTCCTGCCCTCCATGGCTGAGACCTACCACTGGAGCCGTTCGGTCCTTTCCGGTCCCTACGCCGCGTTTGTCATTATTGGTGGATTGCTGGGACCCATCGCCGGTATGACCGTCGCCAGATTCGGCGCCCGCCGGAACATCATTGTCTGCAACAGTATTGCCGCACTCGGGTTGCTGTGCATGTCCCGAGTCGATTCGATATGGCACATCTATTTCTTTTTTGGCCTTATAGGGGGTATCGGTATTGCCTTTGCGGAATTTATTCCACTGACCACCATAATAAACCATTGGTTTGTAAAAAAAAGATCGCTTGCCATGGGGATGCTTTTTGCGTCCGGCGGAATCAGCGGTCTCGTTATGCCTCCGATTATCAGCTGGTGTATTCTCAGCGCGGGCTGGCGCCATGCCTGGCTGTATCTTGGCGGCATCCACATACTCCTCGCCGTAGTGATGGGTGGTCTGCTCATTCGAAATAAACCCGAAGATCTGGGATGGATACCGGAGCACTACGGGGTGTCGACGGCAAAAGAACACACCCCGGAGCTGAAACGCCCGGAAGCCTACCAGACAATTACCGACTGGACGTTGAGAGATGCGCTGCGTACGCCGTCACTTTGGTATATTATAGCCCTTTTTTCGATTGTCCTCTTTGTCCTGAATTTGCTGACGACTCATCAGGTCGCCTATCTGCAGGATCTTGATTTTTCTCCCATGGCCTCTTCGACGGCCCTCGGAGTCATGCTGGGCATGAGCATAATCGGAAGAGTGCTCTGCGGTGTTCTGGGAATGCGGTATGAGGGCAGGTATCTGGCCATGTGTTTTCTGGCTGCTATGGCCATGGGGGTCATCGCCCTTATGCACGCGGTCAATGTTGTTTTTATTTATGTGTATTCGATATTGGCAGGAATCGGCTTCGGCGGTATGATCGTCCTCATTCCCAGTCTCACGGGCGCCTATTTCGGTCGTCTCCACTATTCACAGATCATTGGATGGACTGCGCCCATCGTTACCCTTGTTTCCGCAGTGAGCCCCGTGCTGGCAGGCTACCTTTACGACATGACGGGCGCCTATTCCGTTTCTTTCGCCTTTACCGCAGCGCTGCTCTTTGGCGGCATCATCATCGCCTATCTCGCCCGCCCTCCACAGAGTGTCGAGGTACAGAAGCCAACTGCTCAAGTGTGATTGAACGGACGGGCTTGGCGAATGCTCGGGTAGGCGGCAGCAAAGTGATAAAAAAGGAACGTCGTGTAAAAAATGCGCATTTCGGAACCCCTTCTGGAAACTGTCATCAATGAATTCAATGTCGATGGCAGTTTCGACCATGGAGCCCCCTATGGCGCCGGTCATATCCACGATACCTATCGCGTGGTGTGCCGCGGTAATGACGGACAGTCACCATATCTGTTGCAGAAAATCAATGATAGGGTTTTTCCCCAGATACCGATCATGATGGACACCATCCGAAAGGTGACGCAGATCCTCCGTGAAAGGGTGCAGTCATGCCATGGAGATGAACTGTCGCGCCGTGTCCTTACGTTGGTTCCGACCCGGTCCGGTGGCTGCTTTTGGGAGGATGGGAGCGGCGGTTTCTGGCGCGTGTACCATTTTATCGAAAATGCCCACAGTCTCGAGTACACACGAAACTGCAACCAGATTGAAAAGGCGGCCGGGGCCTATGGCAGATTTCTTGGGGACTTGGCACACGTGCCGGTCACTTTGTTTCAGGAAACAATCCCCCATTTTCACGACGGCAGCCGCCGTTATGCCATGCTTGTCGCCGCCGTACAGCAGGACCTGTGCGGCAGGTCGGCAGAGGCTCGACATGAAATTGACTTCATTGAGAACTATCGATTCATGCTTGATCAACCTCGAATCCTTGCGGCCCGGGGGTGTGTGCCCCTGCGTGTGACCCATAACGACACCAAGCTGAACAATGTGCTCCTGGACGATCACACTGGGGAGGGGCTGTGCGTGATTGATCTGGATACGGTCATGCCGGGCCTGGCCTTGTACGATTTCGGAGACATGGTACGTACAATGGTGAGTGACGTCCGGGAGGACGCTCCTCATCCACATCGGCTGCATATCGACATGCGCCGTTTTGAAGCCCTGACCCGCGGCTTTATGGCCGGGGCAGGGGATGCGCTGCGCTCGGCGGAGATCGAGTCTCTGGTCATGGGAGCCGTGTACATGCCCCTTATCATCGGGACCCGTTTTTTAACGGACTTTCTCACTGGTGATCAATATTTCAAGACCACTCACCGTCGTCACAATCTGGAACGCTGCCGCGTGCAATTTGCGCTGGCAGAACAATTATCGGCTCAAGAAAAAGATCTTCATGACTGTATAAGGAGAATGTGCTGATGACGACAATGGCCTCTGTGGATTGGATGATTCTCATTTCATATTTTGTGGTATCGCTGATGGTGGGGCTGACAGTCTCGAAGAAAGCGGGGAAAAATTCCACCGAGTACTTTCTTGGAGGTCGTGTCATGCCCTGGTGGCTGTTGGGCATTTCGATGGTGGCCACGACCTTTTCCACCGACACCCCCAATCTGGTGACGGATATTGTACGAACAAGCGGCGTGGCGGGCAATTGGGCATGGTGGGCCTTTCTTCTAAGCGGGATGCTTACTGTGTTTGTCTATGCCAGGTTATGGCGCAGGTCCGGCGTCATGACGGACGTAGAATTCTATGAAATCCGTTACAGTGGCAAACCCGCGGCCTTCCTCCGCGGCTTTCGAGCGCTTTATCTGGGCGTGTTTTTTAATATTATGATTATGGCCACGGTGTCACTGGCGGCGATAAAGATAGGCGGCGTGCTGCTGGGGCTGTCGCCAATGCACACCATCCTTATTGCACTGGCAGTGACGGTGGTCTATTCAACCCTGGGGGGACTGCGAGCCGTCCTGATAACGGATTTTATTCTTTTTGCCTTTGCCATGTTCGGTGCAGTGACGGCCGCCGTAGTGGCATGCAGACATCCCGATGTGGGAGGATTGAGCGGGTTGTTTCAGCATCCCAATGTAGCGGATAAGCTTTCTCTGATCCCGGTCCTGAGGGGAGAATCCTGGGCGGCCGACTTTGTCCCGTTGTTTCTTATCCCTGTTGCGGTGCAGTGGTGGAGTGTCTGGTATCCGGGTTCCGAACCGGGCGGCGGCGGCTATCAGGCTCAGCGGATGCTCAGTGCCCGAAACGAAAAACAGGCCCTCAGTGCAACCCTGTTATTCAATCTATGTCACTATGCCCTGCGTCCCTGGCCCTGGATTCTTGTAGCATTGGCATCTCTGGTGGTGTTTCCGGATCTGGCGGCAATCCAGGATCGATTCCCGGGGGTGGATCCGGGCATTATCAAGCATGACATAGCCTATCCGGCCATGCTGACCTTTCTGCCGGTCGGGCTTATGGGATTGGTGGTGGCCTCATTGCTTGCGGCTTACATGTCCACCATGAGCACTCACTTGAACTGGGGGGCGTCCTATGTGGTAAACGATTTTTACAAACGATTTCTGAAACCGCAGGCGACGGAAAAAGAACTCGTGTGCACGGGGCGCATCGCTACGGTCCTGCTGATGGCAATGGCGGGAGGTGGGGCCCTGATGCTCTCCAATGCACTGCAGGCCTTTCATATTTTGCTGCAGATCGGCGCCGGCACCGGCTTGATCTTCATCCTGCGGTGGTTCTGGTGGCGTATCAATGCCTGGACTGAAATTGCAGGGATGACGGTTTCATTTGTTGTGGCCCTCTATTTCGAAGTTATCCACGGATATCTGGGCCTGGAACCGTGGCCGACCCACCTGCGGCTTGTGACGGGCGTTGGGATAACCACCGTCGGATGGGTGCTTGTCACTTTTCTGACCCGTCCCGTCGATATGGATACCCTGCAACGGTTTTACCGGCGTGTCATGCCGGGAGGCAGAGGGTGGAATCCTGTCCTTGAAGCGGCCCGGCGCATGGGCGATCCCATCAGTGAAACCGCCCTCGCCGGGGAATTGCCGCGCGGCATTGTCAGTATGGTCATGGGTTCTTTTGCTGTCTACGGCACTATTTTTGCGGTCGGATATGTGCTCTATGGTTGCTGGATACCGTCCGTCATCGCCACTGCCTGTGCAATTGCGGGTTTTGGAATCCTTTGCGCGGTATGGCGGGGAAGAAGAAGAGGTCATTGACTCATTCTAACTCCATGAAACCTGTCATGTGGTAAAAATAATTAAAAAACCAACTGAAAGGTGATACTAAGGGGGTGTTATGGATCGCTGTGAATTTATAAAAATGATGCTGCTGGATGAACAATGTCTTTACGCAGAAGAAAGGGAAGAAAAACCATGCAGGAAACAGGTATAACATTTGACCATATACACATTATCAGTGAGAATCCTCATGCAGACGCATCGTGGTACGACGACATGCTAGGGGGGACCATTGTCGCCAGCCACGAAGTACGGGGGGCGCCGCAATGTGTGGTCAGTTTCGGAGGCGCCACCGTTATTATCCGCGGCAGAAGACCGGGAGAGGAACTGGGTGTGCGCAAGGCACTGCAATGGGGCATAGATCACTTCGGGTTTCATGTGGCAGGCGATTTCGATGGTTTTTGTGAAAAGATCAGAAGAAAAGGGGCCGTTTTTACCGTTGAACCGACGGATTTCAATCCAACACTTCGTCTTGCCTTCATTGAGGGACCCGATGGTGGTATCATCGAGCTTCTGCAGCGAAAAGAATGAGAAGCAATATTATTTGATGGAGGGGGCATGAAACGGTATGTATTCCTCAGTATAATTGCTACACTCCTGATTCTTGCCGGCGCCACCGCTGCAGCTGCGGCGCTCCCGGCTTTCCAATCAGCCCGGCCCGTTGCCTCTTTCGAAGGGGGAAGTCTCTATTTTTCGGGCAGGGTGCCCGTATTGAATCTTCACGGCGCCTATAGGCAGATGGGACGGCAGTACGGGCATCTCGTTAAGGATCAACTCAAAGAACTCTACAGGATTGCCATTGATGAATACTGCATCGGAGAGAAAGGGTTGTCTCTGAAGACGCTCAAAAGCGCGGCCATGGGGCTTTTCGCGTACTATCCGCAACGGTTCAAGGATATTGTATACGGTATGGCGGAGACCTCGGGATTGTCCCTTGAGCAGCATATCGTGCTTAACGGGATAGAGTTATACGGGTCACTTCCCGGATGTTCGGCTATCGCGGCATGGAGCGATTATGCGGAGGGAGGTACGCTCGTCTTCGGCAGAAACTATGACTGGTACAAGCGATATGAAGATTTTGCAAAATACCTTACAGTGACCGTATTTAATGCCGAAGGCAGTATCCCAACCGCGATTGTTACCTTTGCGGGAGTGATCTATGCGACCACGGGAATGAATGCGCAGGGGCTCTTCCTTGAGTTGAATAACGGATTCCCTTCGGGGGGAGGGCTGTATCATTCAAACAGGGTACACGCTATCGCAAACCTGCTGGCCTTTTTATTCGATTGTTCTACCATGGACCATCTGGATGCCGCCTTCAACTCGACTCGGTCGAATTTTGCCTTTATCATCAACGTTGCCGACAGCAATGGCGCCTGGTCTTACGAGTGGCCGCCCTTTGACATCAGAAAAAGGACCGGTGAGGATAAAGGGTTGCTCGTATCGACAAACCATTTTGTCGATGCCGCATGGGGCATAGTGCTTCAGCAGAATGAGGGGTTCAAATCCGCCCTTAGAAGAAAACACCTTCTTTCATTGGGCAACACACATAAGGGAAGACTAAGCTGCACTGCAATGATGGAGCTTCTGGACATTCCCATCGACAAGGGCGGCGCAACCTGGCCTGCGGAGGATGCAATTCAGACCGTGTACCAGGTGATTGCGGTTCCGCAGGACTTGAAGCTTTGGGTGAAAGTCCCCGGGTTCCAAAACTGGACCGGCGTAGACCTCTCGGCCCTGTTTAAGAAAACAAAAAATGGTGTGATGAATTAAGAGAGTTGTGAAGCATGTACAGGGCAATGTTCCTTTCTTCTGGGCGCGGTCATTACAAGATTATTCGGCATTGAAACCGCCGGCGTCAACCTGGAGAAGATTCGTTAAAAAATAGGGAAGTGTCCCCGATTTGCACTGAAAGGAAGAAATGAGCGTGATCAAAAAGCGGTTTTGCCTTACGCCTGTCATCGCAGCAGCATTCATGGCCGTCGCTGTCCTCATAACGGCTTCGTGCAGTGATTCCGTCGATAATGACGCTATGTGGAAACGCATTGAGCGGGCAGTCGAGACTACCATGGCAGAGAGCGGCATACCCGGTGCACTCGTGGGGGTATGGAGTCCCCTCAAGGGTGATCGAATTATTATGAAAGGGAAGGCCGATATTTCAACAGGGAGGGACATGGCACAGGGCGACCGGGTGCGAATCGCCAGCATTACGAAGACCTTCGTAGTGACGATCATTCTGGAGCTGGCCGATAAAGGGGATCTCCATTTAGAACAGACCATCGATAGATGGTTCTCTGAAACGGAAATTCCCGGTGCACAGGTCATTACCGTTCGCGAACTCTGCGATATGACAAGCGGCATTTTCAACTATTCCGATGATGAGACCTTCAGAAAAATCTATACGGAAGACCCGAACAAGGTCTGGGCGCCGCATGAACTGGTGAAACTGGCAGTTGCCCACCCCTCTTACTTCACGCCCGGGACGGGATGGCACTATTCCAATACCAACACAATAATCATCGGCATGATAATTGAGAAGATCACCGGCAAGACTGTAGAGGAAGAGATAAAGGAGCGCATTATTGACAGATTGAACCTTACGAACACCTATTATCCCCAGGGCACAAATATAGAAGGGATGCACAGCCGCGGGTATGTCGCCGGTGAGGCCGAAGGAGAGGTCATTGACGTGACGGAAATGTTCAATCCGTCAGGCATGGGTGCTTCCGGGGCATTGATCTCGAATCTTGAGGATCTGAAAACATGGATGATTGCCTGCGCGGAGGGTCGCCTGTTAAGTGCATCGATGCAGGAAGAGAGAACCCTCTATGCAGCCGGGGATTACGAGTATGCGGGCGAGAGGATACACTACGGACTGGGGATCATGTGCGCTCAAGGATTTCTCGGTCACCCGGGAGACGGAATCGGCAACACAAATGCGGCGTTTCACTCGCCTGAGAACGGAACCACGGTCGTGATCCTGTTGAACAAGGCCCCGAATCCACAGGATGTGACGGCACTGACACTTTTTATGGACATCGCGCAGATCATGTGACGGGGACACTTACCTGTTTAATGATGTGGTGCCACGACATACACATAACGATATATTTGTGATACACTATTAAAATCAAATAGTTGCCAGTTAAAAATAGGGAAGTGTCCCCAATTGAAAAAGCGGTTGATATAAAAACAATTGAAGGCGTATTATAACGCTGATGCTATAAGCTTATGTAAAATTCCCATCAGACTTTATCACAGTGAAATTAAGGAGAAAACGTATGAGCAGAGCGGGTGCGATGCGATGGTTGTGTGTGATTGTCTGTATTTTTTCCGTCTTAGTTCTTACGAGTCCTGCCGATGCGCTGTCCGATCTTCACGGTCGGATCACCGATTCGAAAACAGGGTACGGCATAGAGGGAGCGCTGGTGGGCATCGACGTTGATCCGGCGGATGGCGTCAACGAACATGCCGCTCATACCGATATTTTCGGTTTTTACACACTGCCCCAGGTGGAGAGCGGGACCTACGAGGTGACGGCCTCCCACCCGGCCTACGAAAGCGGGCTCGTCCCCGATCTCGCATTAGCCGACGCCGGCAGGGTGGAGCAGTCCCTGGCCCTTACGCCGAAATATGTTTTGCCCACCTTCGATGTGTACATGCAGGTCAACTGTGTGGTGACCAGTCTTGCCCTGAAAGACGTCCCGGTGGAAATGACCGTCATACCGGATAAACCCGGCACTTTTGGCGATACGGTGACCCGGAGCGGAAAGACCGACAGCAACGGATTTTTGTACCTCACGGGACTCCCGGCCGGGTTCTTTTCCTTTAGTGTAAACACAGGGGACAGCGCCATACCCGGATGGGAATCCTATCAGGCTGCTGAGCCGTACTATCTGGCAGGTCCCCATGCCGCCGATATCGGCCTTATGCCTGTCTTGAGCTCCATTGATGTGCATGTCTACGGATTCAACCCCGTGACCGAGGAGGAGGGGGTGCTGCTGGAAGGCATCTATGTGGAGGCTACCGGCGTGGATCCGAATTACCTCGATCATGAATTGATGCCCACGCGCACCGGTGTTTCCGCAATCACTAAGGAAAACCCCGAAGCGCAACCTGGTGCAATCATCTGGGATAACAGCCGCAAAGGAAAGGTCAGATTCACCGGGCTTCCCCCTATTGACTGGATGATCGGCTGCAAGCGCCTTGGGTATGAACCGGGAAACCGCCATATCCGCACTGGTAACGATGCAAAATTCATATACGATGATGCGGGCACTATGAGCGTTCGTGTGAATATGTCTATGCTCGACACCCGTCTGACCGTGGTACTGGATTCTGATTACCAGGACCGCAAGATGCTGGACGGGAAAATCACTGTCAGAATTCAAGGACTCATGGACACCAATACGGCCGGAATTGATCGTCAGGGCAAGGTAACATACAATAACACGCTTGACCGTGCAGAAATCGAATTTGACCGGATTCTGCCCGGGACCTACCGGCTGACTGCTGCCGGCACGACGACAAAGAATATCGACATTCGCGCCGGAGATCCAGTAAATGGAGAATTGATAAAAAGTAAAGCTTTTGACATTCGCTTTACCGCCGACACCTATGTGGACGCACTGCCCGATGTCAACGAAAAAGTCGATGTGCATCTTGACCCCTCGCCCATGACATTCCGCGGTCAGCTGGTGCGCGTGGATGAGGAAGCACTGGAGATTAACAGCGGGAATTATATACACCTTCCGACCCGGGCAGCGGGCATTACCTTTCGGGTTTCGGAGTATATGGCCGACATGATTCCTCCGGCCCATCGTGCGGTCACCGTTGATTCAGATGAGAAGGGGGAATTCACCGTTAATCTGCTACCCGGGCTTTACGGCATTGTGGTGCCTGGCATGGATGATTACTGGGGTGAGGCGGTGGAAACGGTTCCCGCAGACGGCAGTGACCGTGAATATGCTGGCTGGCCCTATTATCAGATATGGCCCTTCAGTGCAGCAGAGGCTCATTTCTACTATAATGCAGGAGGAATGCCTGTCAGCTCCGATCAGGAGCTGAGAGGCATGGTGTTTCTTCGTAAAGACTGGATCGATGTGGAATGCAGAATCAGCGTGGAAAAAGATCCAACCGCAAATCAGGTGGTGGCCATTGACAAATCCGAAGGGCCTGGCCATTACATAAAGGAATTGATGAAATATGATGATGTGCTGGAAGAAAATACCACGGTCACGCTTATAGGCCCCAGTGAACAAACTGTTCCCGCTACAAAAAACGCCTATGGTGACCCTGGCGCACGTTTTGTAAGGGTACTGCCCGGCAGTTACCGTGTGGTGTTCAATCATCCGCGTTACACTGTCAGTAACCCGGTTGTTTTTGAATATCTTGATTTCAATACACCGGGGGATTTGCCCCAAAATATGCCTCCCGAATATTCCGCCGGCATTCCATATCCCATGTACCCATTTGAACTCCAGGTACCCGTGGACTGCTCGAAATGCGGCAGTACCGAAATCACAGTTCATCAATGGTCGCCTCCTGCGGAAGAGGGTCAGTCGGGTCAGTACATCGATGCCAGCAATGAAAACATACCGATTTACCTGAAAACAGATTTTGCGGGAGAACGTATTTTTAATTATGGCGGTAATACACCCGGAAGTTCATATAAGGTATGGCTTGACCTGAACGGCTATTTTAATAGCGGCGAAAACCACTGGTATATGCTGGAAGATGATGGCGGTGATCTGAAGGCCGATATTTACATTCCGAGCAGCGGAGGAATTTCCGGCACAGCTGATACTACCACTGTCGATCCTCTGGATGCCGCTTACAATCTGACCATCATCACCCTGGATATTAATGATCCGGAGGGTCCTGCAATTCCCAACGTTACTGTTCCCTTCAGGGACAGTGATGAAACAGTTCGTACATCAGGCAACACATATACGAATCTCACAGGCAGTCTGGAAGTAAAATTTGGGGATATTACGCATCCAAACTGGTCCTATGCCAATCATTATACCCGTTCAGTGAGCATGCCATCGGAAGGGCTTCCCAGCATAACCCTGACGCTTTTTATGAAGCAGGGCGTCGCCATTCGCGGCTCGGTGTCCAACAAGGAGACAGGAAGTCCTGTGCCCGGGGCAAGCATTACTGTAATGAAAAATCGCGGGGACGGCGCAATTCTGGGACCTCCTTCAGGCGCAGACGGAAAATTTGAATACCCCTACACCTGGGACGGCCTGAAGGTCTACTATATAGAGGTCAATGCCAGGGGATATCAGACCTACCGCAGGCGTTTGAACCCAAACGAGGCAACCGTGAATGCCGATGATCCGCGGGCAAAGGATTATAATCTGGATATTAAACTGACTCCTCTTGAGGGACCGGCGGTTGCCGACAGCGACGTGAGTTTTGACCGTTACGGCTCTTTCCTGCCATCAGTAAGCCGGGCCGGAAATCAGAGCGCATTCAACGGCCTGAAGGCGGATGAGCAATTGACCCTTACCTGGGACCTGGCTGCCACACGAAAGAAACATACTTACACTCTGCCTCAGGTTGACGATTCAGAGGGAAATGCCCGCGGTGATGTGACCCTGGAATTTCAGGATGATGTTGCCGAGGTGTGGCTGGTGGATCTGCGAAGTTTTGAAAACAATATCTATGATGACGAGGCTCAGGCGGTTACGGTACCGCCGGAGAACGACCCTCATCTGGTACTTGCCTGGCTGGAAAAGATAAGCCGGGGAGACGCATCTGTACCCAATGTGTTTCATCAACAGGTACTTCGTTTCAGCGAAGGTGCCGATGAGGATCAGAAAAGAGCACAGAATCAGGTAAAGCTCTGGAGACTTCCCCCCGATAAGTTCACTCCTGCCTTTGTGGTCGTATCGCGCATGGGTGCGGTCACCGTCTATCCTTTCCACGAAAAAGAGGCATACCTCGGAAGGGAACTGGCCGGCATGCGCATGCCCCCGTGGATGGGATTCCTGGCGAATGTGCTGGGCACGGTTGCCGGTGCACAGGCTACCATTGCGCAAGTGGAAGAGTTTATGCCGGAGGGCCGTTTTCAGGCGCTGCCCGCGTTTACCGCAGATATCGAGCTGGTGGGTGATTATTATCTGGATTATCATTACGCCGTGGATGTCAATCTCAAGGAAGGAATGGACGGCCCTGCTCAGGGTATGATGGGTCTGGCGCCGGGCATATTGGGACTGGACCTGACGGCAAAACTGGATGCGGGCATGAACGGTCAGGATCGTGAATTCTATATCGGCCTTGAGGGTGGTATTTCCTCAAATAATCTGGATGAAAAGGGTTTTAAACCGTCCTTCTTTAAAAATCTGGGAGTGAGTGTGAATTTCGATCCATCACCCTACGGTTCCATAAGCACCAAAACATCCCAGAGTCTGACAGCCGAGAACAGGCCCAACGATTTTCAGATTACTCATCAGGTGAGCGGCACGGTGGGAGCAAAGGTATCTGTCAGTATTCTGAAGATCCTACAGAAGATTCCCAATGTGGGACAGGTGCTTTTACTGGCGGAAAAGGCACAGGTTATCAACAAGGCCGATGCCTATACGCGGGGTCTTATAGGACTGACTTCGACCACCACCTGGCGTACGGTCTATCCTCACGAGATTGAACATTATGTTGAAGAAGGCTATGGCGGCTCAATTATCGTAGATCCCGAAACTGCTAAACAGCATCAGCTCAGGCGGCACTTTCTGGGCGGTGACGAAAACGCAGAAAACGAACCGGAAGAAGAGAGTCTTAAGACAAAATTTGATATATGCTTCGGTTTTGGCGTGGGGCTGGAGGTGGCGGCACTCGGCAACCGGGTCGGGGCGACGGGTGAAATAGCCCTTGCCGGCGACGACTGCGGAAAAACCAATGAGCCTGCGCTCACCATAGAAACCAACCCGATCGGAGACTGGCCTCCTATACGCCGCATCTCAGGCGACGTGAGGGCCACGCTTAACGCCTATCTGGATGTCTGGCTCACTAAAATCGAAAAGGAGTATGTGTGGAAGGCCATTGAAATCGACATACCTATGGGCGAAAAAGAGGAGGCGGCCGCTCAGGGCGCGCGGGCGCCGATGGCCCTCGCATTTCCAAAGACCACCTTTACGCTGACGCCGATGGAGATCACAGTAAGTGAGGTGAAACGGAGCGAATACCCACCGGCCGATTTTGAGGGAACTGCACCCCAGGTGATACAGAACTTTGTCCCCATGGGAGACTATGCCGGATCGGCGACAGACAATGAGCAGATCATGCTGTTTTCTGATATGGATGCCACGGGGGAAGTCATGCTCCTGAAAGCTGCATTACGGAATACCGGCGCCTGGGGAAATGTGAGCATCATCGCACAGACCGGCGGCGCCATCGTCGATACGGCGGCAGCCGCTGCAGGTGACAAATGGATGGCTGTCTGGAGCGAAATTTCCTCGGATGATACGGCGAACATTTATGCACCATCGACCATCCGCTATGCACTTCGAGACACCTCCGGCGAATGGACCAATCCAGCCACGGTGGTGGACTCCTTGAACGGTCTCGGTACTGAATTGCGGCTTATTCCCCTGGGAAACACTGTGGCGCTGGTCTATCTGGAAACGGACGAGGGTCCCGGCGCCGACACCTTTACCATTCAGGGGACGGTGTGGGACGGGAGCGCCTGGAGTGCGCCGGTGGAGATTTTATCCTACAGCGATCTGACCGATTTCGATGCTGCCGGATCGGGAGACCTCTCGGCTCATCCGGCGCGTATTGCCTACACGGATGCCGGGGGGGTGCTGCATGTAATCGATTGGGACGGGACGGATGCCTTGAAAGACCCCTGCGAGCCGTTGACCGGAACGTCAACGACGGTTGAGGATGTCAGCCTGATCCTCGGCGCCGACGGCGCTCACTATCTGGCCTATTCGGATGAAGAACGCGGTATCGGCCTGCTTGCGGCGCCGACCGGCGCCAATTGGGTGGATCGAGGCATATGCGTTGCCGATATCGATCCGGGGGATCTTAAGATCGCCTTTCTTGACGGTGCCGTGCCGGTGCTGCTCTTCACCTGGACCGAGGGCGGCGGGGTGAGTTCTCTTCATTATGGTTTCACCGCGGCAGACGGAACCGTTCTTGTGGGGCCTGCAGGTCTCACAGGCAACGGCAAGGGACACTATTTTGATGTGATGCTCCTGCCGGAAAGCGGAGAGCGGGCAACAGTGATGACTCGATTCCGGAATAACGCTGTGCAGGAACTCCGTTCCTTTACCCTCGCCTATCCGGACGGTCCGGTGTTCAGTGATATCGATGAGGACGGAGTGGACGACAGAGCGGAGCTTCTTGTGGTCGATGCCGACAGTCAAGACGATATACGCACTGTGTACGATGTGGCGCCGGGTGCCGATTTTGACGGCGACGGATACGGCAACGCAGAAGAGATCAGCGCCGGCGCCGATCCGTCATGGGCCGGAGATCACCCCTGGTACGGCGATATACGACGTGACGGCGTGCTGGACCTGGCCGACGTGATAGCAGGCCTTCAGCTGCTGACAAATACAGGGGGAGCGACTACAGATACCATTGCCGACGTCAACCTGGACGGCTGCATCGGGCATTACGAAATACTGTATGTGCTCCGGACAATTTCTTCAGTGCAGTAATTTAGCGCTCTGTCGATACAGAACAGTCAGCCACGCAATGGGGATGTCGGAAATTGTTTCGACAGTATGTACCCAGAGATCATTCTGGTATGTGATGTAGCATGCATCCCATCTCGAGGTGTCGCGTGAGTAACGGGAATAGGGCCTCACCTATATATCCCTGCATTGACATACAGGGAAAACTCCAGGTAGAGCGCTTATTATCGCATGGATCCCTATCGCATGGACCGGGCGACTTCTTCCTGTAGCGCGATCAACGAAGAGGAGATGAAAACAGGGTAGGGGGGTGTTGTGCTCAGCGCCTTAAGATGTGCCGGCAGTGTCTGTAACTGTGTTCGTGTGAAGTCTTTTATTTCCTCCAGTTTTAGGGGGGGAGCTGTGCGGCGGCCACCGCTCATGACCCTGGAAAGCAGTGGCGTTCCCTTGGACGTTTCGTCTTCCCGTGTCAGCCGGTCTTGTACCATGACGCCGTCGGTAATTTCCCGGAATATCTGTTTTCGACCCGGAATGGTGGCTTTCCCCGACGATTTTTTCATGCGGGGTGTTCCCGCATATTCCATCATTTTATAGGCGCACTCAAGATAGGGTGCGTCTTCCGACGTGTCGAGCTTGGTGCCGATACCAAAGCCGTTGATCGGCGCTCCCCGGGACAAGAGATCTCTGATTCCATATTCATCGAGATTGCCGCTGACAAAAATATTAATATCGACACACCCGTTTTGATCGAGGATGTGACGGACTTCCCTGGATTGAGTGCAGAGGTCGCCGCTGTCAATGCGGACGGCATTCACTGCAATCCCTTTTTCTGCCAAAATCCGTGCCGCCTCAACCGCGTGCTCAGCACCCCTGTGCACATCATAGGTGTCGATCAGAAGCGTGGTGTTGGTGGGGTTGGCCTCGGAAAAATTAAGAAAGGCGTCGAGTTCGCTGCCATGGGCTTCAATATAGGAATGGGCCATGGTGCCGACGAGGGGAATGCCGAATGCGGGTTCTGCGAGAACAGTTGCCGTGCCTCTGAATCCCGCGATATAACTGGCCCGCGCTGCCAGAAGCCCCGCTTCGGCCCCGTGCGCCCGTCTCAGCCCGAAGTCGACCAGCACGGCCCTGTCGGCGGCGGCAAGTACCGCGCGGGCCGCTTTGCTTGCAATAATGGTCTCAAAGTGCAGAATATTGATCAGGCGGCTTTCGATCAGCTGTGCTTCAGGGAGGGGGGCAACCACGCACAGCACCGGCTCGTTTTCAAAAAAGGCCGTTCCCTCGCCTATGGCATGGATGTCGCCGCTGAAACGAAAATGCGCCAGGTAATCGAGAAGATTTTTCGAAAATCTTCCTGTTCCTGCAAGGTAGCGCAACTCCTCTTTCGTGAAGTGCAATTGTTCCAGGAAAGCAAGTAACGTTTCAAGACCGGCGGCAAGGAGAAATCCGCGGTGTGGAGGAAGGCTGCGCACATAAAACTCAAAGACCGCCGTTTCATGCATGTCCCGCGAGATGTATCCTTCCAGCATGGTCAACTGGTAAAGGTCGGTCAGAAGGGGGCTCAATAAAGGGTTCATGATGAAGCACTCAGTCTTTCGGAGGTAATTAACAGCGCGCCCAATCGCACCATCTCTTCAAGCGCCTGCGCACCGTCGCCGGGGGTGACATTGACGGCCCTGATTGCATCGGTCATGACATAGACTTCGTACCCGGCTTCCCGCGCATCCTTCACCGAGTTCAACACGCAGTATTCGGTGGCCAGGCCGCAGATGAACAGTCGTGTAATTCCGAATGACTTCAAGAGTTCGTCTTCCGTCTGTCCGGAAGGAGCGCGCCCCTGCAGGGTTGAATATTGATCGTGCGCAGGATCGCTCCCCTTGGATATGATGACGGCCTTCTCCGGTACCGTGAGGCCGGCGGCAAATTCGGCGCCTTTCGTATCTTGCACGCAATGAGGGGGCCAGGGTCCGTTTTTTTCTTTGAAGGAGCTGTGATGGGCGGGATGCCAGTCCCGGGTAATAAATATCGGAAGTCCTGCATTTCTGAACAGCGCTATGACACGATTGGTTAAGGGGATCACCTCATCTCCGCCGGAGACGCCGAGCGCTCCTCCCGGAAGAAAGTCGTTCTGTATATCCGTGACTGACAGGGCATCCCCCTTCCGCACAAGGACTGGACTTTGAATTGTTGCTGTCATGATATTTTCTCCCGGGCATGGTAGTTGTAGGTACCAATATTCGGCCAAAAATACAACGGGTACCTGAGGAAAGTGAAAAGGGCCGGCCGTAACGATGTGAGGGTGCGGTCAAGCCCTTCAGCTGATATTTTTGTCTGCAGGAGTTTTACGGGTCCCTATTGGGGAAACTCGTCCTCCCCCATTAACGAAAGAGTCCGATCGTATCTTTTTATGGCGTCGATCTTCCCATAGACGAGAGGAAGCAGCGAACCGATGTAGAATTTGGCCGTGTTGATTTTCGCAGTATAGAATCGAGAATCTCCACCGGCTGCCAGCGCATCACATGCGGCCTTGGCCTGCCAGATGAACATCCAGGCCAGAACAATATCACCGAAGATTTCAAGGTAGGGCGTCGCCCACGATTGCGCGAGATAGGGGTCGTCTCCCGAAGCCTGTTCCAGTAGGAACCGGGTAATTTCCTCCAGCGCGGTGATCGATTTTGCGACTTCGCCCGCATAGGATGTCAGCTCATCAACTTTTGACGCCGTTTCGACGGCTGTTTTCATTTCCGAAAGCACGGCCTTCAATGCCGCCTGATCCTTCATTCTGATTTTTCTTCCGAAGAGATCCATGGACTGAATTCCGTTGGTGCCTTCATAAATGGAGGTAATTTTGCAGTCACGTGCAAACTGTTCAACCTTGTATTCCTTGCAAAAGCCGTACCCGCCATGAACCTGTATGGACCGCGTACATATCTCGAAGGCCCTGTCCGTGGAATAGGCCTTGCTGATGGGGGTCATAAGCTCTACCATATTATGCCATTTCGCCTTTTCATCTTCATCGGTGCTGGATGCATCACGGTCCATGCAATAGGCAGTGAACAGGATCGCGGCCCTCAGTCCCTCGGTGTAGGCTTTCATCCACAGAAGATTTCTTTTGACATCGGGATGGGTGATGATGGGAACCTGCACAAAGCTTTTCGTGCCGAATTTACCCCCCTGTTTCCTTTCGCGGGCGAAATCCAATGCGTGCAAATAGGCGGCGCTTCCCTGAGAGAGCCCCTGCAATCCTACCAGAAGTCGCTGTTCATTCATCATGTGAAACATGACTACGATGCCTTTTTGCTCCGGTCCCAAGAGCTCGCCCCTGCAGGCGCCATTGTCGCCAAAATTCAGCACGGCAGTTGTCGAGCCCCGCAATCCCATTTTGTGCTCAACGCCCGAGCAGACAAGATCGTTGGCTTCACCCGGCGTTCCGTCGTCGTTGACGCGGTATTTGGGGACGATAAAACAGGAAAGACCTCGGGTGCCTTCAGGGGCGCCCTCTATCCTTGCAAGAACGATATGTACGATATTGTCCGTGAAATTGTGATCTCCCCCGGTGATGAATATCTTTCCACCGGTAATTGAATAAGAACCATCCGGATTTTTTACGGCCTTTGTGCGTGCCGCACCGACGTCACTGCCCGCCATGGTTTCCGTCAGATCCATGGTGCCACCGTAGGTACCTTCATAGAGGGGTTGCATGTATTTGCGTTTTTGCTCCTCCGTGCCATAGAGTTCGATTACCTTGGCGGCGCTGTGGGTCAGCCCCATATAGGCTGTGAGAGCCATATTCGCCCCAAAAAAAAGTTCGTGCGATGCGAAGCTCACGCAGACCGGGGCATTCTGTCCGCCCACCTCATAGTCGTCGGGAAGGCTCATCCAGCCTCCTTCACAATATTTCTGAAAGGGGGTTTTAAAAATCCCGGGGGCCTTTACGATACCGTCTTCTATGTGGCACCCGATTTCATCTCCCTCGCTGTTGGCGGGAGCGAATTCATTCAAGGCAAGTTTTTCCGCAGTGTCTACAATCATTTCGAATGTTTCTCTCGAGTGATCCTCGAACTTTTTCGTCGTGCATAAATCTTCGATTCCGAGCTGCTCGTAGAGGACAAATCGCGTGTCACGTACATCAACTGTTCTGTTTTCCATTAGCCATCTCTCTCCTTCAAAGAAATTAAGGGGAGAACTATATACAATTATTCGTAAAAATAAAACCTCTATTCAAACATCTTTTTTAAATCATTTTTCAGGATTTTACCCGTGGGATTACGGGGGAATTCGGTCATAAATTCTACGAATTCCGGCACCTTGTATTTGGCAAGCCGCAATTTCAGGTACTCTTTGACCTCGTCGGAAGTCATGGAACCCGGCTCCTTCAGGATTATACAGGCACGTACCCGTTCTCCGAGTGCAGGATCGGAGACGCCGATCACCGCTACATCGGTGATCTTCGGGTGACCTTCGAGAGGAATTTCAATTTCCCGGGGATAAATGTTTTCGCCGCCACGATTGATCATTTCTTTCTTGCGGCCTGATATGTAAAGATATCCTCGTTCATCCATGTAGCCCATGTCACCGGTGTACAGCCATCCATTCCTGATGGCTTCGGTAGTAGCTTCGGGTTTGTTCAGGTACCCGATCATTACTGCATCGCCCTTGATGCATATCTCGCCCTTTTCACCATAAGGAAGAATGGTGTTGTCGTCATCCATGATTTCAACTTCCAGACTGGGATAGGGGACCCCGATGGACGACCTGTTTTCCGGAGTGTTGATACTGGAACTCGTCACGCCGGTTGCCTCGGTAAGACCATAGCCGTCCACTACTTCCACATTGAATTTTTCCTTGAACCCATCGATTAATTCGGGTGGCATCGGTGCGGCGCCTGCGAAGGCGTAGCGGAGTTTCAATTTGTCGTAATCTATCGTAGAGGGGTCCGCAGCATTGTAAATATAGGAGTACATGGCGGGAACGCCCTGTACGATGGTTACTCCATATTTGAGAATTGATGGCCAGAAATCGGATGGCGAGAATGTGCGCCTGATGCACAGGGTCAACCCCATATACAGACACGGATATGTGTACACACAGAGCGGATTTGTATGAAACATGGGCAGGATAATCAGAAAGATGTCACCCGGCCTGCTGACACCCATTCTTCCCCTGTCCTTGCAGATAGTAAGCTGATTTTTATTGGAAAGTAGTATTCCCTTGGGCATGCCGGTTGTTCCGGAAGAATAGAGTAGAAGAAAGGGATCTTCCGGTGACTGTGGGACAAAGCACTCTTCGCTCGAATAGCTGTCGAGAATCTCCTTGAGTGTTCCCGACGCGATGTCAGCTTTGTGGGTGATTGCGGTGAGAACCTCAATCACGACAGGTTGGTGTGCAGACTGTTTCCAGCCTTTGGCGAACTCTTCCATGTAATCGCTTCCCACAAAGGCGACCTTTGGTTTTGAATCTTCGAGAACGTAGGCGATCTCCGGTCCTTTCAACATGTAGTTGATAGCACCGGCAATGGCACCGAGCTTCTGTGCCCCGAACATGGTGTAATAGACATCGGGAGAGTTTAATACCATCACCGAGACGATATCACCCTTGCCAACCCCTTTTTCTTTCAGAAAGTTACCTACTCTGTTCGCGCGTTCATTCACCTGGGCGTACGTGACGATCTCGTCGTAGTACAGTACATAGGTTTCTTCGGGAATCTCCTGCGCCCGGCATACCAGCATTTCCGCGATACTGTCGAATTCAAGGCGCTTCCCCTTCAAAACCTCCATTTCAGTCAACTCAACGATTTTTCGAACATAACGCCTGTCCTTGTCGATCATGTCTCTTCCTCCAAAGATTCGGGTTACAGGTGCAAAGTGCACATGCGTACATCCGCCCTGTACCACAGAATGTATTGTTTGAAAATAGGGGTAAATAATCGGGAAATAGTGGGCAATAAAATGGGGAATCTTTCGTAGCAAAATCAGAGGATCCCGGGATTGAGTCGGGATTCTTTTTTTCAGACAGGTACGTGTCCGAAAATCATTTAAAATGGCCACCGTAGTATTCTTTTTTTGTTGAGGGGACCTCTATTGGCTGTCCGCGAGGCAGTTCACTGCATTGTCAAAAAAGGGTAGACGATGCAGGTCGTCACCTTGATCAGCATCATTTTCCCGGTTGTTGCCAATGCCCGTCAGGCTGCATTCTTCGAAAAATACCCTGTTTTTATTTTGGTTCTAATGTGTCATAATAAATTCCTATTGTATGAAAATATAGTCTCGGTACAGGATAGATAGTGTTTACCTGGGCACAAATGAAATGCGATAATGCGAGTTATAAGGAAAAGGAGCGTACCGATGAGTCTAAAGAAAAAATATCTAAAAGCAAACAATGTCTGCAAGGTCACCTTTAGACTGCCGAAGGAAGCGGCGGAAAGTGCGGAGACAGTGAATCTTGTCGGAGATTTCAATGGCTGGGATAAAAAAGCACATGCGATGAAGCGTTTGAAAAACGGTGACTTTACCATTACGATTGATCTCGATTCGGGACGGACATACGAATTCCGCTACCTCATTGATGGGGAACTGTGGGAAAATGACTGGTCGGCTGACAGGTATAATCCCAGTCAGTATTCATATTGTGACAACTCGGTAGTGGAAACCTGAACAAGGAACCATTTTTGGGAAGCGAGAACAAGACTAGGAAGAAGATCTGCAGGGTATGGGCGCCGGCATCGCAAAGGGTTGACGTCATGTGGAATGGTGAGATGTGTGCAATGTCACCGGGGAACGATGGATGGTGGCGTCTCCGAGTACCCGAAGAAAAAAAGGAGACAGACTACGCGTTTTATCTGGATGGAAAGGGGCCCTTCCCTGATCCTCGATCACCCTGGCAGCCGCGGGGGATTCATGGCGCTTCAAGGACCATCGACCATTCCAGTTTTTTCTGGAGCGATCAGGGATGGCACCCGACGCCTCTTTACAATGCCGTTTTTTACGAACTCCATGTGGGAACTTTTTCCCCTGAAGGTACCTTTGATGGAGTGATCACGCATCTCGATCATCTGGTTGATCTGGGTATTACCCACATAGAACTTATGCCGGTAAACGGTTTTTCGGGAAATCGCGGCTGGGGATATGACGGTGTCAATCTCTATGCACCACACGAAGCGTATGGAGGACCGAAGGAATTCAAGCGTCTTGTCAATGCGTGTCATACCAGGGGACTGGCAGTCGTACTCGATGTGGTATATAACCACTTTGGCCCCGAAGGGAATTACCTCCTTCGTTTTGGACCCTATTGCACAGACAGATACCGACAACCGTGGGGAGCGGCGGTAAATTTCGACGGGCCGGGAAGCGATGAAGTACGTAATTTTATATGCGATAACGCACGTATGTGGTTTCGGGACTATCACATTGACGGTCTGCGACTTGATGCAGTGCATACCATTTTGGATACTTCGCCGGTTCATATACTGGAGGAACTGAGCGTAATGACTGCACAACTTCAGGCAGAACTGGGACGACGGTTTGTGCTTATCGCCGAAAGCGCACTGAATGATCCCCGAGTCGTTAAGCCTTTGGAAACAGGAGGTTTTGGACTGGATGCCCAATGGAGCGACGATCTTCATCATGCCCTTCATGCGCTGCTTACGGGTGAACGGGACGGATATTATATAGACTTTGGTACAATAACCCATATAGCAAAGGCATTGAGAAACGGATTTGTCTATGACGGCATCTATTCCAGGTACAGACAGCGATCGCAGGGTCGGCCAGTGGAAAACCTGCCGGGGTGGAAGTTTGTCGTGTATCTGCAAAACCACGATCAGGTGGGAAACAGGGGCAGGGGAGACCGGCTCGGTCACAGTATGAACACAGGATTGCTTAAAACAGGTGCTGACCTTGTTCTGCTGTCCCCTTTTATTCCGCTTATTTTTCAGGGTGAGGAGTGGGGAGCGTCGACCCCGTTTCTTTATTTCACGGATCATGGCGATCCTGTGGTATGTAAGGAAGTGTCGGAAGGACGAAAAAGAGATTTTGCGTCTTTCAGATGGCCTAAGGGAGACTTCCCCGATCCGCAGAGTCCGGCAACATTTCAGCACTCAAAACTTGACTGGGAAGAGTGCGAAGACAAGGCACACCTTTCCATGCTTGAATGGTACAGGCGACTGATTGCACTTCGAAAATCGTTTGCATTTTTCCGGGACGGCAGGCGTGACAAAGTCCGTGCCGCTTTTGATGAAGAGATGCGCTGGCTGCGTGTCGAAAGAGGACCGGCAACAGTGGTATGCAACCTTTCGGAACAGGGGCGATGGGTTCCACTGACGCCAGGCCGGATGCGGAATGTCATGCTTGCTTCAACGGAAATTCCCATGATAAGTGAAGATGCGATATTGCTTCCACCAGAGAGTCTGGCGGTGCTTGGGCCGTGCGGTGTAAAGGGTGTTGCGTGATATGTGGCGCAGGCGGTCAAGCGGCATTCTCCTCCCCGTGTTTTCCCTTCCCGGTGAGTACGGAATAGGCGACTTCGGAGCTGAATCCTTCCGTTGGATCGACTGTTTGCATGAAAATTATCAAAAGTATTGGCAGGTACTCCCCCTGAACGCGTCGCTAAGTCATTCACCGTATTTCGTTTCATCCGCCTTTGCAGGCAATCCTTTCTTGATCAGTCCGGAGCGTATTGCCGAGGAGGGTCTTTTAAAAAAAGAGGAGACGGTACAGGGATCATTTGAAGCACACCACAAAGTCTCCTACGAAAAAGTTGCTTCCTGCAAGAACGCACTGCTTCGCGTTGCCTGCGGGCGTATGCGTTCACGACAGGGGCTTGAGAGTGATTTCCTGAGGTTTTGTGAAAATCATAGAAAGTGGCTCGATGATTTTGCCCTCTACGCGGCCTTGAAGCGGCATTTTCATAATCGGCCATGGCATTTGTGGCCAGAAGAGATTCGCGATCGAAAGACAACAGCACTGCGGAAAGCTGAAAAAGAATTAAAAAAAGAGATTTGCTTCGAACAGTTCATCCAGTATTGTTTCTATAGGCAGTGGGAGGGGCTGAAACAATACGCCAATGAAAAGGGAATACTCATATTCGGCGACCTTCCTTTTTATGTGGCTGCAGACAGTGCGGATGCGTGGATTCATCCGGAATATTTCAAATTAACCGCCTCTAAACGCCCAAGGAAAATCAGCGGCGTGCCACCGGATGCTTTCAGCCGTACGGGACAGGTATGGGGAACACCTGTGTACCACTGGAAGAAATTAAAAGAAGATGGGTATTCGTGGTGGATCGATCGTATCCGTCATAATCTCAGCCTTTATGACCTGCTGAGGATCGATCATTTTCGAGGATTTGTTGCATGCTGGGAAATACCTGCCAGTGAGAAGACGGCGGAAAAGGGAAAGTGGGTAAAGGCGCCGGGTGATGATTTTTTTGGGCGGATGTTTCAATCAATTCAAGAAGGTGCACTTATCGCAGAGGATCTTGGGATGATCACGACAGATGTGTCGGACTTACTTCAAAAATACCGTTTTCCCACAATGAAGGTGCTTCTTTTTGCTTTTGGAGGAACTGCTGCGGAAAATCCTCATCTTCCGCACAATCATGTGCCTAATTCAGTGGTCTACACAGGTACACACGACAATGATACGGTGCGCGGCTGGTTTAAGGAGCGGGCGACAGAGGAGGAGAAGAATAACTTTTATGCCTATGTGGGAAGAAAGGTGCCGGAATCGCAGATTTCACAGGAGATGATGCGACTTGCATTTTCGTCGGTCAGTTCCATCGCGATACTTCCGTTTTGTGATATCCTTGACATGGGTAATGAAGCACGTATCAACAATCCGGGCCATGCTCACGGAAACTGGCTCTGGCGTTTCCGGTGGGATGATGTGACGTCAAAGCATTGGAGGCAGCTTCGACGGCTCACCGTCACGTACGGCCGTGATTCAGAGTAATGTCTATTGTATTCGACATGTTTTCATACGTTGAACGACAGAAAAGCCGAACGAAATAAATGTTACCAAAATGTATTGCCGTTACGCAGTTTCTACATTTATGTAGTAATTAAAGCGACACGACTGTACAACGTGGCTATGCGCATAGGGTGTAATTAGTCTAATATATTGATATTAAATGCATAAAAGTCTATTGTTCCTGCAGGCCACGGTAAAAAATATTATCGGCACGCTAATTGCTGGATGGACTTACAAAGGCGAACCTTTACATACATACCAACAGTAATGAAGAGGAGACAGTGATATTATGGACGGCAACAAGGCACGATTACAGGCGGTGACAGCACTGGCTGAACCATGTAAGCTTGAAAGAAAATTTGACTTTATCGGCGATTCAGCGCAGGAGCTATTCGGATCGAATGTCTTCAGCCTGCGCGTCATGAAGACGTGTCTCCCGAAAGCCGTATTTAAGTCGCTTAAGGAAACTATTGAAACAGGGAAACCACTCGACGAAAGTATCGCCGACGTAGTGGCTGCGGCAATGAAGGATTGGGCAATTTCAAAAGGCGCAACCCACTTTACTCATGTATTTTATCCATTGACCGGCTTGACCGCGGAAAAACACGATTCGTTTCTGATCCCGGACGGTGAAGGGGGCGCTGTTACCGAATTCACGGGGAAATCACTTATTCAGGGGGAACCGGACGCATCGAGTTTTCCCTCGGGGGGCATTCGGACAACCTTTGAGGCGCGGGGATACACTGCATGGGATGTGACAAGCCCCGCGTACATCATGGAAAATTACAATGGTTCGACCCTCTGTATTCCGACCGCATTCATTTCATGGACCGGTGAGGCCCTTGATAAAAAGACGCCATTGCTTCGCTCCATGCAGGCGCTTGACAAAGAGGCGAGGAGAGTATTAAGGCTTTTCGGACATGAAACAATTTCAAAAGTGATCACCTTTGCAGGTTGTGAACAGGAATATTTTCTAATCGATCGGAGATTCTATAATGCCCGCCCCGATGTAATGCTTGCGGGACGTACGCTCTTTGGAGCGCCGTCTCCGAAGGGGCAGGAGTTTGACGATCACTATTTCGGTGCTATTAATGAACGCGTTCAGGGATTTATGATGGAAGTGGACCGTGAACTTTTTAAATTGGGCATTCCTTCACGGACCCGTCATAACGAGGTGGCGCCAGGACAATTTGAACTTGCACCTCTGCACGAACCGGCAAATCTTGCGGCGGACCACCAGCAGATGACTATGACCGTTCTAAAAAAAGTGGCCGAAAGAAACGGTCTTGCCTGTTTATTGCACGAGAAGCCCTTTGCAGGCATTAACGGATCCGGGAAACATCTGAATTTTTCAATCGGGAATGAAACGCAGGGGAATCTATTCGACCCGGGAACAACGCCTCATGAAAATGCCCAATTTCTTGTATTCTGTGCAGCGGTTATTCGAGCGGTACATTTGAACGCGCCTCTCTTGCGGGCTGTGGTGGCATCTGCGGGAAATGACCACAGGCTGGGCGCCAACGAAGCGCCCCCGGCAATTATGTCCATCTATCTGGGTGGCGAACTGACAAGTATATTTGAGCAGATTATTAAAAATGAAAAAAAGTCGGCCAGGAAAAACGGCGTCATCAACGTCGGTGTCGACACACTGCCTGATATTCCCCGTGACGCAGGCGACAGAAACAGGACAAGTCCCTTTGCTTTTACGGGTAATCGCTTCGAGTTTCGTGCCGTCGGATCAAACCAATCGGTGAATGGACCCCTGACTGCCCTGAATACCATCCTGGCCGATTCACTTGACTATATCGCCACTGCAATTGAAAATACTGTGAAGAGTGATCCGAAAAAGCTGCATGACGCAGTACAAATGATCGTCAGGGACATTATAGAGACGCACGGTGCGGTAATCTTTAACGGGGACGGCTATACCGAAGAATGGCAGAAGGAAGCAGCAACCCGTGCTCTCCCAAATCTGAGAACAACCGTTGAGGCACTTCCTGCTATTACCGACAACGATGTAGTTGCCATGTTCATAAGGCATAACGTACTCTCATCAGTGGAACTGAAAAGTCGGGAAGAAGTCTATTTTGAGCAGTATTGCCTTTCCGTGAAGGTGGAGGCACATTTAACATCAAAAATCGCGAAAACTGTGATATTTCCTTCAGCAATACGGTACCAGAGCGAGCTTGCCAAAACCTGTGCCGATCTGAAAGCGGTGGGATATACCTTCGATACGAATACGCTGGACAGGGTAACCGGCCTCGTGAAGGAGCTGCAGGACAGTATTGCCGCTCTGGACAATGTGGTTGCCAAAAAAGATACGGCATCTATCATAGCACAGGCCGCGCGCTATAAAGACGAAATAATTCCTGCAATGAATAATGTGAGAGGAGTTGCGGATCTCATGGAGGGAATTATAGCCGATGACCTCTGGGTGCTGCCAACGTACTTTGAAATGCTGTTTGTCAAATAGGATCTGTGTAGGTAAATGAATGATCAAATAAGCACAGACATGACAACTGAAAAATACTTGACATGAATTGTAAGCCCGGAGTATATATTCTCATTGAGATGGAATGGGGAGAAGTGCTGAACATGAATCGTAGCAGATATTGTGAGTTGAATGTACAGGGCTGGTGGTGGCGGACCAACATAGGGGTCTGCCGACGTAAATTCCCATTGTGAGTAACTGAGACAGGATACTGTTAATAAGGGGACCGTAGGCGGAGCCGTTGCCTACGGTCCTTTTTTGCAAAAAAGGGGCCTGGAGAAATCCACGACCCCTTTTTTAGCACAGCCAAAAAAATCAAGGCAGGTTATAGTTGTACTACTCGCATGTGAGCCTTTGTGTTATGTGTGCGATATAGAATGGAGGATCCAATATGCAGAAACCGTCAATGAATGATGACATATGTAGTCCGATTTCCATGCCGGATGAGAAAGGTCATTTCGGTCTCCATGGGGGACGCTACGTGGCTGAAACACTCATGAAGGCACTCCTCGAACTGGAAGACGCCTACAGAAAAATATCCCCTGAGCGCATGTTCCAAGAGGAACTCGGTGTATTGCTGGCTGACTATGCCGGTCGTCCCACCCCTCTGTACTATGCCCGTCGATTAAGTGATTATATTGGCGGTCCCCGAATCTACCTCAAACGGGAAGATCTGACCCATACCGGTGCTCATAAGATAAACAACACGCTGGGACAGGTGCTGCTTGCCCGGTGGATGGGGAAAAAAAATGTCATTGCTGAAACAGGCGCCGGTCAACATGGTGTTGCCACCGCGACGGCGGCCGCTCTCTTCGGTATGACATGCAAAATATTCATGGGAGTAGAAGATATCCGGCGGCAGGCACCCAATGTGCTTCGTATGAAACTGCTTGGAGCGGAGGTACTGCAGGTTGAGTCGGGTGCCGGCACACTGAAGGATGCCATGAACGAAGCCATGCGATACTGGGTGGGAGCGGTAGAAGACACGCATTACGTCATTGGATCGGTTGCCGGTCCGCATCCCTATCCCATAATGGTAAGAGATTTTCAAAGGATAATTGGGGACGAAGTAAAAATCCAGATGAAGCACTCCCTCGGCAGAGTTCCCGATGTGCTTGTCGCATGTGTGGGCGGGGGAAGCAACGCAATGGGATTGTTCTATCCATTTTTGAATACACCGGTGGAGCTGGTGGGTGTCGAGGCGGCCGGAAACGGCATCGCCTCGGGCAAACATGCAGCGACACTTGGCGAGGGATCACTGGGGGTGCTTCATGGCTCAAAATCCTATGTGCTCCAAGATGAAAACGGACAAATCAGGGAAGCACATTCCATTTCCGCGGGACTTGATTATCCCGGGGTAGGTCCCGAACACTCATTCATGAAAGACACGGGGAGAGCACGCTATGTCTCGATTGATGATGACGAAGCGATGGAGGCTTTTCATATACTGTGCCGTCTGGAAGGTATCATTCCGGCACTGGAAAGTTCCCATGCCGTTGCCTACTGTCTGAAGGATGCGCCTCACATGTCAAAAGAAACAGTGATGGTGGTGAATCTGTCAGGAAGGGGAGATAAAGATCTGGGAATTGTATCGGATTATGAACAAAAGAAAGGGGGCAAAAGCCGATGAACAGACTGGACAGACGGTTTGCCGAGCTGAAAAAGAATGCCGGGAAGGCACTGGTAGGATTTGTTGCAACAGGAGATCCCACATTGCAGGTTTCACTTGAACTTATCACGGCCATGTGCCATGCCGGTCTTGATATTCTCGAACTGGGCGTTCCCTTTTCCGATCCGACGGCTGATGGGCCTGTCATACAGCGTGCTGCAGCACGGGCATTGAGGGCAGGTGCAAGCCTGTCGAAAGCCATTGAAATGACGAAAATACTACGGGAGAAAACTGACATTCCCATCATCCTTTTCAGCTACTACAACCCTATTTTCGCCTACGGAGCTGAATCATTTTACCGTGATTCACGTAATGCAGGGGCTGACGGTGTACTTGTCGTTGACCTGTCCCATGAAGAGTCGGGAGAACTGACGAAGTACTGGGAGAGGGATGGCGATTTTTCGCTGATTCGTCTCGTGGCGCCTACCACACCGAAGGAAAGGATGAGAGAAATTACAAAAAATGCATCGGGATTCCTCTACTTGGTGTCAAAAACCGGTGTAACCGGAAGCGCCGGCGTGAATACAGACAGCGTGAGGGCTCAAGTACATACATTACGGGCCGTTTCAAACCTGCCTATATGTGTAGGATTTGGTATTTCAAGTCCGAGCGATGCGAAAGCGATTGCACCCCATGCCGACGGCATCGTGGTGGGCAGCGCCTTCGAACGAACAATAGAGACGCATCTGGATGATCCGGGGCTGGTCCAGCGGCTTGAAGTACAGGTAAGGGAACTGAAGACGGCATTGACACCGGTCGTCGGGAACGCAAGGGAATAAAATTGCGCGCAGTGACGCGGTGATATGCATTAATAAAAATAGATGCATCACCTTTACAGTGTCAGTAAGGGGGAAAATCGACAATGAGAAAAAACTTAACTAAAAAGGAGAGAAAGACATGATCACTGCACTTGTGCTTTTTAAGGCGGAAAAGGGCAAGATCCAAAAGCTGGCGATGCAATTGGGGACCATCGAAGAGGTAGTGGAAGTGCTTTCCATTACAGGTGAATACGATCTCATGGTAAAGCTTCAGGTCCGGGAGTACGGACATCTTTCCGATATTGTCACGGACAAAATGCAAAATACTGACGGAGTGACGGGAACGAGAACAATGATGGCCTTCAAGACGTACAAATTCCAGGAACTCGGTGAGGGTGCACCCACGACAATGATGGTTCCCGGGGCGGAAGAAGACATGGACGTACTCGTGGAGAACGGCAAGAGTACAATCAAACCGGTTCTTTCGAAGCTGACTGAAAACTTTGATCTGGAGAAGAGCGAAATTTACAGTGTTATTGATGCGATTCACGAAGGTCAGCTGTCGGATGTGCAGATCGCCGGGTTCCTGGTGGGACTCCTCAGCAAGGGTCCGAGCATAAAGGAGGTAGCCTATATCGCACAGGCGATGCGAAAGAACTGTATCCCCATGCCTGTATCAGTTGATTCGGAGCTCACTGATACCTGCGGTACCGGCGGGGGGTTGACTACCTTCAATGTCAGTACGGCAAACGCGATCTTGACCGCATCGGCCGGTGTGCCCGTGGCCAAACACGGCAGCCGGTCAATATCCTCCCCCTCGGGGAGCGCCGATGTGCTTGAAGCGCTGGGGGTAAAAATTGATTTACAACCGGAAGAAGCATCCCGGCTGATAGAAGACATAGGGATCAGCTTTATCTATGCGCCTAATTTCCATCCTGTTATGCTCAAGGTGTTCGGTCCTGAGAATCAGCTGGGCATAAAGACAATATTTTTTACCATCATAGGGCCTCTCATAAATCCGACTGGTGCCCGCAACCATATGATCGGAGTATACAAGCCTGAACTGGTTAACATGATGGCAAGCGTGGTGACGGAGATGGATTTCAATCATGTCATTGTCGCCCACGGGCTTGACGGTCTGGATGAGATATCACTAATTGGAAAGACCTCAATTGCGGAAATCAGAGGCAAAGAAATCAAATACTATGAAGTCGCCCCTGAGGACTTTGGTTTTAAACGCTGTTCCCTGAAGGACATCGCTGGCGGTTCTCCCGATTTTAACGCGAAGGTGATTCGTGACATCTTCTCCGGTGCGGAACGTGGTCCCCGAAAGGATTTTCTGATCCTTAACAACGCAGCCACGCTCTATGTAAGCGGCAAGACGTCAAGCATTCAGGATGGGGTTGCCCTTTCCCGATCTCTTATCGATTCCGGGGCAGGTACCCGCAAACTGGAAGAACTGGTGGAAAAATCGAATGCCTTTTGATAGTATGCCGCTATGACGACGAGTACAAATATGTTATCGCGAAACAAAAAAACTACACTTACAGCGTCGATACGAGCACGACAGCATGAAGGACTGTTTCCTGTTATATCAGAAGTCAAGGTACGTTCAGACAAGGAGGGCGATCTGCTGCGCGGACGAGATCCGGTCTCGCTCGCCTGTGAGATGGGACGGTCACCCGTAGCCGGAATAAGCGTCGTGACGGAACCGGATCATTTCGGCGGTAACATGGATTTGCTGCGTGCAATTACCGCAGCAGTGGATCTGCCCGTGCTCCATAAAGACTTTATAACTTCGGAGCGGCAAGTAGAGGAGTCGGCAGCTGCTGGAGCATCAGCCATGCTGCTGATCGCAGCCATGCTTGAAACAACCCAAATCGCACGACTGATAGCCTGTGCCAGGCAATGCGGTCTTGAAACCCTTGTGGAAGCACACAACTTGCGGGAGATAGAAAATATAACTGTACTTCCGTTCAACCTGATGGGAATCAACAATCGCGATATTACCATCTTTGAAGTTGACGACAGCGATGTGGGCAGGACGGAGGCACTTGCCCGCTTCTGTAAAAATAATCGACCTATTATCAGCGAAAGCTCGATCAGTTCGTGGAACGATGTGCGGCGCGCCGGCAAGAGTGGCGCCGATGCCGTGCTTGTTGGCACGGCGGTACTCAACGCACCATCAATTTCCCGGTTTTTACAGGAACTGACAGCGGTGGGGTGGCCACCATGACGCGGGTTAAAGTATGTGGTATGACTGCAGGAGAAGATATTTGCCTCTGTATTGAGGCGGGTGTCGATGCCTTGGGCTTTGTGGTGGAATATCCTGTTGACGTACCATGGAATCTTGACAGACAACAGGCCCGGATACTGATGCAACAGGTGCCACCCTTTGTGTCGCGGGTACTTGTGGTGGGTGATGATCCGCGGACAGTTATCACACTGGCGGATCTGTTGAAGCCTCACGCGGTCCAGCTGCATGGCAAGGAATCACTTTCACGTACGTCGGAACTTGTTGCCGAGCTTCATGCACGTGGTATTTCGGTGATAAAGGCACTGCGTATTTCTATCGAGACGGGAAAATGCACAAATGCAGCAGAAAATCCCCTCGATGCCGCAGGACTTATTGAGGATGCCGGTGTCGATGCATTGCTTCTGGACTCGGTGACTGATGGCCGCCCGGCGGGAACAGGCCGTACCATAGATTGGGGTATTGCACGTCAGATCAGAAAAATTGTGAAGCTTCCCCTTATCCTTGCGGGCGGCTTACGCGCAGAAAACGTCGGGGAAGCCATTGCAACCGTCAATCCCTTCGGAGTCGATGTGATCAGTGGTGTCGAAAACCCTGTGGGGAGAAAAGATCCCGAAAAGATACAGGCGTTTATCAACGTAGTGACCACAGCCATACCCCACAGGTAGAATCAATGGCCACAGACGGGGGGCAATCGATATTTCATGATCTCAGAACATGAGTATTCTTGTTTTTTCTCGCGTTTCCTTTTGACGATTTGGCCAATGCATTATTGAATTACCGCGTTCGTTTTACCATACCTGCATGTTCAGGTATGCTTCATGGGGTTTTATTCAAAATCTCACCATTATGTATGAAATTAAAAGGGGAGGGGGAGAACGAATGCAGATGGCAACAGACAGACTGCGGATGTTACTCATTTACACGTTTATATTTCTCATAGCGTTTGTATGGGTTGATGAACTGATCGATATGCCCTGTTTTACTTCCGGCAGCCAGCCAACACCCATAAATTGGGTCGAAGCGCTAATTGAGACGATGGTGATTGCAGCGGTGGGCTTCCTTACGGTAACACGATTTTTTTTCAAAGGGAGAAGCAAAGAGCCCCCGCGGATTAGCAAGGGAAGAACGGTATACCTGGATGACGGTATCATGTTCGTTTCTGGGGTTGTGTTGCATGGTATGGCTGAATGAAATTATAGACGTGCCCTATCTTCTTTCTCCGTCAACGATGTAAAGGAGACAGATTAAACGCATCAAAACAAATCATATAATGCGTCAATAAAGTACAACAGGCTCACAGTGATGAAGGAATGCTGAAAAGTCACAATGGACATAACTGCTGACATTATTCTTTTGATCGTTGCCGCGTTTTTCAGCGGTCTCCTGATGCAGAAACTCGGCCAACCCTTAATTCTCGGTTATATGCTGGCCGGCGTTATTCTCGGTCCCTATACGGGGGGATTCACCGTTTCAAGTATCCGTGAAATAGAGCTACTGGCGGAAATTGGTGTCGCTCTGCTTTTATTCGCCCTGGGACTTGAATTTTCCTTTAAAGATCTAAAAGAAGTAAAAAAGGTCGCCCTTATTGGGACCCCCATTCAAATACTACTGACCACGGGGCTCGGTATGGGAATCGGACGTTTCATGGGGTGGGAACCGGGTCAATGTCTCTGGTTCGGTGCGCTCATTTCTCTTTCAAGTACAATGGTAATCCTGAAAACATTGATGAACCAGGGATGGATAGGCACATTATCAAGCAAGGTGATGGTGGGGATGCTGCTCGTTCAGGATCTGGCAGTGGTTCCCATGATGATTATCCTCCCGCAGATACACACTCATGAAATCGGTCTGCCCGCACTCGGGTATGCCGCGGTAAAGGCGGCGTTCTTTATCACGGCAATGGTAGTCCTTGGCACAAAGCTCCTGCCACGACTGATGACCTACATAGCCAAACTGGGCTCGCGGGAACTTTTTCTGCTGGCGATTACTGCCATAGGGCTTGGAGTAGGCTATTTGACCTATTTGTTCGGTCTTTCCTTTGCCTTTGGGGCCTTTGTAGCGGGTATGGTGTTAAGCGAATCAGATTACGGCCACCAAGCTTTGAGTGATATTATCCCGGTCAGGGATCTTTTTGTGCTGCTTTTTTTCGCCTCTGTGGGTATGTTGCTGGATCCATCCTTTCTCCTGCAGCATTGGAAAGAGGTAATGCTGCTCGTTATTCTGGTAAGTGCGGGCAAGGGATGCATCTTAGCAGTACTCTCACGGTTCTTCGGTTACGGCAATGTGGTTCCTTTTGCCGTTGGGCTGGGGCTGTTTCAAATTGGGGAATTTTCCTTTGTCCTTGCGCAGGTGGGCCTGGTGACAGGCTCAATCAGTCGCGATCTCTATTATTTTGTTCTCACCACTGCCGTGATCACGATGGTACTGACCCCGCTTATATCAGGCCGGACGGCACAGTTATATGCACTGAAAAAACGATGGTTTAAACACGAACCCCTCGAAACAAAAAATATACCTGACACAGGTCTGCAAGGCCATGTGGTTATCGCAGGCGGCGGTCGCGTGGGCTATCAGATTGCAGAGGTTCTTAAGCGGCTGGGGCTTCAAAGTGTGATCATCGAAATTGACCAGAGGAGAGTCGAACAGGCAAAAGTAGCGGGAATACCTGTTGTATATGGAGATGCGGGGCATGAGATTGTACTTGAGGCTGCCCAAATTGCAGACGCCAGTCTACTCGTGGTTACCACGCCATCAATCGTGGTGGCGCAGTCAATTATCAAACATGCAAAGCTATGTAATAACGAAATCGAGGTGGTTGTAAGGACATCGGACGACGAATTTTTACCTGTCTTTGCAGAGCTGAATGTGAGAGAGGTGGTTTTGCCTGAATTTGAAGCCGGGCTGGAGATGACTCGTCAGGTGCTTCTGGATCTCGGGATACCGGTACCAGAGATTCAACAATGCACGGAGACGATGCGGCAGGAGCTTTTTGGAACAATGTTCAAACCGGTCAGAGGTTACAAAACATTGGGACAGCTCAGGGCTGCGGAACAGCAATTCGATCTTCAATGGGTATTGATTGAAGGCGCCAGTCCACTTGTCGAGAAATCAATCGGAGAAGCAGAGATCAGGAGAACAACAGGAGCGTCAGTTGTTGGAGTGATCCGTGATGAGATACTTGAGCACAATCCGTCGACTCACTTCCGGTTTCGGGTAAATGATCTGGTTGCAATCATTGGAACCAACGAAGCACGAACAGCCTTTCGGCAGATGGTGAGGGTTCATGAAGGGCATTAGCACCGGCTGTAATTACGATAGTAAGATAAGAGACGCACAAATAAAAGTAGTGTGCCTCACGAAAAGAATTGAACGGGAGAAGTTATGGGAATAGGGGTACTGTTTTTTCTGGGGCTTGGCGTTATTTTTGCGATCTCTCTGCTTTATTTGTTGATTGTGGCGCTCGTTCCCGGGATAAAGGTGCACGCAGTGCCATTGACAAAAAACAAAGATATAAAAGGAATGAAACCCGATCTGCCCCACACCGGCCATAAAACGGATGTGTCATTTGCTGTCAAAAACACAAAAATACGTGGATGGCTCTTTCTTCCCAAAAACATAGTTGAGCCGGTCGCCTGTATCGTAATGGCTCACGGGTTTGGCGGAACCAGGGATATGGGGCTGGAATCGTATGCGATCCGTTTTCATAAGGCCGGGTTTGCGGTACTGGTGTTCGATTACCGACATTTCGGTGAAAGCGAGGGGTCACCGCGTCAGCTGCTATGGATACCGTTTCAGCTGGAGGATTGGTCGGCGGCTGTTGAGTATGTGCGAAACCTCAAAGGAATCGATCCGAAGCGAATCGCCCTGTGGGGCACCTCACTAAGCGGCGGGCATGTAATCGTAAAAGCGGCACGGGACAGGGGGATTGCCTGTGTCGCCGCCCAGTGCCCCGGTGTGGATGGTCATGCATCGGCTGAACATATTTTTAAAAATCAGGGAATCGTAAAATCTCTGCACCTGATACTGCACGGACAGCGTGATATGGCGCGGTCTTGGCTGCGTCTTTCGCCCCATACTATACCGATAGCGGGGAAGAAAGGCGATATCGCCTGTTTAACGACACCGGGTGCCTATGAGGGGTTCGGCAAGCTGGCGCCGGACAACTTTATAAACGAAGTATGCGCGCGCATCGTGCTGCGGGCAGATAAGTATCGTCCGGTTGCGGAAGCGCAGCACGTGCAATGTCCTGTACTGTTGCAGATATGCGATCACGATGAGATTACCCCGCAAAGTGCTGCAGAACAGACAGTTGAACAGCTGGGGTCATACGTTGATGTCAGACACTATCCGATTGGTCATTTTGACATCTACGAGGGGAAAAATTTTGAGATAAGCCTCAGCGATCAACTGGCGTTTTTCCGGCGGCATCTGGATAAGCTATAAAATGCCGTATGTGAGGCAAGAATGGAAATAACTCTTGCGCCAGAAAAGGTAAATGTGCGACGGTTCCTTTTGAATAGTATAAAAATCAGTTTTTTAGACGTTGAAAATAAGAGAGACCCTGATTGTTGAAATGCAGATTATTAAGTAAATAAATTTACTTTATTTTATAGATAGTGTTACTTCGGAGGAGATGATACGGATGGAAAAAAGAGTGGACAAGAGAATGAGCGGTCAGGAAGCCATCAGCGAGTTTGTGCACGATGGCGATGAGCTGATAATCGGCAACTATACGCTCTGTATGGCCTGCGGTCTCATGAATGAGATTGTTCGTCAGAAAAAGAAGGGGCTTACCCATAACTCACAATCGGGACATTTGATTGATGAAGTTCTCGTGGCCGGAGGCTGTGTCGATCGCCTGGTTACCGCCTATGTCCTCAATGCCGGCGGCGATGAGGGCGGTTCCGCCGTGGGTCGTGCATGGAAAAATGGTACATTGGAGCTGGAGGATTACACGAACTACAATTACAATGCCCGACTTGTCGCGGGAATGCACGGATTCACTTTCATGCCCGTATTTGAAGGTATTATGCACACAGATCTGTTTAAAAAGCGTGGGTTCATGGGAGAAAACAAGTACAAGGTAATCACATGCCCCTTCACTGGCAAGGATATTGTTCTTGTGCCTGCGGCAAACCCGGATGTGTGTGTCATTCATGTTCCCCGCGCCGATAAATACGGTAATGCCC
>Ga0272444_10000284_pt1 | contig 57493 bp, 48 predicted proteins | sample SSMForm13_FD_201033 | JGI IMG/M metagenome (GOLD analysis project Ga0272444, IMG submission 201033) | Marine sediment archaeal communities from Little Sippewissett salt marsh, Falmouth, MA, United States - SSM-Form-13 | ecosystem: Environmental > Aquatic > Marine > Wetlands > Sediment ... | reverse complement strand
CGCGAGTGGCTCGGAAAGGGCGCCAGGGTCGCGGGCAAGGGAAGCACTTACTATTACTCGGGTTGCCTTCCCTTCCTCGACGTCGTCTTCCGTGAGATCGGCTTCGAGGGCAGAGCCTCGGGCAATGCCTCGGTGAAGCTCCTAAACGCCGCGGGAGTAGTGCCGGCCGTGAGCGAGGAAGAAGTGTGCTGCGGGCACGACCCGTACTGGACCGGGGAGAGGGAAGCGGTCGAGTACTTCGCCAGGCGCAACATCGCCGCCATTAAGAAGACGGGCGCCAGGCGCGTGGTCTTCTCCTGTCCCGAAGGCTACTACATGTTCAAACACATATACCCCGAGATGGGAATCAGAGTGCCGTTCGAGCTCGTGCACATTCTCACGCTGCTCGCCGAGACCGTGAAGAAACTCAAGCTCAAACCGCTCGAGAGGAAAGTCACATATCATGATCCCTGCCGGCTCGTCAAGTTCGACGACGTGTTCGACGCCCCCCGGCAGGTGCTCGCCGCGATTCCCGATCTCGAAGTCGTGGAGATGGGCCGCATAGGCAAGGATGCTCTCTGCTGCGGGTCGTCTAACTGGGTGAGCTGCACGCGGGTCAACAAGAAGATACAGGTCGAAAGGCTCAATGAGGCCGCGGACACGGGGGCGGGAACGCTCGTGACTTCCTGTCCCAAGTGCAATATTCACTTGCGATGCGCCGCCCGGGACGGGGACGCCAAATCAAGCATGGAGATTACGGATATACTTACACTTCTGGCCGAGTCGCTTGGAGGTTCAAGACGTGCAACCTAAGGTAGCGGTGATCGGCGGCGGGATAGCAGGCATTCAGGCTGCGCTCGACCTCGGGGAGATGGGCATACATGTCTATCTCATCGAGAAGAAACCCAGCATAGGCGGGGTGATGTCGCAGCTCGATAAGACCTTCCCGACCAACGATTGCTCTATATGAATCCTGGCGCCCAAGATGCTGGAGGCCGGTCGGCATCCAGAGGTTGAGATTCTAGCCTACACGGACGTGGTGCGCATGAAAAAGAAGGGCAGGGGATTCGCCCTTTCGGTTAAGAAGAGGGCACGTTACGTGGATGAGAACATCTGCAATGCATGCGGGTTGTGCGTGGCCAAGTGCCCGGGGCGGGCTCCCGACGCATTCGATACGGGCCTCAGGAAGCGCACGGCCATTTACCTTTACTTCTCGCAGGGCATACCCGCCGTCATGACCATCGACCCGGATTCCTGCATTTATCTGACCAAGGGAAAGTGCAGGGTGTGCGAGACGCGTTGCGACAAGGGCGCCATAAACTTCGACATGAAAGACAAGCGTATGACTCTGGACGTGGACGCGGTCGTCGTGGCCACCGGCCTCGATCTTTTCGACCCCTCGCCCCTGACGCATTACGGCTACGGCCGCCTTAAGAACGTGATCAGCGGCATTCAGTACGAACGTCTCATCAACGCGACCGGCCCCACGGGAGGTCACCTCTACCGGCCTTCGGACGGCAAGCTCGCCAAGAAGGTAGCTTATGTCCAATGCGTGGGCTCGCGCGACCTCAACTACTGCGACTACTGTTCGAGCGTGTGCTGCATGTACTCCATCAAGGACGCCATGCTCGCCCGCGAGCACGATCCCGAGAGCAGTTCCTATATCTTCCACACCGATCTCCGCAATGTCGGCAAGTGGTTCCAGAAGTATGAGAAGCGGGCGGGCGAGGAATACGGCGTCAATTTCATCCGCGGCAGGATCGCGGAGATAGAGGAGGACGGGAACAGGGACCTCACGGTGTGGTACGAAGACACCACCGAGCAGAAGGTCAAGTCCATGAAGATGGAAATGGTGGTGCTGGCGACGGCCGCCATGCCGTCTAAGAGCGCGAAGGGCCTGGCGAAGACTCTGGGTATAGATACGGACGAGTACGGCTTCATCGAAACCAGGCGCGGGGCGCCGGCGGATACGACGCGCAAGGGCGTCTTCGCCTGCGGCTTCTGCAAGCGCCCATGCGATATCCCCAAAGCCGTGAGCCAGGCCAGCGCGGCTGCCCAGCGCGCCGCGGCGCATGTCAAGAGGTGCGTGCCCGTATGACGGCAAAGAAGAAATCGAAGAAGACGAAGAAGACCGGGAAGGCCAAGAAGCCAAGCAAGATGAAGCAGATGCTCCGGAAGGCGGCGAAGACGACCGGCCGCGGGGCTCGGAAGCCGGCCAGGAACTTGAAAGAGGCCAGGGACGAAGACCTGGTGCAGGCCGAGTTAGAATTTGATGAAACGGGATCTGCGCCGGTGAAGGACAGGGACAAACGCGTGAAAGATGAAGAGCAGGACCTCAGGATAGGTGTCTTCGTCTGTAATTGCGGGACCAATATCGCCGGGTTCTTAGACTGTAAGGACGTCGCCGAGTACGCCAGGACGCTGCCCAATGTCGCTTTCGTGCGGGAAAACCTCTTCTCTTGTTCGGAGGCCGGCGCCAACGACATCAGAAACGCAATAGTCGAGAACAAGCTGAGCCGGGTGATCGTTGCGGCGTGCACGCCGATTACGCATGAGCCGACCTTCAGGGCCGTATGCGCCGAGGGCGGCCTCAATCCCTATCACTTCGAGTTCGTGAACATCCGGGAACACTGCTCCTGGGTGCACAAGGAGATAAAGGAAGACGCGACCGAGAAGGCCAAGGACCTCATAAGAATGGGCGTGGCCCGCGCGGCATATCTCGAGCCCATGGAACCCATCACCGGAGAGGTGGAGAAAGTCGCGCTGGTAGTGGGCGGCGGCGTCTCGGGCATGACCGTTTGCTTAGAGCTCGCCGGCAGGGGCTTCGACGTCGTACTGGTGGAGAAGGAGAAGCAGCTCGGCGGCCTGGTCAAGCACCTCGGGACCATACATCCCTGGGGCAAGAAGGGCGCGGACTATGCGAAGGATCTGGCCCGGCGCGTGGCCGGGCAGCGAAGGATCAAGGTCTACAAGTCGTCCACGGTGACTGACGTCAAGGGCTTCATCGGCAAATACAGCGTCACCCTGTCATCGCTCAAAAAGCCCGTGACCGCCGGCATACTCATACTCGCGACGGGCGCGGAGCCGCTCATTCCCGAGGGCCTTTACGGCTTCGATTCGAAGCGCGTGATCACGCAGCTGCAGATGGAGAGCCTGCTTGCGGCGAAGAAGCTGGCCGCGAAGAAAATTGTAATGATTCAATGCGCCGGCGCCCGCGAGCGCGGGCGGCTCTACTGCTCCAGAATCTGCTGCATGACGGCCGCGAAAAACGCCCTGTTCGCCGCTTCCAAACACAGGGCCGACGTTACGGTGCTCTACCGCGACCTCATGTGCTATGGCATGGACGAGAGGCTCATGCGGGACGCCAAGCGGGCCGGGGTCAAGTTCATAAACTTCGCGGCGGACGAGCCGCCCGTCGTCGAGGGCGGCGTCGTCAAGGTGAGGGCGCAGGTGCTGGGTAAGGCCCTCGAACTGCCGGCCGACTTGGTCGTGCTCTCGACTCCGCTTGCCCCGGCGGCGAGCAACCCCGTACTCTCGCGCATTCTTAAAGTACCCCTCGACGAATACGGTTTCTTCCTGGAAGGGCATGTCAAACTCAAACCGCTTGATTTCTCGACCGACGGCATATTCGTATGCGGCACGGCCAGGTGGCCGGCTACCATCGCCGAGAGCGTGGAGCAGGCCACGGGGGCCGCTTCGCGCGCTTCGACCTTCCTGGCGCGGGGCGAGGTCAAGGTCGAGCCCATCGTGTCGGTGATCGAGGACGTAGAAGGCTGCAGGGGCTGCGGGCTCTGCGTGGCCGTCTGTCCCTACGGGGCCATCGAGCTCATAGAAACCGACAAGGGCAGGAAAGCGCGCACCATAGAAGTCGCCTGCAAGGGCTGCGGCACCTGCGGGGCCACCTGCTATAAGCGCGTCGTCCGAATGAATCATTTTACGGATCAGCAGCTTCTCGCCCAGGTGAGGGTTGCGTTCAAGAAATAGAATCGAAACAGAAGAGAATATTGAAGGAGCAGCAAAAGGAGCGGTCTATGGCTTACAAGCCCAGGATCATCGCGTTCTGCTGCCGCTGGTGAGCTTACAGCGCGGCAGACCTCGCCGGGGTTGCGAGGCTTCAATATCCACCTGACATCAGGGTTATCCGGGTGATGTGCTCGGGGCGGGTGGACCCGTATATGATAATCGAAGCGTTCATATCGGGTAGCGACGGCGTTTTCATCGGCGCCTGCAAGAAGGGCGAATGCCATTACTCCGAGGGTAACCTCCATGCCGAGGGCCGCGTGTTGCTCGTCAAGAAAGTGCTGGAGGCCGCAGGGATAGATCCGGGACGACTCGTCCTGCGCTACATGTCGGCAGCTGAGGCGGGCAAGTTTGTGGAATATACCACTGAGTTTCAGAAGGCCGTCTCCGACCTGGGGCCTATCGGCAAGCTCGAAGGCATATCCGGAGAAGACCTCGCGTTCAAGCTCGGGGCCGCCCGGGCCGCGCTGGAGGGCAAGAAGCTGAGGTGGGTGGCCGGGAAGCTCGTCGAGTTTCAGGAGAAGGGCAACCTGTATGACGAGAACTTCACCGGGCATGAGATAAGAAGGCTCCTGGAAGAGGTGGCCACGGACGAATACAGGCTGCGCGAGATGCTCGCCAGGCTCGCCGCCGCTCCCACGTCGGTTAAGGAGCTGGCGTCTGCGATGAACGTCCCGGCGAGGATACTGCTCCGGAGCATGGCCGATCTTCGCAAGATGGGCCTGGTTGAGGTCGCGAGCATCGACGGCAAGACGCCCAGGTGGCGGGCCGTAGAGGAACCGGAACTGGCTTATGAGTAAGGAAAGAGAGAAAAGCAAGGCCGGCATGAGAGAAGTGATCGTGGCAGGGGGCGGCGGACCGGGTATGCGCGCGGCGCTCGAAGCGGCCGCCGGCGGCGCCATGGTCTACCTGGTGGAGAAGTCGGCCTTCCTCGGTGGGGACCTCTTGAAAGCAGACAGGGTAACGCCCGAGAACTTCCCCGCCATCTGCATGTCGTCCAGGCTGATCAACGAGGTTCTCTCGAATCCCAATATAGAAGTCTATACCAACTCGTCCCTCGGCCGCGTCTCGGTTGTGGACGGGCGAGTCAAGGCCGGCATAAGCATGTCAGCCAGGAGGGTGACTGCCGAGTGCACCGCATGCGGCAAGTGTCTGGTCGTCTGTCCCATCAAGCCGTATGACACGCACAACGAGGGCCTGATGCTGAGAACGGCCATCGACTTCGACGGACCCCGTGAGTTCGGCGGCGTCTACAATATCGAAAAAGAGACGCCGGCCTGCGAAGAGCGCTGCCCGGTGCATATCGACATCAGGCGCTACGTTGGGCTCATTGCCGAGGGACGGTACGAGGAAGCCATTGGCGTGATTCGGGAGAAGAACCCGCTCCCGGCGGTTTGCGGCCTGGTGTGCCCGCATCCCTGCGAGACGGCGTGCAACAGGGGGCATCAGGACGAGCCCGTCGCCATCGACGCCCTCAAGAGATTCGTGGCGGGCTACGAAATTGAGATGCGGAAAGCCGGCAATTTCACGCCTCCCAGGCGGGCGAGGGATAAGAAAAAGAAGGTGGCAATCGTGGGAGCGGGGCCGGCCGGCCTCACGGTCGCGCATGACCTGGCGCTCGAGGGCTATCGCTGCACCATATATGAAGAGGCCCCCGTGCCGGGCGGTATGCTGTGGCTCTGCATTCCCGAGTACAGGCTGCCCAGGGACATTCTCATGAACGACGTCGACTATATCAAAGACCTCGGCGTTGAGATCAAACTCGAGACGCCGCTTGACCAGGACTTCACCGTCGACGACCTCCTCAAGCAGGGCTACAAGTCCGTCTTCCTGGGGGTGGGCGCGCACAGGGGGCTCAAGCTGCGCGTGCCCGGAGAGGACGACTACGAAGGCTTCCTCGACTGCATCAAGTTCTTAAGGACAGTCAACCTCGGGGACAAGACCAGGCCGGGCAACAAGGTCATAGTGATCGGCGGCGGTAACTCCGCCATCGACTCGGCGCGGACGGCCGTACGGTTGGGATGCGAAGAAGTCACTATTCTCTATCGCCGGTCCAGGCGCGAGATGCCGGCCAATGCATGGGAAGTGGACGGCGCGGACGAAGAGGGCGTCAAGATACACTACCTCGCCGCTCCCATCAAGATCCTGGGCAAGGGCGGCAAGGTCGCCGGCATGGAGTGCACGCGCATGGAGCTCGGCAAACTCGACGCCAGCGGTAGGCGGCGGCCCGTCCCGGTCGCCGGCTCGGAATTCACGGTTGAGGCCGACCTCATAATCCCGGCTATCAGCCAGGAGCCCGACATCGCCTTCCTGCCCGAGGAGCACGGCTTCGAGATTTCGCGCTGGAACTCATTCGTCATCAACGAGAGCACGGGCGAAACCAATCGCGAGGGCGTGTACGCGGGCGGCGACGACGTCACGGGTCCGGCTACCGTGATCGAAGCCATACAGGCGGGCCACGTAGCCGCGAAATACATGAAGGAGTATCTCAAATAGATGAAGAAGCCGAAGTACATACCGGAGTTTAAGGACATTCCTTCGGCGCGGGCTGAGATGCCCGAGCTCCCGGTCGAGGATAGGCATTTGAATTTCGATGAGGTGGAGCTGGGGCTTTCCGAAGAGCAGGCGCTGGCAGAGGCGTCGCGCTGCCTGAGCTGCCGGAAGTGCATAGGCTGCGGGCTGTGTCTCGCCGAATGCGATGACTGCGCCATCGTCTACGAGGAGAAGCCGGCGCGCCTCACGCTGGAGGCCGACGCCATCATCTACGCAGCCGACGCCGATGTCTTTGACCCCAGGTCCAAACGCGACCTCGGCTATGAGGCTTCCGCAAACGTCATAACCAGTCTTGAATTCGAGCGGCTCGCGAGCGCCATCGGACCCTTCGGCGGCGTCATCGTGAGGCCCTTTGACGGCGAGATCCCCAGGCGCATCGCTTTCATCCAGTGCGTCGGCTCGCGCGATGAGAGTATCGGCGCCAACTTCTGCTCGACCGTATGCTGTTCGCGGACGCTCTCCCAGGCCTTAAGGGCGCGCGAAGTGATCGGGGACGTCGAGGTCACGGTCATACACAGGGGCCTTCGCCCCACGGGTAAGGACGGCGAGCGGACTCTTACGGGACTCGAGGCCGAAGACTGGACGGAGTTCATAGCGGGAAGCGTCGATAGCGTCACAGAGGACGCCGGGACTGGCAGCCTCACGGTGAAATTTGCCACGGCCGGCGGCGAGACCGAGCGCGAGTTCGATCTGGTGGTGCTCGCGGTTGGCTCGCGGGCGAAGCGCGAGTTCGGGTCGATTGCGCGGAGGGCCAGGCTCGGCACCAACCGTTACAAATTCCTCGACCTCAAGCCGGGCAACATGGTTGCGCCCGGGGGGGGCGTCTACTTCGCAGGCGCGGCCTTGGGGCCGGCCACCGCGGAGCGGGGCGTCATTGAGGCAATTGCGGCGGCATCGAGGGCCCTGGAGGGCGTCGGTGGGGCAGGTGGGGACGCCGCGTCAGTTGAGGCGGGAGGTGAGCCCCTGATCTTTGCGTGCCAGTACGGGCTCGACCTCATGGGTTCATCGGCAGCCGCCATCGACCGGCTCAAGTCAGAAGGCGTGAATGTGGAAGGCGTCTTCCCGTTCCTCTGCTACCGGCGCGGACGGGAAGCCATGACCGACAAGATAAGTGCCGGAGGGCGCCTAAGCGTCCTGGGTTGCCGCCCGGGGAGCCACGAGAGTCTCTTCGAGAGCGTACTCGGACTGCCTCCCGGCGGCGTCAACATAATCGGAAAGGACGGGATCGAGGGAGACCTCGCGGGCGCGGTGAAGGGGGCGGCGAAGGAAAGCGGGGAGCCGGCCATCATCCCGGAGAGCCGCACTGTCGCGGTGATCGGCGGCGGCGTGGCGGGACTTGCCGCCGCGACCGAACTCGCGCGTAGAGGCGTATCGGTTGTTCTGGTCGAAAAGGGCGGCGCGATAGGCTCGCTTCTGAAGGGCGCTGGCGACGACGATGACGAGCGCGCAGCCGTTGAGACTTTCTTCAAAGCGATAGAGGACAGCGCAGGCATAAAGGTCATGACCTCGGCGAAGCTCAAGTCTTTAGCGCGCGATAACGGGACGCTCAAGCTCGGCATCAGCGCCGGGAAGGGCTCGGAGACCGTGGAGGCAGGCGCCGTCATTATAGCAACGGGCGCCGGCGAGTACAGGCCGGACGGTTTCCTTTACGGCGAATCGGATAAGGTCATGAGCCAGAAGGAATTCAGGGCGAAGATCGATGGGGGCGGGAGCGGCTATAAAAAGGTCGTGATGGTCCAGTGCGTAGGCGCCAGGGACGCCGAGCACCCCTATTGCAGCCGGTACTGCTGCGCCGAGGCCATAGACAATGCCCTTCACTACAAGGCGGCCAACCCAGGGGCCGCGGTGACGGTGCTGCATCGCGGCATACGCGTATTCGGATTCGAAGAGGACGCCTTCGCCGATGCCATCGAGAGAGGCGTCGAGTTTGTAGAGATAGATGGTGAGGTGAGCGTGGACAGGGCGGCGGGGCTCAAGGTGAGCGCGAAGGGCTCGGGCGGCAAACTTGTCAGCCTGAAGCCGGACGTCCTGGTTCTCTCGCTCGCCCATACGCATGACGGTGCCAACACGGACCTGGCCGGCATAACCGGCGCCGGCCTCGACGACCTCAAGTTCTTCGAGGTGCCGGAGCCTCTCGAGGCTCCCATGAACACCACCGAGAGGGGGATATTCGTCTGCGGATTCGCGCGGTCACCGGTGACCGTTATGGAAGCTTTCAACGAAGGATTGGCCGCGGCCGGAGCCGCGTGCCGCCACATCGAGCACGGGGGCTAGTGCATTGAATCTAAAAGAACTCTGCGGGATTCTGAAGTGTGAAGTACTCGTGGGCGAGCATCTGGAGGACGTCGAAGTAGAGGGAGTCTGCGCGGCGGACCTCATGAGCGACGTACTCGCCTTCACCAATGCGGGGTCGGTGCTCCTCACCGGCCTCAGCAATGTACAATCTGTTATTACCACGCATGTGGCGGAGGTAATTGCCGTCGTGTACGTCCGCGGCAAGAAGCCCGATGCCGACGCTTTGAAGCTGGCCGGCCAAAAAGGCATACCGCTGCTTGCGAGTCCGCTTTCGATGTACGAGGCATGTGGCCGCCTCTGGAAAGAAGGCCTGAAAATCGGCAGTGAGCTGGGTGGATAATGAGTGACGAGGTTCTGTTCTTTCAGGAGTTCTACATCACGGGCGGGGATTTCTCATCCGCCGGCACGGTCTCAACGGAGATAAAGTCCATCCTGAAAGAAATCGGCTTTCATCCCACGGTGGTGCGCAGGGCGGCGATCGCCTGCTATGAAGCCGAGATGAATGTCACCATGTATGCCGAGAGAGGCACCGTGCGGCTCTCGGCCTCCCCGGCGGCCATCAAGGTCCAGTTCGAAGACCGGGGGCCGGGCATCGCCGACATCAGCCTGGCGATGCAGGAAGGCTATTCCACCGCGACGCCGGAGATGCGCGAGATAGGCTTCGGCGCCGGCATGGGCCTTCCCAACATTAAGAAGAACTCAGATGTGTTCGACCTTTCGTCCGATGTCGGGAAAGGCACGACGCTCGACATAACCATTAACGCTTAGGGACAGGGCATGGCCGACAAGTACTACCATCCGATCAAGATCATGCAGGAGAAGTGCAACGGCAGGATGAAGTGCATGCGAGTCTGCCCCACCCAGGCCCTGCGCGTGAAGGGCGGCAAGGTGCGGCTCATCGAGGAGCTCTGCATCGACTGCGGGGCATGCGCGGATGTCTGCCCGTCCAAGGCCATCGTTCCCCTTACCGACCCTTTCACGCGGTCGTCCAAGTACAAGTACCGCGTTGCCGTGGCCTCGCCGGTGCTCTACTCTCAGTTCGGGCTGGACATAGACCCTAAGGTGATCGTCCAGGGGCTCAAGGACATAGGCTTCGACTATGTGGTGGATGTCTCCCGCGCATGCGAAGAGATCAGTGCCGCCATAGACATATTCTTAGAGGAGTACGACGGCCCGGGGCCGCTGATATCCTCATTCTGCCCGTCGGTGGTGAGGCTGGTGCAGGTTCGCTATCCAGGCCTCACCGAGCTCCTGATGGCGCTGAACGCGCCCAGGGAAATAGCGGCCCGCCAGGCCAAGGAGGGCCTGTCTGAGCAGCTGGGCGTCGGCATGGACGATCTGGAAGTGCTCTACCTCACGCCCTGCCCGGCCAAGATCGTTGCCATCAAGCAGCCCGCCGAGAAGACCAGGTCCTGGATCGACGGCGCCATATCGATTGCCGACATCTATGCCCCGCTCTTTAACGCCGTCAGCAACCTCGCGGACGAAGATGTGGACGCCTGCATAGCAAACGAGTTCGCCTTCGGCGCCGGGTGGTCCATGCTCGGGGAGATGACCAGACTTCTCGGTTCGGAGCGCGGGATCGCGGTGTCGGGCCTGAGCGATGTGACGCGCATCCTGGACGACATCGAGAGCGGGAGGCTCCGGGGAATCGACTTCGTTGAAGCCTCGGCATGCCTGGGTGGCTGCATAGGCGGCTCGCTCACCGTGGATAACATGTATGTCGCCAGGAGCTCCGTGCTCAGCATCATGAGGAAGCACGGAGACGGCCTCGTCGTCAACAAGGACGACGTCGTCGCTAAGTACCGGGAGGGCTACTACTTCATTCAGCGGAAGCTCGCCCCGAGGCCGTTGCCGCCGCTGGATAAGGACATCTCCAGGGCCATTCAGAAGAAGAAAGAGAAGGCCGCCATCTACGCCAGCCTTCCGCAGATCGATTGCGGCTGCTGCGGGTCTCCCACCTGCAGGGCCTTCGCCGAGGACATCGTCCGCGGCCGCAGCAAGATCGAAGACTGCATACACATGCGCCCTATCCCCTGATGGACATAATTGGTAACAGGTCCGTTTCCGCTGCGCTTTGATCTTGCCCCAGGTTGACGGTTGCCGCAGGGATTGCGTGCCCTGCAGGGAACGATTGATCCACTCCGCAGTTCACGGCAGAACCTCGACGCTGTCATTCAGGGTCGAGTCGTCGGGTTGGCGCACGAACAGGTGCAGATTGCCCGGCGTGAATGGCGGGGGGACTTGGCACGTATCACCCCAGAGTGGGTGCAACCTTGTCGGCGGCATCGATCCGTCCCCGATCCACGTCCTGACATATGCCCATGCGCTGATCTCGACTTGGGACGAATCCTTTGCAGTATCGAAGTGAGAGAAGGTCGATGCGTCACTTACTACTCCGCTCCAGAATCTCACGATGAGCGTGTCGGTTCCGCGGATCGTATCTGCAGCCGCAATGCTGTCGATGGGGATCTTCTGAAGTCCTTCATTACGCCAGTTCGGTCCGGAATCGCAAGTGCATCCCATCAGCGTCAGTATCCCCAGACACACATACATGAGGTTCTTTGCCATCTCACACCTCATTCCATACCCGGCAGCATGTCGAATCATGGAAATTGTAGCATAGCGCGGAGCAATACGGAAGCGGGAAGGGCGAACCGCTTCGCTCGCAATGACGTAGAAGTGGGGCCGGGCACGTGTCAAACCTCGTCTGGCCCCTTGATTTGGTAGCGGGGGCAGGATTTGAACCTGCGACCTCTGGGTTATGAGCTTCACGAGACCTGCTGGGATTGTGCATTTCAAGACCTGACCCCATGGACTGCTGCCAACCGCTACATCTGCTTGAGGAGCGAATCCACCGTCAGGACATAGGCGAAGGCATAGGCCAGGTTCTTGAGGGCCGCCAGATGCAGGTCGGGCTCTGAGGAGGCCGTGGCGTCTGCGACGAAGAATACCCGGAAGTCCCGCATGAAGGCGTCGCGCGCGGTGGTTTCGCAGCAGACATTGGTCAGTATGCCCGCGATGATGAGGTCGGTAACGCCCATTCCACGGAGCGCGGCCTCGAGGTCGGTGTTATAGAAAGCGCTGTAGCGCTGCTTCCAGATGACGCGCTCGTCCTTCCCGGGCGCGAGGGGGCCGAATATCTCCGCGCCCTTCTTGCCCTTTATGAGGCAGCGGCCAGACTTGATCTCGGGCCACCACTCGGCTGTCATGCCGCCGTCCACCGCCGGGTCCTCATGCCGGTGCCCGGTGTAGACGACGGGGACGCCGGCCCTCCGGCAGGCGGTGATGACGCGTTTGACGTTGGGGACAATTTCCTCGGCGTTATGGAAGAAGTCCATGCCGGAACTGGCCAGGAACTCGTTCTGCATGTCGACGACCAGCAGGCAGGCCTTCTTCTTCCTCAGGGTCATCTTGTGGAGGTTGTAGGGCTCGATCTCTCGCATCCACTCGGCTGTCATGTCCGTCCACATGCGGGGCCATACTCCTTGGTACAATAAGGGCAGTCAAGTTCAGGCCATAAGGATAAACCAACCCCGCGTAATTTCAACCCGGTTCTCGGCATACCGGTGTTGGAAGGGGGTGGGCATAACAATCCCCGGGCGGTAGATCATTAAAACAAGTGCTTCCCGGTCAGACGATGTTAATCCATTGATGAACCTGGAGTTATCTCCTCCGGGTCATGGGTCGTCCGCAGCAGATCAGCCTGCTGATGCCCAGGCCCTCGTTCGTGATGGCTACTTCGACGCCACACAGCGCGCAGGAATAGGAGGGCTTCGGCCTGGCTATCGGCCTGGGTCTGGAAACTCTGCGCTTGGCTACTTTGGTGGTGCTCTTCTTGATGGTCTTTTTCTTGGCCGGTTTTTTCTTGATAATTTTCTTCTTGGCTCTCTTAGTGACCTTGCGTTTCGCGACCTTCTTCCTGGCCACCTTCTTCTTCGCGGTCTTCTTCTTAGTAGTTTTTTTCTTGGCCTTTTTGGTGACCTTCTTGCGGGTGGTTTTCTTCTTAGCCGTCTTACGCTTTGCGGTCTTCTTGGTTACTTTCCGCCGGGCAGTTTTCTTTTTCACGGCCTTTTTCTTGGCCGGCTTCCTCTTGGCGGTCTTCTTCTTAGTGACCTTCTTCTTTGTGGCTTTCTTCTTGGTGCTCTTCTTCTTACTTCTTCTGACTGCCATTAACTCACCCCCTTTTGCTCGAACCCGCTAAAGCCGAGACAAGTATATTAGGCCTTTGATTTGTGTCAAGATTTACTTTAGGATGCTGATAGAATGTATATGTTAAGGGGGTTTGCATGAATTCGCTCCACGGTCTGCGCGGCAGGCTAAGTATCTCATTGATTTTATTGTTGTTAGCCTTATTCTGGACCGTCCAGGCGGCCGGCGAGACGGGGTCCGAGCCCGGCGGCAGGAAAGTGATTGAGGGCGTCGGAGGGTTCCCCCTCGACCGTGACTCAGGAAGTATGTGCCTGCACGCCCTTCTGTCCTGCTTGAAGGCGACCGGGAACCCGAGTGTTTACTACAATCTCGTGGGGTTTTCCAGGTCGGCCTTCAAATTCGTCTATGATTCCACCGAGGCCTATGAGCCCCTCCGGGATCTCTATCCGGTGGACGTCCTCCGGCAGGCAGCCGTGGCGGAGGGGTATCCTGAGAGCCGGTGGGAGACCAACAGGTCAATTAATACAGTGAAGTCATTGATAAAACAAGAGATAGATAGCGGTCGCCCCGTGATTGCACCGTTTCTCAAGAATGACGCCTATCATGGTTTTTTCGTAATTGCGGGCTATGACTACGAGCAGGAGATTTTCTACCTGCAGGGGGCCCTGGACCTTGATTCCGGCTATGTGAGCGTTCCCATACCGGATTACTGGGACGGTCCCACCGCCAGCCCGGCCGGCTGGGCCAGGAACCCAGTATTCGTGCTCGGCGAGAAGAAGGCAGGGCTGGAAAAGAAGGGAGCCCATGAGCGGGAGTCGGTCGAGACGGGTATCGGGCTCTACAGGGGCGGTACGCTGGAATACGGTACCCAGCCCGGCGAGCGCGAATACATGGCTGCGCCGGGCCCGCACACGGCCCGATACGGCATCCCCGCATTTGATCTTCTGTCCAGGGATGTCGAGTCGGCACCTATTCTCATACAAAGAGACGGCGCCGAGGTCGTCAATTTCGGCCTCCTGTGGCGGCTGGACGCCCAGCTGGGGCAGCTCGACCACGACAGGTTTTACGGCATGACCTATGTCAGGGGGATATCGAGATACCTCCGGTTCGACGAGAGAATGTTGCTCACGGAGATCACCGAGAACTTCGAGCGAACCACCGCGGACGTTCGGGACCTGAGAAGGATATTCTTAAACCCGGTTCCGGACTGGTGCGCCGACGCCGATGACGTGATGCGGTACATAGAGCGCGAGAACTCTATCGTCTACTGGATTCCCGACGGTGAGACCATGGCCCCTGGGCTCGAAGCCCTCGGGCTGGATACGCACAATACGCCCTGGGGGACGGTTGCCGTTCTGGATTCACCTGAGAAGAGGTTCCGGGCCAAAGTGCTGGTGAAAAGCATTGCCTCTCGCGAGAAAAACTCGTTGTATGTGATGGAAGACATAGTCGAGCATATCGGCAGGCTGAAACCTGAGGATCTCAGGCCCGGGAGTGAATAGCAGGGAGGTGTTTGTATTGGATAAGAGACAGCTCGGAAAGACCTCGAAGAAGCTCGCCGCCATGTGCCGGAAGAGCAGGTTCTTCAGGTGCGCGAGCAAGTATTCGGTGCCGTCGGACGAGTCGGTCAGAGACATACTCACCCAGTTCCAGGAAGTGCTGTTCATCGGCTATTTCGGCAAGCAGGAAATCCCCGACTGGGACCTGGAGCCGCATCTGCACGTTCTGATGTCCCAGCTCTTCGACTCGCTTGCGACCCAGATCGCCAAGAGTCTCGTGCACGAGTGCAAGATGCCGAGGGAGGGCTGTGACCGCTGCCGCTCGAGCGGCGAGAAGAACGCTGCCCAGATTATAGGCAAGATTCCGAGGATCCGGGAGGTGCTCGAGGGCGATGTGCAGGCGGCTTACGACGGAGATCCGGCCGCCAAGAGTCTCGATGAGATCATTTTCTCCTATCCCGGCCTCAGGGCCATCATGGTCCACAGGATTGCCCACGAGCTCTACGTCCAGGACGTACCCCTGCTTCCGAGGATCATGTCGGAGTACGCCCATGCCATCACCGGGATCGACATACACCCCGGCGCGACCATCGGCTTGAACTTCTTCATAGATCACGGCACGGGCGTGGTGATCGGCGAGACCACGCTGATAGGCAATAATGTGAAGATATACCAGGGCGTCACGCTCGGCGCCCTGAGCTTTCCAAAGGATGAGCGGGGCAATCTCCTACGGGACATTAAGCGGCACCCGACGCTTGAAGACAATGTGACCGTCTACTCGGGTACTACCATACTGGGCGGAGATACGGTGATCGGCCGCGGCTCGACCGTGGGCGGCAATGTCTGGCTCACCAAGAGCGTGCCCCCGGGAACCAAGATCGTCATCAAGACGCCCGAGCTCAGGATGAAAGGCGAGCTCCTCGGGCATGCCAGGCCGGGCGAGAGCATGGTGGGCGTCAGGGCGAGGAAGGTGACGAGGAAGAAAGCCGCGAAAAAGAGCGCGCGGGGGAAGAAGCCGGCCGCAAAGAAGGCTGCCGGGAGGAAACCGGCGCGCAACCAGGCTCCGGGAAAGAAGGCCACCCGTAAGAAAACCGTTAAGCGCAAGTAGGCGGTAGCTGATGCGCCGCCTCACATCAATAGAAAAGGGCCCCCGCAATGCGCAGGGGGCCCTTGCTGCGTATAAAGGGCCGGGCTACCCGGAGACCGACTTCTTGACGTAGTTGAGGAGGCCTCCCTCTAAGACGATCTCTCTTTGCCTCTCCGAAAGGTCGTAAACGCCCTTGACCTCGATGCCCTTTGTCTTGTTGATAAGCGTGAGGGGCTCGTTTTTCTTGACGCTGCCGGTCACGTTCTCGACCACTATCTCATCACCCATCTCGATCTTATCGTAATCGGCCGGATCGTCGAAGGTGATGGGGATGATGCCGAAGTTTATGAGGTTGGCCTTGTGGATTCTCGCGAACGACTTGACGAGCACCCACTTAATGCCGAGAAACATGGGCGCCAGCGCGGCGTGCTCGCGGCTCGAGCCCTGGCCGTAGTTCTCGCCGCCCACGATGAAGCCGCCGCCCGCTTCCTTGCAGCGGGTGGAGAAGGTCGGGTCGACGATCTCGCAAACATGCTCCGCGATGGCGGGTATGTTGGACCTCAGGGGCAGTATTTTGGCCCCGGCCGGCATGATGTGGTCGGTAGTGATATTATCGCCCATCTTGAGGAGCACCTGGCCCTCGAGCCTGTCGGGCAAGGGCTCGTTCACCGGAAGCGGCTTGATGTTGGGGCCGCGCACTATCTCGACCTTGCTCCCGTCCTCAAGGGGCGGGATGATCATGTTGTCGTTGACGTCGAACTTCCCGGGCAGCTTGACCACCGGCGGCTTGCCGAGCTTCCTGGGGTCCGTGAGGACGCCCTTTAAGGCCGTGGCGATGGCCGTTTCGACGCTGGTGAGGTAGACCCTGGCGTCTGCGGTGCCGCTTCTTCCCTCGAAGTTCCGGTTATGCGTCCTTATAGATACGCCGCCTGAGGGCGGGGCCGCGCCCATGCCGATGCAGGGGCCGCATGCGGATTCCAGGATCCTCCCGCCGGCCGCGATTATCTTCTCGAGAGCTCCGGCCCTGGCCATCATCTCGAAGACCTGCTTGGAGCCGGGGCCCACGACCAGGCTGAGGGCCGGGGACACGGTCTTGCCCGAGAGCATCTCGGCCGCGAGCAGCATCTCCTTAAGCGACGAGTTGGTGCAGCTTCCGATCGCCACCTGGTCGACTTTCATACCTTCCAGTTCGCTGACTTTGACCACCTTGTCGGGGTTGAAAGGCTGCGCGATATTGGGCTCGAGCGCGCCGAGGTCTATGTCGAGAGTCTCGTCATAGACGGCATCGGGATCGGGAAGGATCTCGGTCCAGGCATCGCCCCTGCCCTGGGCTTCGAGAAACTCCCTGGTGAACTCGTCGCTGGGGAAGATCGAAGTCGTCGCGCCGAGCTCGGCGCCCATGTTGGTTATGGTGGCGCGCTCGGGAACGGTGAGCGACTTGACGCCCTCGCCGCCGTACTCCATGACCTTTCCGACGCCGCCCTTGACCGTGAGAATTCTCAGGACTTCGAGTATCACGTCCTTGGCTGCAACCCAGGGCGAAAGTTCGCCCTTGAGATTGATGAGCACGATTTTGGGGCTGGTGAGGTAGAAGGGGTAGCCCGCCATCGCCGCCGCGACGTCCAGCCCGCCCGCGCCGATCGCGATCATGCCTATGCCGCCGCCGGTGGGCGTATGGCTGTCGGACCCGAGCATCGTCCTTCCTGGCACGCCGAAGCGCTCGAGGTTCACCTGATGGCAGATGCCGTTACCGGGCCGCGAGAAGTAGAGGCCGTAACGGGCCGCAATGCTCTGCAGGAAACGGTGGTCGTCGGCGTTCATGAACGCGGTCTGCAGGGTGTTGTGGTCGATATAACTGACCGAGAGGTCGGCCTTAATCCGCGGCAGGCCCAGCGCCTCGAACTGCAGGTACGCCATTGTCCCGGTTGCGTCCTGGGTGAGGGTCTGGTCGATCTTTATGGCGATCGGGTTACCGGGCGCCATCTCCCCTTCGACGATATGCTTCTCGATGACTTTCTGCGCTACTGACTTCCCCATTCCTACTCCTCCGTGTTACAGCCATTGGATAAGCGTCTTTTGTCTGATGTCCCCAGACCATACCACAAAGCCCGGACGTGCTCAAGGGGTCTCGTTCCATACGCGCGGCGCCCGGGCCCGCCTGTCACGAATGCGGCCATTAAGATTACCGGACCGCCAAACCGCCACGCCGCATGTCCATTCCGCCTGTTGCGCGCCCCCGGAGAGGTGTGTTATGTTGACGGAGTTGACCTAATGGGGGGTTTGAGTGGGTCTGGCTTCAAAGACGGTTCCGGTTGTTCTCGTCACCTGCCTGATTTCGGCCGCGCTCCTGTGCGCAGCCGGCTGTGGCGGCGGCAGCGATAGCGGCGAGGAGGCCTCTCGAGAAGATCTCAAGAAGAGGCTCGAGGCGATACGCTCGGTGCCCTATACGCAGGTCACCGCGGACGACGCCGACTCCGGCGAGACGGGCGTGGTCAGATACGACCGCGATAAGACCTGGGACGGGTACAATCTCCACTGCAGCCTGATCCACAGCGAGGCCTACCTGACCGACATGGAGGGCAATATCGTAAATCGCTGGACCTACCCTCACAAGCATGGCTACACGTGGGAACATGTCGACATGTTGCCCAACGGCGACCTCCTGGTCATCAGGAAGTTCTTCGAGCTCATCCGGCTCGACTGGGAATCCAATCCCATCTGGGTGAGAGACGTCGCCGCGCATCATGAGATCACGATCGGCCCCGACAGTTCCATATACGTGGTGGCGAAGGAACTGAGGCTCCACAGGCGCATGCGCTCCAGGTTCCCGGCCATCGTCCGGCTCGACCAGGACGGTAACGAATTAGAGAGATGGTCGACCTACGAGCACCTGGACGACATCAAGGCCAAGTTCGACCAGCGGCCGTTCATTGACACGATTCTCGACAGCCTGATCGGCGACCAGGTGGACCCGGAGACATGGGAGCCGCAGACGGCATTCGCCGAGTCGGTCTGGGCTGATATCGCGGCCTGGCCGCGCAGGTTCGACCAGTTCCACATGAACACCATCAACTTCATCCCCGATAACCCCGTGGGCAGGCGCGACGCGAGATTCAGGGAGGGCAACATCCTCATTTGCTTCCGGAACATCAACCAGGTCGGCGTCCTGGACTGGGAAACAGGGGAGATTGTGTGGACCTGGGGTGAGGGTGACCTGGACTGGCCGCATTATCCGATCATGGTCGAGAACGGGAATATCATGATCTTTGATAACGGAACCAAGAAGCGCAAGTACACCCGGGTGATCGAGCTCAACCCCCTTACCGAAGAGATCGAGTGGGAGTACATCGCCGACCCGCCGGCGGCTTTCTACACGGCTGAGAAGGGTTGCGCGCAGCGTCTCCCAAACGGGAATACCCTGGTCTGCGAGGGGGATATGGGGCGGAGTTTCGAGATCACGCGCGCCGGCGAGATAGTCTGGGAGTGGTACAATCCCGTCATGGCCGGCAGGAAACGCGAACAGGTGTATAGGATGCGTCGCATCGACCCGGACATAGTCGAACCCCTTCTCGAGAAATACAACAGGGAGTAATCCCCCGCCAGATGCTCCGCTGATTTGGCCTGAACGGCTTGATGTGTTATAATCATAGGGAAGCAACACGACAACTACAGCTCTTACGACTGAGGAGATACGGTGATGGACAGGTGGCGGATTGCGGTATTTTTTGCTCTTCTTGCGGGCTTCTCCCTTCTGGCGAACTTCGGCGCTCCTTCTGCGGCGCTTGCCATAGGGGATACGCTTACGGTCATTCAACGGCCGCTTCTCAACATTCCCGCGATCGTGGTCGCCGGAAACACTCTTACCATCGAATGCGACGCGGTTTCTGGCATAACCGGCTGGGCGGCCGCGCTCGTCCACGGCCAGAAGACCGTCCCGCTTTCGATTGCCGGCGCAACCTACAACTCGTCGACGCTCTGGTGGGAAATCGAGGCCACGGTGCCCGCGGTTCCGGTCTATGAGCTCTATGACCTCGAGGTCACCGCCGACGGCGGGATATACGACGTGACCAGGAACGCGGTGCAAGTGATCCCCGCCTTCAAGAACGATTACTACTTCATCCATATAACGGATACGCATCTTCCCACGCATCTATACTATTACGAGCCGGGGTCCGACACCGACTCCTCGGAAGTGGTGGATTTCCGGGAGGTAATTCACGACATCAACATCATCAACCCGGAGTTCGTTCTCATCACCGGCGACTTCGTAAACGAAGGTGAACTCGAGGAGTTCCTGAACAAGCAATACTACACCCGCTCCCAGGCCCTGCTTTACGAGTTCGAGGTTCCCGCGTATCTCTCATCGGGCAATCACGACCTCGGCGGCTGGGACGACTCGCCTCCGCCCGACGGCACGGCGCGGCGGGACTGGTGGAGGTTCTTCGGATGGAAGCGGCTGGATTCGCCGCCTCCCGGAGCTCCCTGGTACACCCAGAATTACAGCTTCGACTACGGCCCGGTTCACTATATCGGGTTGGAAGCCTATATAAACTATGACGGCTGGCGGACGGCTACCTATGGCGGGGAGAGTTTCACCCAGGGCCAGGTGCAGTGGCTATACGATGAGATGATCGCATCGGCTGGAAGCGACGCCCATGTGCTCTTCTACCATCATGACTTCTCAAACCAGATCAATCTCAACGGCCTCGGCGCCGACATGGCGCTTTCGGGCCACACGCACAGGGACGATGACGATTTCTCGCATCCCTACGAGATAGTCACCGACAATGTCTGCGATGGCGCAAGGGCCTACCGCCTCATCCGGGTATCCGGGGGAACGCTCCAGCCCACCTACACCATCGACGCCGGCTCGAACGGTGCGCGCCTGGATGTCGGTTACTCGCCGGCAAATAGCGGGGCCAACTACAGCGTTACCGCGAATATCGACAACAACCATGGAGAGAGATTCGAACACTCCGAGCTCCGTTTCGTCATGCCCAATGAACCGGGCACCTTTGATGTGACGGGCGGGACGCTGTCTCAGGTCGACGACTCAGGCACCTATGCGGTCTGCTATGTCGCCGTGGATATCTCCGCGTCCTCTACGGAGTCGGTGACGGTCACTCTCAATCCCGTTGCCCCGGAGCCTCCGACGGTCGCGGTTGACTCTCCCAGCGGAGGCGAGGTATGGAGTATCGACAGCTTCTTCGACATCATGTGGACGGCTGATGACGATGTCGGGGTGGTCAGTGTTGACATTCTGCTCTCTTCGGACGGCGGCGTCTCGTTCCCGCATACGATAGCGACGGGCGAGGCCGACGACGGCGTTTACTCCTGGCTGGTCGATGTCGCCTCGACAGAGGAAGCCCGCGTGAAGGTAGTGGCCTGGGATGACGACATGCTGAGCGGCGAGGGCGTGAGCGGCGCCGATTTCGAGATATACGATCCCACTTCCGGCGTGAAGCGGGATCGCGACATACCGGCCCACGCGGTGATCAGCGGCAACATGCCGAATCCTTTCAACGCCAGTACGCTTATCCGCTTCGGAATCCCGGCTGACGGCCCGGTCGACCTGGGCATCTATGACGTGTCGGGCCGCCTCATCGCAGGAGTTGCCGATGGCCGCTACGAGGCGGGCTACCATGAGGTGGGCTGGACGAACGCGGAGACCGCCAGGCCGGGCGTGTATTTCCTGAGGCTGAGAACCGGTTCGGCGGAGGCAACGCGCAAGATAGTGATCTTCAGATAAATCGCTCCCTGCATTTGCGCCGGGAGGCCCCGCGGCTTCCCGGCGGTTCTATACTTGACCCCTGCTGCACCCTGTGATACCAACGGACTTGTCTCCTACTCCCGGACGGATAGCATGCAAGTAGGCGAAAGAAAATATGGCGTCAGGACCGGCCTCCTGGTATTCCTGGCCATCAGCGTGGTGAGCGCCCTCGTCATCCTGTTTCTCACGGCCGACCCGGGCACCTGGACCGGCCTCAGGCATATGAGGCCCGAATTCATAGCGCTGGCATGCGCGCTCATGGTCGCCCAGTGGTGCCTCAACGCCATCAGGTTTAAGATCCTGGTGAACAGCCTGGGCAACAAGGTGAGCTTCACGACTTCGCTGAAGGCCTTCCTGACCAATATCTTCCTTGGAGCGGTGACGCCGTCGCAAACCGGCGGCGGACCCATGCAGATTTTCGTGTTGAACCGGGCGGGAGTGCCCGTATCCAGGGCTTTCGCCGGTTGCCTTATGGGAGCCGTGCTGACGGTGGTCTGCCTGGTTTCATCGGCGCTCATTGTGCTGCTTTCGAACCCCGGACTGAGGTCGGAGTTCGGGCCCCGCATGACCGGGATACTCATATCGGCGGTCATCGTGTTCGGTTCCCTGGTTTTCGTATTCATACTCTCGCTCACGCGGACGGACATGGTCAAGCGGGTCATAGGCCGGGTTCTGCTTGCTATCATGCGGGCCTTCAGGATCGAGAGGAGAATGGGTTTCACCAAGCGCGTGCTGGGAGGGGTGGACCAGTACCGCGAGAGCATGTCGATATTCGCGCGGACCGGGAAGTCCAGGATATTCGTCACGCTTCTCATCACTATGGCCGCCATAGCGACAAACGCGCTGATCGCTCCCGTGCTGCTTTCGGGCCTCAATATCGAATACGACCTGTCGACCATATACCCTGCGCAGTTCATTCTGTTCTTCGTCGCCTATTTCGGCCCGACACCGGGCGCCAGTGGCATCGCCGAGTTCAGCAATTACTGGATCCTGACGACGCTCAATATCCAGCCCAATATGCTGGGCGTCTACACCGTGCTGTGGCGTTTCTTCACCATCTTCATAGGCGTCGCCGTGGGCGGCATGGTGGTTCTCTCCCTCATCACGCGGCGCAAGGCCGCCCTCAAGCCGGATTCGGTTTAACTCCGAACTCATTGCTGCTAGAGTGTGTCTAAAGAACATGGAGGTGAAAGCATGAAAATAGCAGAAGACATTACCAAGCTCGTGGGAAATACCCCGCTCGTCCGTATCAACAAGCTGGCTAGGGGGCTGCCCGGAGTCGTGGTGGCCAAGCTCGAGTCTTTCAATCCGCTTTCCAGCGTCAAGGACAGGATAGCGGTGAGCATGATCGACGCAGCCGAGAGGCTCGGCGTCCTCAAGCCCGGAATCACGGTGGTCGAGCCGACAAGCGGCAACACGGGAATCGGGCTCGCTTTCGTCTGCGCCGCCCGGGGCTACAATCTCATACTGACCATGCCCGAGACCATGAGCGTCGAGAGGCAGAAGCTGCTGCTCGCGCTCGGGGCCGAAATCGTGCTCACGCCCGGAGATAAAGGCATGAAGGGCGCGGTGGACGCCGCCAAGGAGATCGCGGCGGCCGACCCCAGGACTTTCACTCCAAACCAGTTCGGGAATCCCGCAAACCCCGGCATACACCGGGAGACAACCGCGGAGGAGATCTGGGCCGACACCGACGGCGAGGTCGACATAGTCGTTTGCGGTACGGGAACGGGTGGGACGGTCACCGGAGTCGGCGAGAGGCTCAAAGAGCTCAAGCCCGCGGTCAAGGTGATTGCCGTCGAGCCCGAGGAATCTCCGGTGCTCTCCGGCGGCAAGCCGGGTCCGCATAAGATCCAGGGCTGGGGCCCGGGGTTCATGCCGGATGTCGTGAATCTCGACGTCATCGATGAAATCATGAAAGTCAACTACCAGCAGGCGGTGGAAACGACGAGGCGGCTCAGCCTTGAAGAGGGCATACTCTGCGGCGTCTCCTGCGGCGGCGCTATGTATGCGGCCCTGAAGGTGGCTTCCGATGCCGTCAACAAGGACAAACTGATCGTGGTCATCTTTCCGGATACGGGCGAACGCTATCTGAGCACGGACCTGTTCGGCATCTGAGGGGGCCGGCGATGGAGAGAGCGGATGAAGAAAGTCGCTGTTCTGATTGAAAACCGCTACGAGGAGCTCGATATCTGGTATCCTTATCTGCATCTTAAGGAAGCTCAGTTTTCGAAACGGGAGGTGGGACCTGGCACAGCCGGATAGAAAGTTGCGGCTTGTCGCTCTGCTGATAATCCTGATAGCCGCCATCTATGTGGTTTCCAGTTCGAGATTCATAAGGACCCTGGGCGAGCCCGGGGTGCGTGACGTCTCGGAAGTGCTGGAGGGTGAGGTCACCGAGGGATCGGTGAGCATCCGTGGAATAGTGGACCTGGTCGAGCCGGAAAACAATGTCCTCTTCCTCAAAGACCTCAAGCGGCAGGAGGTCTGTATCGACAGTGTTTACCTCTTCGCCGTCATCAAGGTTCACACCAGTGCGCGGTTCGAAGAAGGAGAAGAGGCTGTGGTCACGGGTCTGATAGCGCAGGAGGATGGCTTCCCGGTCATCATCACGAATTAGAACCCGGAGGGTAGGGTATAGTGTCGGCAGAAACCGCGACCTCTAAAGACCGCTCGGGGCTGAGGCCCTTGAGAACCGCCGGAATCATAATCGTCCTCTTGGCCGCTTTTCTCGTTTTCGTTGGGCCCAGGCTCATGAAGAAGTTCGAAGAGCCTCCGGTCTTCGGCGTGTCCGAAATCCTGATGGGCGAGGCCACGAGCGATATTGTCCTCGTGCGGGGCGTCGTCGAAAAAGAGGGAAGAGACCAGGGTTATCTCTTCCTGCGCGACCTCGGGGAAGAGGACGAGTTAATCGTCCGCGGAATCTCGATGCTGCCGGTCGTGCGCGTCCAGACATGGGGATGGTTTCATGCCGGCCAGGAAGTCCGGCTCCCCGTGCGTATCACGCTGGACGAGGACGGCAATCTGCTCCTGGTGGAGGTGCGGAGTCGGGACGGAGAGGACTGCGGAGCGAGAGACGGCGCGCTGCGGCCCGGGGCTGTGGATTCATCAGCCGGGTCGCCACCGGAAGCGGGAAGCCCCCGGGGACCGGAATGAGAATCGTAGAGATCGCGCGCGACAACATCCTCGAACCCTGCGGCCTGGACCTTTTCAATTACCAGATAGATCCCTATGCTGGCTGTGCTCACCACTGTGTGTATTGCTACACGCAGAACGACTCTCCCGTCGATTGGAAGACTGAAGTCGGGCTGTCGCTGAGGCTCGCGGAGAAACTCGACGCCGAACTCGAGAACATCCAGCCTCAAACCGTTTACCTGGGAATGAATACCGACCCCTATCAGCCGGCCGAGAGGGAAGCGCGACAGTCCCGCAGGGTGCTTGAGATACTCGAGCAGCGTGGCTTTTCCGTTTGCATCCTCACCAAGTCGGACCTCGTCCTGAGGGATGTCGATCTTCTGGGGCGCATGCCGGGTTCATCTGTGGGCCTTTCGGTCGCCTTTGCCCGCGACGATCTGAGGAAAGTCTTCGAGCCGGACACCATTCCGGTAGAGGCCAGGATAGAAGCGCTCGCCCGGCTCAGGGAAGCGGGCATCGAAACCTATGCTCTCATCAATCCGGTTGTCCCTTTCATAACCGAGGTCGGCGCTATCATTGACCTCCTCAGCCCGCACGCCGATACTATCTGGATCTATCCCCTCCACATGAATTCCCGTGATGACGCCAACTGGCGGTCGATGAGGGATGCGCTCGAGCGGGCCTTTCCCGAAGCCCTCGGGGAAGTCGAAGGGGCTGCCTTCGACGGCCAGGACGCTTACTGGTTGAACCTCCGGGAGGAGCTCCTGGGCGCCGCTCCCTACTTGCCCGTCAGGCTGGAGATCTGCCTCTAGACAGCTAATACTGGGCCTCTCGCACCCCAAATGGCTCCGCATTGTGCGTTTCAAGACCTGACCCCTAAAACCTGACCCCTCAAACACCCAGAAAACCTTGTGCATTTCAAGACCTGACCCCCCAAAATGCATCTAAAAAGCCGGGTCTGGAAGTGTGCAAGAAATTGCACCCATAGCCCGGGAAATGTGGTATAATGTATGGTGTATGGAGATATCCCGGGGTCTGACTTGGACGGCCCCTATTTTGATGGAAAGGTGGCAGGAAATTATGGCTAAGATCGCGTTTGCGGCTGTTCTGACATTGGTTCTCGTACCCTTCGCCAGCTATGCCGACATCGTTACTCCGGAGGAGGCGATGACGGTGGGTGAGAACTTCATCGACCATCAGGTCGAAGTCCGGGGAGGCTGGGGCGAGTCCCCTTGGGCCGAGGTATCGGAGTTACGCGAGCTCCGGAGGGGCGACAGGCTACTGGGCTACCATATATCGGTTGCGCCCAGCGGCCACATCGTGGTTCCCATAACGCGGGCGCTCACTCCGGTCAAGTCCTTCTCTTATACGGAGGATTTCATCAATCAGGCCGAGGTGGGTTACTGGCAGCTTATAAAAGACGCGATAGAGTATTCGCTTGTTCAGATGGAAGAGCAGTACGGTTCCTTAAACCTGCTGCAGGCCATCCCGCAGCCCAGGGCAGTTGGAGACGCCTGGGACTGGGCGCTGGGTTCGAGCGCGCCTCCGGCCATGCTCACTACGGTGGGCCCCATCGTGATGACCAAGTGGAACCAGAGCTATCCGTGGAACCTCTTCTGTCCCGAAGGCGACGGCGGGCGGACCATCGTCGGCTGCGTGGCCACCGCGGGCGCCCAGATCATGAGATACTGGAGGCACCCCTCATATGGTACCGGCAGCCACTCCTACTATTGGAACGGCGACCAGTCCTGTGGCGGCAGCACTTCCGGCCAGACCCTGAACGCCGACTACGACCACAAGTATGACTGGTGGCTGATGAAGAAGACCGCCATAGGTTACGACTCCACGCAGGCCGCCGCTGCATCCTGGCTGTGTTCGGATGTGGGCATCGCCTGGGATATGGACTATGGCCGCTGCGGCTCGGGAGCTTACACCGCCAGGGGGATCACGGTTTATCCGACATGGTTCAAGTATCTCAATACAGTCGATAGAGAGAACCGTACCGACTATCCGAGCAGGCAGGCGTGGTTTGATGTCTTGAAGGCTGAGTTCGAGGTCGACCCGCCGAGGCCGATTCACTACAGAATCCAGTCCCACTCCATCGTCTGCGACGGCGTCATGGACGACGGCGGTCTTTACATTCACTTAAACTACGGCTGGGCCGGCTCGTCCGACGCCTGGTATGCGGTGGACAGCCTGCATTGCACCTGGTCGGGCTGCAGCCCGGACGTCGAGTACGCGCTCGTCGGCATAGACCCGGGCGCGGACTTCATCGACGCCACGACCGGGGTCGCCGGGGATACCCGCGACACATACGGCACGGCCTGGGGCGACTATAACGGCGACGGCTTCATGGACCTGTACCTCGCCAATAGCGGCACGGCCAACAGGCTCTTAGAGGGCGACGGCGCCGGGAACTTCACGGACGTAACGGCTTCGCCGCTCGGGGACACGGGCGCGGGCCGCGGCGTGGCGTGGGCTGATTACGACAACGACGGCGACCTGGACCTCTATCTCTGCAACACTTCGGGCGGCGCCAACAAGCTCTTCGAGAACCAGGGCGGCTCATTCACGGACGTAACTTCGGGCCCCCTCGGCGATATGGGTAACTCGGAGGGCGTGGCCTGGGGCGACTTCGACGGAAATGGATACGTGGACCTCTATATCGTGAACACCGGCGCTTCCAACAGGCTGCTTCTCAATGCGGGGGGGGCGGGGTTCACCGATGCGACTTCGGCGCCGCTCGGCGATACCGGGAGCGGTTATGGAGTCGCGACCGGCGACTATGACAATGACGGCGATCTCGACATATACGTCGTCAACTCGGGCGCCAACAAGCTCTTTGAGAACCAGGGCAGCGGAGTGTTCACGGACGCCACGTCGGGCCTTCTCGCCGATGCGGGCGACGGCCGCGGCGCAGCCTGGGGCGACTATGACAACGATGAGGATCTTGATCTCTTCATAACCAACCATGGAGCTAACGTGCTTCTCAGGAACGACGGCGGGACATTCACCGACGTCACAGCCGGCGCGCTCGGAAACGTTGAGGACGGTTACGGCGCGGCCTGGGCCGACTACGACAACGACGGCGACCTGGACCTGTTCTTCGCCAACTCGACGGGCGAGAACAAGATCATGCGGAACGGAGGCGGCGACACCTTCCAGAACATCACGGTCGAGCCGATCGACGCCTCTATCTCCGCCAAGGGCGCGGCCTGGGGAGATTATGATAACGACGGTCTATCGGACCTATATGTCGCCAACTCGGGCGGGGCCAATTATCTCTACCACAACGAGTACCAGCAGCGGCTGGGCTGGCTCAAGGTCAGGCTGGTGGGCGCCTACTCGAACGCTTCCGGCATCGGGGCCCGCATACGCGTGGTCGCCGGCGGCGAAGTCCAGACGCGGGAGATATCCGGCGGGTCGGGCTATTGCTCCCAGAACTCTCTTATCGCCGGCTTCGGCCTCGATGACCTGGGCACCGTGGACTCGGTGCAGGTGATCTGGCCCTCCGGCATAGTAACGGATACGACGCTTGTCGCGGCCGACCAGCTCATAGTTATAGAAGAATTCGATATCGCCGGCGTAGACAGGCCCGGCGAGAGCCCCGCGGCGTTCATGCTCTTCCCGAGCTACCCCAATCCGTTCGGCGACGCGACTACGATACGTTATTCGCTGGCCGGAGCGGGGCGGGTGGCGCTGCGCGTATATGACGTTTCGGGCAGAGTCATCAAGACGCTCATCGACGCGGGCGACATGCCGGCCGGCGAGCACACCGCCCACTGGAACGGCGACAATGATTCGGGCGGAGAAGTGGCGTCGGGCGTCTATTTCTATCGCATAGAGGCCGGACCCTATGTCGAGACGCGGAGGATGGTGCTGCTGAGGTAAGCCTTGCGGGACCGGGCCCTCGGGGGCCGTGCCCCGTTGAATTGACGCTTTAGATGTGTTAAACTTGATATATCCGGTCATGATGTAACTGAGCTGAAGGAGGGGTGGTGCATGTATAAGAGACAACGTATATCGTCGGCGGTTTTCCCGATCTTCATGCTCTGGGCCTGCGCGGTGCTGGTCTGGTCGGTCGTAGGCCTCGGCGCCGGCACGCTCGAGATCCACTGCCTTGACGTGGGCCAGGGAGACTGCACCCTCGTAATCTCGCCTACGGGCGGGACGCTTCTGTTCGACGGGGGTTATAACGGCAAGGGGACGGCCACGATACTGCCCCACCTCCAGAGCCTGGGAATCACCGGTCTCGACTACATCGCCAGCTCCCATTACCACGCGGACCATATCGGCGGGCTCGATGAGGTAGTGAATTCGCTGAGCATAGACTCGGTGAGGGTAGCCGTGCTCGACCGCGGCTGGTCCTATACCACGGTGACCTATCAGGGCTATGCCACGGCCGTGGCGGCGAAGCGGACCACCATATACGACGGCCAGGTCGTGGACCTGGGCGGGGGCGTCACCGTGACCTGTGTCGCGGTCAACGGCAACGGGGTACTGTCGTCGCCCTTCGACGATGAGGAAAACGACTACTGCGTCTCGCTCCTGGTGGAGTACGGGAGTTTCAAGTTCTTCGCGGCCGGCGACCTCTCCGGGGTGAACTCATCCTCTTATCATGATATCGAGACGAGCGTTTCGGCGGACGCCGGTGACATCGACGTCTACAGGGTCGACCATCACGGCAGCGCGAGCAATACCAACTCCAACCTGGTATCGAACCTGAACCCGGAGGTCTCTGTGATCTCCGTGGGCAGCAATTCCTACGGCCACCCGACCCAGACGGTGATAAACAGGCTGGTGAACGCGGACTCCTACATCTACCAGACGCATACGGGGTCGGGCGGGACCATACCGGCGGGGAGCGGCGAAGTACTGAACGACCATGTCATCATCGAGGTCACATCGAGTTCCTACACCATCAATCACGACCGTTCCTACCCGCTTGAATCGGCCGGCGTGGAAATCGCCGCCGAGGGGGCATGGTTCAAGGCATACCCGAATCCCTTCTCCTCATCGACCACGCTGACTTTCAGCATTCCCCGGGGGGAGACGGCGGGCATCGAGATATATGACGTTACGGGCCGCCTCGTGAACCTCTTCCCGGCTTTCGACATCTCCGGGCAGGCCCAGTCGGTGACCTGGGACGGGCGTTCGGCTGACGGCAGGGAGACCGCGGCGGGCTTCTACTTCGTGCGGATTTCATCCGAGCCCGGCGCAGTGACCCATAAGGTGATCAGGACCCGGTAAGCCTGAGCGGGCAGGGGCACAAGCGGTCTTGACTCTACCGGCGGTTCCCTGTAGTATCACTCTGTTATACTCATCGTGAAAGTCCTGTGCGGACCTGGCGAGCGGGAGAGCTGTATGCCGACTTATTCACATTCCAAGCTCGAGACCTTCAACAATTGCCCCATGCGCTACAAGCTGCAGTACATCGACAAGGTCGAAGTCGAGGACTTCGAATCCGTCGAGGCTTTCCTGGGGAGCCTGGTTCACGAGACCATGGAGAAGCTCTACCAGGACGTCCAGATGACCAAGATCCCGACCGTCGAGGAGCTGGTGGCCGTATTCGACGGCCTGTGGGACGACCGCTGGCATGACGGCATAAAGGTTATCAAGAAGGCCTATAGCGCCGACCACTACCGGGAGATCGGCCGCAAGTGCGTCGCCGATTACCACGCCGACCACTACCCGTTCGACGAGGCGCGCACCATCGCGCTGGAGCACCTGGTGTTTTTCCCCTTAGACGACGACGAGCGGTACTGGATACGCGGCATCGTCGACCGCATCTCCGTGACGCGCGACGACAGGTACGAGATTCACGACTACAAGACTTCCTCGAGACTGATGACACAGGGGGCGGCCGACCGGGACCGCCAGCTCGCGCTCTACCAGATCGGTATCGGCAGGATGTGGAAAGACGCGAAAGACGTGGACCTGGTCTGGCATTACATGGCTTTCGCGCGGGAAGTGAGGTCGACGCGCACCCCCGAGCAGCTGGAGGCCGTCAAGGGCGACGTCATGAAACTCATCTCGCGCATCGAGAACGAGAGGGACTTCTACCCCAAAGAGACCCCGCTCTGCAACTGGTGCGCCTATACGGAGCACTGTCCGGCCAAGTCGCCTGCGAAGGTGGCCGCCAGGGCAGCCGCGAAGGCCTGCGCGGCGACTCCGGCGAACGAGTACCTGACCGAGAGTGCGGCGGCTCTCGTCAATAAGTACGCCGTTCTCTCGAGCCGCAAGAGCGACGTCGAGGAGGAGCTCGCCAGGGTAAGGGAAGCCCTCGTCGAGCACGCCAAAAAGAACAGCGTCCAGAATATCAGGGGCGACAAACACAAGGTTTTCGTTAAACTATACAAGGGATACTCCTTCCCCGGCAAAGACGCTCCGGAGCGTAAGGAGCTCGAGAAGATCGTCAAGGATGCGGGCCTGTGGGAGCGGGTCGCCGTGCTGAGCCCGGTGAGCCTCGCCAAGCTCGTAGAGGGCGGCAAAATAGACGGGAAGGTCGCCGAGGCCATTAAGGCGCTCGGCGAGGAGACCGAGAGACCCTGGCTTAAACTCTCGAATCTCTGATCTCTATAAAGGCCTGGCCGGATCTGGTCGAATAATTGGATATGAGCCGGCTTAGGCGATTGTGAGTAGCGCAATGACCCTTGAGTCCAAAAGGCAGTATTGTATCTTATTGCTCCTTCTGGCGATTCTTGCCTTATCCTGTTCCAGCCAGGACGTGAGGATGGGCATGGCAGGAGGCGATGAAGCCAGGCTATCCTATCGTGTAGTCGGGCAGGGTGAGGTCCTCGTAGTCATCCATGACGGCCCGGGCGGTGAGAAGTCCATCATGTACGACGGTTTCGACGCCTTAGGCAGAGGCATGAAGATCGTTTATTACGACCAGCGCGGCTGCGGCAGGTCCGAACCTCTTGGCGCCGGCCAGTCGTGCACCATTGGAGACAATGTAAACGATCTCGAGGCCCTGATTTCCTACCTTCACCTCGACAGGTTTTCCATAGCGGCACATGGGTGGGGCGCGGTTATCGCCGTCGAATACGCGAGGGAGCATCCCGATCGCGTGGACGCGCTTGTTCTCATCACGCCGGTCTCGCCGCATGAGCCCGGCCTTCACATCGACGGCCTCATGGGGAGGCTCCCGGAGGACGGCCAGATGCACGTGCGGGCTGTGCTCGACAACCCCTTCGCAACCATGCTGGAGAAGCGCGAGCAATTCGTCAGGGCCGTGCTTCCGCTGCTCTTTTACGACCAGCGGGCGATGGACCGGGCGGATCTCGACAGCTTCAGGTACTCTCCCGATGTAGACTCGCGGCTCAGCGCGGAGCTCAAGTCCTTCGACCTGTATACGCACCTCGACGGCGTCGGGATACCGACGCTGGTGATCGCCGGCAGGCATGACGTGCTGACGCCGCTGAGCGAACAGATGGCGTATGTGGAGCGCATAGGCACGTCGCATGCGGTTGTCTTCAACGAGAGCGCCCATTTCCCCTTCCTCGAAGAGAAGAGGGCGTTTCTGAGCCAGGTCGAGACATTCGTCCCCGACGGCGGGATACCCTCCCTGGCGCACGCCGACGCCGGCCCCGACTAACCTCCGGCCGGGCTCTTCTGGCGGGTTGCCTATCGGGGCCGCTTCTGTTATCTTCACGCTTGTCAATCAACCCAATACACCGATTCTGTACCCGGGACGATGAAGAGAGGAGAAATCACATGGAGAAGACCGGACGGTCATCACGCGAACTCATAGACCTCGCTGAGAACTTCAGTGCACACAACTATCACCCGCTTCCCGTCGTGATCTCGAAGGCGGAAGGAGTATGGGTCTGGGATGTCGAGGGGAAGAAATACATGGACATGTTGAGCTCATATTCTGCGCTCAACCAGGGACATCTCAATAAGAGAATTATCGCCGCGGCCAGGAAACAGCTCGACAAACTGACTCTCACGTCGAGGGCCTTTCACAACGACCAGTTCGGTCCCTTCTGCGAGTATATGTGCGAGGTCACGGGCCAGGAGTCGACGCTTCTTATGAACACCGGGGCGGAGGCCGTGGAGACCGCGCTCAAGGCCGCGCGCAAGTGGGGCTACAAGGTCAAAGGCGTCGAGAAGGACAGGGCCGAGATCATCACCTGCGAGAACAACTTCCACGGAAGGACGACGACCATCGTCGGGTTTTCGTCCGAAGAGCAGTACCGCGACGGCTTCGGTCCCTTCGCGCCGGGATTTAAGATAATCCCTTACAGCGATATCGAGGCCCTCAAGCAGGCCATCACTCCCAACACGGTCGCCTTCCTGGTAGAGCCTATACAGGGCGAGGCCGGCATCATCGTGCCGGAAGATGGCTACCTGCGGGAGGCCGCAGCCATATGCAAGGAGGACAATGTCCTCCTCATGCTGGATGAGATACAGACTGGGCTCGGAAGAACCGGGAAGCTCTTCTGCTACGAGCACGAAGGCGTGACTCCCGACGTTCTCATCGTGGGCAAGGCCCTCGGCGGCGGCGTGTTCCCCGTATCGGGCATACTCGCGCGCAAGGAGATCATGGACGTCTTCAAGCCGGGCGACCACGGCAGCACCTTCGGCGGCAACCCGCTGGGCTGCGCCATCGGGATGGAAGCTCTTAAGGTCATAGTCGACGAGGACCTCCCGGGCAAGTCTGCCGCGTCGGGCGAGTACCTCATGGACAAGCTCCGCGCCATCGACTCTCCGCATGTGAAAGAAGTCCGGGGCAAGGGGCTCCTCATCGGCGTCGAGATAAAGGAGGCCTCGGGCACAGCCAGGCCTTTCTGCGAAAAGCTCCAGAGCCTGGGCATTCTCGCCAAGGAGACCCATCACCAGGTCATCAGGTTCGCTCCGCCCCTCATGATCTCCACCGAGGAGCTCGACTGGGCGCTTGAGAGGATCGAGCAGGTTCTCGCCGGTTGATCTGAATAAAGCGGAACGGCGGGTCGTAGTAGGGGTGAGTTTCCATATAAGGAGGTTTGCAATGAAGAAATTGGAGACCGGAAGCGCATCCCGCGCGGCGCGCGGCAAGAGCCCTGCCCGGAGTTTTCATCTTTTCTGGCTGCAGGCCCTGCTGTTCGCGGTGCTCCTCCTTGCCTTTGCCGCTCACGCGGCGGCGCAGGCGGAAGAAGCTGCCGCGCCGAAGCCGGACTTTCCCCTTAACGTATTCGAAGACGAGTCTGACTTTACTTTCTACCTCAACGAGGAAGTGCTGGTCACGGGCCATACGGCCTGGCTCAAGGATGGGTCGATCTCCAGTGAGTACAGGCTCTCCATGGCCGGGCAATACGTCGATACCAGGCTCAATATCGATGTCGACGAAGACGGCTACTGGACCGAAATACACATGGTGACGGCCCGGGGGCCGGTCACCATCACGCGCGAGGGCACCAAGGCCATCATAGACGACGGCAAGGGGCACGACGACACGGTCGAGATCCTGCCGAACACCGTGCTCTTCGAGAACTTCTCCCCAATGCTCATGAGCCAGATGATACTGGCCTATGACCGGGAAGCCGGCGGCAAGCAGGTATTCCCGCTCTTTATCATTCCCGCGGTGATTATGGAAGGATCGCTCGAGCGGCTGGAGGCCGTCGAGAGGACAATCGACGGAGAAGACCAGACATTCACGATTTACCGGTACGGCGTCCCGGGCGTGGACATCATCCTGTGGGTGGATGACGGCAACAGGGTGTGTATGGGCGATGTCCCCGCCCAGAGCGGCGCCTACGTGAGGAACGGCTACGAAGCCCTGCGTCTTAAGGAGGAAGACGACCCATTGCTTTCGAAACCCGAATACGAAGTCAAAGTAGAGAGTAATGTTGACGTCCCCATGAGGGACGGCCTCGAGCTCAAAGTCGATATATACCGGCCGGACGCCGACGGGAAGTTCCCCGTGATCCTGGTGAGGACACCTTATAAGAAGGAGATGAATGAGCTCCAGGCCAAGTTCTTCGCGCGGCGCGGCTACGTCTACGCCGTCCAGGACTGCAGGGGCCGTTTCTCGTCTCCGGGCACCTGGAACCCCTTCTTCAACGATCCCGAAGACGGCTACGACACCATCGAATGGCTGGCTGTTCAGCCGTGGTCGAGCGGCAAGGTGGGCATGATCGGTGCCTCGTACCTGGGCTGGGTGCAGTGGTGGGCGGCGCGCGAGCGGCCGCCTCATCTGGCGGCCATGATTCCAAACGTGTCGCCGCCTGACCCCTACTATAACATACCTTACGAATACGGAGCCTTCTTCCTCCTCGGCGCGATCTGGTGGGCCGATGTCGTAGAGCAGGAAGTGACGGCTGATCTTTCCGGCAAGGCTTTCGGCGACCTGATGGACAAGGACTACACCAAGATACTGAGACATCTTCCCGTGATCGACCTCGACGAGATAGTGCTCGGCGAGAAGAACAAGTACTGGCGCGAGTGGATACAGCATCCGGATAATGACGAGTACTGGGCCCGGATCAGTTTCCTCGATCACCTGGAGGACCTCGACATACCCGTGTACCACCAGTCGGGATGGTGGGACGGCGACGGAATCGGCTCCAAGCTCAACTACCTCAAGATGGCGGGCCATGGCCACAAGAACCAGAAGCTGGTGCTCGGCCCCTGGGGGCATACGGACGCTGCGACAAGGCGCGGCCCTTACAATAACGACTACGGCGCCGACGCCATCGTGAATCTCAGCCGCAGTTACTTAAGGTGGCTCGACAGGTGGCTCAAGGGCGTTGAGAACGGAATAGAGGAAGAGCCGCTGGTCTCGCTGTTCGTGATGAACACCAACAAGTGGCTGCGCGGCAACACCTACCCGCTTGAGAGCGCCCGGCCGGCGGAGCTTTACCTGTCGAGCGGCGGCAGCGCCAATACGTCCGCCGGTGACGGCATGCTCTCCCCGGCGCTCCCTGCGGATGGCTCGGCGGAATTCGATACTTATGTTTACGATCCGGGCGACCCCACGCCCGACATAGCCATGTTTGATGACGGCAGCGAGGAGGATGAAGCAGATCCCGGCGCCCCCGAGGACGAGTCTGTGGAGGAGGTCATAGCCGAGCGGCTGGCATACCATGCGAAGGTATCGGCCGAGAGGCAGGACATGCTCGTCTATGAGACCGAGGCTATGGCCGAGCCCCTCACCTTCGCCGGGCCGGTATCGGGAGTTCTCTACGCGAGCTCGTCGGCGAAGGACACCGACTGGTTCATGCGGCTTTCCGAGGTCGACGCCGAAGGTAATGTGAAGTCGCTCACGCGGGGCATCCTGCGCGCCAGGTACAGAAACTCATTCTCCGAGCCCGAGCTGCTGACGCCGGGCGAGATATATGAATTCCATATCGACATGTGGCAGACCGGCGTCACGATTCCGGCCGGCGCCAAACTCAGGGTGGAAGTGAGTTCATGCTCATTCCCCATGTTCTCGAGGAATCTTAACACGGGCGGCCATAACGAAACCGAAACCGAGTACGTCACGGCCGAGCAGAAGATATATCATACGAAGGCCTACCCGTCGCATGTGCTGCTTCCCGTGATTCACGATCCCGAATTCGTCGAGGCCGGCCTGCCCTAGGGCTGTGCATTTCAAGACCTGACCCCATGGGTGACCCCATCAGGCGCCGTCACATCACCTGTACATGGATTTGATCGTGCCCCATGTCGACGCCTTGCTGGCCGTCGGGCCGATCTCGACAGTCATGCTGTTGTTCATCTCGTTGAGCTCGGGCACAATCCCGGCAGCGTCGATGGTAACCGTTACATTGTTCTGCATTACGTACTCGATCTTGTCGGGAACGTCGTCGTCGGACGGGTAGGCGCAATAGCATTCGAAGCCCGATGGGGCGCAGCTTCCTTCTACTACCTCCCCGATCATGTATACGGGGTCCCATCGCAATATGCTGAAACAGGTGCCCAGGGGGCAGTCGGTATATGGCTGCTGCCTGCACGTGCCCTGGTAGATATCCCGGGCGATGTATGCCGCCGTTCTCAGGGGCTGGGCGTCGATGAGGTAGTCAAGCACCATCTCCACGTCCTCGTGGTCGGCGTCACAGGTATAGAGCGTAAACGTCGCGCCTATGTCCAGGCTGTCTCCCACCTGGTTAACCCAGACGTCGGTTACCTCAAGGTCGATGCCGGCCGGCGGATAGCCCGGCGTGAACACCACCGCGTGGTCGGGCGCGATGATGGTCATGTCGTCAATCCACACGCTGTCGCCGGGATTGGAGTAGGTGCGGCACTCGATGACGAGGCCGACGTGCCCGTCGACAACCGTGTAGGTCCAGGCCGTCTCGTCCCAGCCCGTGCCCGGTCCGTAGTCGTCGTTGCCGCCGGCGCTGCCGTCATAGCCCTCGATGTCGCAGAGGGAGTCGTTCCAGTGCGCCCAGATTCGGCAGGAGGGAGAGCCCGCGGAAGCTGTATCGTAGCGCCAGAAGCTCGCCGTGACTTCATCTCCGTCCTGGAGGCCCACGATGAACGCGAGATAGGCCTGGGGTGTTCCCGACGGCGAGTTGTCCTCGAGTAGCAGGGAGCTGGAGCCGCCGTGTACGGGGTCCGGTGCTCCGACATTGGTCGCGATGATGGGCGGCGTCCCGTCGCCGTAGAGGCTGAGTACAGTCTGCCCGTCCTCCCAGCCGTAGTTGACCGTCCCGGCGGCCGCGGTTGATGACAGGGCAAGTAACGCAAGCACTACCAGAAGCAATCTCGTCATGATTCACTCCTTTCATGGGGCGTGATACTTCGCGAGCGGGTCAATGAAGTGCGGCATCACCTCGCTTTGGAAGGGGTTCGAGTCAGCGTCCCGGCTTTTCGACCCGGGTGATTGCCATAACTGAGCCAGGGCAGTGCTGAGAACTTGTGGAACTCAACGGGGTCTCTGCCAGCTCGCGCAGAGTGTACCATATTTCGCAAAATTGGTCAAGCGCGCGCTTGCATTGCAGATTTGATACAAATGGAAAACCGCTCCGGGGAGGAGCGGTCTTCCTGGGTGCATGGAAACTAAGATGGCTATCTGGCGATCACCATCTTATGAGTGGACTCTTGGTTCATGGCCCGGACCCGGCAAAGATAGATGCCGCCCGGCACCGGGTCGCCCATGTCATTGGTACCGTCCCAGGTTACAGTATGTGTTCCCGCCGAAAGCGAGGCCTTCGCCAGCGTCCTGATTCTCTGTCCCAGGACGTTGTGAACAGTCACGCTCACCTCCTGCGGGTCGATTAGACTGATTCTGAAGCGAGTCGAAGCCGTGAATGGATTGGGGCTGTTATCGCTGACGGTGATAATCCCGGCCGTCCCCTCGGGGCGGGTATCGCCGCCCACGCCCGCGCAGCCTCCGGATGAGTACGTCAGCGCGTGGTACGCGTCGATAAGGCCGTAGCCGTATCGATCGTCCCGGCCCGCCTCGCCCAGGTCGACCGCGGTCTCATGCAAAATAGTCCGGATGTTCTCGATGCCCGTCTGGCCGTTGGCGATCATGAGGGCCACGAGCGCCGTAACATGGGGAGCCGCCATTGACGTTCCGTCATAGAAGTAATAGTCGAAGTCGCTCGGGTCGGACAGAATCTCCGGCGGGCCGAAGCTGTGCCCGACGAATGTCTGCTGCAGCACGCCGTCGACTTCTCCGTCTCCGTTCTCGTCCAGATAGATGTCGCCGCCGGGGGCCATTACTTCCTGCGCGGGCCCGTACTGGGAGTAGTCCGTGATCTGGTTGTCGTACTTGGTGGCGCCTACGGCTATGACTTCCGGGTATGCGGCGGGGAAGGCGACCGTGCCGGTACCCCAGTTTCCGGAGGAGGCGACCACTACGACCCCATGATTGTAAGCGTACTCGACGGCGTCGTGAACGGTGGCCCCGGGGTCATAGCCCGGGAACCACCCCAGGCTCATGTTTATAACCTGGGCGCCGTTATCGGTGGCCCAGTAAATGCCGTCGGCGAGTTCGGACGCAGAGCCCGAACCCTGGTAGTCGAGAACCTTGACGGGCATGAGCGAACAGTCGAAGGCGAGCCCCGCGGTGCCTATGCTGTTGTTGGTGGTCTGCGCCACCGTCCCCGCGACATGCGTGCCGTGGGCTGAATTGTCATTCGGGTGGCTGTCGTCGTTTACGAAATCATAGCCGGGAACAAAAGTGGTTCCCGAGAAATCAGGCGCCCTGTAGTAGGCGGTAATACCTTCGCAAACCGTGCCCTGCTCGTAGGCCGGAACCGGGTAGTCCTCAAACGCTATGCCCGTGTCGAGTATGGCGACGACAATGCCCGACCCCGCCGAGATCTCCCACGCCGATGGGGCGTTGACCGCGGGGAAGTGCCACTGGTAGAAGTACTCGGGATCGTTCGGAGTAGTGAAGGCGTGGCATATCGAGTTGAGCTCCGCGTATTCGACGCGCGGGTCCATCATGAGTAAATCGATCACATCCTGCTCGGTCTTATCTGCGGGAACGCTGACTTTGCGCACGCCCATGCGGTGAACCGAAATGACCTCGGTGCCCGCGGCGGTGTTTATCTCCGAGACGGCCTCGGCCGAGACACCGTCGCGGAACCTGACCAGCACCTGGGATTGCATGTATTCGATCTCTCCCAGGGACGCGGCGCTCCGGGTGGCCGGGCGGACATGCGGGCCGGCCGCGGCCGATACAGCTGAAGCGAAAAGAAGCAAAAGTAAGGCGAGGGCGAGACGCGTCTTCACGTGTCTCCTCATCCGGTTACCTCCATGATTACGGGCTGAGCCGAATGACCGGGAAGCGCCTTGTCGCGTGTCCGTGCCGGCAGCGATGTTGTTTTTCCGGTCAGCCTTTTGTCCTCAGAAGCGAAGCAAACCACATAAATTAAGGTAAATCAAGCTTATTATTCGACATATGCCGGGATTACTTAAACGTTTTGGTATAACGGATGGAGATGCCGGTGAGCACTACGGGGTCACCTGATGGGGTCAGGTCTCGAATTGCACAATGGCGGCCGGAGGGAAAGCCAGAGAGCTCAAGAACTGCCAAGTTTTAGCAACAACAGCCGCCCGAAGGCGCGTCGTCATCCCCGCTTCCGCAGTCGCATGTGGGTTCGGTTCCCCTGAGGGCCCCGGTCAGGACGGCGGCGGCGCAGCCGACACCGGCCTTCACGGTGATGGCGCCGGGCGCGCAGTTTAAGGCGCAGGCTCCGCACTCCATGCAGGCGTCTCTGTCGACAAGCGAGGCCCTGACGCCTGTAATCTCGAAGACGCCGTGGGGGCAGACGATTTCGCAGAGGCCGCAGCCGACGCACTTCTCTTCATCATATTCCAGCGTCGTCGCGCTCTTAAGATATCTCAAACCCATTGCCGGACCTCCGCTATATGAACCTCGCTATCATCCACAGCGTCACCCCCAGTATAACGAACATCGCCTGGAAAGGCACGGCGTAAACCATCTCCCGCCTTACGCCGGTGAGCGACGTGTAAGTGGAGGACCCCGTGAAGTTCATGACTATGAAGGACGAGACCGCCGACATGATGAGGGCCCAGCCGGCGTGCTCGATGAAATTGGCTCCGCCCAAACCCGAGGCGTAAGAAAGCAGGAACAACATGACCCCCAGCACCAAACCCTTCACGGCGAAAGCGCGGCCGGGCAGCCACGGCAGCAGCATGGGTCCCAGGATGTTGGCTCCCAGGTAGGCGATCACCAGATTGGCAAGGGCGCGCGGCCCCACCGAAAACAATGAGCCGACCGAGTAACCAGTCCGGTCTATGCCCGAGAGGGCCAGGAATATGATAAGCATCGGCAGCAGGTACTTGAACCACTGGACCACATCGTTGGGGGCGAGGGCCAGCCTGTCAGCCATCGAGAACCTGACCCGTCTCATCCCGGGCGCAGCGACCATGCCGGCGTCGAGAAATGCCTTTATGTCAGCCGACCGGACGGGTCCGAAGGTCACCTTGAAGCCCGATAGCTTCCTGACCTCATGGGCCGCGACGCCGGTGGCGGAAAGCTGGGGCAGGATGAGGCTGCGATGGTTGACTATCTCCTCCAGGCGCGTTTTCCGCACTCTGGCGGCGACCTCAGCCGTTCCAAACGTCCCCTTGCCGGCCGCGCACCACACATTGATACCCCTGGTGTCGACGACCATTATATAGGCGTCCAGCCCGGTGAGTTCCCGGCGGAGATAGTCGAAAGTGAGCTTGTAATTGGCCGTTACCAGCACGGGGGATGCGGCATCGGGACTGCCCACGGCGTAGAGGCCCGGTTCCACCCGATACCTCATCCTGCCGATTCCCCAGCGCGCCCTGAGATTACCACGCCGGTCTGCGGCGGTGAGCCGGGTGGGCACGGTAGGCACCCGGCCGGCGGGCGTATCGATATAGCCTGTGACATAGGGCCTGTCGGAATCGGGGGGAGTCGGGGCCGTCCCCTGTCCGCAGCATGGTTGCGCTTCCTGCCCTCCGGCCGGTAGCCCGCAGCAAGGCTGCGCCTGGCCGGCTCTCTCTTTTCCGCAGCAGTCTTTACTTCGGTTTTGCATACTATACTCCTAGCGGTTGGCCGGAGCCGGGTCAAGCGCGGAGTTCGCCCCGAACATGGTTCTGCGTGGACTCACTGGCTCCTGTCTGGTAGGCTTAACCTCAGACAGGAAGCGTGCATGAAAGGAGCTGAGCATGGACGAGGACAGGGCCTACGAACGAGCCAAAGAGAGAGTTGAGGAGAAGGTGGGCTTCCTAAGCCACCTGGCCGTCTACATTGTGATCAACGCATTTCTCCTCTTTCTTGATTACAGGGATAATAAGAGCATCGACTGGGCCTATTGGCCGCTCATCGGGTGGGGAATCGGCCTCGTGTTCCACGGGCTCAACGTATTTGCCTTCGGTGAGGGATCTGCCTGGAAAGAGCGCATGATCAAGAAGGAGATGCAGAGGGAAATCTCGAAGAAGGACTAGTGAAACCGATATACCTTGACTACAATGCGACGACCCCCATAGACCCGCGTGTCGCCGACGCAATGATGCCCTACATTCGCGAGCATTTCGGGAACCCGTCGAGCGGCCATGCATATGGTGTTGCGGCGAAGAAGGCCGTGGACAGGGCGCGCAGGCAAGTTGCGGCGCTTCTGGGCTGCGAGGTCTATGAAATCGTCTTCACGAGCGGCGGCTCCGAGTCCAATAACCACGCCATAAAGGGAGTTGCCCACGCGTATCGCTCCAGGGGAAATCACATCATCACCTCGGCGGTCGAGCACCCTGCCGTTACCGAGGTCTGCAGGTTTCTTGAGGGAGAGGGTTACAGGGTCACCTATCTGCCGGTCGACGGGCACGGCCTCGTGGACCCCGCGGCGGTGGAGGGGGCCATAGGCCCCGCGACTGTTCTCATCTCGATAATGCATGCCAATAATGAGGTAGGGACAATCGAACCCGTGAGCGAGATCGCCGGCATAGCGCGCAAGCACGACATTCTCATGCATACCGACTGCGCCCAGTCCGTGGGCAAGATTCCGGTGGCGGTGGCCGGCCTCGGGGCGGACCTCATTTCCATCGCAGGGCACAAGATATACGCGCCCAAGGGCATAGGCGCGCTCTATGTCCGTTCGGGCGTGAAGCTCGAAAAACAGATTCACGGCGCCAACCACGAGATGAACTGGCGGGCGGGAACCGAGAACGTGATAGAGATAGTAGGATTGGGCGAGGCCTGCGAGATAGTGGGCGAGAGCCTGGAGGGCCACGCGGAGCATATGCAGGACCTCCGCGACAGGCTGGAGGCCGGGCTCACCGCGCCCTTCCCGGAGGCACGCGTCAACGGCCATCCCGAAAGGCGCCTTCCCAACACGCTGAGCGTGAGCTTCAGAGGACTGGAAGCCAATACCATACTCTCGGAGCTCTCCGGCGTGGCGGCGTCGGCCGGCGCAGCCTGCCACACGGACCGCATCGAAGTATCGAGCGTGCTGGAGGCGATGGGAGTGCCGCTCGAGTTCGCCATGGGGACCATACGGTTTTCGGTTGGCCGCTTCACAACCGCGGATGAAGTGGACCGGGCGCTCGAGGAAATAAGCGGCGTCGTGGGCCGCATGCAGCCCTCGGAGGCCTGTCCGGTTGCGGAGGCCGGGAAGGGTGAAGTCAGGCTCACTCAATACACCCACGGTCTCGGTTGCGCGTGCAAGATGCGGCCGCAGCTTCTTGAGAAAGTGCTCGAGAGCATGCCCGTTTCTTCAGATGAGAATATCCTGGTCGGAACCGACACCGCCGACGACGCCGCGGTGTATCGCATCGATGACAATACGGCGATCGTCGAGACTGTGGACTTCTTCACGCCCATCGTGGACGATCCCTATGCGTTCGGAGCCATCGCCGCCGCCAACTCCTTAAGCGACATTTACGCCATGGGAGGGAAGCCGGTCTTCGCGCTCAATATCGTTGGATTCCCCTCCAACCGCCTGCCGGTCAGCGTGCTCGGGGACATCTTAAGGGGGGCGCACGACAAGGCCCGCGAAGCCGGTATCGCCATAATAGGCGGCCACACGGTGGAAGACACCGAGCCCAAGTTCGGGCTGGCCGTCACGGGGGTGGTGAGCCCGGCGGCCGTGCTGACCAATAGAGGCGCGGAGCCAGGCGACGCCCTGGTGCTCACCAAGCCCATAGGCACCGGAGTGCTTTCTACCGCCCTCAAGCAGGGCCTCCTGGAACCGGGCCAGGCCGCCATGCTCGCAGATACCATGGCGGCGCTCAATCGCGGCGCGGCGGAGGCCATGATAGAGGTCGGCGCGAATGCCTGCACGGATGTCACGGGCTTCGGCCTCCTGGGCCATCTCCTGGAGATGATGGCGGGCTCGGGGACTTCGGCTACGGTCGAGGCCGGAAAGCTGCCCCTGCTCCCCGGGGCGATTGAACTGGCTGCTTCAGGTGTCGTCCCCGGCGGGACGCTCAACAATCTTGACTACACGGCATCCCATGTGGATTTCGCGGGCGATGTGCCGGAGGCCATGCGGGTTCTCTTAAATGACGCCCAGACCTCAGGCGGGCTGCTCATCTCTCTCCCCGCGGACCGCGCCGGCCGCCTTGTCGGGCTTCTCAAAGAGCGGGGAGCGCTGGGCGCCGCCCTGATCGGTACTGTCGGCGCAGCAGGCGGGCCTGCCGGAGCCCCGGAAATCAGGGTTATCCCCTGATTCCAGGCCGTCCGGGCCCCCCGGGGCAGGTTTTTTTCTAAAAATCGCATTTTTGGGGTGGATATTCCCGCCTGATTCTCGTAGAGTATGAATGAAGTTGATATACGTGCGCCGATCAATGAAGCTCCCCTATATTATCATTCCGTCTTTGCAGGACTTTGCTGATGAAACAATTTGCATATTTAATAGTCATAATAAATGGAGGCTTTTCTCGGGAGAACTAGCCCAAGCAGGGGGGAGAGTATGAAATCGAAGTTTTCACGGAGAGACTTCCTCAAGAAGTCTTCCACGGGTGTTGTGGCGGCAGTGGTGATTCCGCAATTCCTTGGGCCAAGCGTCAGCAAGGTTTTTGCTGCGCCGGCGGGAGAGAACATGACGTTGAACGACTACTATGAGCACTTCGGCGTCGATGAGGGCCTTATCCGCCAGGTAATGTCGGAGGCCATGTCGCGGGGCGGTGACTACTGCGATGTTTACTTCGAGCACAGCGTCACGAGTTACGTGGGGCTTGAGGACAACGCGGTCAACCGCGCCTACAGTGACATCGATTTCGGCGTCGGCATAAGGACGCTGAAGGGCGACCAGACGGGGTACTCCTTCACCGAGGAGATCACGCCTAAGGCCATGAAACTCGCGGCGAGCACGGCCGCGAATATCGCGAGCGCGGGTTCGGGAGCCGAGCCGGTGCATCTGAAGCTCCAGAAAACACCGAACTACTATCCGGTCAAGGAGTCCTGGGAGGACACCGGCATCGACCAGAAGGTGCCCTACCTCCAGCAAATCGACGAGGAGGCGCTCGCGCTCGATCCCGCCATGATCAAGACGCGGATCTGGTATATAACCAAGTACTCGTACATTCTGATGGCGACCTCCGACGGCCGCATCGTCTATGACTACAGGCCCATCGGCCAGATCTACCTGAGCACGACGGCCGAGAAGGACGGGCGCCGCGAGCAGAACGGCTACGCCATAGGCGGCCGCGTCGGCCGGGAGTATTTCACGCCGGCCAAGAAGGACAATCTCATCAAGACATCGGTGAGGCGCACCATGGAGATGTTCGATGCCGTGACGCCGTCGCCGGGCGAGATGCCGGTGGTGCTGGCCGCTGGGTACTCCGGTATTCTCCTGCACGAGGCCATCGGCCACGGCATGGAAGCCGACTTCAACCGCAAGGAGATCTCGATCTTCTCAGATAAGATCGGGAAGCCCGTCGCCGAGGACTTCGTGACCATTATAGACGACGGGACCAATCTGAACGCGCGCGGCGCGCTCAATGTGGATGACGAGACCAACCCTACCGAGCGGACCATGCTGGTAGAGAACGGCATCCTCAAGAGCTATCTCCATGACAGGATCAGCGCGGACTTCTACGGGGTCAAGTCGACGGGAAGCGGGCGGCGGCAGTCGTTCAGGTTCCCGAATCAGCCCAGGATGCGTTGCACGTACATGGCTAACGGGCCTCACACCAGGGAAGAGATTATTAAGAGCGTTGACAAGGGCCTCTATGCCGAGTCCTTCACCAACGGCCAGGTCTACATCGGGGCCGGCGACTTCACCTTCTATGTGAAATCGGGAAGGATGATAGAAAACGGCAAATTGACTGCTCCGGTCAAGGACATCAACATCATCGGGAACGGTCCGGAAGTGCTCCGGGACATCGAGATGGTGGCCGATGACCTGGAACTGGCCGAGGGCGGCGGCAACTGCGGCAAGGGCGGGCAGTACGTCCCGGTCTCGCTGGGCCTGCCGACGGCAAAGGTCAAGAAAATCACGATCGGTTCGGCCGGTTAACGGGGCCGGTGATGGACGCCATGACAAAACCTGATGTGAGGAAAACGATATGAATCAGAAAGAGCGACTTGAATTAGCCAAATGGGCCATGAAGTACGCGCTGAAACATGGCGCGGATCAGGTCTCGGTGGGGCTTTTCAATCAAAGGGAAGTCTCGATCGAGTACCGGGACAAGAGGATGGAGGAGCTCAAGGAGTCGACGCAGAACAGCCTCAACGCGGATATCTACGCCGACCAGAAATACTCCGCCCACTCGACCAATGACCTCCGCAAGGACTCCCTCGAGAAGTTCCTGGACGAGGCCATAGCCGCCACCAAGTACCTGACCAGGGACGAGTACCGGTCGCTTGCCGATCCGAAGTACTATCCCAGGGGCAAGGGCGCGGACATCCAGATCTACGACCCCGCCTACCACGATGTGGAGTCATCCACGCGTGTCAGGATGGCCGAGGAGATCGAGTCCGTGGCCATGGACCAGAGCGACGACATCATTTCGGTGAGCTCATGGTACGAGGACACGTACACCCAGACCTGCATGGTCAACAGCAACGGTTTCGAGGGCGAGGCCGCGGGCACCAGGTTCGGGGCCGGCGCCGAGGTGACGGTAAGAGACGGCGATGAGGGCCGTCCGGCCGATTACTACTGGGCGAGCACGAGGTTCATGAAGGACCTGCCGACAACCGAGGACCTGGGCAAGTGGGCAGTCGAGCGCGCCGTCCGGAAGATCGGCCAGAAAAAGCTCGATTCGGGCGAATACGACATGGTCATAGAGAACCGGGTCGGCCCGCGTTTCCTTGGCCTCTTCGGCGCCGCCTACACGGCCCGGGCCATACAGCAGAAGAACTCGTACCTGGAAGGGAAGCTCGACCAGAAGATCGCGTCGGAGCTGTTCACGGTTATTGATGACCCGACCATCAAGAAGGGGCTGAGTTCGCGCCGCTACGACGGCGACGGCATAGCCGCCAGTAAACGGGTGATCATCGACAAGGGCGTGCTCAAGACCTACTTCGTGGACAATTACTACGGCAAGAAGCTCGGCTGGGAGCCCAACGGCGGCCAGACCTCCAATCTCGTCTTCGCTTACGGGGACAAGTCCCGGGACGATCTAATCAAAGAGGTGGAGAGAGGCATACTGGTCACAGGCTTCATCGGGGGCAACTCCAACAGCGTGACCGGTGACTTCTCGATCGGCGTCGTGGGCCAGCTCATCGAAAACGGCAAGATAGTGCACGCTGTCAACGAGATGAACATAGCCGGCAATGCGAATGATGTTTACAACCAGCTCGTGGCGATGGGCAACGACCCGTATCCTTATTCGTCGACCCGGACGCCCACGATGTGGTTCAGGGACATAAAGTTTAGCGGAAAATAGAGCTTGAGCCCGAGGAGGGGTGAATGGCATCGCGCGGAAACCTTACGGGAATTGGCTTTACGCGCCCTCTGCAGTCTGTTATAAATACTTTGCGGTCATTACTGACCCGGTTGGAGAACTTACTGGTTTTTCCCACTAGGCAATCCGGGGTTTCGTACGTAAGGTATGCAAAGTATCCAGGGGGGCGAAGGCATGCTGGGGCTTCTGAAGGTCGTTATAGCAGCATTATTCTGCGCGTGTCTGATTCTCGGCCAGACCGGAGACGGCGGGGCTGAGGAGGTCGCCAAGGGCGACCTGGGCAAGAAGCTCGATGAATACTTGACGAGAGTCGCGCCGTTTGGCTTTTCCGGCGCGGTGTTGGTGGCCCGGGACGGCGAGGTCGTCTTGGACAAGGGTTACGGCCTGGCGATCAGGTCAGGCGGGGTCGCCAATACGCCGGAGACGGTGTTTAGTACGGGCTCGATTACGAAGCAGTTTACGGCTGCGGCGATAATGAAGCTCGAGATGCAGGGAAAACTGAATACTGAAGATAAGGTAAGAGAACACCTCGGCGGTGTGCCGCAAAACAAGGTCGACATCACCCTTCACCATCTGTTGACACACACCGCCGGGGTTCTTTTTTCTACTGGCGACGACTATACAATAGCACAACGCGACGAGACTGTAAAGAAGATACTCGATGCGCCACTGGAGTTCACACCGGGGGAGCGTTTCGAGTACTCAAATGCCGGTTATTCCCTCCTGGCCGCCGTCATCGAGCATGTCTCGGGCCTGCCCTACGAAGAGTTCCTCAACAGGGAATTGTTCGAGCCGGCGGGAATGAAGTTCACAGGCTATCGCATACCCGCCTGGGATGAGAAGACGGTTGCGCACTGGTATGTCGGCCAGACGGATAACGGCACCCCGCTCGAGAAGGACTATCCCTACTGGAACCTCATCGGGAACGGCGGCGTCCTCTCCACGACCGGGGACATGTACAAGTGGCACCGGGCCCTCATGGGGAACAAAGTGCTCTCGGAAGAGGCCAGGGCCAAACTCTACAAGCCGTATCTGGACGACTACGCCTATGGCTGGGACGTGCTCGACACCGATCGCGGCGCGCTCATCCAGCACGACGGCGCGAGCATGCTGGGAAGCGCCGCCGAGATGAGGCGCTACATGGACGCCGGCATTGTCACCATGGTCTTCGTGAATGCCGACGGCGAGAAAGTCCTCTTTGAGGGCGTCCGCAATAAGATCGAGGACATCGTATTCGGCGGCAATGTTTGGCTGCCCCCCGCGCCGGTTGCGCTGGACCCGGCGGAGCTTGCGAAGTTCGCTGCGGTCTACGACCTCAAGTTCGGCGGTACCTTCACCATTAAAGTGGAAGGCGACGGCCTGCGCATGACGGCCGCCGGGCACGGCGCAATGAATGTGCTGGCGTTTCCCGAGTATGAGGACCTCCCGGTACTGCATAACGACCTCGACGAGCGCGCGTATATGCTTTTCAGCGGCGCGGTTATGGGAGACTACAGCATGTTCCGCGCGGAGCTCGGAAGCGAGGAGAAGGCGGAGAGGTTCAAGAGCCTTATCGAGACGCGCATCGACAAGTTCGAGGCCCGGGGTGGCAGAATCAGGCGTGTGCACGTCTCCGGCACGTTGCCGGGGGCCGAGCCCGGCGAAGTGGTGACTACCATCATGCTCAAGGGAGAGGGTGGCGAAGAAGTGGGCTTCCGTCTTCACTGGGCAGACAGTGAGCTCGCCGGCATGAGCCCGGCGTCGAGCGCGGAAGATGTGTCGCTGCGCCTCGTCCCCCTGTCTCCGACCCGGTTCGCGGGCTACCATCTCGGATGGGGCAAGGGCATCACCATCGATTTCGAGGTCGACCGGCACAAGTCGGTGAGAACCCTCACAATCCCGGTCGCCGGCGAGGACCTGGTAGCCGTCCGGCGATAGGCGATGTCTGCCGGGGTCGCGGGCACCGCGGCAGGTCCTGATTGTAGAAACCGCCATTTTGGTGTAACCTCGTTGGCACAACCACACCGGACACCGAGGGGGGACTATGCAAGAACATCTGCACCCGGCTGCTATTCCCACCGTGCTCGTCGCGCTTTTCTTCGTGATCCTGCTTGCCGGGCCGGCCGCTCAACTGTCGGCCTGCACCAGCCTCATCGTGACGAAGGGGGCGTCGGCCGATGGGTCGGTTATGCTGACCTACACATGTGACGGTGAGTTTCATCCGCATCTCGAGCGCGCCCCGGCCGCCGATCACGAGCCGGGTGACTCCATTGAGATCGAGGATTGGCATGGAAACGTGCGGGGCAAGATCCCACAGGTGCAGCACACGTACGCGATATTGAATTTGATAAACGAGCATCAGCTCGTGATCGGCGAGACCACTTTCGTGGGCAGAGAGGAGCTCGTGAATCCCGATGCGGTGCTGGGCTACTGGGATCTCATCTGGCTGGCGCTTTCGAGGGCGCAGACGGCGCGGGAGGCCGTCGAGGTGATCACCGCGCTGGTGGCCGAACACGGCTACCGTTCAGAAGGTGAGACTTTCTCCATAGCGGATCCCGAAGAGGCCTGGATTCTGGAGATGGTCGGTCCCGGGGAAGGCGGAAGCGGCGCCCACTGGGTGGCGCTGCGCATCCCGGACGGCTACATATGCGCCCACGCGAACAAGGCCAGGATCGGGGAGTTCCCGCTGGACGATCCCGACAACTGCATGTACTCGGAGCACGTCATAGATTTCGCGGTCGAGCGGGGCTATTATGACCCGGCTTCCGGAGAGCCCTTTCTCTTCAATGAGGCCTATTGCCCGTCCGCTCCGGGCAACCGCAAGTTCTGCAGTACGCGCGTCTGGAGCATCTTCAGGAGGGCGGCCCCTTCTGTTGAGTTCCCACCCGATTATCACCGCTTCGTGGAAGGCGCCGGGCCGTATCCTCTCTGGATCAAACCCGACGGCAAGCTCGCGCTGGCGGACGTGTTTTCGCTGATGCGCGACCATTACGAGGGAACCGAATACGATCTCACCGCCGGGGTCGACGCGGGCTGCTTCGGTTCGCCCTACAGGTGGCGGCCATTGACGTTCGAGGTGGACAGCGTTGAGTATGCCTGGGAGAGGCAGATCTCAACTCAGCAGACGGGCTTCTCGATCGTTTCTCAGTCGCGTTCCTGGCTCCCCGATGGGGTCGGCGGCGTTCTATGGTACGGTGTCGATGATACCTACTTCACCTGCTATACGCCTCTCTACTGCTGCATGGACACGCTTCCGCGGTCCTACACCACGGGCAGCATAGAGGAATTCTCCTGGGATTCGGCCTGGTGGGTTTTCAATCTTGTCAGCAACTACGCCAATCTCAAATACTCCTATATGATTAAAGACATACAGGCGGTACAGGGACATCATGAGGGAACCGCCGTGGCCCTTCAACCGGCGGTCGAAGAGACAGCTCTGGATTTGTACCGCGAAGATCCCGGGCTCATGAAGCGGTATCTGACCGACTACTCGGTCTCGCGCGCCGAAATGGTCGTTACCGAATGGCGCGATCTCTGCGGGCATCTGATAACCAAGTACAATGACGGGTATGTCAAGGACGAGGCGGGCGAACCTCAGGACGCCGGATACCCGGAACACTGGCTCAGGACGGTTATTGAGCCGCGACCGGACCATTTCGATCTCAAGAAGAACTTCGATGAGCCGCCGGAGCCAGGTTTGGTCGACTGAGGCCTGAGCCGCAGGAGGCAAGTGTATGGAATCCAGGATCAAGACCACGTTCGCGAAGAAATGGGAGAAGTACTTCCCCGGCGCCGAGCTGCCGCTCGTGTTCTACTACACCGACGAGGCGCCGGAAGAACCGATTCACGTGCCGGACGGCTGGCACTGTCTCATCTGCGACCTGCTGGTGGCGCGCCAGGGGGATCCCCTTTACTTTGACGTGGGATCGGTCGGTTGCGGAGGCGCCAGGCGATACCTGGGCTTCAGCCGGGACGTCATGCCCGACTTCGAGTACTTCCTCTCCTGCGGCGTTCCGGGGAAGATGGAGGGCGAACGCTATAAGAGATCGCCCGATCTCGTCGAGAGGCTGATGAAGCATTACCCCGCCTTCGATGCCCCGGGCAAGTATATCGTCTTCAAGCGCTGGGACAAGGTGGGGCGCGGCGACGAGCCGGAAGCCGCGATATTCTTCGCCCCTCCCGACGTCCTTTCGGGCCTTTTTACGCTCGCCAACTTCGACGAGGACAACCCGCATGGCGTCATAGCACCCTTCGCGTCGGGCTGCGCGTCGGTGGTACAGTTTCCATACCTGGAGGCCCGGTCGGAGCGGCCGAGGGCCACGCTGGGTATGTTCGACGTCTCCGCGCGGCCCTGTGTCAAGGCCGAGGCGCTGACGCTGGCCGTGCCCTTTAAGAAGCTTGTTGCGATGATTGAGAATATGGATGAGAGTTTCCTGGTGACCGAGGCATGGTCCAAGGTCCGGAAGCGAATCAAGGGAGGGGCGTAATGGCAGCTGCCGGCGGCGAGGCGTTTGAGAAAGAGTGCATCGAAGGCATCAGGGCCGAGGGGCGGATCAAGATGGCGCAGCGCTATTTCGGCAGGCATTACGTCGCCGATGAAATGCCCGAGGGGAACGACGAGTACCTTGAGATATTCTAAGAGTTCGGATTCGACTGGTTCAGTAAATTCATTCCATACGATGGCAGGACATGAGGATACGCGTCTATAGGAGGTAAGCCGCAGATGTTTCACGATATACCGCGCCCGCTGCTGGACAGGATGAAGTACCTGGAGGAACTTGACGCCAGGCACAGGGCGGAAGAGCTGGAAGGTTTCAAGCGACTGCGGCAGGTTCCCCCCGCGACCGGCAGGTTCATTGCCCTTCTCTGCGCGGGCGCGCCGGCCGGTGCCTGTCTCGAGATAGGGACGAGCGGCGGTTACTCGGGGCTCTGGCTCTCGCTCGCGTGCCGGGCCACGGGCAGGACCCTGATAACCCACGAGCTCGCCGACGCCAAGATTGAGATAGCGACCGAGACTTTCAAGGCCGCCGGGGTCGACGACATCGTCGAAATCGTACCGGGCGACGCGCGCGAGCATCTCGCCAAATATGAAGATGTCGGGTTCTGTTTTCTCGACGCCGAGAAGGACACTTATGACGAGTGCTACGAGCTCGTGGTGCCGAACCTCGTAAGGGGCGGCGTCCTGGTAGCCGACAATGTCATAAGCCATGAAGAGATGCTCAAGCCATGGGTCGAGAAGAACCTCGCAGACGGCCGGGTGGACGCGCTGGTGGTGCCCATAGGGAGCGGCGAGCTGGTCGTCAGGAAGGTATAGGCCGCAAGAAGGACGTGGTCTGTAAGGAAGACATGATCCGGGAAGAAGACACCGATCGCGGGAACGAGGGTGGAGCCCCGAGGAGATCCCCATGAGAAGAACACTCGTGTTGGTTGTGCTGGTTGTGGGCGCGCTGCTCGCAGCCCGGCCGGTCCGGGCCGTGGAGGTCCATACCCTGCCCCGGGGGCTGGACGAGGTCAGGCACCCCGAGTGGAGCTACAACCTCAGCATTTACGAAGTGAACGTGAGGCAGTACTCGCCGGGAGGGACATTCAGGGAGTTCGAAGCCCATCTGCCGCGGCTCAAGGAGATGGGCGTCGGCATACTGTGGTTCATGCCCGTTCACCCCATCGGGGAGAAAAACCGCAAGGGCTCGCTCGGGAGCTATTACTCGGTCAGCGACTACTACGACGTCAATCCCGAGTTCGGCACTCTCGAAGAGTTCAAGGCCCTCGTCGAGAAGATACACGGCATGGGAATGTATGTCATCATCGATTGGGTTCCCAATCATTCCGCCTGGGACAACCCGCTCACCGAGGAGCATCCCGACTGGTACGCGCGCGACAACTTCGGCAACTTCAAGCCGCCGGTCGCGGACTGGTCGGATGTGATCGGTTTCGACTACCGGAACCGGGATCTTCGCCGGTACATGACCGATGTGATGAAGTTCTGGATTGAGGATGTGGGCATAGACGGGTTCAGATGTGATGTGGCGGGGATGGTGCCGCTCGATTTCTGGGAAGCTCTCAGGGCCGAGCTCGAGGCCGTGAAACCCGTGTTCATGCTGGCCGAGTGGGAGTCTCCGGCGGCCCACCGGGCGGCCTTCGATATGACATATTCATGGGACCTCATGGGTACACTTAACAGGATAGCCCGGGACAATGAGGGTGCGGGCGCCGTCGACGCTTATCTGGAGCGTGAGACGCGGGCATACAAGAGAGATGACATCCGCATGCTCTTTACCACCAATCATGACGAGAACTCCTGGAACGGGACGGTGTTCGAGCGGCTGTATGATGGAGTGGAGACCTTCGCCGTGTTGACGGCCGTGCTTCCCGGGATGCCGCTCCTCTACAGCGGCCAGGAAGCCGCGCTCAGTAAGAGGCTCGCCTTCTTCGAGAAAGATGAAATCCCGTGGGGCACTTACCCCCTCGGGCGGCTCTACTCGACGGTCTTCAATCTGAAGCGGCGCAACCGCGCCCTCTGGAACGGTGAAGCCGGCGGCGCTCTCGAGCGCATCCGCACATCCGACGACCGGTCGATCTTCGCATGCGTGCGGAAGAAACACGGAGACGGCATCTTCGCGGTTTTCAACCTGTCGGGTGAAGAGCAGACGGTTACGCTCAAGGGCGACGCGTATGCGGGACATTACCGCGACGTTTTCGGGGGCGGGGAAGTCACCTTCGCGGGCGGAGCGGAGATGACCATCGGAGCCTGGGGCTACCGGCTCTATGAGGCCCTCCCTGCCGAAGGCGAGAGCGACGCCGGCGACCTCGGCGTCTATATGACGGGCTCCTTCACGAGCCTCGCCCAGGCCGAAGCCGACTCGGACTACCTGGACATACGCCTCGAGGTGGTTCCCATGTGGACCGGCCGCGGGGACGGGCCATGGCTCTATGTTGAGCAGGCCCTGGCCGAGCGCAGGCGCCGCCCCTACCGCCAGCGCGTTTACCATCTCGTCGACCGGGGCGACGGCGCCGTGGCAAGCGAGGTCTATTCGTTTGAAGACCCGCTGAGGTTCGCCGGCGACTGGAAGAAGGATGAGCCCCTGGCCGGCCTCAGTCCGGACTCGCTCCTGGTCCGTGAAGGATGCGCCGTCGTTCTGAGAAGGACATCGACCGATACTTTCGAGGGAAGCACCGTGGAGAGGGGATGCGTGAGCAATCTCCGGGGCGCGGCCTACGCGACTTCCGAGGTCACCGTCGCGCGGGGGCGGCTCACGAGCTGGGACCGCGGCTTCGACGCCGACGGCGTCCAGGTCTGGGGCGCGACCAAGGGCCCCTATGTCTTCAGGAAAATCCGCTGATACCCCGGGGCCTCCTGGATACGGGTCTTGAGCGCATGCGCGTCATAGCGGGCAAGACGGTCCAGTATCCCGCAAATCAAAGGGCTTGAAAACCAGCCTGGTAAGTGGTATAATCACGTATTGTTAAAGGTATAGAAGTGTGTATGTGTAAGTGACTGGAAGCTGAAAGGGGGTATACATGCGGCTTACTGCTATCGCAGTATTGACGTTACTACTGGCCTCACTGCCGGCCTTCGCCGCTCAGCGCCAGGTGGTGGTGGAGGATTTCTCCAACGCCGGCTGATCGGGCTGTAATTCCATCAAAGATGGCATGAACGCCATCTTTGATGAGTACGCGGGGCAGGTTGTCCCGCTCAGGATTCACACTTGGTGGCCGAACGGCGATGATTGCTTCTGGCTCTTCAATTCTACTGAGCTCGAAGACCGTATACTCTATTACTACGGCATGGAGCCCTGGCCGACCTCGCTTTATGTACCCAGCTTCCGTTTCGAAGGCAAGTTCATCATAGACCCCAGTGATAGCACCATCATCACGTATGAAGACTGGTATGACTTCGTCCGCGGAACGCTGGACAGTCTGCTGGCCATTCCGAGTCCGATCAGGATTGCCAACTTCACCCAGACGCCCATGCTCGATTCGGTATTCGTGAGTTTCGACGTTGTCGCGGATGACCCGGTAACTGTTACGGGCGGACTGAGGCTTACCATGGTCGTGGCGGAGTGGAAGCACCGTTGTCCATATCCCATCGGGGCTCACGATCACGTCGTGAGGGACTATGTTCCGGGAGTGACTGGTTTCCCATTCACCATCACAGAGGGCGAATCGCTGCACTTTGACTGGGCGTGGTATATCGATCCTGAATACAGGAACGATCGCCTCGTTACCAACCTTTACATTGAGGACTATCCCAATAACGGGATGGTTCAGGCTTATCGGGAAGTCATTCCCGAGGAGCTGAGCGGTGTCGACCTGGCCGACGAGAGCATGCCGGCCCGCATCGAGCCAGCCATACCCAATCCATTCACCTCCGAGACGCGCATAGCCTTCAGCATGAGCCGCGCCGGCGATGTCCGCCTGTCGGTCTACACGCCTGAGGGCAGGCTTGTCACGGACGTAGTGGATGAGAACATGGGACCGGGTGAGCACAGCGCCGTCTGGAACGGCCGTGACCGCGCGGGCAACAAGATGGGAAGCGGTATTTATTACTACCGGCTCGTGACGGGCGAGACCGTCCTTACGGGTAAGATGATATTGCTCAGATAGTACGACATACTGTACTTGCCGTATCTACAAGACGGGCAGGGACTTAGCGTCCCCGCCCGTCTTCGTTTTATGCGCCCCTAATTCGACTGGCCGGGCGCACTTGATTTGGGCATTCGTAAGTGGTATAATTACTTATGTGAAGGGTGTCGAAGCATCTACTGAACAGATCACATGCCCGGGGAGGTATGTATGCATTTGCGAACAATTGCCGTATTGGCGCTCCTGGTGCTGATGGCCCTGCCGGCCTTCGCGCTCCAGCGAGTGGTGCTCTACGAGCAGTTCACCAACTCTGGCTGACCCGGCTGTAACGACATCAAGGATAGCGTGGATGTCATCCTTGGTGAATACGCGGGGCAGGTTGTCCCGATTCGTTATCACGTGGATTGGCCATACGAAGACGACTGTTTCTGGCTCTTCAACCCGACCGATGTGCAGGCTCGTATAAATTACTACGGCGTGCCCGCGGTTCCCGAAATCGAAGTCGACGGCAAAGAATTTGCCATGGCGAGCTACGATGGCCTCAGGGCCAAGTTCGACGAGCGGCTCGCCGTCTCGAGCCCGATCAGGATCTCGAATTTCAGTCAAACGCCTTACCTGGACTCGGTGTTTGTGAGCTTCGACCTCGTCGCCGAAGAAGAAGTGACCGGGACGGACCTCAGGCTCATCCTGGCGGTGACCGAGTGGCGAAATCGATGCCCGTACCCCATCGGCGCGCATGACCACATCTTCCGCGATTTCGTGCCGGATCCGGCGGGCTACTCCTTTGTTATGGCTGACGGCGACTCGCTGCATTTCGAATGGGCCTACTTTGTTGATCCCGAGTACAAGCTCGACCGCATAGTTACCAATATCTTCATTCAGAAGTACGCCAACAAGGCGATACACCAGGCCTTCCAGGAGTATCTCCCGGATTACAGCGGTGTGGATGTCGCGGAGAGGGATCTGCCGATCGCGGTGGACCCCAACTATCCGAATCCATTCAGTACTACGACAAGCATCACGTATCACATGAATCGCTCGGAAAACGTGCGGCTGTCCGTTTACACGCCGACCGGACGCCTCGTTACCCATATTGTCGACGGCAATGTCGGCCCGGGCTCGCACAGCGTGACCTGGGACGGTCGGGACCGCTTCGGTAACGAGATGGCAAGCGGCGTCTTTTACTATCAGCTGATGACCGGCGACGGCGCGGTGACGGGCAAGATGATGCTGCTGAGGTAGACTCCATGCGGCCCGGGGGCCAGCCGGCCTCCGGGCCAACTTTGGGCTAGTCATGCGGGGGCGGAGTTGTTATATATTGGGAGAGGGATTAGAACTGGGATGACTGAATACAAACGGCTTATTATAGCTATAATGTGCGCCGTGCTTGTGCTGGTAGTGCCCGCCACGGCGAAAAACACCATGAGTGCGCCGGATTTCACGCTTGCCAACCTCAAGGGCAAGGACGTCACTCTCTCGGACGTGCTCAAGGAAGGGCCGGTTCTCCTGGACTTCTGGGCCACCTGGTGTAAGCCCTGCGTCAAAGCTTTCCCGGGCCTGCAGGATCTCTACGAGAAATATGGAGATCGCGGGCTGAGCGTCGTCACCGTATCGGTGGACAGTCCCAAGTCCCAGGCGCGCGTGGCGCCGCTCATTAACTCCAAGAAACTTACTTTCGAAGTGCTTCTCGATACCCAGGGACGCGTCGCCAAGAAGTACAATGTCATGGCGCTTCCCCGTACTCTGCTCATAAGTCCTGCCGGCAAGATTGTGTACGCGACGGTTGGCAACCGTCCTACCAGCCACAAGGAGCTAGAAAAGGCGATTCTCGAGATCCTTCCCGAGGAGGCTGACGATGGCAGTGGGGCGGTTGAGACCGGGTAGGGAGCGCGTGACATCCGGCCTCGTTTTCTCTCTTCTATGTTTTCTTATCTTTACGATTTCGTGCCTGTTGCCGCCGTCGGAGGCTTACGGGGCCGAGGCCGACCTTAGGGGCACCGTGCGCGCGGTGGGCCTGGCGAACTCCGATATCGGCGAATCCGTCTTCGACGGCAGGCTGGACTTCGAAGCGGAGGCCGGGCGCTTCATCCTGGGCGCCACCTACCGGGCCTATGAGCTCTCGAGCGAGGCCTACAATCCGAGGCTGGCGTATCCCGATCCTCT
>Ga0272444_10000283_pt1 | contig 57664 bp, 68 predicted proteins | sample SSMForm13_FD_201033 | JGI IMG/M metagenome (GOLD analysis project Ga0272444, IMG submission 201033) | Marine sediment archaeal communities from Little Sippewissett salt marsh, Falmouth, MA, United States - SSM-Form-13 | ecosystem: Environmental > Aquatic > Marine > Wetlands > Sediment ... | reverse complement strand
CTCACCAGCGCAGAGAGGCTTGTGCTGCCTGAGGGGGTTGCGACGGTCCATCTAAACGGCCTCACCAGCGCAGAGGGGCTTGTGCTGCCTGGGGGGGTTAGGTGGGTCTACCTAGACGGCCTCACCAACGCAGAGGGGCTTGTGTTGCCTGAGGGGGTTAGGTGGGTCTACCTAGACGGCCTCGCCAGCGCAGAGGGGCTTGTGCTGCCTGAGGGGGTTACGAAGTGTTGTTCGTTTCTTGTATAATGCTGCAAAATGGAGATGGTGTGCATGCAAAAAGAAAGCGAGATAAAAAATTTAGTTATAATTTCTGACACACATGTCGGTTGTCAACTTGGACTATGCCATCCAGACGGAGCAAGGCTGGATGACGGCGGTCTATATATGCCGAACAAGATACAGTTGGCTATATGGGGACACTGGACGGAGTTCTGGGCATGGGTTAAACAAGCTACAAGAGGAGAACCGTTTGCGGTTGCTCATGGGGGAGACTCAATTGATGGTTCTCACCACAACAGTACAACACAATGGTCACACGGAATGGAAGACCAAGTAGAACATGCCTATCAAATACTTGCCCCTATTGTTGATAGGTGTAGCGGTCGTTATTATCACATTAGAGGAACAGAGGCACACGTTGGCCCAAGTGGAGTATACGAAGAAGCATTGGCTAAACGACTAGGAGCAATCCCAGACGAGAACGGAAAGTACGCAAGAAACGAACTATGGATCCGCATAGGTAAAGCCCTGGCACACATCATGCACCACATTGGAACGACGTCTAGCGCAGCCTATGAATCTAGTGCTGTTAATAAAGAATTAACCGCTGAGTATGTCGAGGCGGCTAGGTGGGGTGAAGAGATCCCGGATTTCGTAATTCGCAGCCATAGGCACCGATTTATCGCAGTTGACATCAACAGCTATAAGGGATATGCAACCGGACTTGTCACTCCAGGATGGCAGGGCAAGACTCCGTTTGTGTTTAGAATAGCAGGGGGAAGGATTGCCCCTCCCCAATTTGGTGGCGTTCTAATCAGACAGGGAGACGAAGAGTTCCATTTCCGAAGATTTGTAAGGACGCCAGCACGAGCAAATGTGGAGGTTCCTAAATGATTCAAGATGTTGCTATATCCAAACTCACAATTGAGGATATCCAGTCAATCTTCCATGAAAAAGATGTTGGCATTTATGGTTATCCTGATTTAGAGCTTGCTTTTGATTTGTCTACGTCAACACTGAAAAGGATTTGCAGGACCCTAGATACTGCCGGGTTACTTTGTCCTATATATAAAAGAAGGGAAAGAAGGTTTACAGAAAAAGACACACAAATAATTAAAAAATTTCGTTTATTTATTGATCAATATAGGTCGTATAGTATTGCAGCGTCAAAAATGTTAGAAGCAATAAATAAAATACAGGAGGAAAAGAATGGCTGCATCACTGAATAGAGTAGTTGAGATTGGAAATTTGACACGAGACCCAGAGTTGCAGTATACGCCAAGCGGAACAGCAAAGTGCAGTCTTGGTGTTGCCGTTAACAGAACATATAAAAACTCAAACGGAGAATATGTAGATGATGTTAGTTATTTTGATATCATTGCGTGGGGAAAGCTGGGAGAAACCTGTCACAAATACCTAACAAAAGGAAGACAAGTGGCTGTTGAGGGACGGCTACAACAAGACCGATGGGAAAAGGACGGGCAAAAGAGATCAAAGGTGTTTATTGTAGCAGACTCAGTTCAGTTCCTTGGTTCACACAATGAGAATGAAATGGTAGAACAGATAGAACAACAGACAGAAGAGGTTCCTTTCTAATGGATTTAGAATCAATATGTAGAATCATAGGGATGGATGAGCGGGGGATTTCAAGATCTAAAATATCTAAGATTTTTAATCGAAGCGAACACTGGGTATCTGGTTTGCTCGGAAAAGAAACCGAACTATGTCCATGGCCCAATTTATTTATCGAAAGGAATAACAGGAAAAAGTTTGCTCTCTTACTGTATGAACAGGGGGTTAAGACGTCAAAGATTGCCAGATATCTTAATGTTTGCCAGCGCACAATCGAAAGATGGTTTGGCCCCAAAAACAATATAAATAACGTTAAGGTAAGGTTTGAGATCCATGGATGATAAAATAGTTTTTTCATTAGAAATTACAACGGATAGAGACACACAAAAGTATTCTGTAGAAAGATCTGGATGGGAGCTTGGATTAGATATTGCCGCTGAAATGCTTCACTCTCTCCTGTCAACTGTTTTTTTGGAGGAACAGGTCAAACAGATTATTGGAGATCTATGAATATCTTCGACGATGTAGAAGAATATATAGAAAGCAGACCGCCATATGAAAAGGACAGACACTGGGCTTCATCTGTCGTTACATGCCCTCGTAAGGCATGGTATGACTTCCATGGAATAGAAAAAACGGAGAAGCCAACAATAGCGAGAGAGCTTAAGTTTCGTATCGGTAGCGCCACAGAAGCAGAGTGGATCAAATTGGTTGATAAAATGGCTAAACACAAGAATCCGTTTGGCTCTTGCTTTGATTCGCAAACCATGAGTTATCGTCCAGACACTCTATTAATTGATCGTATAGAGAACTTTTGTCCTCAGATGATTGAGGATATGGTAACTGCTACCAATGAAGGTCGTTGGGATAAAAACTCTATAACCGATTATACTGCTTGGGGTATACCTTTTCGTATGAAGGTTGACGGACTGTCTCTTGAGATTGGTGGAAGACTTGATTTAGTATGCACCGTCGATCATGCACTACCTATGCTTGCAGAGGTAAAGACATCACATATGTCTCGCACAAATCTTCTAATCAAAGAACGTATCATTCCATATGATTATCTTACTCAAATCATTGTGTATATGATTAGATACCCAGGATTGATTCACGAGATTCATTACATCGACAGGCAAACAGGATACCCATACCGATATGGAGTTTCAGAGATTGGCAACAAGATTATTGCTCAACCAGGAGGATATGGAAACGATGGCTTTGATGCAGGCGAGCTATTCGATGGAATGCATCCTAGAAGCTATATCCCGGTTCGTTTAGAGTGGATGGAACAACTATACGAGACAGAAACACCTCCTGGACAGATAGTTGTTCAAGAAGTCGATGCGCCAAAAGATAAGCGTAAGAAGTTCTACGTTGTCAGTATGGCTCCATTTGATCACCCATCATGGCTGTCACGAGAAGACTATCACATGCTTGCGTATGAGGATGGAGAACTTATCACGCGCAAGAAAACCGCAAACAAGGTTTCATACAGTTCTGGCTTCTGTCCGTACTGTGACTACAGAGGGTACTGTCTCGAAGAGGCCCTTGACATCTCCTCCTGACATGATATAATAGCAACGTTGGCCAGCACATCGGACAAGGCTAAGGCCCGTACCTCTGGATCGTTTACGAGAAAGAGAACCGGGGTGGGAAGCGAGTGGATGACCGGCTGGCCAGCATACTATAGACAACGACACCTATTACTGAGTTATAGAGGATTGGGCTAAAAGGAGGCATCATGTGCCAGATGGCTAGTGGGTTCATTAACCCAAAGACGTTTGAAGTGAAGGTGGCAGTGCTTGACTCACACAGTGAGACAGCAAACCAGCTAGGGTTGAAGGACGGCGATAGGCCGGACGACTGGCGCGAAATGCACTACCTGCCAAACGGTGAGATCGTGTGCCGCGTACTGGAGTATGATTCGCATGCAAGCAAAGAATGCGAAGCCTCCGTCCGCTCTAAGTGGCCAACGTTCCTTGGGTTCTTAGCCTGGGCGGTTAGCCAAGGAGCAACAGCCACCGCTATTGACCTAGACATCACCAGCGCACAGGGGCTTGTGCTGCCTGAGGGGGTTGTGACGGTCTTCCTAAACGGCCTCACCAGCGCAGAGGGGCTTGTGTTGCCTGAGGGGGTTAGGTGGGTCTCCCTAGACAGCCTCACCAGCGCAGAGTGGCTTGTGTTGCCTGAGGGTGTTTCGCATGTTTACCTAAACAGCCTCACCAGCGCAGAGGGGCTTGTGTTGCCTGAGGGGGTTAGGTGGGTCTACCTAGACGGCCTCACCAGCGCAGAGGGGCTTGTGCTGCCTGAGGGTGTTAGGTGGGTCTGCCTAGACGGCCTCACCAGCGCAGAGGGGCTTGTGCTGCCTGAGGGGGTTGCGACGGTCCATCTAAACGGCCTCACCAGCGCAGAGGGGCTTGTGCTGCCTGAGGGGGTTGATTCAGTCTGTCTAAACAGCCTCACCAGCGCAGAGGGGCTTGTGCTGCCTGAGGGGGTTAGGTGGGTCTCCCTAGACAGCCTCACCAGCGCAGAGGGTCTTGTGTTGCCTGAGGGGGTTAGGTGGGTCTACCTAAACAGCCTCACCAGCGCAGAGGGGCTTGTGCTGCCTGAGGGTGTTGTGGAAGTCTCCCTAAACAGCCTCACCAGCGCAGAGGGGCTTGTGCTGCCCGAGGGGGTTAGGTGGGTCTACCTAGACAGCCTCACCAGCGCAGAGGGGCTTGTGCTGCCCGAGGGGGTTAGGTGGGTCTCCCTAGACGGCCTCACCGACGCAAAGAGGAAAGCGATTAGGAATGAATATCCAGGGGCGTATGTGTATTAGGGAGTCGTAACGCGCAAACATAGCACAGCTAAAACAAAGGAGATAAAAACATGAAACAGGATTTTATGGAATGGAGAGACGGAATGCCAGACAACCTCGACGAGCTTGTTGAGTTCAAAGATAAAGACCCTATTATAAGGGCATATGTCCATGACCCAGTATTGGACAAAGAATTCAAAGTTCGTATTGAAGAGAATGAATCTCCTGTTATAATTGTATGTAGCTGTGAACAAGAAAAGAATAAGATATGCAGACATGCGGCTATGGCTTTCTTTGCCAAGCATGGACTAAACTACGGGATTGAAGAGGCTGGCGAAATGTCACCACGGCCTACAGTTGAGAAAAAAGGAGAAAAAATGCAACAACACCTTGAAGGGGCAAAGACGTCAGCAGAGGCAGTTGCAATACTCCAAAAGGAGTTTCCTCGCTCAGAGTGGTCGTGGCGTATTGGATCGTCCGGTATGGGGCAAAATGGACCATGGGCTAAACTGCTTGCATATCTCCAGTCACGCGATGTCCACAATCGATTAGACGAAGCTTTTGGTCCGTTTAATTGGCGCTTTACCTATAGAGAAATGTCTATCTCTGGAGGTAAGGCCGGGGTCATTGCCACGCTTTGGTTTAAAGATCCTGGCTCTGGTGCCTGGCTGCATAAGGAAGGCGGAGGAACACAGACAGAGTTCGAGGGGTTCAAAGGCGGGCTGTCCGATGCAGAGAAAAGGGCATTTGAACAACTTGGTGGAGGACGCCACCTGTACTATCTTCCTGAAATTTGGGCGGTGTGCTCAATCAATAAAGATGATCTGTCCAACCCACACTATGCCGTAATTCTAGACAAGGACAAGAATAAGAGGGTTCCTTACTATTGGGATGTCCCGGGGGAATACAAATGATAGACTGGGAGAAGGTTATGGGTCTGGCTGACGATGCGCTGTCAGAGGCGGAGCAGGCAAGGAACAACCTAGATGGACTACATGGAGAAAACGCACTTATTGACTATGCAAAAAACAATCTTATAATTGTAATAGACAGACTACAAGACTTAATACAGGAGATGGGATGATAAAATCCATATCTGAGTGGATGGATCTGTATCATGATGTTGCCATTGAGCATGGATTCAGAAAGTGGCAAAGATATATTATCCTTCCGCTTTTTGTTCCTTTCTATCTCATGTTTTCTATAGTTTATAAATTTCTTGACTTCTATTACTATAATATAAAGCGGGGGGCACATGATCAAGGCAACAGCCGTATGTGATGACTGCGGTAAAGCAATAGAGGTATCAATAGACCGCCATGTATCTAAGGAAGATATAATAAAGCTTATGCTTAGAGAACATGGGTGGGGGGTTGTAAAATCGGACGTTGCGGAGTATTTGCTTTGCAACAAGTGTTTCAAAAAGGTAAAGGAGAGATAATATGAACTCTGTTGTCTATGAGGGATGGACAGGACATTTTGAGATTTCAATTCCTGAGTACAAGGCAGAGCTTGTTGCCATCGCTCAGGACGACGAAAACGTTCTCATAATGGCTGACGTACCAAAGGAAATCAGCGATAGCCTAAGGAACAAATTCGGCAAGGCCGAAGTGGAGCCAGAGGGATCTAACTATAGGTTCTCTAGACCAGACAGACGCCGCCTGCGATGGGAAAAGAGGTACAGCAATTTGTCTGTTCTACAAGCAGAGCTTCGTGTAATGGCCGGATGCATCAAGGACGATATGGCAAATATTAAGGAGAAATAATGCAACATGTAATGTCAATATATCTAGACAATGAGTTAAGAAACAGTGACGCAGAAGATAAGTTGAACGGCCTTGTTGCATCAACTGGCAAGACCAAGAACTATCATATCTGTAGGGCTATACAGGAATATCTGGAAAAAGTAGATGAATAGGAGAATTATGTTAGACAGAGTGTTGGTGTTGATAATTGCTGTAACGGCTCTAGTTGTTAGCCTTGTGGCATTTAATGTTGTGAATGATATTGAAACAGGAGCATCACAAGAATATGTTGACAAAGAGATTGCATCCGTTGTTGACACAATGGAAGCACTTACTCAATGGATTAATACATTAGATATTAATGTGTATAGATTAGAAGAGACGCTTGAGGAGGTTGCTAGTAATATAGAATAATTCTTGTTAGGGGGATCGGGCTGTTATCCCCTTCCCCCTACCTGAATAGTCCTACAAGAATACCTGCTATTGCTATGATCCAACCCACAGTTTTAATCCAAAACATAATGTTAATCTCTTTTTCTTTTTCGCATTTCTTTCTGTGGGCTGTGTTGTCAGAAACTTGCTTATCTAGGGCCTCCTTACCGTTGCCTATAAATAAGCGCTTTATCAAATCTTCTACCTTTAAGGTTAGGTGGTCGCTCTTCTTAACAAGCTCTTCTATTTGATAAGCAGACAACACCTGAAATTCCTTCTGTGATTGTATCGAGTCTTGAAGCGCTGAGATTAAGTCGTCTCTGTCTGGCATAAATCACTGCTTCTCGGTATATGAAGAGTTATTGTTTCTGTATATACAGGGAAGTAGGCGGAATGTACCGAGCCAGAAGGAATGTAGATGTAGTCTCCTGCCGTGAGTATATATCGGCCTTCTTCGTCCTTTTCGAGCCTTGTGCCCAACCCGTCTGCCATAACACGGATTTCCCCCCTAAGTACAAAAAGCCACTCTCTCTCTGCGTGTGAATGGCTTTCAAGGGTTTCCCCGTTAAACTTCCAAGAAAATATACTAACTTCTTCTAAGTCAACAAGAGGAAACCCTTCTCCTGCCCCCTTATCGGTTTTAACAGACACGCGACCGTTGAAGTAGACCTCAAGCGGTATCGGTTTCTGTGCAAGTTCCTTCAATCGGTCGAGTGTCGTATTCATCTATTCTGTTCCAAACAGCTTTCCCCACATCAAACGATACAATGTCTCTGCCTCTCCAAACGTTGCCATGAGCAGCATAAAGGCTTCCCAAGATAATGTAGAGATACTATTGGATACAAGAGTAACAATAATCGTCGATACAAAAGCTAGTCCGTATATAAGCCAGCGCCTGGCAACCTTTGAGAAGTTGTCAAGCCATCCAAAAAACTTGATTGCCTGTACTACAACGACAATAAGTCCGCCGCCAGCAAGCCAACCAACAATTCCACCAGTGTCCATGTTTCCTCCTATTTACCGCAGCCCTGGCACGGTTCGTCTGATCCATACCGCTTGTCCCGTGCTTCTGTTTTCCGAATTGCATCAATGGCAGAATTAAGCCCATCAAGCAATGCAGCCATCTCTTCGTTAGTGTTTAACTCAGCAGAAACCGATGATTTTCCATCAGAGATTGTTATCGTATTTCCCTCTGAGATAATCATAATCCCAATATCTAGTTCATTTACCTGTCTCATATTATCTCCTTTATATCATAATTTTGCATACGGTGTCAAGCGCTTGTTATTCCGATATCTGTTATAGACACCCTGTCTAATCCTGGCTGGTTAAGACCAAGGCTTTGCATTAAGGCAACAATTGTTTGCCATGACACGTCCATCCAATTCCATCTCGACGACCTGGCAGAATGCACACCGCAAAGTTCACCGTTTACAATGGCTGCACACCCAGAGAATCCATACCTGTCTTTATCTGCGCCAGACCAAACATATGCTCTATTCTCTTCCCTCTCGAATATTCCAACATCTGCCTCTCTCCAATAAGGGGACAGAAGCACACATGTATCGTTTTGTTGTGGCTGTGTCTCCGCTATTTTAACAGGCGCTACATTTTGATTCAGCCATTCTGCATCGTCTCCAGATACAGCAATAATCGCTATATCACTTCCTCCTATTGGGTTCTCCTGCTCTGAGAATATCACTTCACCTGTAATTTGTTTTCCGGCAACAGATGTCAATAGAACAACGACAGATGACAGATTAACACAATGCGCCGCCGTTAAGAATAAAGCCCTCCCAGATCCATCTTGGCCAACATACGTTGCATTTCCTCCCTGTATAGTAAACATGGCGTTTGCTGTATCATTAATTGAAGACACAATAGAAGACTGCTGTTCTTGATCCATTTGTTGGAATACTGGCTCTAACTCAACAGAATACATTGCCCTCTCTATATAATTGCAAAGTGCAGGATTCTCCCCAGAAATTAGTTCTCCTGTATTGGGGTCTACTACTCCAACCACTTCGCCGTCTTGCATCACTTGCATTCCATCTTCTGTCGGCATCAATATAATCCTGGACGGCGCTCCTTCTATATTGTCAACAGGGCCAATCCGCGCCGGGTGACTAAAAGATCCAACAATTCCTTCTTCGCACTCTTGTTGCCACTTTAATTCTAATTGCTCTATATCGCTTCCACTAACAGATATCTCGTCAAGCATTCTTTGTTTGTTCTCTTCAAACCAAGACAGACCCTCCTCTACATAATTTTGTTGTATTGTATACTTAAAATTTTCAAGTATATCGACTGCAGTCGATGCAATGAGCCTATCAAGATCTGTATATAAGAACATACACACCACCAACAAAACCTTTTTTATCATTCTTTCTTTGTATAATCAACTCTTCTATTTGCGTCTTTTACCGCCATAGTATTTAGTGATGTTATAGCGTCAAGAACATGTTGTAAGTCTTCTCCGTGACCGGGGAAGGTTATCTTGTCGTCTCCTTTAGATATATGGATATTTGTTCCGTCATATATTAACACATATCCAAGAACTTCTACTGTAGAAATCATTTTATCTCCTTTATAATGTACATTGGATTACAGAACAGTTATGTGCGCTAGAATCATCGTGTGCATTTATTGCTGATGTGATGTCCCCGGTGGATGCGCTTCCAGAATGAGGGTTTGCTGCCCCAGCGTGAGAGCTTAGGTCGCTTGCCACTAATCCAAGAGCAGTATTTGACGCGCTTCCGCTATGCGGATTAGATTGTCCTATATGCGTATCTATTGTGCTTTCATATGCTTTTGCTGCATAGTGATCTCCAACCCAGCTTTCTGTGGCATATCCCGACAAACTTGGGATGTCTGAAATACATGCAATTTCTCCTCCTGTACACCCATGGGTTGCTGTTGCCCCAGCATGAGACGCTATTCTGCTTGTTAATATTTGTCCTGAATTGTTGTCATAAACAAGATATTTGCTTTCCGCTCCATGTACGCCTGTTGTTAATGCGGCATGCGTACCTATGGCTGTAGTAACATCTTCTGGCGTGGCGTATCCAATGTCACACGCTATTCCGGCCCCAGGACATCCATGCTCATATGGACCGTTGTGTGCGTCTATCGCTTTTTCAATTTCAGCGTCTACCTCGCCCGAACTATAATAATAACTAATATCTTCATATGTAACATAGCCAGAAAGCTGGTTTGTAACCCAGTCCCGACAGGCATTCGTGCTTGCACCGCAGTCTATATGTACGCTGGTATTTGTTGTGTGTCCAAGCAGCATGGCATGAACCGCACTAATCATTGTTTCAAGTCTTGAAATATCCCCTTCTATATCTGAAATTCTTTCTACTTGGTCTGCTGCAAGACCGCTATAGTGGTTAGTTACATGTCTCATGGAAGTGCCCACGCCCCAACTTGCCCGCGTTGTCCTTCCAAGTTCCTCATTAATATTTCTAACTATTTCCTTTAATTTCTTTATGTCTGCTAATGCCTCTTCCAAAGACTCTGGTTTCTTGGCCTCAAGAACAAAAACTTCTTCGTATGTGTCGTCGTCAAAATCTTCTTCGTCATATGCCACCGTTGAAATATCTCTTGTTACAACTGTTAGTTTATCAAGAACCGGCAACTGATAATCAAAGTCTTGTCCAGACATCGATATTCTGATTAATAGGTATCTGCCGTGACTAAGACCTGTCTCTGGCGGATAAAACTTTTGCGTTGACCACTCCTCAATACTAAACGTATACGTAGACTCTTCTTCTAGATGGCCTATATCATCACCAAACGAAGTATATATCGTAATAGAATTACGTGTGCCTTTACTCGCTTCAACTTCTATATATCTAAGAGTCTGGTCTGCCGTCTCTCCAAGGTCAACGGTTTTCTCCCATGTTCCAGAACTTCTATTTCCTGGAATATTATAGCCTCTACCAGATGCATTTCCTAACAGATAGAAATCTGAATACGTTCCCGTGCATTTTACAACAAGGTCTCCGGTTGAGCAATCTTTCCCTGACAGCCCAGAGACGCTGGCAATTCTCTTTCCGTCTTTGTATAGCTCACAAGATCCGCCAGAACCATACATCTCAAGAACGGTTGGAACGTTTGCTTCAACAACGTATGCAGCGCCAGCCGTTAATGTATATATTCCTCCACTATGAACCCATTGAACATATGGTTTGTCATCTGCGTCAATTCCAAGAACAAACCTTCCGGCCCTTGCCATCAACTCTTGCGCAGATACTGATGATAGCTTAAACCTGATTCCTGCTCCTTGTGTCCATTCATGACCCGCGCTATCTTCTGGGTCAAAGCTAGAATGGTGTGAGACCGCAATCTTCCCTCCGGTCAACTCTGCCCTGCCATCTGTTTTCGTAGACCAAGAATAATCAGACGTCCCCTCTCCATCAAGATTTGCAAGCGTTCCGTCGTTTGCGCTCCCTAGATTTGCTATCGTCGTTCCGCTTCCGTCTCTAACACGACAATATACAGCAAGAGAATAATCATCTTGGACCCCAGCGATTGTTGTAATGCCAATAGACGGAATAAGCTTACCGGCTGGATCATATGCGATTACATCATTAAGCTCGTCGCCAGACTCCCAATCTTCCTGAGCATCATACGTAAACGTTTGGTCTGCCATTTTAACTTATTAGGGATTGAGCCCTGCTCCAATACATATCCATAAGAGCTTCCATTCTAAGCGCTCCGGCCATTTCATCTGCCTTCGTTGCCAGTCTGTCAGGGTCAACAGACAAAGCCTTCATAGCCATGGAAGCAGCCCGTTTTATATTGAATGAGTCGTCTTCTGTATACATAGTAATAAGGCCATTTAACTCGTTGTCTGAAAATAGATCAAAGCTTGAGTTTGTATCTCCTATCATCTTTCTAAGTTTGTTTAGGTCTGTAAAATCTACGGCGCTTGCCCCAGAAGCAGTTGCCATGTTATTTCCTCCGTCAGAGCCATTAAGGTTCTCTGACTCAAACGTACCAGACCTTCCTGTGATGTATACCTTGCCAGCAGCGTCACCACCAACAACACTCCCGCTTGTTATTGTTGACGTAATAACATCTGCTGTAGCACCACTACTCGCTCCAGTCAGCGTCTCGCCAGCAGTAAAGACAGCAGACCCAGATGTATAACTAATTGACTCCATGTCTTTTGCAAAAGTAAATGCCATGTTACGTCCCCGCCCAGCTATTCGCCCGGTCAGAGAATAGAGAAACAAGCCTTGACATCGTAAACGTTCTACCTACGCCATCATGCACTGCTTCTAATCTTCCCGGCGACTGACTAATCTCTTGTAATAATTCTGCAACAACCTTATACACAAGCCTGTTATCTGACTGTACTCCATCATCTAATCGATCAAGCGTAGCATCTATTTCTTCATCGGAAAAAATTTCATATGTAGAAACAGTGTCCCCAATAAAGAACCTTACTTTGTCGCGGTTTGCTGAAAGAGTGTCAGTATAATTAAAACTCATTTTAAAGTGGGGGCCTTTCGGCCCCCAGTGTACCTCTCCTTATTTACTCTTGAAAAGAATCAAAGAACATGAACGGATAAAACTCAATACCTGCACAGATATGGAATCCGTCATCATCAAGCTCTGCAAAAATTCCAGCCCGAACCAGCTCGTCAAAGCTAATCCATGGGCCAATCTGTAGGTAAAGCCCGTCATATTCAGCAGCATCAGCGTCAATGTCTACCTTAACACCGCCTACGCCATGCCAAAACACCATGTCGCTGGCCCAGGAATTGATGCCTAAACCAATACGGTAGTCTCCAGTCCATTCGCTAATATCGTCAGTCCAGACAGATACAGAGAAAGCGCTTCCGTAGAATTCATATCCGGCATATAGGTCTACGGTTTCACCTACAGAAAGTTCAATATCTGCACCAACAAAAAGCCCATGGCCCATCGCTCCAAGCGATACAGCCGCCATCATTATCCCAACAATCAAAAGTGCGAGTCGTTTCTTCATCGACCCACCTCCTTAGATACTATTGTATTCATATTAGTCCCTCTGTTTCAAGGTGTCCAGATAGTTGTCTAGACGGCCCTGTTTCCACCAACCATCGGAGTCGGTAGCTCTCCCAAGGGACGTGGAAGAAGCGTCTGGAAACATATCCTCGCTACTAGAGGCATCGACAACGTCTGCCGAACTCTCCTGTAGCGTTTTGATTTGATCCTGTATTGCGTTCGTTAATTGGGCATATCCAGAAATACCAAGCTGCCCCCCATAGCCCTTAAATCGCTTTCGTATTAATTGTGGGCTCATGGACATTCTTGTTAATGCTTGAACGGCACAATCGACAATAGAGTCAAAGCGAGACAAGAGATCGTTTAGATAATCATCATCAAAGATCTCGTCTGACGGATCTGTGTCGTCTATCATCTCTCTCAACCTGCCAAGACTTGTGCCGACATCATAACTCATTACAGAATATCACCATCCCTTGCGCCTTCAATCATTAATTGCGCCTGTTGTCTATAGATGTCTGCCCTCATTCTTAAGTGAGACATCTCTTCGCTATAAAGGTTAAGCTCTCTGCTAAACAAATCAAGTGCGTCTGAATTCTTTCTTTCCCATATTCCTAGACCAACCTCCGGCCACTCGTCTAGCGTAGGAGCCGTCGGAGCCGTTGGGTGTGTTAGCTGGGTTGCCTTCGCAAGCAACAGATAGGCAATCGTATACTGGACATTCTCATTAAACGCATCAAACATATCCTCTATCGTTGCATCAGAGAATTCATGTGTCTCTGTCGTGTCGTCGATTGCTTCCCGTATTATTGAAAGTTCTCTTTGGTCCATAGCCATTATAGGTCGTCCCTTACTTCAATTTCAAATAATTCCGATCTCTCGTTGTCTACAACAACCTGGGCATCGTAAATACCTGGCGTTATCTTTGCCAAATCGGCAGACGCAGTGGTAAAGCGCAGGATCGCAGACGTAGCATTATGCACCGAGCCAGAACCAAATGTTGTTGCATCGGTAGAACCACGCCTTCTTATCTTAAGTGCAACAGACTCCCCGCCAGTCATTGAGTACGTGCCCATATCGGCATCTTTCAATGTGATCTGGAAGTAATACCCATACTCCGCATCACCGCATTTTAGCCTGTGTTCCTTAGCCACCTGTTCCCGTCCTTGCCTCTAGATCTCTGTTGCCAAATGCTGCTGTAAATGATCTCTCAGCAATGAATGCCGCCAATTCCCTATTTCCAAATACAGCATACCCCTTAATTAGGTGTGGAATCAAGTCTGTGTTATTCAGGTCAATTAAAATGGTCTGGCTAGCATCGTCTACATAATGCTGTATGTCAGCCTTTGATGCAATAAAAAGCAGTGTAGCGAGCCCGTTGTCTACAAAATGCATTAGTTCGGTTTTAGATGGAATAATTAATATAGTTTCTGATATGTTGTCAATATAACTTTGCGCGTCAGATTCAGAAAGCGCCATCGTAATTGTCGATGTAGCGCTGTCAAAGTAATGCTGTATATCGCTCTCAGATAGAGCCATAACAATTGTTTCTGATTGATTCTCTGGATTATACGTCTGTATATCTGTCTCTGACTGACCAATCAATACCGCCTGAGACGCATTGTCTACATAGTTTTGTGTTTCTGCATTCGACCCAACAATAAGTATAGACTGAGATACATCGTCAATAAATGATTGTTTGTCAGCCCTTGTTACAGTAATTGTAATTGTTTGAGATAGATTCTCTGGGTTATATGTCTGTATATCCGCCTTCGATTGCCCAATCACTATAGCCTGTGAGATATCGTCTGCATAATCCTGTGAATCGTCTTCGCCTTGTACTACTATGACTGTTTGTGACCGATCTTCTTTATATTTAACATTATCGCTTTCTGATTGAACAATGATTATTGTCTGAGATTGATCATCTTGTAGATATGTTTGAATATCTGTTATAGATTGAGCAATATCTATCGATTGAGATCCATGGTGAATATAGTCCTGTAGATCTGTCTTGGCCTGTGATATAACGAGAGATTCTGATGCGTCATCTACATAATCTTGAGAATCCGCCTTGCTTTGAGCGATCTTTATGGTGCCAGAGCTATCGTCAACGTAATTCTGTAAGTCAGATTTAGATTGAGATATAGTTATAGTTTGGGTAAGAAATTCTTCGTATGTTTCTCCTTGTTCTTGCAAGTCGAGGTTGGAGACGGTCCCACTCATCGTCGAACCATCCCCTGAATCTGTCGTGTTTAGCGCAAAGCCATATCTGAAGTCTTTTTTCGACGTGTTCAGCTCGACGGATAGCGTATCGACAAGATTAGTGCGATCCGAATCATCGTAGATATAGCAGTAAAGAGTACCGTATGTTCCAACATCCTCGTCTCGCTTTATCTTCATGTAGTAGACTGTTGATACAGAACACACATAATAGTCCTGCGTTATGTCTCCACCATCTACCTCTCTCAGATATATTCTGTATTCGGATGATGTGTAGTATAAGAACGCACATAGGATATCTCCGCTATTCTGGCCGAGCGTCCACATCTCATCTACAACATTCTGGAGCGACCAGCAGAAGACGGCGGAAGACGTAGCTGAGGATGCTCCTGTGATCGCAACGTCTATAAGATGCTCGAAATCTCCGTCGAAGTGATTCGCGCCATGGTCATAGTATACATAGGCTTCTTCATCCTTGGTAACACCTGAGAACGTAATCGTTGCTGAGGTTTTCGATATGTGTGAGCTTGGGTCTACTTCAGTGTATGCCGTGAAGTCCTCTGTTGGATCGTCGATCTCTAGCACACGACCAGCAGTGCCCAGCACAGACAGATCTGGAGACCACCGCTCTGACTTCGCAAACGCGGCTTTGTCATATGCCCACCGCTGCTCGCCTTGCTCATCAAGCTTAACCATACCCGCACGGGCCTTGTTCAATTTCAGATGGATCTTCTTCGATCGAGGCTCGAATTCATCACGCACGTAAGCACGCCACTGCGCCCTCGTCAGTTCGCCTGCACGAAAGCGAGCGCCGACCGCGTTGTGCTCTAGGCGCAGCTTCTCGTCTGCAATGTGCCAGAACTCGACTTTATCCAGGTTTGTTATACAGTCTTTTGGAATATTGTCTATAGTTTTGTTTAGATCAGGATGGTGCGGTATCATATCCTAACTTCTCCAGCCACTTATTTCCACCGATCTCATCAAATATCTTTAGATGTTCCTCGTTAAAGCTCTCTGTCCATTTACCAACCTGTGCTCGTCTATATGTCGATGTCTGGTTATTCCCAAATTCAACCATCTCATCCAGAAGCCCCTCAAGCTCGTCTTCGTCTAGATAGATATCAACATGATGAAGCTGATGCCCGCGTTTCAACAAATAGAAAAATATCTTCTTGCATGTCTCTTTCCTGTCGTTCATCATGTCTTCATACTTAATTGGAAGCACCCAGTCCTCGTCAAGCCACGGAGCATACGCTTCCCACCTCTCTACAAGATTTCTATAAGGACCAACGCCAGTGAGAAATGCCTTCAATGTGTCGCTAAATGTCATAGACTGGAACATCTCTTTACCAAGGAACGGAAATCTGTCCGGCTTGGTTGACCGAGAATGAGCAGTCATAGAGACAACAACATCACGAAGATCTCTGTATATAAAGATTAAACCCATACCCATATTATAAAGGAACTTCGAAACGTCTGGATTGTATACAGTATGGCCTTTAATATATTCTCCTGGTTGACATAAAGAGAACTTATAGTATTTGTCCTCTAACATCTCAACCTCATCAACAGAGAATCCCCTGCGAGTAGCCGTGCCAACCCATGGAGGATTGGGTAGATGTGGACTCATACATGGATTGTTAATTTTAGCAACAAGAAGCTCTGCAAGATGTAGGCCGCTCTTTGGAAAGCCAAGTATATAACATTTAGACGCTACATCTGGCCATGTAATCTTCTGGTAGATCATTAGTCCTCCAACAGACTTTTGGCCATATTGTCCTATAGTTTTGCTCTGATTTCAACATCTATGAAAAGAGAGCAATATATTATATGCTTACTCTGAGACCTTAAGCGTCATCGTCGCATCGAGACTTTCCCCATCGGACAGTGTCCTGCTTTGGCTTAATGCCAATGAGCATAAAAGTCTACCCGACGTTCCAGTTGATGCGTCACATAGGTTCATGTTGGCTACCGGGCCAACGCTCCCACCACTAGCAGAGAAGGTGCATGTCTTTGTTGCCGCTTGCCAATCTCCGCTGTCCTGAGATGCTGTGTAGCCGGTCGTATTTGTCGTGATCGCTACCGCTGCATATCCATTGGTCGTTGGCTCTGCAGACAGGCTAGAAAGCACGTCAGCCTCTGCCAGGGAGCTTCTGTTGTCTAGACGGAGATAATGATTGGCCGGGACAGAAACCTCTTCTGTAAAACAAGCCTTGATTATATACTCTTCTCCCCCGTCGTGGAAAATATTCCTTACATTATTCTCTCTCCAAATAACATTTCCGTTTTTATCTTTATGTACAACATCAGCTACAAAGTGCGCCATTATTCATCGACCTTCTTTAGTTCTTGCCCTACTAGCACGTATCCTTCAACTGGCTCCATGATTCCTCCAGTCACCTTCTCGTTACAGTATGGGCACCGAACGTACTTGACCTCGTCGTTATTTCCACCTATCCTCCGGTTGACGCCAAGGATATAGAAGGTGTGGCGCTCTCCATCGGCTCTCTTTCCGCTACACCGCAGCCTTAGTCGCGGATATACATCTGTCTCTTTAACTACTTCCATATCCTCTCCTTATATTGCTCCATTAGTTATAACTTCCGCAAGTATCTCTTCAAGATACTCGTCTATATATCTTTCTATTATGCGCTTTTTAGGATTGATGTCAAGGCTTTGTGAATAAATCTCATCACTAACTATAGGGAAGACATTATCTACGGATGCCTTTAGAAACATTTGCTCTCTTGAACCGTTTGGATACATTCCAAACATATATCCAGATTGCTTGTCTAAATATTTCTTTGCCCTTATCACTGCCTGTCTTAACGATATACTTCCCTTTGTAATCTCGTACACGGCAAGGCTGGCCGCCCCTCCGCCAGCCTTGCTATAAACGCGAGTCCACTCCTGTACTTGTTCTTGTGCTGCAGTAACAGCTTCTCCAAACCGTGTGTCCACAAGGCGCTTAAAGTGTTGTATTGCATTATTTCTTACATCGTCTGGAAGAAACGCGGCATTGTTAAATGTCGCCTCAATGCTTGCATAATATCTCTGTCTCTCTGTTTCTTGCGACTGAATTAATTGTGCCTTATCGCCCTGCATTCCTTGAAGTGCCCTTTGGAACCTGTTTTCTTGTGGCCAAGTCGCATTTCCTAGCGTGTGCCCAAAGATTCCGCCAGATGTTCCCTCAACTATTTGAATGTTCCCAGGCTCCCAAACCTCGCTAATTGACTGCGCAACCCTCGTTTCCTGTCCATCGTTATATACAATATGTCCCAATACATGTTTATTGTATGATTGGTCTCCTTTTCGACTCTGTACATTATTCATAAACTGTCTTAGCTGTTCATATTGTGGTGAATATTTTTCCCATAGATTTCCAGGACTCCATGAAATTTTATCTGCTGTTACCTGTGGATACCTGTACCCAGAATACCCTTCTGGGCCATATTCATTTGTTTTCTCTCCGGTACTAGGGTTCTCGCCATACCATTTTGTAACAGACTCAACATCTTTTTCTATAGATTCTGCAAATTGAGACTGCCACTGTTCTATAACGTTTGGCTGGTCCTCGAAAACGCCACCGTCGATGGCACCAATAGCATCCTGCAAAAACCTGTCCGCAGCAGCAATCTGATATTTTGTATCTTGGTCTACGTTTTCCCTATCAAACTCTCTAAGGTCAGAAAAGAACGAAATAAATGAATCCCTGTCATCCATCGGAATATTAGTAAAATCTGCTTCAATGATCTCTCTGTCGCTAACAGATGTATACGCATCATTTAGCGCGTTATATACATTTTGATTTTGTGATATTTGGTCATACATATATCCCAAATATACATTAACAACCTCTTGGGCGGTGTCTGCAGACACATATTCATTTCCGTCAAAAATGCTGTCAAAGATAGAAACAGTACCAATTCCAATCAATGCTTCGTCTATACTTAGATCGTCTAGGTCGTCATCTCCAACACCAGACATTCTTCCAACAACATCCATAACCGTTGTCTGTCCGTCACTAAGCGTTGTGTCTGCTATTCGCCGCCATGCCTCAACGCTTGTTCCTCCTATCTTTCCACCAACGGAACCACCAAGGGCAGTTCCATACATTAAAGCTCCGAGGCCAGTGACATTTAATACCACGGGGCTCCTTATTGTCGTTGCCTGACTTGCCACTTCCTGGCCACCCGTTCCGGCAATTTTAGCATAAGTATCAGAATATTCGTCTTTTGTTTTTGGTGTTAATTCTTCCGTCTCGCTTGGAGACCACGGGCCGTTCTGATCTCTTAAAGCAAAACGAAACGTATCTCCGGCACTAGTATAATAGTCAAAATCTGTTTTAGGCTCTCCTCCATTAGAGATTGCCGCTGTAATATCAACACTTTCTGGGGGTATTTCTCGTGCGCCTTCTGCACTATTTTCATCTATATAACCATTATATATCCGCGCAACGTACTCTGCAACATACGTAATAGAATATTCATTGTGTTCTTCCCATTCGTTTCTAATTAGCCCAACTAGAGGAGACGTATCCGCGCTGTTATATACCTCCAAATCACAACCGCCATTACAGAGCAGGTTTATAGCAAACTCCGCCCAGTCAGGATCAGAGATTCTTTCATCTAACTCTACAGCAAAAGCCATGAGTATGTCTTCGTTTGTCCACGCATCATCATCTCCAGATTGCACCGTTACCCCCTGAGGATGAGCAGACGCTGTAACCATCTTTTGGCCCCACCACTTTGTTGATGGAACCGCCTCAAGCGTTTCCGGGTCTATTGCCCCATCACTTATGGCCTGGTTTTTCATTCTGCTAAAATATTCAGAATATTCATTTAATAGCGCTCTTTGTATTTCAAAAGAATTCATTCCGTTACTTATATGATATCTTATTCTTGCCTCTATAAGTGCCCTGGATGATGTAATGATTTCTACAGACCACGGTTCAGAAAACTCTGGGATGTTTGACATTGTCTCGTTTACCATAGAGTCTATCCTGATGTTGTTCATTTCGTCGCCCTGTAAAATCTGTTTTGTTGTTGGTTCTATATTAACTTCTTCGCTAACATGACTGATAAGCGGTTCGGTATGACTGGGTTCTCCAATATAAATCCTGTCATCTAAGTTGATCCTTGGCCTAGATGGCCCTTCCACTTTGCTGTCTGGTGGCTCTCTATCTATTCTTTCACTAATATCTATCATTGGCCTTTTGATTGGGTCTTTTATAGATATTGGTTCCTCTTCGACAAATACGTCTTCTTCTTCAATTAATTCTTCCTCGATCAATACATCTTCTTCAGGAACCAAGGCTGGCTCTTCATCTTCTTTGATTGTGTCAACAAGATTTTCAATCGTATCATATCTTGGTATTTGCGTAAATATTATGCTGTTTAATTTTACCCCAAGCTCTATTGCAGAATTTACCTTGCCCGTGAAATACAATACAAGACAATCTATATATCGATCTATCTCTTCCTGTCCGGTTGGCGCAACATTGCTTATTGCAACAGCGCCACCTATAGATGCAACAACGCTTGAGTAGTAATCGGAAATCCAGAAATTCTGGTCCGAAGGGGCTGGAATACCAACCCCTTCAAACCTCTCTTTTAGGTTGTCTTTAATATATTCTACAACCTCGGACCTGTTCATTATGGGAGATAATTAGCAACCGTACTCCATGAGACCCCATCAAAGAATTCTCCGGTATAGTCTGCCATGTCTGAAATAAACGCCTCTCTTGGATTCTCGCCATTTATTCCATCCCTAAGAACAAGCGCTCCATTAACGGTTGACATCTCATACGACCCAACACCGGCATACTTTTCCTTTAGCTTCTTTTTCTGTGCTTCTATATATGGAACCTCAAAATGTGCTGTTCTTATATAAAAAGACAACATTGTGGCCCAAAGGCCAAACATATCACAAATATTACCAAAAGTTTTTACAACTCCTCGGCTAGGTGGAATTTCGCTTGGCGTTCCGCCGTAGTTTTCAGGAATATTTATTTTATCCGGGAATATAAATGTTCCACCAACACCAGCACCCCAGTCCCCCAAATCAAGTGGCTCAAGGTTCAACGGATCGAGAAATTCCGACCCTGCCCGCTGTTCGCTTCCAGCCCCCTCAACATATGCTGTAAATGCGTCGGTAACAACAAGAACAATAAGTTCAGTTAACTTGTCCCACTGTCCTCCACCAACCGGCTCGTTGATTCTAACGTCTCTTGGAATGTATTCACCCTCCGGGTTAATGGTAAAATCATATGGAACCCTGGTAATGTTTGATGGTGCGTAAGAGTCGTTAGATACAGCTGTTACCATCGTGTTTAAATATGCAATTGCTTGTGTTCCTGCAAATTCACCAAACTGCCACAATGCATCTATTGTTAGATTTGCATTAGATGCGTTTACGTTTGCGTTTACCAGTTCGCTAATAGCAATCCACATGTTTGGCTCTATATATTGATTGATACCATATTCATGAATTGGGAACTCGTTTACAATTGATTGAATTTTTGGGGCATGCTTTTGAATTGCCATTCTAACAGCCGTTGCTGCAATTTCAGGTTCCATCCTAGAAACAAGCTCAGGCATTACAGGGACCTGTGCCACCAGCCTACTTGCACTAATTCTTTTCTTCTTATCTCCAAATACTGTTGAAATCCAAGATGCACTCACTTTTTTCTCCTCTACTTTCGTTTCATTTTCACTTGTTGTCTTTTTTGCGTTCGATACTAATTGGTTTACCCACCAATCAATATATTCCTCATATCCATTTTGAGAGTATATTGGCTCTCCTGTTTGGGGGTGTATTGGTCCACGCCTCTCCTCTACCCACAAGATGATCTCAGTGCTTACTAGCTCCCAAATCTTTAGATAGGTTTGGTATGGGACTTGGTAGGCATACCGACCTATTACGGCCTGCGCATACTCTACCAAGTCCTTAGCCCTAGCAGGACCAATATACCATTTAGCCATTGTTACTCTGTCGATTCGTATTCGATCTCGAAATACAGGACGTTGAATGTTCCTGCGTCAACGTCGCTCTCGCTCTCGTCAACTGCAATCTCAATTGTTACTAGGTCGTCAACTGCAATTTCCTCGACCTCAATATTGTATTGCGTGACATACAGCTTTCCGGCTCCAGAGCTTGCGTCAGCAATAACAGTCGTCTGGTCCGCAAGAGCAGTACCGGCAGCGTCAAGCGCCTCACCAGCAGCAACCGCATTGACAGCAAAATCAAACTGTGCCTCGTCTGCTGCGTCCAGCGCGTCCGAGATTGTATACGCAACGTTCAAACGAGCAGAGTCAACAACATAGCCATCTGGGACCTTCCAGGTAATGTAACAAACATCGTCACCGTTCACGCCGCCGTCTGCATCAAACGTCAAGGAAGAAATATTACATTGCCCGTCAGTTCCAAGGTCTGTTAGCGTTGCCGGATTTGTCCCGTCAAGCTCAACATCCTTCGGGTCCCAGCGCACCATGCGTGTCTGACCACCACCGAAATCAACAGTGTGGTCAAAGCTAACGTCTCCATCAATGCGAAGATCGTTGTCTCCGTCCTCGTCGTATTCGATGACGATATCTTCGCCATCACCAAATACAAGCGTAGTGTCGTCCATGATGTTGATCTTGATATCCTCAACGATAAGCTCGTCTCCAGATTCATCAAACAGGATATAGTCTCCGTCAGTATCGCCCCAGAACTGGACGTCAACGCCGGTATTCGTTACACCAAACGACCAAAGTTCCCCTGAGTCGTCCCATGTAATGTCTGCGCCAGCAGTTGTCGTGTTCTGAATCAATACATCGGTTGCAATTGTTCCGTTACCAATTTGGAATACGTCCTCTGCGGTTACAGCAGTGACCGTCAGATATCCTGGCGACCCATCCGTAAAGTTAACGGTAAAGTCACCGTCAGCCGTTGTAACATTCGTCCCCGTACCAAAATACAGGACCGCATCATCGTCAAACTTCTGGTTATAATCAACCATAGAAAGAGTATCAATAGATGCATCAAATGTTAGATAGTCACCGTCGGTTGCACCGTATACATAGACGTCGGGGCCGTAATCGTTAGCACCAAAATACCATGTGTCACCACTCTCGTCCCACCAAGTCAACACGGAAGCCGTGTCACCCCAGAACTTAACGTCTACACCAAGATTCGTTACACCAAACTGCCAAACTTCACCAGAGTCATCCCAGCTAATGTCGGCTCCGGCAGACGTAGCATTGTCAATTAGAATGTCTGCTCCACCGGCAATCGTAATCCTGTCGTTTGCTGAACTAGCAGTCAAAGACAGGACGCCAGGCGATCCATCCGTAAAGTTAACAGTAAAATCGCCGTCAGCCGTTGTGACATTCGTCCCCGTACCAAAATACAGAATTGCGTCATCGTCCATCTTAACGTTTCCATCAACAGCTACAAGCGTATCAATAGATTCGTCCCAAACAATGTAATTACCTGTACCGGCACCGAAGAAGTCAACGTCAACACCTGTGTCGTCTACACCAAAATGAACAGCATCAATATAACGAATATATGTTGCAGATCCACCAGCGGAGAACTCAGGCGTGTCGTCAGCCGCCCAGCTAAATGCAAAGTACGAGTCACCATCATCGTCTTCAACAGCAAGCGTAGGATATGTTTCTCCATTAAAGTATCCGAAGTTAGCATCCGTTGTTGTCAGCATAACAACAGGAACGTCGTTTGCATCGCCAGCAGCAAGGTCAAAGATCAGGCATGCTGCGTCTGCATCAGCCGTTGTATACTCAAATGACATTGGGCTTCCCGTGCCAAGACTGAAATCAATATCATCTGTATACGAGGTTCCAGCAACATCAGGAATCGTGATTGTAGAAGCAGCACCACCAACCTGAATCTCTGCTGTATCGTCTGCCGTAAACCCAATAGAAATCCACGAATCTCCGTCATCGTCCTCAATAGCAAGAGTCGGGAAAGTTGTTCCATTGAAATAGCCATAATCGCTCGTGCTAGATGCTAGAAGCAACACGGGCACATGCGTTGCACTTCCAGCAGGCATATCAAGAACTAGACATGCAGCATTAGCATCCGAGTCATCAAGCTCAAATCGGAAATACTCTGTTCCCGCCTCCGAAAAACTAATAAATGCGTCAAGATCGTTCCGCCCCGTAAGCTGGACCGACGTGAAACCAGCACTCGCAAGCCCAGTCACTCCAGCAAGGGCAACAATCATAAGCCCAATAATAACTCTTTTCATCATTCTAACTCCTCTTTGCTCTTTTTCTGAGCCTTACAGTTACATATCCTGTATTGTTATTTACATCAAGTCGAAGTTTCATCCAACAACCATCATATCCAGTAACGACAAATGTTCTCTTTTGACCATCTCCAAATGCTGTTACACCAAGATTTGTAACAACTGTGTCCCATACTTGGGATGCAGGAGCCGCATCGCCGTTCAAACAAAACAACGCCCCAACATCACAACTCGTACACGTATTGCTGGTGTGAGACGTATCAACCTGTATAACAAAATCATCTGCATCTGTAAGATCAATAATCGTATCTGTAGATGGAGTGATTCCATTTGCCGTTGATTTATTTGTCCAGGTAAATGTGGCGACTGGATAGCGCTCATATCCGGCAAACATTATTCACCTTCCAGCGCAGCTATTAGCGTCTTCCTTGGCCTGTCTTGACTGTTTTCAAATTCCAGCACCGTGGATCTGCTAACCCTGCCTTCTTCAACAAGTGTAAGCAGTTCGTCAATTGTCTTTCTCTCCAGTTCAACTCCGTCGTCTTTTACTGTCTCTTCTACTTCCTCTAACTCTTCCTCTACAACTGGCACTTCAGCCAGAATTGAATCTCCCAATACCCTAACAAGTTCACCGACAAGCTTTTCGCTTCCCGCTTCGCTGTGGAGCAGGGCCTGAATTTCATCAGGCCCTACCCCTGCAGCGGTAGCTATAGTGCCGGTTCCGTGTCGGGTTTCGTAAAGTCGAGTGAGAAACTGTCGCTTGTTAATTGCAACAAGATCACTCATACTTCCCCCTTACTACGAAGCCAGTGTATTCGTTGATCCTCGTACTGCGGACTGCCAATACTTCCAGACAGGCCCATAGTAGTGATGGATTGCCCAGCGCTGTCGCCCGGGATGCTCAAACTGGAAGCTTGAATCAGCCTTCTCAGGAATAACCTGCGGCTCCTGCTTGCCTTCAAAGAAATCAAGATGAAGGCCGGGCAGTTCCTTTGGATCTGCAATCAAGTACCAGTCATATGTAAGCTTGCGGCTATAGATTACCTTCTTTACCCTGCGCTTGATCGTGTTAACGTTCAAATTTGCACTATCCGGGTGATTTGGATTCTCTACAATCTGGTCCGCAATCTCTCGCCAATACCGACCGACAATCAGATATGCATTCTCTGCGCCAAGCGGCTCCCCGCTTGAATCCGTCTGCGCATCAAGAATCCTAAAAGCAGCAACAAGATTGTCATACGTAAGCGCTTTACCGGCGCTTCCACTATCACAATCGTTGCTATGATTGCTGGTATCAAACAATGAGTTTGAATCCTCAAGCGTTGGATTTGACTGCAAATAGTCAACGTAAATAGTGTTGTGAAGACGGGAGGCAACTGCGCGACCAAGGCGGTCGCCAAGAGTATCAAAATAGTCAAGGCGGTCGCTTCGGATCGTGCGCAGGTCGGCCATCGCAATGTCACCATACGGACTTAGCGTATAGGTGATCTGCGTAGCATTCGGGATCTCAATCAGGCGGAACTCTTCACCGTTCTCTGCCATCTTCGAGATCATGCCAAGCTGCGGAACGCGCTCGAAATACTGAGTGTCAAGATAGTCGCTTGATCCCTGAGTTGTCCACAGCTTCCATTCGTCATTCCACGAATAATAAGCCTCAAGTAGCTTGGCAGTAATATTTTGAGTAAGAATATTGCTAACAAGATCAGGATACGTTGACGCCGTCAGCTTCTGTAGGCGGTCAAGACGCATACCAGACCCAGTTGCAGCCATGAAGTCCAGTACCTGTTTAACAGTATTCGGATTACTCATCATCTGCTCAAGGTAGCCATCGTCCGAACTCATTTTCTTAAATTCATTAATCATCTATATCCCCCCTTAGACCGTCTCTCTGAGAATCAAGATTTCGGCAGTAGTATCTGTCGTAGCAAGATCCTTGAGAACGATTCCGAGCGAGGGATCGGATGCCGTACCCTCATCAAACGCACCGCTTCCAGCAGCAACAAGCTTTGTTCCGGCCTTTGAACTTAGGCCGGAAACAGTAACCTGCCAAATTTGGCCTTCTTTTATTACCTCTCCAACAATGCCTGTCGCGCTTGCGGCTCCGTCTTCAACAAAGACGCCGTGAACAACTCCGCCATCTGCAGCAGCGGCAGCATGACCAGTACCGTTAGCAATCGTGAACGGATCGCCTGCAGAGACAGAAGCGTTTGTTAGATCAACAGTGATTCTGGTCCCTGCGTCAACGGACAACTTTCGCATTTTGGCCATTAGTTATCCTCCCTCTTAAATTCTTTTGCCCCAAGCAGCGATTTCATCGCCTCGACAACATCGCCTGGCTTGTGGCTCGTTCTATAGTTTCCATTAATATCTACGCCAGTCTTTGCAAGCTTCTGATTCATCGAAGCAACAATGCGCTTCTGGCTAGTGATATATGCGTCAACTTCCTTTTCATCGACAGGCGAACCCTTAAGATTCTTAGCCATTTCAAGCTGAATCGGACCAGGAAGGCCGCTGGCTTCAAGCTTTTCAGCCACCATCGCCTCTCTGTTCGCATACTTGCTCTGGTCTTCAAGCGACTGTAGCCGCTGGCCAAGATTTGCAAGGACCTGTTTATCTCGCAAACTACCCATAGATCCTCCTAGTGCAGGCTTGTTTGCAACCTGCTCTGGTTTTTCTTGTTCTTTTTCCGGCATTACCGGCTCTCCTGCTGTCTCTTCTTTATCTTCTGATTTACCTCCAACAGCAGCCCAGGTCTTATTGATAATGGCTATAACCAACTCGATGGGGTATTTGGTTTTATCGTAATCAAGACCTTTAATATCTGATTTAATTCCATCGAGTTTTTGTTGTAGGTCTGGGGCAACTTCTCCGCCTGTCATTTCCTTGGCGGTTTGGTCAACCTTTCCGTCAATGAATTTTTCTCCAAATTCTGGACCCTCGTTCATTGGCAGATTTCCATCTGGTTGCTGTGGCTGTTGCGGTGGTTGCTCTTGCTGGCCTGGTCCCTGTTCTGGCATCATTTCGTCTGCTGCCTTGACGCGCTTCAACGAAGCGGTAAGCGCACGACTCAAGATGCGTCCCTCTGCAGCAGGGAATGTGACAAGATCCATACTGTCAACAGTATTAATCAATGTAACTTCATTGCTTGCAGTTAAAGTACCAGACGCATAAATGCTCATACCGGGAAGCTCAACTCCCTCGTCAATCATTGCGTCAACGAGATTGCGTCTTGCCGGGTCTGTGATCCAAATTGATGCGTATACAGCACGCTCTGTTGGGTCCCACTTAGCATTCTTGACAAAACCAACATCATTCCCAAATAATGAACCAGAAAACGGCATGTCGTCAGGAAGATGGTTGTCGATCTTGCCATACTTGCCCTTAAAGGTCATTACCTTTACCGGACGGTTCTCAAACAACTTTCCGTCAACAGCAGCTTTCAGGGCTTGTGGCAACCAGACCTTTCCATCTAAAGCTTTTCCTGCTTTGATAAGCCTTGCTATGTATACACCAGGCTTAACAGAGGCAGTTATGCTAGACTTCTGATAAGAAGACAAATTCCCTTCCGGCATCTTTAGCTTCTCAAGAAACTTGTCGAGGTTTGGAGTCTCGCCTTTAGCAGGCTGATCACCCATGGCAGGACTCTCGCCCTCTTCGTCCTCGATGCCAAGAAACTCTTTTAGGAATTTGAGCGCCTTGTTGACCTGCTCTGGTTTTTCGTCTAACTTTTTCAAGTCTTTATAAATAGACTTCAAATCCTCTGGTTTGATTTCCTCGCCAGTGTCAGCCTGCTTTTCGACAAGCTTAGTAAAACGCTTAACAATTGCTGCAAGCGCCTTCCCCGGCTTCTCTACTTCTTTAAGGAGTCCATAAATTTCTTGGACACCAACAGCGGCCAACAGGATTTGCTTTAGACGACTACCAGCCCTAACGCTGGCATTTCCCATTGGGTCACCTCCAAAATGTCTTTAAATTGGCTTATATAGCCGCATATATAAAAACATATTGTGGCAACGATGTCAAATTTTATTTATTCTGCTGGAATATAAGAAAAGAAACCGGCCCTCTTGCTTGGGTCTTCGGGCCAAGCATAGAGAGCCGCACTAAATTAGTGGGCCTATAGGCCGGTTACAGTTTTGATATATCAACCCCGGAGATTGTTATCTCGTCAAGATCGATAATTTTGCTTTGGATTAGCATGCTTGTCATATTATTTGCCAATGCATCAATGACTTCATGCTCTATCTCTCTACCAATAAACGGTTCGAGAGTATGCATTGCTTCATGTATCAACGTAGATACTGCCTCTTCTGGACACTGTATGCGATCAGGGCTTAGACATATCTTTCGCTTTGTGTGATTCACTATCCCGCGTATACACTCGTCTTCATCAAGACCAATATCTTCTGCAAAAGACGCAATGTCCTCTTGGTCCCAAACAATATCATACTCGCGTGATCCTATAACTATCTTATCAATGTTTTTCATTGAACAGTAATTAGCGCTGAGATTGTTACGGCAATTGACAGCACAATTGAAACACATAAAACAATACGTTTTATTTGCAGTCCTCTTTTTATTGAACTGTTCCACTTCTCTAAGCTAATGTCTTTTCCGCCGTGCCCATAAAACTCTTTTTCTGTACACGGAGGAGGAGGAGGAATCATCCCCATAATTTACCCCCATTACCCCAAGATAATTGTGCGGCTTGCTATTGCCCCGTGTTCGTCCTTTACCTCATATGTCAATGGAGTTGGTTGCGGTGTAGGAGTGCATCCCATTGGCCCAATAGGCAGTCTTGGAGCTGTTTTTCTCCAACCAATCCATAGATGGATCAGCGCTAATTGCTCGCCACGGTCATCGCGTCGAAACTCATGCCACACTCCATTAATATAATTATTGTCAGAATCGAATACGCTGTATTCACATGTAATTCGATATTTTAGTGTGTCGCCGTTTGGGTCCCACGCTCCTGTTACGCTTGTTGGCCCACCACTAGCATTACACCCGTGCTGCCTATAGCGAAGATCATATGAGCAGTGTTCGCCTTTGTCAAAGCTCTCCTTGATAACAAACGGAGGATATGCAATCGGAGAATCATTGTCTGGTGTCGTGCTTCCTCCGTTTCCATTCCCTCCGCCGTCTTTCTTCAAATACATACCAAGAACAGCAGCAATCCCAACAACACATATAAAAGCAAGACCTATAATTGTGCTTACGTCCATTATGTGCATGCCTTTCTTGCAACCCAGAACGTAAAAACTGCTCTGGTTTTAGCTCCGTATTGATCCTCCACAACAATGGTCATCGTTGCCTTCTGTTTTGGAGACGTTGATGGCGCAAGGTTTCTCTCTGCACAATGAAGCGGGTCATAGGCCCATCCACTTCTAGACCTAGGCAGATATGGTGTTCCGTTAGCGTCAACATCTCCAGACCATGTAGGGAAGAACTCAAACGCATTTTCAAGAGGATCGCCACGGGCGTATCCGTTTTGTCCACCAACACACCAAACGCCCTCTTGATACGGCCACGTAACAACTGTTGTTTCGTGCGCATTCTCTTTTTCTTGAATCGTAACAGAAACAATGTGCCAGTCGTCTCCATCAGGGTCTAGAACTCCACGACGAACACCCCAGGCATCAAGACGAAAATTCAAATGACATATGTATGAAGCAAGGGGCTCAAATTCAGTTCCGAAATCATGCCCTTCTCCAATTAGCGTTGGCAGGTAAATTATAGGGCTTTCATTCTCTATTGTTGGGGCAAAGAGATCGGTTCCGTATACAACTCCGTCAATAAAGACCGTTACGCGAACAGACCATGGCCACCACCTAACCTTAAATGTTCTAACTCTCTCTGTTCCTTGAAGCGTATACTCTACGTTTCCGTCTTTTAAGACTTCAAACTGGTACGTTGCTCCTTCGTACCATGGAACCGTAATCGTTATTTCTCCACCGGGATGAAGCGACAACACACTTGGAATAATAACTACTTCTCCTCCGCCTCCGCCTCCAACCATAGCGCACCCTGCTAAAACGCCAAGTGCAATGAACAGTATTAATATATTAAGTTTTCTCATGTTATTCCTGTCTCTGGGACAGATATCACCCCTTTATCTACTTCTTCTAGTTTTTTGCATAACACAGAAGCCCCCTCTCCCTCCATCATAATTTTAGCATCTCCTTTAGACGGATAATAAAGAATAATGAAGTTGACTGACTTCTGGCCAAACTTTCCAGAATTAAAGAATACAGAGTGAGGTATTGCTTCTGGCTCTTTTTTAAACGCTTTAACTCCTTCTCCCCAGGATAGCGTATGAACGTCATTCAGAGAACGTATTTTCTCTCTTAGGTCGCCTATGTTCATTTCTTCTCCATATTGTTCTCATATCTTAGTCTCATGCCAATTCCTATGTCTCGAATATATGAATGCACCGGGATAGTTTTTTGAAACATAGACCGAATGAAAAACACAGTTTTCCAAAACAGTGATTGTTTTGTGTATGCCTTTAGAATAAGCCCCATATATGTTGTTCCGTCTTTTATGTTTTTGGGAACTATTCCCTCATATGCATCTTCGCCAATCTCAATATCTTCCATTTCGACAACGATTACCTCTGGATACTCTCCGGCCTCAACTCTTGCCCCGTACAATATTCCTCTATCCAATAGGATTCACTCCGTTCTTTCCAGAATACGATCCTGTGTACTTAGACTTTGGTCGCCCAATAAAAAATACCAGCTTTGCAATTCCCTCCCTCGGATATATCTTTGCGGCTCTTCCAGATAGATTTGAAATCTCTACTGTTAATTGTCCTTTATATCCTGGGTCTATTGGCGTAATGTGTGCAATTACACCCATTCTTGCATAAGATGATTTTGGAAATACAATGGCAAATACATTGTCTAGCATCTTTATTGTCTCAAGGCTTCTTCCGAGGATGTGTGTTCTTGGCTGCATTGTGATGGGTGATGTGATTTTGATTGGCTTTGTATACATTTCTCCGTCACCTTTTGGGTCGAGAACAACATCGGCAACCGGATAGCAAAAGTCATTGCCAAGACGAATATCATACCCAAAAGAATCCAGACCATAACTCATAACCTTCTTTCCGCCATCACGCCTCACAATGCAATCAACAAATGGATCAACAGGAAGCATTTTGCGTATCTGTTTGTCTACAAGCATTCTTGCCATTTCTCACCTCGTAGAAAACTTTTTAAGTCTGTTAATATACTTCGGCTGAATAACACCACTAAGCGCATCTATGTACTCCTTGGCGAATTGCTTGTAACCAGTTTCCAGCCTAGAGATAGTGGCCTGAGAAAGCCCCGACCTCCTGGCCAATCCGCCTTGGGATAAACCTAATTGCTCTCTCGCTTCCCTTAATATGTCGCCTGCTTCTTGATTCTTCATCGGTCATCGTGTATAGTACCAGACAAATCCCACAATGTCAAGGAGGACGTTTGACGCAAATATCTGCACGGAACGAGGCGGCTGTTGCCTTTGAGTCTCTTGCTCCGTGGCTAATAAGAAAAGAAGTGAAAAAACAAGGGCTTTCAAAACACAACCTGGCAAAGATCAATAGTTATTATTTTGCGCTACTACAAGCAACTGCTCTCAATGGTAAAAATAATTCAAACGGATTGTTAGCCGAGTTTAGCGGCATTCCAGAGAACAGACAAAAGTGGTATCGAGATTTTCTAGAAGGGATCGGCCTTATAGAGGTTGAAGAAGAGATTGAAAACGGAGTAACAAAACACTGTTACATAATTAAGCGGGTGCCGTTTCAGGACTTCTACGAATCAGGAAATATCGAAGAAAAGGACTCTTTAGATGATGAAAAGGAGTCTAATATGACAGGTTGCGAAGAAGAAAATGTTAGCGATGGGCGAATCGACCATCGTGAGAAATCCAGTTCTGTAGGCAAAACAGACGAGAAAAACAGCCAGCGTAACACTGTCGCTGGTCGAATCGACCATCATAAAGTAGATTCTAAAGCTTTTCTATCTTCGTATTCTAGTAAACTAGAATACTCAGATAGAGTCTCTTTGAAGGATTGGAGCAGGCGACAAATCACTCAATTTCATTATAAAAACCCAGACTCTCCTCCAGAGGGCGCTAAACCAGAGCAGGCAGTAGCGTGTGCCATGTCAACGACTCCTGGATTCGATGGCTTCTTGAAATCGGTTGGCGGATTCAGTAAGTTCTGGCCAAGGCTCGTCAAGCTGATCTATCGGCCATACAGAGGAGTTGCGATAAGGTATAAACACTGGATGGATGGAGCGCTGGCTTTCTCGCGTATTCCGTTTCCGAAAGGAAGGGCACCGAGCATCGAGTATTACTTTGCCGCAGTTGCCAACAAAGCACAACACAGTATGGCTGACGATGTCATAAGGCAACACGAAAAGTTTAAGTCTGGATATAGAGAACTAGAAGTTGGAGAACGACTTCTGCCAAAAGAAAAACTTGCCTACATCATAGAACAAACACGAAGGAGTTTGTCAATCCATGATCCTGCCGAATAACATAGAAGCGGAACAGGCTATACTTGGGGCTATATTCATAAATCCAGATAAATCGATGCTCAGTATAGCGCAAAAACTATCAGCAGAATCATTCTATCAGCCGAAACATAGAATTATATTTTCAGCAATGTCTGAGTTGTTTGCAGAAAACAAATCGGCTGATATAATATCTGTTGCAAATAGGCTAACAGAAGATCGCAGCATTGAGAGGGCCGGTGGAAGACAATACTTAAACGAACTCTTGGATTTGGCAACAACGGATTCGTCAATTGATTATTATGCAGATATCGTAAAAGAGAAGTGGATTCGCAGAGAAGCCTATCTATCAGCAATCGAACTGGCAGATAATGCATGCAAAGAAAGCGTTGATATTTCTTCCGTTCAATCACAGACAGAGAACTTATCAACGATATTCTCTAGGAGAGAAGCAGGATCGATCAAGAAGATCAGCGAATACATACCTGCTACGTTGAAGAGAATTGAGTCTGTTGTTCAATCTGGTTTTGCTGGTATACCGTCTGGATTAAAGGCTATTGATAAACACTTACGCGGATTTAGACCAGAAGTATACATTATTGCAGGAAGGCCGGGGCTTGGCAAAACAGCACTGTCTCTCGATATCGCTGTTCGACAATCACAAATGAAACATCCAGACGATCCATCTCGCAATATTCGTGTTGGTTATGTGTCGATTGAGATGGAGGGTGGAGCGCTAACAGAACGCCTGATTACGAGAGAAATGAGAAGGCCGTGTGACATTGTTCCGTTTGGGATGAAAGAAATAGATCACATGAGAGAGGTTATAACAGCAGCGTCAGAGGTAAACACTTATGGAATATATCTAGATGACAGGCCGCATATACATGTTCAAGATGCAATATCGTCTGCCCACGAAATGATATTGAGGCACAGCATTGACATTATATATTTTGACTATCTGCAGCTATTGGGATCTGCAGAAGACAGCGGGTCAAGGGAACAGGAGCTGTCTTCCGTTATGCGACACATGACCAGGCTTAGAAAGCGGTTTAAGATCCCCGTGATCACTGTAGCGCAATTAAATAGAAGATGCGAGGAAAGAGCAGATAAACGCCCGATTATGTCAGACTTACGCGAGAGCGGATCGCTGGAGCAAGATTCCGCAGGAGTTATGCTTGTCCACAACCCTGAGTATTGGGGCATGGAGGGAAGCCATGAAGTAATTTTTGCAAAAAACCGTTATGGCCCCCCAGGAATCGGATATTTATATTGGGATAAGAGATCATATAGATTTGAGGATATCACGCTTGAAAAACAACCGAGATAGAAGTTTGATGTGTATTGAAGAATTGATAGCCGACATCGACACAAGGGTTGACGAGAATGGTCCCTTGACTTGCATTGACGTGGAAAATCTGGTAAAATTTTGGAGAAAAATAGAGAGGCGGCTTCGGCCAAACACAGAAATGCAGGAGGAGTTGGCGGAAAGGCTTATAAACCCTATATACATACGGGTAATTGAGAGGACTCGAAAATGGAGACAATGAAATGAAAGTAACAATTAACCTTACGCCTACAGAGGCAGAACACATACTAACACTACTCCATGAAAGAAAAGAAGACGGGTCTTATTGTGGCAACAAGGACCAATACTACAAAAGAACAAACAAAATTATATCAAAAATTAAAGGGTGTTTTTTTGATACATATGAAAATAAAATGGAATAAGGAGAAATAATGCTAGGAGCAGTGTTGCACGGAGAAGCTGTTTTGTATGGTGGGGTAACTGCTTACTTGCCAGACGGGATATCAACGAAGGAAGAGTGGGACAGCCTAGATGAGCCGTCTAAGGCAGAACACATTAAATCTCTTGTCGATGGCAAATGCCCTGTTACAGGAAAGAAGGCAAATCGGATTGCACAGATAAGTGACAGCACAGAGGTCCTTGCCTATTTCCCTTGTCATGAGTCAATTGCTGAATCTATCGAGCGAGGCAAAGAAGGATGGGGCGTGAAGGTTGTTCACTATGACCCTCTTGATCCAGACAGGCCGCTTATTATGTTGGACGAAACAAACCATGTGATGGATGATTCAAAGCTATACATTTATACACATAAAGAGACGGCAGACGAACGCGCATTAACAGAGACAGCGGTTAATTCATACCTTGAGGCAATGAAGCACCTGTTTGACTTTTCTAACGCTTTTATGCAGTTGCGTCAGATGAAGAACGTAAAAATTGGGGACTGGAGAGACAAGCATGGGATTGTATTCCCTGGTGCAAAAGCGTTATCTGATGTTGCAGATTCTGCCTTGTACCTTGCTGCAGCATGGGACATGGGTGTAGATCCGTTTTTGCTTAACAAGGTTCATAAGGCATTAAAGGATGAAGATGTTGATACTGCGCGTGAGTGGACATCTAGGTTAAGGGAGTACAAGGTTTCTGTTGACGAGAACCATCTATCTGTTAAGGAATTTATTGATGAATTGAGTGCTGCATTTCCTCCAGAGAGGAAGCCACCGCACCTAATCGTTGCCAAGAAGACGGAATATTCTGAGGTAGACATGGAGCCAGAAGAACTTGAACTGTCTGACGAGGGTGAAGATGTTATAATTATTCGTGGGACAATCGAGACAGAGGGAAAAATTAAGAAAGGAGAATAATGCTAACATTGCGCAAGAGAATTAAAGAGCTAGAGAAAAAAGTAAAACAAAGCGAATGTTGTCATCCTAATGTAAAGTTTTTCCAGGTACGTCATACAAATTATTACTCTTTTTACAAACAGTGTATGAATTGCGGAAAAAATGGGAGATCAGCAAAGAGATGATGATTGACGCTTTAATAACAGCAGCAAAAAACAACGGCTTTATACCACGAACTCAGGAGGAAAAGAATCGCTGTGTTGAGATATAGGGTTTCAGTACGGCGGCTGTTGTGTCTAGTGAGGGGGATACGGGCAGCATTCCGTGAGGCTGCTGACAGAAGATTCACAAACCAGCAGCGCTGCAAAGTTTGCGGACGCCGAGACAAGTTCAACTTCTATGTTCCTGATGACGTATGGAGGGCTATTGTCCCGTTTCGGCTACAGAATAGGGTGGTGTGCCTTGGGTGTTTTGATCGTATGGCAAAGGAGAAGGGCGTAGAGTACGCCCCCCACCTGTTGAATCTTTACTTTGCTGGCGATCAGGCCAGCTTTTCGTTCTCCAGAACTAGCTGCAGTTCTGGGGGATGCCTGCTAGCAAACGGGCTTGATGATGCTTGTGCTATGTATGAGTTTGGCGATCCGGTTATAGGCCAGGAGGCAGATCAGAATAAAGATTAGTTTCTGTATACAAGGCCAGCCTCCAAGAAAAAGCAATCAGAGACAGATTGTTAGGGCTGGTGGTAAAGGGCGACCGATGGTTATCAAGTCAAAGGAAGCCCGTGATTACGTTGATGCTTTCACGCTACAGGCAAGAGCGCAGGGGGTGTGCCTTGGTCTTGGCGACAAGGACGCGCTCCTTCGTGTTTCTGGAGATATTTACTATAGAGACAAACACAGAGCAGATCTTTCAATAGAACTAATACTTGACTGCTGTACAAAATCTGGTATAATAAAAGATGATAGATATGTTGTATGGCACGATGTTAAGAAACGACAGGACAAAGAGAATCCTAGAATAGAACTAACGATAGAGGAATTAGGAGATTGGAGGTGGCAGAATGACAGAATTAGATAGATTGATAAACAAACTGATAGCATCAGATGAATTTGAATTTGCAAAGGACGCATGGACGTCACCAGAGACTATGGAAGAGGTAATAGCATTAGCTGTTGATTCATGGGGGGACTGGGTTGGAGATATAATGGTTTTGTTGTCCCCTATTGACCGTGAAGCGCTAGATGCGAGAAAACCAGAATTGAAGGCATACCTACTTGAAAAGGCAGATGAATTCATTGGGCATATGAGCCAGAAAGAAGGCGCTGAGTGGCTTGCAACGCATCCACACTTCTTAGAGGGATTCATATACGACTGGTTTTTCCAGACAAAACAAGGCTCTGGGGCTGGGCATCCACAGACAGTTGCTGTTGACACGGCGTTTGCAGATGTGTTCCACGAAGCGATAGGACTGATAACAGAGAACAGAGCGGAGGAAATAGAGGACTCGTACCCAAAACTTCAGACAATATGGGATGTTCAGGCCATTATGGTCAAGGTAAGAGAACAGCTTCTTTCTCGCAGCATGCGGCCAAAGGATATTCTTCTTGCGTTCCAGGAGGCGGTATGTTCTGTTGATTGGTCTCCGGTAGGACAAAGGCCCAGTTTTTGCAAAACACTATAATGGCAAAAGATAAAGAAGACTTTGTAGATATATATGAGGATCTAAAAGAACAGATTGAGATTGAGGAAGCCGAACTCAAGATGAATGGAAGAGAGAAACGGTTCTGTGATCTTGTTCTTTATGAAGGATGCAGCAATAGAGAGGCAGCGCTAAAGGCCGGATGGTCTGTAACAACAATCAACAATAACGGGCCTGGCTATATAGCGAAACGCCCACATGTAAAGAAATATATAGATCTTGTTAGAAAGCACAAGGGAGATAGCGAGTATCTTGGATATAACAAGATGCGGGCAGGGAAACTTGAACGCGCTGCCGGTGTTGCTTTTGACCGCCTGATGTGGTTAATGCTTCACGGAGAAAATCATAACGTTCAACTAAAAGCATGTGTAGAGATCATTAAGAACAGCAGGGCTGTTGTCGAGGCAGCGCTTGGAAAGGGAGAAGACGTTGATTCTCATATGAGAAAAATGTATGATGAGTTCTTGAAAGACAAGAAGAATGTTGCTATGCTTAAAGAAGTTTTATCAGAAGAACCAATCGAAATAGAAGGGGAGAGAATAGACGAAGTTGAAACTGACTCCAGCACAGAGGGATGAGGTTGGTAGATGCATAATAGACGGGCCATGGTATTGGTTACAGAACTATGTGCATACATTTGATAAGCCAAGGAACAGAACAAGGAAGTATCCAGGCTGGCCATATCTAAAAGATTATGTCAATGAACTCCATAATCGAGAGAAGATTCGTCAAGCGTTAGTTGCGTCTAACGTTCCAGAAGACGAGATCTCAATTCCACAACAAAACCTTATAGTTGAAAAGTCTCGTGACATGATGATTACGTGGACTACTGCTGCCTATATGACATACTGTGTTTCGTTTATTCCTGACTGGTCTGGATTTACAGTTTCAAGAAGACAAAATGAAGTTGACGATGGTGGAGAAGCTGCAACAACAGATTCTATATTTGGAATGATTAGATTTATATGGAGCAATATCCCAGATTGGATGAGGGCCGATCTTGCGTTCTCGTTACTTAAGATCCGCAATATTGAACAAGATATGAATTCATACATAACGGGGGAGTCGGCAAACCCAAACGCTGGGAGAGGGAAAAGCGTAAGCTTCAAATGGGCAGATGAGTTTGCTTTTATGCCTCAGTCTAACAAAATGCATGCTGCAATGTCTGGAGGAAACTACGGAACGCTTCTGTATACATCTACGGCAAACTTTGCCGGAAACGAATTCTATGATTTGCGACATAACCCAAACTCTGGATTTAAGATTCTTACATTCAGATACACAATGAGACCAGACAGAGACGAGGCGTGGGGAGAGAAAAAACGTTTACAGCTAGGAGATATTCGCTGGGCAACTGAATATGGAATTCTCTATGAGTTTACCACAGACAGGAATGTGTTTCCTCGATATAGCCCAAGCATACACACTGTTCAGCATGAGGATATGGTTCTAGAGGGAGAGCCATATGTAGGATTTGATGAGGGAATGAGCGATCCAGGTTGTGCGCTATTTTGTCTCAAAGATGGCGATATGCTTAAAGTTGTCGATGAAGTTTATGAGAAGGGAATTCATCCAAGGGTTACTGATGACCTGCGAGACAGCGGAGTGACAGACTGGATGATGATTGTCGAGGGGCTTTGCCGTAAATATGGCTTTGAGCCAAAAGATGTAACGGTGTGCATTGGACATACGTCTGGAATGGAAGGGCTTGCAGATCACTTTAAATTAGCTAAATTTAAGACACATACAGCAGATAAAGACAAGATAGGAAGGATAAGGATTCTAGACAGGTTGATGATCTATACCGGCCTGAATAAGCCGAGGTTGCAAATAAGTAAACAATGTGAGAAACTTATGTGGGAATTACCTAGATTTGAGAGGGCTGTGGTAAATGGTCAGATTATGGAATATCCGCGTAAGCACAGTGCAGATCATGCATGCGATGGACTAATGGCCGTTGCCCAATATTTATTCCCAGACGAGGTTTTCTTTGATGATAACAACTGGAGTATGGATGCAGAGGACTGGGACACAGTCGGGGTTCTTGGAGACGAAAAAACAGTTGAGGTATTATAATGAGCTTTGAAAGCGATCAACAGATACAGATGGCAATTAGGGAGGCTGCAAAGAATCACGACTTTACCCTAGATGACGCCTTGTTCTATTCCGAGTTCTCTCGTTTGTCTGGGGGGTTGTTCCAAAATGCTCCGATTGGTGGACAATCAGACAGCGACTGGCAGTCTTCGGAAGGGGCCGCAGAGCATATGGACAGTGCGGCTAGAGGAAAGATGTTTAGATACTCTAGGCGTCTTGTTCGTGACGAGTCTGTTGTTTGGAATATATTGATGAAGTATATCGTATATATCTGTGGGAAAGGTCCATACATAAGGCTCAGAGAGGGTGTTGATGAAAACGGGAATCCAAAGCCACATCAGAACGAATCAACGATGGACGCAATATATCCAAACGGAGAGGCAACTAATTTAGCCAGGCTATTAATATCACAGGTATTAACAAACGGAAATATATTTTGCCTGCACCTTCCAATTGAATCTCCTTTTACATTTGAACACGGAGAGGAGCGGTTTGGATATCCACAAATGAGACCAATTCTGCCGGACTATATTCATACGATAGTCATGGATGATCCGATGGCGTTAACGCCAATACCGAAGATATATAGACTTGTTAACAGTTTTAAGAGCATTGCTATTCCTAACGGATTAATACCGGCAGAGAATGTTACGCATTTACGTATTAATCATGAGCAGAATGATGGAGTATGGGGTATATCTCTATTCCACAGACTTACAAAAGAGATCATGAGATACGTTGAGTGGCTAGAACAGAAAGCGTATAAGGCGAGAGCAGACAACCTCGTATACCTATTTAGGTTTAGAGAAGGCGCAAAAAGCGGAAAGAAATACGAGCTTCCAGATCGACCTATGATGATTGATATGAATATGAACAAGGAAGACGTAAAGCCTATTTCTATGGCCCAGGGGAGCAGAGATGAAGACGGGTATGAATTTAGACTTCGTCTTGCACAGGCCGTGAACCTTCCAGAACACATGGTTACAGAGAATGCACAGCTAGCAGCACAGACAGGAAAGCTTGGGTTCCCAACCAGGCTGTTTGAGTATTATCAGTCTTGCCTTACTCCAGGCCTGCAAAGAGTGTTTGCAAAGACAATAGGCTGTTCTCCAGAAGACGTGATTGTTGAATGGCCTATGGTTGACACCAGAGATCGCAGTGCTCTTTATCAAGAAGTTTCTAATGCAGAGAAGGACAGACTTATATCGAAGCGATATGCTCGTTATCTGCTTGAGTATCCTGTGTCTATGGATCAAGAGATAGCAGAAGAGCTACAGGACACAATGGCTGTTGGCGGAACATCTACACCGGCATCGTCTGGATTAAGTGGGATGTTTAGTCAGTCTTCTATGCCAACATTAAGTGGAGACACAAGTGCTCCAAGCATTCCAGGATTATCAATGACTCTTCCGTCTGCCATGCCTCTACCAAAGCCTGTTGTGGCGTCCATTGACAATGAATCATTGGCCGGAAGGTTGATATCAATGAAGGCAGAGTCCCAATTTGGCGTAACATACGAAGACATTGAAGAGTCTTTGCCGCCAGCGCTTACGCTTAGTGCAATTGGCAGCGATTGGGGATATGCAGCAGAAGGCGCTGCTGTTATTGGTGGGTTTAATGAATCTGGCGACATATGGATCATTGGAGAAATGACGTTTAAGCGCGTTCCTAGCGAGGAATGGGGAACAGCATTTAAGTATGCAATGAGTAAATGGCCGTCAATTAGAAAGGTATTTACAGGAAGCGACGAGCCAGAGTTGTCAGACTCGCTTAAGAAAGAAAATATAGAGACAGAAACAAAGCATATAGGCGAAGACAGGTCTATGATTATTCTTAATAGTTACTTGGCAGAACACAAGATCCATATACATCAAGACTGCAAGGAACTATTAACAGACCTATTCCCGAACGCAATAGAACAGATGTCCGGGATGGCTGAGACAAAGAGCAGGCATGATCACAGGGATGCGTTTAGGTATCTGGTTATTGGATTACTAGAGATGTCTGGTGAGATAGAGAACATTGGATCTCCAGAAGGAGGATTTGAATTGCCGGAGGGACCGGAGGAGGAGTCGAATGAGGCTTAGTGGTGGTGACGCAATATTCAGCGGGGAAATCCCTCCGCAGACAGCAATACATCTTATTTTGTCTTGTAGCAGCGCGAAAGATCTATTGTCTGCACACAGCAGGGCGCATGAGTGGGCAAATGAGATACGTTCTGATAGCAACGTTACACAGATAGGAGAGCGGGGCTGGACGCTTCCGTGGATTGTTGCTGCACACGACGCAATCGTTAGGCGCTTAAACGACATCAAGCCGAAGTGGGACCACGATTCCCCGCTTACTGCCGGTCTCCCATTTATGCCGCCGATTATGCTGGAACCAGGATCTATATCTATACAAAGAGAAACGGATGACTCTGTAGAAGTTAAGCTTCGATCTGGAGTAATAAGTGCCGGAGCGCTTAACCTGATTAATAAATATTTTGACAGACCTCTTGTTATAGATAAAAGCAAAACTCCGATGAATTCTTCTGGTCTTTATCACCTTGTATTAGTTCCAGCCTCTTATTGGGACGACAATACAAAAGAATCATTAAAGGCAGCAATTGATATATATAATGCAAAAACGGCGTCTACATATTATATCCCGTCGATGAAAAGAAGTGTCCTTGTTGGTAGGAGTGTTCTAAAGAACAGGATAGGAGAATGTAGAAACGTAATGGAGGCCTGTTCTTTAGCCAATCATCTTTCCGACCGTGTTGTTGCTGGCGAAAAGATAACGATTGAGCAGTCAAGTAGATTTTTTGATGACATGTTACAAACTGCACAGCGATATCTAATAAAGTTTCTTGAGCCGATAACTGATAAGGCGAAGCTTGCGCTAGGAAGAGAGAAATTGATTGAAGATATTAATAAAGCAATCCGAGAGAGGGCCATTGCCAACATGAAAAACGCAGAAGATATTGCAAAGGCAATTGCGCTCAAGGTATCCAAGGAAGTCTAATGTCTGTAAATTCAATACAGGTTAGAAATATATGCCATTACGACGAAGAAATAGGGAATGATGTTGGGCTTTTCCCACAGCTTGGAAGAGTATATCTTGGAGCATTAGTTGATAACGACCCGTATTGGAATTTGACTCCAAGGCAATTTGCAGAGGCAATTTACGGAGTAGAGGGAAGTTCGTTTCAGGACACAACATCTAGGTTTTTTGAGACAGAGTGGTCTCAGATGTTGGACAGATATTCAGCCGCAATGGTTTCAGAGCTTGGATGGTTTTCAACACACTTTAAATATAAAGCCAAAAAGGCAGAGAAAAGAATAAGAGATAATTTTATATCGGCGCTTGAAGTTGAGATACAGTTATTGTTTAATAATTATTTATCATACGAGAACGCCGACAACTTGCTTACAGGCATTATATGGGAAACATTTAATAATATATATGCAGAAGAATATACTGCAATGCGAGAAGACACAGATTCAATGTTGCATATAGCGCAGTCATTTTATAAGCCGTTCTTTAGGCGCTACAGCATTCTTATTGCTTTTTGGTCTGCGCATGGTGTATTCACAACAATAAACAATTTGATATTTGTAGCAATAAGCAATGCAATAAGGCTTGTTGGATGGACTGGTGGGGCGGCAATCCCAAGGATAATTAGATGGACAACTGGTCCAGTTGTTGGCGCTAGTGCAGAGATTGCTGTTATACAAGTAACCGCAAAGGCGGTTTATCATTTAACGGTCTTTTTAGAATGGCTGAAGGCTCATTATTCAAATATAACACGAATCATCGGCAGAATATACAATGCAATTCCGTTGTTTGCAATAGGAACAACTTTAGGAAGAGTTGGTGGCGGTGCTCTTGGAATACTTGCAAGCGGAGCGTTTTGGATTATTGAATTCATTACAGGACAACACGGATTTTTTAGTACAAACGGAGCGCATGACAGCACAAAAATGTTCTTGCAGTCCGTTAGATATATTAGGCAAAGTGCTTTTGTTAAGTATGGTGTTGCGGCAATCCGTGCAGGAAAGTTTGTAGCACGACATGGAGGCGATATACGAGGGGCATTTAGGGTGTGGACAGAGAGCGGTGGACTAACTGTCTTTGGAGAGATAATGCTTGTCAATGTGTTTGTAGGATTATTTTTAGCAACGCTGTACGCTGCCATTAATAATATTTCTGACATCCTTGATGAGGTTGACGAGGAAGATATAATATCAGTCAGTGATTTAGATGTAGACGATGAAAGTATTGCAGATTTAGTATTGGTCGCAGAAAGGGAAGTTCAAAGAATAGTTCCACAAATAGAGTCTGTATATAATAAGTTGACGGCTGACGACGGACCCAAAAACGAACTTATTAGAATGTTTACAACCTTTATAGAAGCACAGAACGAGGATGCCAGGAGTCTATATGCCCCAGAAATCGGAAACCTAGTAAACGAACTCCAAAGAATAAGAAATGAAATATCTGGCATACAAAGCTCTATTGATGCACAAATCGTAGACGATGTAAAAGATAAACTTACAGCGATTGTTGATGATACGATTAACCAAGTGGATGTATCAAGGCTTTCTGCAGCAACTTTTTCTGGGGCTGATACTGGCACTGATGGAGGGCTCACTTTTGCAACAGGCTTTGATGTTGAAGCGTCTTCAACTTTTGGAGAATATGGCGTTGACCCAATTGATGTTTTTCAGATAATGCAGCCACAGATAGAAAATCTTCTTGAGGGAAAGACAGAAGAAGAATTAAATGAGATGACAGACGAAGAGATCATTAATGTGTTGGATCAAGCATATGCGGCAACAGATTTTTCTGAATACGTGGACAGTCTTGCTGCAGAATATATAGCAACGCACATCACATTTGAGTTTGAAGACCCATCGGGTGAATATAAAGAAGAGGTTGCGGGGGCCGAAGAAGACATGCAAGACCCAGACTCTTTTGTTACTGCAATTTCTGGGGCTATGGGGCTATATGATGACTTTGAAGACTTTGAAAATGGAAACGTTGGTGAACTATATAACGCACACATACAAATGCTTGAAACTGGGATTGATGGCTTAACGGGAGACGTAAAGACAGAACTTGAAGAACTAAAGGCGTTTTATGTCGATATGTATTATTATTATCAGGTAATAACAAACGACCCCAATAGGCCACAATCAATGTGGGAGGGTTCCAATATTCAGATGATAGAAGAAAGATATGGAATTGAGGGCGAATAATGGCGCTTTCATTTGATTATATGCTTGACAATGTTCTTTCGTCTATAGATAATGGCGAGCTTCGTTTCCACCTATCAAGTCTAATACTTGGATTAAAAGATGTTTTTAACGGTCCAAGCGAACAGAGAACACGAATAGACGCAGCGTATTACATAAGAGTGTTAAATGAAAAGATTGTAGAATACCCAGAATATAACAATATCATTACACAGGTAATCAATTGGGCGGAAAGAGAGCTTGATAGTTTTGAATTAGACACTGATGCATATGGACAATCATTTACTGCAGAGCAGAACACGGCAACTCGATATACAGATTTAGATGTTGGAGAAACTATTTCTGGAATAGAGCAAGAGACGGAACAGGGCATTTCGTTTCAAGGACAGCAAGAAGCAAAAGAAATTCAATCTGTAGATAACATGTTTCCGTTTCCTGTTTCTTATGACTGGAGAGACTATGTAAGATATACATCTTCAATATACAGTGCAATTGGAACATTAAGTACAGAGAGAGCAAACAGGGCGAGAGAGCTTATCAATAACGCAAAAGAAAAAGCATGCGATTTGGCCCTTCAAGATGGCACACTTGAAAAAACAGACGAAAAAAGTATTGTCGAATTATATTCTGACTTAACATATATATATGTATCAGAGATAAAAGAAGACACAGAGCCAGTATATGATGAAACCATTCCAGAAGAAAACAGAACTGAATTAATGCGGGCAATGGAACTACCAGACGATCCAAGGTGGTACAGATATCAACAATACAGGCAAACTGCGCTTGAAATTAGCAACCTTGAAACAGTAACAGAAGAAGAAAGAGAGTGGTTAATAGAACAGGCAAACCTTGCCGAAGACAGGGTTAAGGATATGTCTGTTCCACAAGAAGTTATCGATGATCTGGAAGAAGATATACGCAATATAATAAGAGAAGAATACTCTAGAATTATATTGAGAAATCAAGATGAATATATAGGAGACGCTGAAACACCCGCAGAAGCAAGAGTTGCATTAAAGAATACAGTGCTTGAAAATTCATCAACAAAGATAGCTCGTGCAATAGACAGTGCCTGTGATCAGGCAGAAGATATATGGAACAGTTCTGACTACTCTATGCTAGACAGAGACGGCATAGAATATGCCGGGGTTGAAATTAACATTGCCGATGAGATGATTGGATTTATTCGTTTTGTCCTTGAGGAACACGCAAATACATGGGCGGAGGAGGAAGCAAGAAGACCGTTCAACACGGGATATGCAGACTATATTCCTGGCGCAGTGAGCAAAGAAGATGCATATATATTAATTGATGAGATGCGAGAATCCATCAATGACAGAGTGGAATATTTTAGAGATAACCCCGAGAGTGAAGTAAGCATAGCGGCAATACGGGAAAGATTTGGTCTTAAGAATTTCTTTGTAGAAGACGGAAGAAGCCTTTGGCAAAGATATAAAGAATCTTATGAGTTGTTCTCAATTCGCGGACTAATTCCTGCATACACGATGGGCGCTGTATTTATAGATTGGCCACTTAATTGCATAACAAGAGATGCAAACGAAATGCTTGATCAAATCAAAAGGGATGTTTATGATCTTGTTGGCGTGTCTGAGGAGCAGATATCTGAATACATACACGAAAAGATGGTTGATGTAGATAACTTTGTGACAGAGCAGCTTATAGAGACTTATGATAGAGCGGTTAGATTTTGCGGTAACGATGGAATCTGGATGACGTATTTTGCATACATCAACGAAACCCAGATAATTAACCAGATATTCTATAGGACAACATTCACGGCAATTGGAAGAATTATACAGCAGGCCCTTGGTGTCTTTCGTTGGGCAACTGGTGGGGCAGGAGTATACTATGCACAGAGAAAGGCCGTTGAGTTTGCACAACACGCAGACGATGCTATTTATGTTGGCGATGCAATTCGCGCCATAAACTCAAAGTACAATGAGATAGTATGTATATCGGCAACACCGCAGGCAACAACATATCAGATTGCTGGCATGACAGTTGATCTGTCTGCGCACAGGTGTTTTCCTGCTGGAATCCCTACAAATGCGCTTGGACAAGCACAGCCATTTGACCCTGTTGCGTCTGCATGGCTGCGTCAGGGCGTAGCAGAAGGATGGCTGCCATCATACCCACAAATGTACGAAAACTGGTATGTTCCAACACGAATTAACCTCAGGACAATGTGGACAAATCAGGTTGGGCCTAAAGTTGTTTCCTCTGGGTTTGGTGGTAAATTTGTAGGTGGTATACAAGTTCAGCCAGGACATCATATTGATTATTTTGCTGTTGAGGGAGAAGCATTTAGACAGTCACTAAAAACCTCAGATCTTGTTGGGACAGAGTTTATGGACGACCTATTCGGTTATTCTCCGGTGGGAACAACTTTGTCAACCGCCGAAGCATATAGAAACTTTAATCCATTTGGCGCTGCCGGTATTGTTGGTTTTACGGTCTCTCTAATTGATCTTATTTCCACAGAAAAACAGCCAGAAATTATGAGGGCAATAGAAAGCTATACAGAAAGCAACCCACAAACGATACAAGAAATCGAAACTGTTGTATCTGAAATGTTAAGCAACGGGGCCACCGTGGAAGAAATAATAGAGGCAGTCAACGATAGATTTAATGAAACAATTATAAGCGAAGTTGCGACAAGTGAAGAAATACAAAACGTTGTTAACGAGTTTGTTTCAAATGAAGACAATCTTTATGAAACGGGGAGAACGTCTATAGAAGAAGTTGTCAACCAATACCTCGCAGAATTTGATAGTGCGTATTCTAGGGGGTCTGACATATCTTATTTAACAACAATCATGCAGCTAACAGACGACCTGATTATGCAATGCGTAAATGATGATGAGGCAGCGACAGTAAACGGGGCATATGATTATATGTTTGAAATTATATCGAGCATTGTTGGGGGCGGATAATGGCAGAATATAGATGGTCAACGATGGCGTCCCGCATTGACGAGCTACGGGATTACGGGTTTGCGATTATAGACCAGGCCCAAGAAGAGATTCTTGAAGTAACAACTCACGGCCTTCCGCCAGAAGCTAGGTCTTATGCTGTTTGGAGATTACAACAGATTAGAGATGAGTTTTATAGAAGCATGAATGTTCTTTCCGCGGCGGAGGACGAGGGGTTCTCATTTGAAAAACGCATCACACAGTCCGAGATAGTAAGCAGACGACTTGCAAGCATATATTCTTATTATGACGCAAACGGAATACATATATTTAGCACAGAGGCCGGGACAGAAACAGAAAGAATGGAAGTAGCAAAAAACATCATCAGCGTTTCACTTAACTATCAAATTGAACAATTAAAGGCGAATATAGTTATTAATGAGCCATGGGAGGAATGGACAGAGCCACAAGACGGTGTCTTTTTGTTGGATGAATTTATGATGGGGTATTTGTCTGTTTGGCTTTGGTATAAGTTCCAGGCACATGCGTATACAATCTTAAAGATTCCGATGGCAATGGAAATATCTCTTGTTAGAAAATATTTTGATGATTGGGTTTGGGCCTTTGTTCAGAATGAAATAGGGCATCCGTTTACATATAACGAGATAGATGAAGTTCTTGGATACAACGGGATGATTGTTAAAAACTTTGACGAGTGGATTAACCTTCTTTTAAATACAGCGCTAGAAGCTGTCGAGCATGTATTTGAAAGCATAAAAGAGCATGACGTTCCAATGTATTTTGATGTTGGTAAATACGGCGAGATAAAGCTTAAGATTCAAGAAGCTATTGGAAACATGCGTATACTTGGAAACAGCTACTACCATAGAGGCGATGCAATAAATCTTTTAGATTTGCATTATACTTGCGGAGATCTACAGGAATGGCTCTCATATCTAGATCAATTTAACGCGCTTGTTCCAGTATACGCAGATATGCCGGATTATGACAGTCCGTATGGCGGGGAAGACATACCGTCTCGCGCAGAGTTTGAAGGAATATATAGAGATATATGTACATATGCCAGAGCTTTTTGTTCTGATATGCGGGTTGGATTAGTGCAAACTTACTATGAAAGAAAAACAAACTTGTCCGATAGAGACAGGTATGAGATAGAAAAATATTTTGAAAACGCATGGAATTCTGCTATAGCGGGAGAAGGGTTCTTAGAGATACAAAGCGCAACGTCTCTTTATTATACCTCTGTACACGGAGAGGAGGATTTATCTGGTAGACTATCAGAGGCATTCAGCGACAAGAAAAATGAAATTTTACTAAAGATTAGAAGCGTCTTGGACGATCCGTGGAAGGGACCAACGCTTCTTGACAATCGAGGCACATATATTCCATATGACGGATTCGTGGAGTGCATAGAGTATTTTAAAATATGGATTGACAGGCTGGTCGTTATTGCATTTAGAGAACTTGAAGATATTGCAAACGCAGTTATAAATGACGCCAACAACAGCATGGATGAGAGCGCTGTATTCACTCCGTCTGCCGCAATTATTAGCGCAATTATTACATACATGAAGATCGAATACGATGAATATCTTATTGCTTTTAGCGACTCCAAGTGGGGGTCTATAAAGACAGATCACTGGCAAGACTTTGTGTTTTTTGTTATGGGTTTTGAGGGCATTGCGTTCCCAAAAGGGTATGATACTTTTATAAGCTCTGTATATAACCAACTAGATTCCTCTAAAACGGAAGCAGAAAAAGAAATCATGGGGCTAATAGACGGAATAGATGTTTTTGGAGAAGAGTTTCCATACCAGTTAACCGTCTATGAACAAGAAGTAAAATACAACAACCTTTGGACAAAAACAGAACTTGAAATAAGAATGGATTTAATCGAGATTAAAAAAATGGAAAGAACATTTGAGCAAACAGAAGAAAACAGGAATAGATATGAAGCAATATATCAAGCGTTCTGGAATGCTGCTTATGTTCTGTCTCCAACCGATTGGCTTGTAGAAACATATGAAGAAAGAGAAGATTATATAGAAACATATGAACAGAGAATGCGAAGCACATATGAACCCATCATAGAAATTTGCAAAGCCGCCGCGTCTATATCTGGGCAATATGGAGAGATCTTGTCTCCGTCTGTAGGAGAGGCGCACCTTAACGCCGGTATTCAACTATTCAGACAGGGTATACGAACAATGGAGTATACGATTACCAGGGCAGAGGCGTGGGAAAGAAGAGCACAAATTATGCTTGCCTCACAAGCAGATATAGACGAATGGATAGATAATGCTATGGGTGTTCTGATAACAACGTTAACTGGAGTGAGGGACGATCTACAGGAAAACGCAGATAAAATATCTGTTGACACAGACATTGATAACATCATCTCCGGCCCTAACAGAGAACTAACAAAAGAAGAAGAAGAAATATATGACAAACTTCTGGAAGCAATTAGGGTGAGCGACTATGACGGGATAAGCGAATTTGCTGCGCAACTTCCAGTTTCCGCATTCCCGGACCTGTCAAATGCAACCAATATAACAATTCCAGAAGATATTAACTGGCCCGTTCTCAACATTGCTGCAAACATAGTTATGAATTTTTCTCCAAACTATAATAGCGCAGTATCAATAAGATCTCATATTTCAAGCTATACCGACGAAGTCTCAAAACTGATAAGCGACATTAACAGAATATATTCTGACAACCAGGATCTTTTTCTCATGGCAAAGCAACGGCTGTCTGGAGGTATCTTTGCTCCGTTTAGCAGATTTAACGGGATGAAGCCAGGCACAGAGTTTCATGTTCAGGGGTTCAGCGCAGAAGATCTTTCTGTTGTTGTAGATAAATACTTGAAAGACAGGATAGAGGGCGGTGTTCTTGTACAACCAAAGCACCATGGGTTTAGGTGTCTTATAGAGAACAAAGGCGGAGAAGCCCGCGTCTACTTGGAAGGGGTAATCAGGGACCTGTCAGACGTTTATCCAGAGCTTGCAGCAGAGGTCACTAGCGGCCCAGATGTTATTCTTGACGGAGAGCTTATGGATGTTATCGGCGGGACATTCTCTCCAAGGCCGGGTGAAGGTGGATTCACAAGAGAAGAAGTAAATAGCGCTCAGCCTGTATTGGTTGTATTTGATATACTATATCTTGATGGAAAAGAGCTATCTCAAGAACCTCTTTATACGAGGTGGCAGACTCTTGTCAAATACTTTGCTGGACGTGCATGTAAATACTTGCAACAGATGCCGGGGGAATGGGTGTTTGATATTGGAGAAGCACTCCTAGCAATAAGAAACGCAGAAAGAGAGCCTGGGTCAGAGGGTGCTGTACTTAAATCGAAACAGTCTATATATGAACTTACAAAGTCTAAAGAGTGGGCAAAAGTTAAGGCAAGAATAAACGTATACGCAACAGTGCTGGATAAAAAAGAAAGCAAAAACGGATATATTTATACTTGTGGTGTTTATTATGGCGATGAGCCAAAGGTAAAAGAAGAAGACATACTATCAAAAAACAACCAGAAATATGTTGTGGTTGGAGATACCTTTGCGACATCAATAGACGCTACTGTTGGAGACAGGATAGAGGTTGGTGTTACAGAGCTTCTAGAACATTCTGAAGGGGACAGCATTAAATATAGATGGGAAGACCCCGTTGTTCTTAGAGTGGTTCCAAGAAAAGCCGACAGCCTTGGTCGAGCAATTTTAGTTGGACAAATCCTACAGGCATCAATATCTCATCCATACAGGGTTCTGAATGATATATGGGAAGAATCAAGGCAGATTATTGGAGCGCTTGGACAAGCATCTACACAGACAGACTTTAATGAAGCACAATTAAAACTTGAAGAGCTAAGGGAAACCGTATGGAATATTCTGTCTGATCTTAACTATACACGACTAAGAAGAATTGCAACGTCCGTTCTGTCATATATCGGAAGACAACTTGTTACTGTGTCTGGAGGAGATTATCAGCTTATAGATTATGAAGAAGCAACCGCAATGGTTAACACGGACATTGTCAATGATCTTTTCATATACTTTAACGGGATAATCGAAACTGTTGATGACGTAGACCTTGCCCGTGAAAAAGCAGAGCAATTCTTAGTTACTGTTAGGAACAGAATATATTTTGCTGATGGCATTCTAAAAACCAGACTTGAGAGACTTGAGGCAGACGTATTAGAATTCCTAGAGAGAAAAGAATATGACACGCAAGAGATACAAGAAGATATATTTAATAGAACAAGAGAGTTGAAAAACTTAATCGATGAATTTAATTCATCGAGTATAGAGTTCAAGGACGAGTTAATAAGTACCTTTGGGACGATGTTTATAGAGTTCTCTTCTCTTGTAAGAAGCCTGTCAGTTGATGGACTATATGGTCGATTCGGACAAGACATCAGGGGGTTCTACGAGATAGCGGGACAATTAATACCAGAACAGAACGCCACTCCCTGGTGGGCTGTTGCTGAGACAATATCTTATTCATCCGATGTTCTAGAGGAAGAAGACAGAAAGCTTAATAGCTTAGAGGCAGATTATTCATTGGCGAGGAGATCAGAAATTACAGGAGACAGAGAGATGTCATTTGCGTTCCCAACCACTCAAGGAAGCTCTCTTTCTATTGCTGACGTATCCCATATGGTTGAATCTCCTGCAAGAGAGCTTACTGATGAAGAGAAACGCATGTATGATTTATTGATGGATGCAATAGAAGAAAAAGACTTTAATGTGATTGCAACAACCCTGTCAAGGTTTGAAGCCGACGTCTTCCCAGAAATATCCAGAGTCTTTCCAACCGTGAGGAGAAACGGTGTTAATTGGCTAGATATTAGCATTGACACAAGCGGAATGTCAATTTCCATTCCATCTGTTTCTAGTCTTTTAGACAGGGTTAATGAGGAATACAGCACAACTGGTAATTCTATTATTATCAGCATGAACGAACTTTCTGCTGATTTTACTGAACTACAGGCAAGGGTGTTTGATATAGCCGTACAGCAAATTACAAATGATGCGAGAATAATACAGTCTAGGTGGGACACATTGAGGTCTATGATCAGGGGGGCTGAAAGTGATTTTGGCGTTATTTCAAGCAGCACATTAAGGGCGTCAGATTTCAGTTCTATTCTTTATGCACAAATAATTGAACACTATAGATTCTATGAAAACCTTCCAGCGCCATCTGTCTCACCGGGAACAGAGCAATTTCTGGAAACAAACAATCAGATCATATTAGATTATTATTCAGAGATCGAGGGCCAAACACCAAAAACATTTAAGGAATTAAGAATCGAATACGTATTAGATAGAATCAAGAGCCAAAGATCTGCAATATTAACAAGCGCGATCCAGTTTGAAAGAGATGGTGGCAGAACTGTGGAAGAGTTCTTAAATAAGTATTCATCGTTCTTTGATACACAGATAGCTCTAGCAGACGGAAAACTAGAAGACTATATAATGTCTCTAGAGTTAGATATAGACATGTTGGATGAAGACACCGTGAACTATGTTGGAGGACACGGAGTACAGCCGGTATGGACAGACATTAATCCATATCCACTTGGCCATACAAATAGAATGAAGTGGGTAACAAGAATTGATGCCCCAGACAGCCTATTAGAAAACGAACATCTTGTAGATATTTTAGGACAGGCTGGCGGAAGGATATTGATAAACGTTACGACCGAAGAGGTTTTAGGCGTTTGGACTCCTTCAAGCGGTTCTACAATAGGCGAAGTATATGCTGATGGTGTTATTGATTCTATAGATAGTGCAATAGAGACAGAAAGAGCAGCGTCTAATGATTTATCTATTGAGAGTGTAGAGGCGTATAAATCAATTGCCAGGGAGTCTATCCCCGGAATGGTTACGGTTGGTGGTTGTGGCGGATTCTACTATGGAGAAGACGGGGACGGAAACCCAATATTTATCACTGCTGCGCATTGTTTTGATATCGAGCATGTAGGCGTTGGTGACAGCGTAACGATAAACACGCTTTATGGGCCAAGAGTAACAGGAATAATAGCATGGATTGGGTCATTTAATTTGCCTGAAAACGAAGACCCAGACACAAATGATATGGCAATTATAAGGGTAGTAGAAGAAGAAGAGAAGGAAAAGCTAGAAAGAGTAAGTCCTGTTACTTTGGCTAAACCATATTCACAAAAGCCGGAGAGGGCGATTGCTATATCAACCCTTCTTGGAGAGGCAGACATTGTTAGAAGGGTTGGCCCAACAGATCAGTATCGTTTTGACATATTTGATGAAAGACAAACTGCGGAAGCAGGGTATTCAGGGTATCCTGTTTTTGGTATAGACGGATCTGTATACGGCATTTGGGTGGCTGGTAATCCACTTAACCAGGTTGCCCCCTATAGGCCGGGGTATGTGATACCAGTAGAGGTAATCATGGAGGGTTTGAGACGAGCAGGCATTGAGACTGAAAATATGATCTTCCTCGGTTCTCTCACAGCAAGCGAAACTCCGCCATTCATGAGTAAGAAGCCAGGGCAAACGCCGCTTAATGGTGTGTTATATGAAACCAGAGAGGGCAATAAGATTTGGCAGCGCATAGAGTTTGATAACGGGGATGGGTTTTCCTTAATCGTTAAAGGCGAAGAAGACCAGCCAAAATTACTTGAATACCGTGGCGGCAAGCTTCCTGTCTTGTTAGACTTTAAGCCAGAGGGAGAACACATAGAACTTGACAAAGTGCGCCTGTTGCCGTCCAGGATTAGAAACCAGGGGCAGAATAAATACTTTGAGTTTTATTTGTCTTTCACTGGACATCAAGAGCTAAATGGGTTATGGTCTATATCGGAAGAAGCAGCAGAAGATTATGGCTTCAGTGCTTTCTTATTCAAAATGAAAAATGAAGTTCCTTTTTGGATGAGAAAGGATAAGAAGCATGATGTAGAGAGAAGCAAAATGGAAGAGGTTGAGAAGCCTCAAGAAGAAGAAATAGAACAATTTATTGGGAGGGAAGTAAATGAAGACAAAGCTTGACGAAATGATTGTAAGGCTTAGTGCGTCTGATGACTTGGTTAATATTGCTGTGTCAGAAAAAGTTCCTGGTGCAGATGAATACAGCATATGGATCAAGGAAATGAAAACACGTTACGAGGAGATAAATGCTTCTGGGACCAGCGTTTCAGACAAACTAAGGAAAATGCGGAGGCTTAGAGCAGACTCTATGTCCGCAGATATTCCCGTACAATATAACAGACAAAGAGAGATATGGGTTGAGTTTCTTGATAGTGTTATTCAGAGGCTCGTACTCTTGGTTAAGCACAATCCTGGAGGGAATATAGGAAGCGGTCGAAAGAGAAATATATAATGAAGACAAAACTGGACCATCTAATCACAAGGCTTAAGGTGTCTGGTGTAGGTGGATGGATGCAACAGACTGTTGTCCTGAATGTTATGAGGGCCTTAGCGCACAAGAAACATTCAACAAGTTTATGAATGAAAACAGGTGGGTGCTTACAGAGATATAAATGAAGACAAAGCTAGACTCTCTTATATCTAGCCTATCTGCCTCTGTAAGTGTATCAGAGAGAATTGCAGATGAGATTATTGCTAAAGGCATAGACATGCCTGAGAACCCACAGAGGTTTAGGCTAGAGGAGGCACGGGATAGGTTTCTTGATGCAATGGCCTGGGGGATATATGAAGGGAACGGGGTGATTACCGCAGTCGAACGACTGCTTCGAAACCATGTTCCAGGCGCAGAGATTGAGCCGTACAGGGCAGAACTTATAGGAATCATAGAGAACGAATTAGCTGTAGATCCGTTTGATGGCGAGATGCCACAAATTGAGTTCATTGTATCATCTAATCCAGTTAAAGATTTTATACTTAGAGTCTGTGGGTCAGACCAGACAGAAGAGATGATCAGAGAGTCAGAGAAATATGTTGGCGATATCCCGCTCAGAGAGACGTCTGCAATCATTACAAATGAAGGGGCAACAATACGGGCAGGAGGAGAAACATTTAGAATAGCACAAACACCTAAACAGATAGCAGATATCAGTATTTATGTTGCTGAAAGCGAAATGCCTAATGTTTCCAATGCACATATCATCGTCCGTGTGTCTGAGGAAACTGGATGGCGTGTTGCAGATGGAGACACCATGTATTGGGAAGGTCTGGGATTTAGATATACGTTAGTCGATACACCGGAAATAGGACATTCTGGTACAACAGACCAGCCCTATTCAGTGCTTGCTACAGCATTTAACTCTTCTCTTGTAATGGATCAAACAATACAAATACAAGTAGCAGAAGCCCCAAGAGACTACTACGACAGAATACTATCATATATATTTACACAAATAGGTAGCGATTGGATTCTTCTTAATGCCGAACTTGTAGCACAGGGTCTTGCTAACTATAAATACTATAGGCCGAACGATGAATACGAAGACTATATATACATGTTTGAGAGCATGGCGGGACCTGGCGGTGTTAGGCAGTGGGAGGAGAATGAACTTGGCTGGATTGTCGGTGACGATAATTACTAACGCCTAGCGACTACGCACTATCGTTGTTGTTCACTACCCCCCCATTCGACATTCTGAGGTCCACGTTAATCCGTTTTATGGACACATGTGCATCAACACAGGGAGATAGGGAGAGGGGGGAAGAGAGGACCCCAGCGTTGCACTGGGGTCGATCTCTCTGGACAGTGTCCAGTGTGAAAGGAGGGTGTAACTCCATTACCTATTTGGAGCTTTATCTATGTCTCCATATTCAGATACTATCTCTTCGATATCATCGTCTATCGAGTATCCTTTTTGGAGAAGAGCGATTGCGTTTCGTAGCTGGGAAAGAGCAATCTTTGTTCCAAACCCAGACGTCAGGTTATATTCAGCATTCTCTAGGGCTTCCATAACGCTGGCCATTATGTTCTCCTTTGTTGAGATTTCATACAAGCCTGATATCTTCAATATATCGATCTGGGTCAGCATCATATAAGAGCCGGTTCATAACGGCGACTGGTAGATTGTGAACGCTCATGTCATAGTCCTCAATGTTTCTACCAGTACCATCGAAGAATTCCCTAGCGCCAATAGCTGAATTCTCCTTCTCATCATACTGGAAGATTAATACTTCGTTATAGCTATCAATTACCACCACTTTTGTTTCAGCCATTATGTTCTCCTTTCTCCTCTAGCGGTAGAGGCAGCGGCCCTTTAGTTACCGTCTTCTTTGGCTTAGGGCCGTAGAGCAGGTCCATGCCATGGATAGACTTAGGGACAGACATACGTTTCTTCCTCCATACAGGGGATAGATTCATCTTCATAGATACCGACAACTCCTCTCATGGCCAGTTCCTTAGACGTATAGTATGCTGTCTCTTTCGGTGGACCGATTGTAAGGCATTTGCCCTGCAGGATCAAGCGAGACTCACGCATGATCCTTTGGGCCTCTGTTTCCCTAGAGCATTCGTCAGGTGTTTCATTGCCTCTCCTTGCTGTAGGCCCGGTGGGGATTGAACCCACGACACGCGGCTTATAAGACCGCTGCTCTAACCACTGAGCTACGGGCCAATATATATTAAGATATGCTGATTCCAATGTGGCCGACCCCATCAGGCAGCACAAGCCCCTCTGCGCTGGTGAGGCTGTTTAGATGGACCGTCACAACCCCCTCAGGCAGCACAAGCCCCTCTGCGCTGGTGAGGCCGTCTAGGTAGACCCACCTAACCCCATCAGGCAGCACAAGCCCCTCTGCGCTGGTGAGGCCGTTTAGATGGACCGTCGCAACCCCCTCAGGCAGCACAAGCCTCTCTGCGCTGGTGAGGCCGTCTAGGCAGACCCACCTAACCCCCTCAGGCAACACAAGCCCCTCTGCGCTGGTGAGGCCGTCTAGGTAGACCCACCTAACCCCCTCAGGCAACACAAGCCCCTCTGCGCTGGTGAGGCCGCTTAGACAGACTGAATCAACCCCCTCAGGCAGCACAAGCCCCTCTGCGTTGGTGAGGCTGTTTAGGGAGACTTCCACAACCCCCTCGGGCAGCACAAGCCCCTCTGCGCTGGTGAGGCTGTTTAGACAGACTGAATCAACCCCCTCAGGCAGCACAAGCCCCTCTGCGCTGGTGAGGCCGTCTAGGTAGACCCACCTAACCCCCCCAGGCAGCACAAGCCCCTCTGCGCTGGTGAGGCCGTTTAGATGGACCGTCGCAACCCCCTCAGGCAGCACAAGCCTCTCTGCGCTGGTGAGGCCGTCTAGGCAGACCCACCTAACCCCCTCAGGCAA